>Ga0224512_10000445_pt1 | contig 43946 bp, 66 predicted proteins | sample SF_May12_sed_USG_4_FD_169103 | JGI IMG/M metagenome (GOLD analysis project Ga0224512, IMG submission 169103) | Sediment microbial communities from San Francisco Bay, California, United States - SF_May12_sed_USGS_13 | ecosystem: Environmental > Aquatic > Marine > Sediment | place: USA... | reverse complement strand
TATTGACCTTCCTCGCATTGCACGTTTGGATCATCAAATGAGGGGCCAGCAATAGCCCGCGCCACCGCCTCTACAATCTTCTCATCCATCGCCATATCCTCGATGATTGGTCTTAGGCTTTCAGTGGTTGCTTTAGGGCTTTGTTTTGCCATCGCCAAGTCGCTCCTGTAGGGCTGCGCGGGCTTCACGTTGAGCGGCATTCAATAGTGCCTGTGGGCCGGTTTTAAACCCTTCGGCCACGGGTCCTGGCTTCAACCCCTTGATGAAGGTCAGCGCCTCCCGCAGCCGCGCCACCTCAGCCTCCAGCTCGTGCAGACGACGCCATTTCGCCGCCGACGCTTCCGTGATGTTCTGCATTGTTTGTTTATCGACCATGCTTCCAAGCCTCGTATTCCTGTTCAAGTTGCCGCTTGAAGACGTTCTCAAGCCACCAGAGAGGGCCTGGGTTGGCTTCCTGATCCATGTGGCACCGATAGCACAAGGGCACTGTGAGGGCGTCAGAGGCCTTCATGGACATGCTGGAGCGACCGACCGATACATGCGCGGCCACAACGGTTTCGTCATCGGCACCGCAGGCACGGCAGGGCAAGTCCCCCCTGTATGTTAGATACCGTTTGTCCCGGATGCGGTTTTGCTTGGGAATCATCATCGGCTGACGGCTCCTTGTGCTCGGCGGCTGCTCTCCACGGACCTCCAGAAGTCGGTTAACAAATGCAGCCTACCGATACGCGCCTTGTATGTTTCGTCGGCAAGCACGGCGGCTTTCAACACATTCAAGTGCTCAAGGTATTTGGGGTGAGCGTAAGCCCATGCCTCACGATCCGCTGCGCTCTTGGCGTTAGACTCGTTCATAAGTATGGCTTTCAGGCTCTTACGATATTCTGCGGCCCATACCCTTTGAGCGCGAGCCTCGGCAGCGGCTACCTCGTTATGCTGGAGCCAGTCGAAAGCCTTTTCGATCTGTTGGGTTGTGACCATTACCAAGGCACTTCGTCGTCAAGCGGCGCTTGCGGGTTCACGGGCTGCGCGGCGTCTTCGTAGGACTCCCGCTGCTCGCTGATCTTGATCGACATGAACTTGTTGCCGTTCTTGTCTTCCTTGATCCATGCGGCCAAATCTGCGGGTCGGCCATCCAGCAGCGTGCAGTTACCCGTATAGTCAGGATGGTTGTCCTGCTTTTTGAACTTGTTCTTGAACAAGCTGCCGTTGCCGGGTTTGGGTGTGAATTTTGGGCGTAGATCGGCCATTTATAGCATTTCCTTTCGCATACTGAATTGTGATTTCAGGGCTTCATATGATGTTTTGAAACTCTTTTCGTACAAATGAAGATGAGCGGCGTTATCTTTCCACAGCGCCGTCAGAATGCCCTTGTTGGGGGCTTCCGAGACTAGCTGGCGCATGTATTTGTCCCAACCGTCCCAATCAACCACGCCGTCTTCGCCGACCGGGGACAGTTCTTGCGAGGGGAAATCTTCATTCGCGTCGGCATTGAACGAGCCGGCTGGAGGCTGCGGTTTATATTTCAGATTGGCGACGTGTTCTTGCGTCTTGTCGTACAGCGCCAGCCCGAACGGCCAGCCGAACGTCATGAGCGCGCGTTTCATCGCGTCCGTTTCAGCTTCCTTGATTGCGCTTTCGTGTGCCTCTCCGGCGTCTTTCGCAAAGCCGTTACCGAAGCCGCAGCCTTCCCTGACAACCGCGCCGCCTTCGCCGCGTACCGTGATCCGGCAACGTGCCATATAGGACACAACGGCATTACCCCGCGCGTTTTCGGTCGGGTCGCCCAGCATTTCCAGATCCAGCGTTTCGCGGTCCCATTCCCCGAATCCGAAGATGCGATTGGCTTCGGCGATGACATGCCAGCCTTCGACGTAGGACAGGTTGACCTTGCCCTTAGCCCGCTTGGTTACGTGCTTGGCGTCCAAATCCGTATTGAGTTCGACAATCTGCTGTTCGCTGAATAGACTCATTTCAATCCCAATCCACGTGTCGTTCGGGTAATTCCATAAGTGATGCGTACTCTGCCGGGTCCACTTCCCCACACAATTCGTCCACGGACCACAATAGAGCACGGCGCGAGCCGCAGAAGCGCCTGCCGGTGTATCCGGTGCGTCCGGGGCGTACAGCGCCTGCGCGATACTCTAAAATCCATTGCACGGGGTCATCTATCACTCTCCAACGGTCATTCAGGACGGCTACAATCGGCTTTTTCATTCCCCCACCTCCAACATTTCGTTAACCATCTTCTGAATGTGCCTCAGTTCCCGGCGCGCGTCTTCCGTCAGCATTTCGGCCATTTCTCTGTATTCTCGCAGGTGGTTCAGGTTTCCGGTGATTGCCAGAGTGAGGGCGTACTGCCGGGATATGGCGCGGGCCTTGTCGGCTTCGCTGGCGGGTAGGGCGCGGGTCATAACGCAATCCTTCCAAGAAAATACATGAGAGTAACCAGGATGATGAATGCCGGGATGCGGGTCATTTCAGCGCCTCCGCATTGCGTAGGAAAGGCTGTCGCCACGATCCAGCCGTTGCCCAACGGTAACCCACCATGCCGCTTGCCCGGCAGACAACCCTAGGGTCTTGCGACGACCGGCACATGCTTTTTGAATTCTACTCAAGTCGTCTGCCGAGGTAACATTGGCCATTTCGTCTTGCCGCAGCTTGTTTTCCCTGCGGCCCCATTCGGCGAGCTCTTCGGCTGTCATGTCGTTGTGCAAAGCCATATCACTCACCCCTTACGCGAGAGAGGGCGACGATAACATGATCGGCGGTGTCTATAATGTGCTGTTCAAGATCAAAGTCCGGCCCGTATTTTGCTGCTGCTGCCAGCGGTCCGATTGATAGCGCGCCAATCAGGGCTTCAGCTTTCTCCGCCAACTCCACCACACCAAGGGCGTCTACGGCGGCTTCGGCAAGGTCAACCAGCCCAACATCAACATCGTTGCGGTTGTCCATCGCGTCCCAAGCGCGCTCAATCAGGGCTTCGCGTAAGTCGGTCATTTTGTGTCTCCCATGCGCGCCTCAATCACAGTCCATACTGCGCGGGCTTTATTGTCCGCTGCTTGTATGAACCATTCATGCGGTTTGTTCCGAAAGTCTTGCCAATCGTGTTCGTTCAAGATCAGCGGAATTTCGTGCCGGTCAATCGAGCGCAGTATCCGCAGCGCGTTGTGGAATTGTTCAAACGTCATTCGCTCATCTTCCATAATTCGTTGTAGAAATGCTGCCACGGGTGCCCTTCTGCGATCCGGGCTTCTGCCTCCAACTCGCTCAATTCCTCGACACAATTCCGGCACAGGTAATGCGTGTCGATAAATTCGCCTTCCACGTCGTAATCCGTGTCAACGTAAAGGTCGCAGCGTTTGCATACGGCTACGCTCATTGTGCGCTCTCCTGTTCCATTGGCCCGTGCCATTCCCATGCGGCTCCCGTATAGTCCGATCCGAACGCCGCGCCGCATTCAGGACAGGCAAATTCGTAATAACCATGGCCTTCGCACGGGACGGGTTCCAGTTCGGTGCCGCAGTAAGAGCAAGTTTCCATTATCGTGACCGTTTATCTTCCAGCCGCGCCCACTCAACTGACGCGGGAACTGTAGCGGCCTTCATGCCACGAGCCACGACGGCTTGACACTTTTTTGTCGAAATTTGGTGAGCCGCTGCGGCAATCATAATATCCGAAATATTATGTTTCATGCCGCCGCCCATGCGGGCCAGGATGATTTCTTTTTCGGCAAGATAGATCAGTTTTGAGCCGACACCGTTCACAACGCCAATCGCCTCCGCCGTGTTTGCTTTGCCCTTCCCCGGCACATAGGATTTTGCTGCCGTCGAAGATGTAATTTCATTCGGCGGGACGGCATTAACCAAAAACGTAGCCATATCGTACTCGCGATTAAGCATCCTTTTAATTGTGGTCAGTCGCCGCTTGATGTCCTTGTAAATGCTTTTACTCGGGCATTTGTGGCCGTACATACCTCGGTGAATATCGTCCGGGGTTAAGTATGAACTATCTTCAAACAGATCGCGGGTCGCATGGGCTAAGCGTCGGTTGTATGTCATGCGTTTTTTCATAGCTCTACCTCTATATTAATGGTTGTGCGAGCGCCCCTGAATTGCTTTGCCCAGCTTGCGGCCTCGCTGGCTAGCTTTTCGAGCGAAACAACAATGCTTTCGTGGTCTTGATCATCCAACTGGTCAACATGATCCAGCAGGCTCGACAACTGAGCGCATAACTTGTTGTCGGGTTTAAACTGAGCGTACAGTTGGCTGGTCAATTTTTGGGTGAACTTAGAAACATCGGGAGGCGGTGCGTCCTTGGACTCCGCAATCATCTTATCTGCTTCATCCCGTAAAGCCTTAGCCCCAATCCCGGCGCGGGACTTGTCCGTCACATCTTTAATGATCTTCTTGGCAAGCGGAGTATTTTTGAGTTTGGTGGCAGCTTTAACGCCGCGGGACGCAACTTCATAGGCTGTTGTCAACGGAATGCCCGCAAAGGTTTCGTCTTCCGCCAGTCCAAGTTCAACCGTCTCTAGCATTTTGAGTGCGGAATTGACGTTGGTTTCCGACCAACCCAAAAACTCCTGAATATCTTTCGATGTGTAAGCTGTCGGAGGAAATGATTTGCGTTGTGGATCCTCAATACAAAACGATGGTGCTATCCGTATACGGCGAACCTTGCCCGGATTTGCGCGGGGCATTGTTATTTTCCCGTCTGCAATTGCGTTGACTACAGCGCGGATTGTTTCCATCGTCACCGACGCATTGTGTCCCCATTCTTCTTGATTTTCATTCGCCATTACCCGGATCATGTCCGCGTCATCCAGATCGCGGGGGATCATGTTGACCTCATGATCGGGGGGAAATTCCTCACGCAGAGCAACCAGCCGGTGATGGCCATAAGCCAGTTCGACGTGACCGTTTACTTTGCGGGCAACGCAGTTATCCCAAAAGCCCGTTTTCTGAATTGATCGGCGGAGAGTTTCGATCTTTTTCTCATTGATCGGATACCGCCCGATATCCCGGAACGGATTGGCCTTGATGTCTTTCAGTTGAACTTTCATAACTCAATCCTTCTATTGATACGCTAATGCTATAGCCTGATGGCTAAGCGGTCAAGTGCATTAATTGCTTGCTGGCGAAACAATGTTGCTATAGGATTTCAACATGGATATCGAAAAGCAATTCAAAGAGGCGGTGGAAACCTACCTCTTACAGTCCGGGATTCGGCCTACCGTGCTCGGGATGCAGGCGGTGAATGACCCGTCATTCGTGACGCGATTGCGGGGTGGCCGGAACTTCAAAGTCCAGACCATCGACCGCGTTTACGAGTGGATGAAGGAACACCCGCCGGCATGACTTGGCTCCGCCGCAAATGGCTGATGTTCCGGTTGTGGCGGCTTGAAGGCATGGTTGCGCATTATTACGACACGAAAAACGAACGCTGGGCAGAAACGATTGTCGAATATGACCGCCTCTACCGCCAACTAAACGCGGTGGATGCGAAATGACAATAAACAGCCGCCAAAAAGGCAATCGTGGCGAGCGTGAATTTGCCGCGTTTCTGCGTGAGCACGGTTATGAAGCGCGCCGGGGCCAGCAGTTCTCAGGCGGCGGCGATTCCCCAGACGTGGTGAGCAATCTTCCTTTTCATATCGAAGTAAAGCGCACCGAAAGATTCAGCCTGTATCCGTCGATGGATCAGGCAAAAGCAGACGCGGGTGATCGAGTGCCGATAGTCTGTCACAGGGCCAGCCACCGACCTTGGGTAGTGGTAATGGACGCAAGAGATTTTCTCAAACTCATTGGAGGATAGTTATGGACGATCTGTTGCTTGACGGTCTTACCGACGAAGAAATCCGCGCACTTGCGATAGCCTGTCGCCGTTTCTGCCGCCAAACCCCACACCCAGGCCTTAAAACGCCGCTGGCCAAGCTCATACAGGAACATAACCGTATTACCCGCGCCGCTTATAACCGGCAGGACGCGGCGGCATGACACACTGGACAAATGCAGAAACTTCGCAGTTAGAGCAAATGTGGGGCCAATGGTCACTCTCGGAAATAGCTGAACGGCTGGGCCGATCCAGAGAGTCGGTACGTAAGAAAAGCCAAGCCATGCGGCTTTCAAAGACCAAGGTATGCGAGGCGGAGGGCTGCGGCAAAAAGATTCCGCAGCACAATCGCTTCTGTGGATTTGCTTGTTATAAATCGTCCATATCGGCCAAGGACAAGAAACGCTGCTCCGAATGCTCTCGGACTTATTACCCAAGGGCTAACGAGGGGCTAGGCACATTCCGCAATCGCAAAACGTGCAGTCGGGAATGTGCGTCGATACGCCAGCACCGAATGGCCAATAAAAACAGCGCGAAAGAGCGCGCATTAACGCAGGTAGAGAAAGAAATACAGCGCGTCGAGAACCTCTACCAGAAATACGCCAATCTCTACGGTGGCCCGCCCTATCGCTGCGCGCGGCCCGTCGAGACTGTCAAATATCGGGTGATGTGATGAAAGACCTGATCGAGCGATTAGAGGCAGCGGAGAGCGGTAGCCGGGAGTTGGATGCTAATATTGCTCTAAGCATGGGCGGGTCAGTGAAACTTGTGCCCGGCCCGAACGGTGCTCAATGGCCCCACTACACCACCAGCATAGACGCAGCCCTTACGCTGGTACCGGAGGGGTGGCGCTGGCAAGTCAGTGGCTTTGAAGCCAGCGGGGAGGCGTGCGTGGATTCTTTAGCGCTTGACCTGGAAAGATATGGAGCGGCAGCAACCCCAGCCCTCGCCCTTGTAATAGCAGCCCTGCGCGCAATGGAAGCGGAGAACAGAGAAAGGGCGGAAAAGTGTTTGACCACTTAACCGCCCTGGGGTAACTTATCGGTGCTGAATCGATATGACAAAATATATACACCCACATAACACAAACATCAACCCCGCCGGTAATCCGTGCGGGGCGCAGTGCGTTTGGACATTCAGCGAAGCATGGCGGCGTGGAAAGTCGCAGACACGCGCCAATAGATCGGCGGTTGGGAAGATGAGGCCGCCTAGATGGTGCAATCAGGGACCAGGCATAGCCGGAGTAGCGTCCGGCCCATGCTTCGCTGAGTATCCACATAAAGAGGCTGTGGCGTACCTCTATAATCACGTCGCCCAAATTTCTATCAAATCCCGCTCTGCCGCAGCCTCGACAACGGGAACCTTGGCACAGCCTAAGGATATTTTGCTATCGTCGTGACAAGATCACTGGCGGTAGCGCCACCAGTTGATGCGGATGCGACGTTAAACAAGTGAAGCGGGGAAAGGTCTCAAGGGAGATCAGAGGCGCAAACTAGTACCCCGGCTGAAAAGCCCGCTCTGCGGAGTGCCAAGGGGGAAAGTGGTAACCTATGGAGAGACGATATGAAGATTGAATTCACGAACGGCGCGACGGTTCACAGGTGTTGGCAGCATTTGCCGGATGGAGAGTTGGTCGCAGCATTCCAGTATGAGCACGACGCGAAGAAGTTTGTCGCGCTGATTATGGATCGCGAGGAAACAGGCAACTCTCTGGTGATTGTTGACCATTCGGGCGGAAAACTTACGCGGCTTGTGCGCAAGGCTGACGAGAAAGCTCATGACTGACTTCGATCTCTGGTACTACGGGGAAGGCGAAGACAAGGGCTATCCCCGCAAGGAGGGCAGGGGCGATGCAAAGAAAGCATTCGCCGCGGCGCTGAAAATCGCAACGCTCGATGAATTGATTGACGGCCGCCAACGGTACGCCGCTCATCTGGAGGCAACCGCGACGGAACGGAAATACATTAAAATGCCGGGCACATGGTTAAGGGCAGAGTGCTGGGCGGACGAATACGAAGCCGGTCAGAAAATGAGCGAAGAGCATGTAAAATACTGGCAGGACAAGCTAGACGCCGATCCGAGGCTAGTCCCTGACAGCATACGGGCACAGCTTCCACAACTGAGGATCGTGAGATGATATTCATCCTCGCAATCACCATCGCCGCCGCAACATTCGTCATATTCTTCGGGGTTTATTCGTGGCTGGGAATTATAGCGGTGGACCTGCTGGCGCTGGCGCTGATTGTCTCAGGCGTCGTAGCGCTCGCGAAATTCTGCCGGGAAGTTGAGATTATGGAGGCGGAGGCGAGACGGCTGGACGAATAGCCGTTTAAATCCATTTTGAGGGGGGCTAGAGCGCGTTTAGCGCATGAGGTGGGGGAATGATACCCAAAAGGCGTTGGAGCGCTCTAAAATGCGTTGGAGTGGTGGCCCGACCGAAGCCGGGCCTTGCACCTTTCACCGTTGATATGCGATTTGGTTCATGGTTACGCTGAAAACGTACCAGGTAGCTCCGCCGAATCCAGCGCCGATTAGGGCAATCAGGACGGCGGCGATAAATATGGTTTTCATGGTTTCGTAGCCTTTTCGATGGCTGCGCGGGCTGATCTTAGCCAAGCATTGCGGGCCTTTTTGAATTCAGCGCCGACCAAATCACCGGCTTCAAGCTCAATCCCAGCCTTCAATTCATTCAGCAAATCCGGTGCGGCTGCTATGAGGCGGGCGTTAGCGTATTCTTCCATTGACGGCGCGCGGTTGATTTCATTGCGATTGGTCACATCTGCCACATGGCAATGATGGCGGTTGCCGTTTTCGGCTGTGTAGTCTGCGATAATTGACAGACCATCTTCGTGCCAAGGTCCAGGTGTATGCATAATCCATCCTCCAGTTAAATGAACACAGTACAGCCGGCGCCTTAACCGGCTGGGTTGTGGTCACGCTTCCTCGGTGTTGTATAGCAATTCTTCGTATGTCTCCTTTCCTAAGAAAGCTTGCATTTCGCCGATTAAATCATTAACATTATTGTAGATTGTTTCGGCTTTTCGTGAGTCGGCATCGTATCCGTATTCAGACGCCCATTCTTCGAAGTCCTGGGCGTTTTCGTATCCGGCGGCGTCGCTTGCCAAGCAATTAAGTACGTCGGCAAGGTCTGGGGCTTTTCCGTTGTGGCCGGAGCCCATAGAAAAGGGGACAGTCCAAACGTCGCCATTTTTTACGGTGATGTCGCATGCCCAGTTGGTTAAATTCTCGCTATCGGGCATATTCGGGTTATGCCGGACTTGACGAGCGGCCATTGAAAGAGATTCTGCGGCGATAAACTGTTGATATGTTTGCATCGGTCATACTCCTTAAGGTTAGAATGAACACACAGACGCACACCGCCTTAGATGTGTGCTGGTGTGGTCACCGCTCTTGTTTGAAGTAGTAGCCGTTCATTTCGATGTAGCCGTATCCAGTGCGGATAACGCTGTTGACGTTCCAGACGCTCCGCCCGGTTGCCCTAGCAATACCAGCGGCGGTGATATTGCCAAGCTTTACGTTATGGGCATCATAAACTGCGTATGGGCAATCTCGATTGGTGAATGTATCCATATCTCCACTCCTTCTAGGGTTAAGCTGCTTGAAAAAGACACCGGAGTTAGAGGGAGTGTTAGCGCTCGCGTCGTTTCGTGGTTTTACAGGTGCCGACACAATTTCCGTTGGCATCAAATATGTATTGGTTCATAGGCTCATTATCTATCGCGCTTTGAATCCTATTGCCGACAGCTTTTAAGGCCGTTCCAACGTCAATCGGGGTTTGCATCGCGTCGTTTCCTAACGTGATTTCGAGTTTAAATACCGTGGTTTGCATGGGGTTACTCCTAAGTTACAGGTGTCTCATTCAAACAGCTAGCAGCCCTTGAAAAAGACGACCAAGTTTGGGGAGTGTTAGGCTGGTAGTATTTGTGCCGTAATGCGCGGGCCGCGCCGTTCATATTTTGCTGCCAGTGCTTCCGCGTCTACCAGGGAACGGCAGGGGATGCCACTGTCGCTTCCCATTATTTCGCCGTCCATTTTAACAACCACGCGGTAAGGCCAACGGGCTTCGCGTGCTAAGTGGTCTATGTCGTTCATTGTCTTTTCCCTATCTGGTTGTCTCATTAAAGGGCTGCTATCACTGCGTAAAAGAACCCGCCGAAGCGGGCGGAGTGTTAGAATTTACCGCCGTATAGATCGCAGTAACGATAAATGCTTGCCCATGAATAGGGCACTAGACCATATTCAGGATCAAGCGGCGCGACTGACGGCTGGCCGGTTTCGTCGACTACGATCTTAGCGGGCATACCGCGATAAGTTACGGCGCGGCCGATGTAGTCTTTGCGGTCTTCGATATATTGCTTAACCTCAAACATTGTCTTAACTCCTATTCAGGTGGGCTCATTTACGCAGTGATGAAACAGTGCTCGAAAGAGCCCGCCGAAGCGGGGAGAGTGTGCAGAACGCGAAAGCGATCATTGCGGCAATGAATGCGCCGCATGTAGCGCCAACAAAGAATATTTCGATTGATTGAGGTTTCATTTTAACCAGCCGCGTCTTGGAACGCTTTCCATGCTGCTTTGATTTGGCGTAATCGGCGTTCCATTTCTTCACGTTCCGCTTCGCAAGAGAAGTTATCAGCTTTTAAGGCGTGTTCTATCTCGCCTTCTACTCTGCCGGCTTCGGCGCAGAAATTGTCAGTAATTGTCAAGGCTTTCCATAAGGCCATAATCTTACTCCGTTCTAGGTGGACTCATTCGAGCACTGTTTTGCTTGTTGCCGTGCTTACCGCCCTGTTCGGGTCCGGTCCTGGCGCGCTCGCTTCGTTGCGGTAACTTCCAAGATGGTACATAGAATGTAATGACATTATTGACATATGTCTATAGGATAGGTGCAGAATTGCACACGATTTATTTTCAATGGAATCATGGCGTTAATGACATTGTTGACATTTAATCGAAAATAAAATATTTACGAGGGTATGGAACAGGACACGAAAAGCAGGTATATTCAAATACGCGTTACGGATGAATGGCTTAGGGCCGTTGACGCATTGCGTAAGAATGAAGATGACTTGCCAAGCAAATCTGAAATGGTGCGCCGTGCGATCATGCGAGCGCTACAGGAAACACGCCGTAGCCGTTGAAGGCAATCGCCAGTTCATGCTAGATTAAGGCATGAGTGATAAACTAGCCAAAGTACATGTATCCGAGGTTCTAACACCGCTTGAGCGCAAATATTGTGCTATTCGAGCACGTGGTTTCAACAAGGCTGAATCATATCGACAAGCCGCGAACAAACCACGCTTGAAGGCGGAAGACGCCAGTTCAAGGGCATGTGAGATAGAACGCCGCCCCCGAGTTATAACCAAGCTTAGAGCACTGCTAGATAGCGCCAACAAGGCGGATATCGTAACGCACGGCCGATATGTACAATCCCTCATAGACGACGCACAGGAAGCCCGTGACGCCGCCAACTACACTGCACTTGCAAGCTTTCAGCGGTTAATAGGACAATCCGTAGGAGCATTGTCAGATATCGTAGACGTGCGGCAGATAGCCAATAGCGATGTGTTGATCGGAAAACTTGAGGGCATTCTGGACGACAAGGCGCTCCAGGCGCTGCGTGACCAGTTTAGCGCCAAGGACACATTCCACTAAGTCATTGAAATCATATGGCGTAGGTTGTCGCATAACGCATATTATGGAAAATATGCGCTCGCCGTGACGTGTCAGGAACCCCTGGGCACCCCCCTACGGCTTCGTGGCGTAAACTTTATCCCCCCTCTCTAAATTCCCGCAATACCGTGTACTAACACGCTATATTTCGTGGTGTTGCGGCCTCGATTACCTTGTATTAACCGAGGTATGTTATGGTGTATTTATGCCCTGAAAGCGGTATTCTGGTATGTTTTACACGTTATGGTTGGTGTTATGTGGGCCGGGGCGGAAAAGTTGAGTGGCGGATTTCTGCGGTTAAATGCTCCTCGCTCACGGGGCGGAGACAAAAGGTTGGGATTCGGTATTTTTGGGGGGAATTACAATTGGAGGTGGTGAATTAATGGAATGGGAGATGATTTGCTGTAATTGTGCTCATGTCTGGAAGCAGGGTTGTTCGAGTGCGCGTTTTTGTCCGAATTGCGGTGAGGCTATGGTTCGGTATAAGGCGTCACGTCCTGTATACGGGTATGAGTTGACTCTGCGGGGGCTCCGCAGGACGGTTGGCTGGATTTCTTGGTGGTTTAACAAATTACGCGGGGGTGTGTGATGCCGTTGAAGAAGGGTAAATCGCGGAAGGTTGTTTCTCGGAATATCCGGGAGCTTAAAAAGTCGGGGAGGCCTCAGAAGCAGGCGGTGGCGATTGCGTTATCTAAATCGAAGAAATGAGTTGACGATGGTGGCAGACGTAACTAACAATGAGCGTGTAAAGCGGTGGCGCAGGAACAACCGCGCTGCGTATAACGCTTATATGCGCGAGTATATGAAGGAATGGCGGCGGAGGCGGAGAGAAGATGACGGAGACAAGGGTGTGGAGGATAGTCGAGGGCGCGAAGCCGAAGGGTGAGTACCAAGGCGTTATAGGCGCGAATGGCTGGGCGACCGACGAGGAACGCCGTGGTGGCAGAACGTTCGATGTTGACTGCTTTATTGACGGTAAGTGGGTGACCTGGAGCTACGATAGCTTCGCTTCTCTTGAGCTTGCCGAGGCTTTTGTAAGGAAGGAATCCGCGAAACGTGTCTTCTTTTATGATTCTGACGGTAACCGATGCTCACCAAAAGAGTCATCGTAACCCTGACGCTGAACGGGGGGTCGCTGTACCGGACCAAGAACTTTAACCCGGACCGGCTCTACACGATGAACTTTGTGGATATGGAGTTGGCGGATGAATTGGTTATTCTCGATGTTACCAGACGAAAAACAGCAAGACGGGATTTTTATGATCGCGTACTTGCTTTTGGCGATCAGTGCTTTCTGCCTTGTGCTGTTGGTGGTTGGGTTAGGACTTTGGAAGATGCTCAACACCTCATGCGGAATCTAGGGGCGGATAAGGTCGTCATCAATTCAGAAGCCTTCCGCAGACCAGAATTCATTTCAGAGCTTGCCGAGAAATTCGGTTCCCAATCGGTTGTCGTCTCGATAGACGTGAAGAACGGTATTGTCCACATCGATCAGGGCCGTACCTGTACCGATCATACGGCTATCGAATGGGCGCAGGAAGCCGAGGAACATGGGGCGGGGGAAATCTATCTAATGGATATGACCCGCGACGGGTCCTTGCGGGGATATAACCTGGAGCTTCTCCAGGATATCGTCGCCAGCGTGAAAATCCCCGTGATTATCTCCGGGGGCTGTGGCGGCTGGAGGCATATGGCCGAGGGCTTCGACGCGGGGGCCGATGCCTGCTCCACGTCCGTTATTCACCACTTCACGAAAACCTCCCTGAATGCCGCCAAGACATATCTTCATGAAAACGGACATGTGGTGAGATTATGAATCCAAGGCATCATCTGATTTTTATTTTGTTTGTCGCGGCTGTGTTTCTGGTTTTTTGGGTGTTTAACGCGGAGCTTTTCCTTCCATGAAAATCCAGTATTGCTCCAAATGCCTCATGCCGTCCTCCCGGCCCCGGATCGTCTTCACCGGCGACGTGTGCAACGCCTGCCTCTGGGCGGAGGAACGGAAGGCGATTGATTACGACGACCGTGCAGGCCAATTCGCCGCGCTGGTGGAGAAACACAAGAAGCACCCAGCCTACGACATGGTGGTCCCGTTCAGCGGCGGGAAGGACTCAGCCGCCATCGCACTCAACCTGAAAAACATGGGCTACAACCCGCTTCTCGTCACCTACGGGCAGCTTCTATGGACGGAAGTGGGCCAACATAACTGGACTTCCGTCCGGGACCACGGGTTCGACATTCTCTATTGGGGAGTAAACCAACATGTCTCACGAAAGCTGGCTCGTCGTTTCTTTATTGAGCGTGGCCATCCTAAGCAGCATTACGACGCTGGCGTTAACGCGGTGCCGATCCGAACGGCTGTGGACCTTGGCGTTCCGCTTGTCGTCTATGCTGAGCATGGTGAGTCCGAATATGGCGGTCTGGTTCTTTCTGAAGACCACCGTCGGCGGCGCGATCTTGACGAAGTACTTGAAAATCAGGTTGGCGACGACGCCCGAAACTGGGCGACGGATGGACTGACCGAAGCACATATGTTCCCGTACATCTACCCCGATAACGTCGACGGAATCGAGGCCGTGTATTTCTCATGGTACTTCCCGTGGGACATTTACGAGAATGCCCAACTTTGCAAAGAGAAGATGGATTTCGGGCAGGCCCAGAACGGAACGAACGTCAATTACCACGCCGATAATTACTGGTGGGGCAAATCGGACGGTTCGTTCGAGGGCTTCGATTCGATAGACGATAAGATAGACGACCTCGACTTCTACATGATGCACATCAAGTTCGGCTTCGGCAGGGCAACCCGGATGGCCTCAAGGCTCATTCAAAGGGGCCACATGACCCGTGAGCAGGGATTGGAACTCGCCCGTAAATACGATGGGGAGTTCCCGCAATCGTATCTGCCGGATGTCCTGAAATACATGGACATGGACCACAGGGAATTCGAGAACATCGTTGAACAACACAGAAACCCGGAAATCTGGGAAAGGACGGACGGCATATGGCAACTCAGGACCCCACCGCAGTAAAACACAACTGCGACCTCTGCGAAGAGGATAACCCCCAATATCTCGACATGGTGCCCGGTGCCGCCGTATGTGGAAATTGCGGCTTCGTATATGTCCCCTACAGACGCTCCCCCGAGGCTATCGCGAAGGCATGGGATGATGTATGGGGGGAAGGATATACCTCCGCATGGCCGATGGTGAAGGCGAGGCTCACCTATGTAGCCGAGTGGATCGACCAGAATATCGGCCTTGAAGGCAAGTCGGTTCTGGATATCGGGGCCGGTGAGGGTGCGTTTCTGGAAATTGTGGAGGGACTTGGTTGCGGATCAAGCATGTGGGGTATTGAGCCCTGTGAATCTAACGCCGAACAGGTCAGAAAGTTCTTCAATTGTTATCCAGGAACGCTTGAACAGGCGCAGAAGCAATTATCAGAGAAGTTCGACATCGTAACCGTCCTCTGGACGCTGGAGAACTGCGGCGACTGCATCGACTTCCTGAAACGCGCGAAATCATTCCTGAAGCCTGACGGTCATCTTGTCGTGGCGACGGGATCGAGGATTCTGGTGCCGTTCAAGAAACCGCTGTCTTCTTATGTAGGAAAGAACCCTCCTGACCTGCATTGTTTCCGGTTTTCGGTTAATAGCCTCGGGCACGCCGCTTTGAAGGCGGGCTTTAAAAATGTCGCAGCCAATCAATACAAGGATAGCGACTGGCTGATAATGCACGCATTGGGGAGCAGCGAAACCAAGCCGGAAGATTGCTGGCACGACAACCCCGAAGAAGTCCTGCAATTCTTCAAATCCTGGCAGGAGATGTTCCCATGAGCGCATATATTATTGCCGAAGCCGGAACGGGGCATATTGGGCAAGATACCTTGCCGCCCAAGGGCGACTTTCGATTAGCGTGCAAGCTTGTTGATTGGGCCAAGCGCGCTGGCGCGGATGCCGTCAAGTTTCAGATGTTTATTCGTGACGAACCTCTGTTTTGCCCAATTGAAGGTGATGAAAATCGTGTCCCGCGCTGGAATAATTCGGCAATGCAATTCTGGGAGTGGGAAACGGTTAAAAACTATTGCGGCAACAAAGAAATCGACTTCCTCGCCTCCGTCTTTCAACCCACCGGCATCGAATGGCTGAAGAAACTCGAACCTAAATACTACAAGGTGGCGAGCAGGGCGGCAAAGACCTACCCCTACGATCAGGTGCCGGGGCCGTTTATCATCTCCAACGGCTTTGATTTGCTAGGCAGACACGAATACCCCGAACAAGAACATTACGCGCTCTACTGTGTATCTGAATACCCGACACCCCTGAACAGGGCCGAATGGGGTGCATCGTATGACGGCCTCTCCGACCACTCCGGCACCCCCTGGCCCGCAATCGACGCCATTGCGAGAGGCGTTGAGTTTGTCGAGGTCCATTTCGGGGATAAAGAAGGCCCGGACGGCCCCGTAAACCTGACAACCGATGAATTGAAACTGATATGCGAGTTCAGAGATGCCGTTGCCGAAATGCGTGGTTCTTGACTATCTGGACCCCGGCCCCCTTAGCTGGCGGCATATGGGCACTCGGATAACATATCGTGGCAGGGTAATTCGTATTCCTGACAAGCATGTGCGCTGGGTAGATGCTTGCTATGTGTCTGACTGTATCGGCTCGGTGGATTTTAGTGGCCGATTGTGGCGCGATACCAGGATCGATGCGTATGCCGAAACAAAGAAATGGATAAAGGGAAAATACGCATATGCTCTCGGGAAATATCCGGCTGCATTCGCGATCATAAGAAATGACGGCACGATTGAACTGATCGGCGTTCACCCCGCCGCCGCTGGATTGGGGTTGGCGGAGCGCCTTATCAGGCATGTAGGGGGAACAATCACAGCCGGGACATACACGGACAATGTGCCTGCAAGAAAACTTTATGAAAGGCTTGGAATGAAGGAAATCAAGCGGGAAGAGGTTTTCCATGAAAATTAACTGCATCATCCAGGCCCGCATGGGCTCCACCCGTCTGCCGGGGAAGGTGCTGGAGAAGATCGGCGATAGTACGTTATTGGGAATGGTTCTGTCTCGATGTGATTTAGCCAGGAATATTGACAAGGTAATCGTGGCTTGGAACGGCCCGAAATATGACAAAGCGCAAAAAAAGGACGGTTCGGAGCGATATTGGGTTGATGGCCCCGAGGAACCCGCCGCCCGCTTCGTCAAGGTTCTCGCTGAATACCCCTGTGACGGTTTCGTGCGGGTGTGCGCGGATAGCCCGTTTATTGATGCTGAATCGGTAGACAAGGCTGCGAATGGCCTTCAGGATTTTGTGTATTTTCAATATAACGGCCATGCGCACGGAAATCAGGCAGAAGGCTTTGATACAGAGGCCTTTCTACGGGCGGAACCATCCATGCAAGGTGATGAGAGGGAACATCTTGGCCTTTGGTTCCACCATCGTGACCGTCTGACCGTCGATACCCCCGCAGACCTCGAACGCGCCCGCCTGATCGTCTCCCGCATGACCAAACCCCACACCGAATACACGGCGGCTGAATGTCTCGACTTACTGCGAAAGTAATCGGTGCCGAGGGCAACATGGGCCGTGAGCATGTCGCGGCCTACCGAGAGTGCGGCGTGAAGATTGTCGATGTACGCCCCGACATCGTTTCCATCGCGTCTCCCGACGATACCCACGCGGAATACGTCATAGAAGCCCTGCAATCGGGCGCGCATGTGTTTTGCGAGAAGCCCTTGGCGACAAATCGCGCCGATATGATGGAAATCATGGGTTTGGCGGACGAAAAGTGCATCTGGCAGAACTTTCCGCTTCGATATCAGCCGTTATTCGTTGATTTGAAGGAAAAAATAAAGGATTTTGGCGAAATCTACAGAATAGAAGCCTCATATAACTGGGGACGGACACATAAACTGTACGAATCGTGGAGAAATCGCAATCCTGACTACAGTCTGGTCATGGGCGGCATGATTCACATGGTTGATCTGGTTGTCTGGCTTACGGGAATGGAGATCGAGCCGAGCATGGTGGCGGGCGTGAACCTCTCCGCGCCGGGGTTTCCCGGTCCTGACACGGTTTCCGCCCTATGTAAGTTGGATAATGGCGGAATCTGCAACTTTACCGTGGATGGCGGCACCGGAGTGGACAAGCACAACCACAGAATCACGATACACGGCACAAAAGGCGGAATTACTGTGGTAAATCACGAACCCACAGACAAGCAGGCGTGTATATTCGATTTCGTGGAGATGCTGGAGAAGAAGGAAAATCACAATAGCGGGATTTACTCCACCGTTGTCGCCCTGATGATCGATGAGGGGCGGAGACAAATGCAGGAAGAAGCAAAATGGGTATGAGAGTGCGGTTCGCGGTGCCGCAAATAGACGATGATGATATTTTATCTGTTTCGTGTTCCTTACGAAATTCTCAACTCACTAATGCGGGAAATGTCCGCGCCTTCGAGCAATCTTTTAGCGATTTTTGCGGCGGTGGAATGGCTTTGGCTACCACTTCTTGCATGGGTGCTCTACATCTGGCCGCACTCTGCGGGTTAAAACCCGGCTTCGAGGTGATCGTTCCCGCTTTAACCCATCCGGCTACCGCAATGGCCGTCTCCCTGGTCGGGGGAATCCCCGTTTTTGTCGATTGCGACCGGGAAACAGGCAATATAACGCCGGAAGCCATCAAAAACGCCATAACGCCCCGCACCGGGGCTATTTTTGTGGTTCATTACCTTGGAAAGCCCTGCGATATGCCGGAAATCATGGCGATATCGCGGCAACACGACCTGTTCGTGGTGGAAGACTGCGCCCTGGCTCTCGGGAGCTTCATAGAGGGCACCCATGTGGGCCTGTGGGGTCATGCCGGGACGTTCTCGTTTTACCCTGCAAAACACATCACCACCGGGGAAGGGGGTATGCTGCTGACCCGCCACCCCGCGATAGCCGAGAATATCCGCGCCAGACGGCATTTCGGGCAACGGCATGAAAGCCCGACCGGGCTGATTGTGGCCGCGCGGGACTGGATTATGCTAGGATTGAACTACCGGATGACGGAAATGCAGGGTGCGCTGGGCGTTTCACAGATGAAAAAGCTGCCCAGCATCATGAATGCGAGAAAAAACAACTACAATCTGCTGTCGAAGGAACTTTCTGCGTTCGAGCAGATGAACAGCGGGCATTATGCTCTTTCGGTCTTCGTCGGCCCTGACAGGGACCGTGTAAAGGCGGAAATGAAGAGGAAAAATGTGGAAACCAGCGTTTATTACGCGCAGCCGGTGCCGCATACACAGGTTTACGCGCAACACCACCAGATCGGGCAGTTCCCGAACGCGGAAGAGATATCCAGCCAGAATCTATGTTTCTCGGTCGGACCGCATCTCACTGAAAAGGCCATCAAGTATATGGCGCAAACTTTTAAGGAAGTTCTATGAAAATCGCCCTCGTTGGCTGCGGCTTCATCGGCCACCATCTCGCCCTTCACCTGAAGAACAGAAACCATACCGTTGCCGCCGTTGACAGCCTGATGGTGAATAACCTGATGGTTCTCGAAAACGACGCCCACAAGGCCTTTGCCGAGGAACGGCTGGCGCTGCTCGATATTGCCGGGATTCCCCTGATCCGCGCGGATGCACGGGATTACGATCTGCTGTCCCGCACCCTCGCGCACTTTCAGCCCGATCTGATTATCCATACGGCGGCGATTGCCCATATCACCGTGGCAAACAAAGACCCGCACACCACCTTCGATCATTCCCTTAGGACGCTGGAGAACAGCCTCGACGTTGCCCGCGCATTAGGATGTGGGTTGATGTATTTCTCGTCCTCGACGGTTTACGGGGATTTCTCCCAGCCCGTCATCAACGAGAAGGAAGAACTCACCCCTGAAGGCATCTACGGTAATCTCAAGCTCGCCGGGGAGAGAATGGCGATTGCCTACAATCAGACGTATGGCCTGCCCTTGACGATTATCCGCCCGCAGGCGCTCTACGGTCCAAGGTGCGTATCGGGGAGGGTGACGCAGGTATTTATTGAAAAAGCCATGCGGGGCGAGCCGATTACGATCCACGGCGATGGAACCGAAGAACACGACTTCACCTACATCGCCGATCTGGTGATGGGACTCCGGTGCGCGGTTGAAAACCAGGAATGGGAACCGGGTATGTTCGAGACGTTCAATCTCACGGGAGAGAACGCGACAAGCCTCAATAAACTCGCGGATATCGTCATGAAACGGTTCCCGACGAAGGTTCTGTATGCGGAGAAAGACCCGGAAAAGCCGGAACGTGGTACAATGTCCTGCCGCCATATCCGCGATAAAGTGGGATATAAACCTCAATACGACATCGAGCGCGGCATGACGGAATACATGGACTGGTATTCCAACCTGGACAAGATCAAGGCCGCATGAGCGAAATCCAAACCGTCTTGGCTAACCTGGAAGCCAAAAAAGCAAACCAAATGCTTTTCTTCCAGTACAAGCAGCCCTACGACCATGCGAAGGCGTTCGGCCCGGACAATATCGGGCCGTATTTGTGGCAGATCGAGGTTCACAACGCGGGCGGGGAGAAGACCGAGCGCCTGCTGATGGCCGCGAACAGGGTGGGCAAGACGCAAACTGCGGCTGCGGAAGTCGCTTGCCACGCCACGGGACTGTATCCGAGTTGGTGGGAAGGCCGGAGGTTCGAGGAACCGACAACGATCTGGTGTGGATCTGAATCGTGGACGGCCTCGCGAGACATCATTCAAGAGTCTCTATTAGGGGTGGTCGGGGAAGAGGGCACCGGCTGGATACCCAAGGAATACATCATCGACTGGAAGAAGCGTCAGGCCGGCGTCTCGGACGTTGTGGATACGATCCGCGTCCAGCACAAGACAGGCGGGGCATCCTCCATCACCCTGAAGACGTATGAGCAGCAAAGAAAGGAATGGCAGGGCCGCGCGTGTCATTTCGTGTGGTTCGATGAAGAACCGACGATGGACATTTACACGGAAGGGCTGACCCGTATTCTCGACAAGCGGGGCTGCGTTCTGTTGACCTTTACGCCCTTAAAAGGCCCGTCTGAAGTCGTGCGCCACTTCCTGAATCCCGAGATCGGCGCGAGCATATGGATCAAAAACGTCGGCTGGGACGATGCGCCGCATCTGGACGAGAAGGCCCGCAACGAATTAATGGCCACCTACCCGTCTCACGAACGGGACACACGTGCGTCAGGAACGCCCCTTCTGGGGTCGGGCGCGATCTTCCCGGTCAAGGATGAAGACATCTCCTGCCCGCCCTTCCAGATACCCGATCATTTCGCACGGATTAACGGGATTGATTTCGGCATCGACCATCCGCACGCGACGGCGTTTTGCGCCTGGGACCGCGACGAAGACACCTTTTATGTTTACGACTGTTATAAAAGGTCCAACGAAACATCGGTTTACCACGCGGCGGCGCTGAAGAAGCACGGCGCATGGATACCCGTATCGTGGCCGCATGACGGGTTGCAGAGAGACAAGGGAACCGGGGTGGCTCTGAAGGATCAGTTCCGGGACCACGGCTGCACCATGTTGAAGGAACACGCGCATTATAAGGACGAACGTCAGAACAGCCGGGAGGCCGGGCTGATCGAGATGTACGAATGGATGCGGGTGGGCAAGTTCAAGGTATTTTCCACCCTGAGTGACTGGTTTGAGGAAAAGCGGCTTTATCACAGGGACGACGGCAAGGTGGTGGATTCGTATGATGATATCATGAGCGCAACCCGGTATGCGTTCGTGATGCGGCGGTACGCCGCGACGAAATCGCATGGCGCGGTGGCGACCAGAAAACCGGCGCGGCCAATCGTGGGGGGCAGGGCATGGAGGACATAAGCCTCGCCCGTCTGGAGAGGATCGCCCGGAATATCATCACGGACCGCCTGCGAATGGAGCGAGTGGAAGGAGATTTCGGAATAATCTATCTTGCACACGGAACCAACGCTGACGGGAATATCGTCGGCCTTTGGGGATATCGCGACAAGGCGCGCGACATTGAGTTTAAGGAAGACACGTCGTTGGAAGATGTCCGGCAGGTATTAATCAATGACGCTTCGGGCTTGATGGAACTCCTGGATGAGAAAGGTCTGATCTGATGCCCGAAAAGGTCGAGGAAAAGCGCAGGTTTAACAAGAACGATCTGGCCACGCTCGGCGATTACGTTAACGCGGAGTTTGAGCGGCGGAAAACGAAGCGCAAGAGCCTTGAAGAGTTGTGGGGCGAAATCGACCGCCAGATATCTATGACGCCCGTGACCCGCGATATCCGGTCCGGTACGGCGAAGGACTGGTATCCGGATACGGAACTCCCCTTGCAATTCAACGCGCTGGAGGTCATCGGTGCGGATACGCGGCGTCTGAAGTTTCCCCGTGGAACGGAATGGTTTTCCGTCTCCGCAGACCTGAATGACGCATATGCGAAGCGATGGCAGACTCAACGCGAGAAATCCGCGCTTCTGACCGGGGGCGGCTTCACGGACGCCGAGGATGTCGAGCTTCCTGGGGGGCTTTCGGCTAAAGGGCTGGCGCAGCAAGTCGATCTGGACCAGGAGACGGCGAACGTCCTGAGCAAGGTGACGATGGACCATTATCACCGTCAATATGATTTCAGAACGCAGATGGACCTGTTCGACGCGGAGATGATTAAGTACGGAACGGGCGTCGTTCGTGTCCGCCCGGTCAAAACGTCCAAGTTCACGATGGACTTCCGGGGCAACAAGAACGACGGCATGGAGGGTCCGGCCGTTATCCCGTGTTCGATCCGGGATACCTATCTGGAAATCAACCCGACAGGTGCCCATGAGGGCGTTATGATCGCCCCGCTTACGCTGAGGGCGTCGTGGCAGCGGCTTGACAGCCTCTTGCTTGCGGCGAAGCGCGGCGGGAAAGAGCGCGGCTGGATGCCCAAGCAGATCAACGACATGATCCCCGAGAGCGCGAACCGGATGGTCCGGTTGATCGAGGGCGAGGGCGATTTCGTCATTCCCAAGAGCAGCGGCAGTATTTACCTCCCGAACTTCCTGATTACCATCGCGGTAGGGCAAGGATTGGTGCGGGTTATCAGGATGCGCGAGAATCCCGTGCCGTTCCGTTCCTACGTTGTTGGTAACTATATGCGGGACAAGGTGGATTCGCCTTACGGGGCATCGCCCTTGATGAAGGGCCAGCCGTTGCAGGAAGCGGGCACGGCGATCATGAACGATCTTCTCGCCGCAAGCCGGTTCGCAAGCCAGCCTGCCGCTACCTACGACCGGCACGACCCCAATTTCGCCGCGACGGGAGGCCCGGAACTGTTCCCCGGAGCCATGATTCCCGCCGATAGCCCGAATGCGGTGGAAACGCTGGATATCGGCAACATGGCGGAGGCGTCGGGTGCCCTGGCGATGATGTTGAAGTTGTATGAAGACGTGACGGGCGCGAATGACGCGAGACGCGGTGCGCCGGTTAAATCCCACACCACGACGGGAGGCGTGGAACTGGAAGCCTCTCGGGGTATCGCCCGGACGGACGATTTCGTAACTGCCGTGGAGCAAGGCCCGCTGACCACCATTCTTTACATGGAATGGGAGATCATCAAAAGCGTGATGAAAAGCAAGCAGGCGATTTCCGTGAATGCAGGCGGTATTGAGGGCTGGGTTAACCTGACCGCCGCCGATCTGCCGGACAATATTATCTTCAACGTCCACGGTTCCGCTGGCGTGTTGAACGAAAGGGAGCGGGCGGGCAACTTCCTGTCGGCCTCGCAGTTCGTCATTCAGATGGCGGCACAGGCGGCGCAGATGGGCAAGCCGTTCGAGGTATCTTTCGAGGAAATAGCGGAAGAGGCGTACAAACTTGGAGGCATTCAGAATGCCAGCAGATTTATCGGCGGCACACAGGGCGGTGCTGGCCAACCTTCGGCAGAACCCGGCGTTCCCGGAGATGTTGAGGGCGCTACCGAGGACATCCTTGCCCAGCTACAACCAGAGCAAGCCTTTGGATGAGCAAACCAGCCGCTACGTCTATTTGAGCGGCGTTATTGAAGGTGAGCGGAGGATTATAGATTTTCTGCTGAAGTCTCCTGTCGGAGATTCGACGATTTGAAGTAAATTTTTATTTCGTTTACTTCTTGAAGCATGGAACCTGATACCGAACTGGCGAACGCTGGCGAAGGTGCTTTAGAGCATCAAGAGTCAGACACTTCCGGGGACTCGGACCTCACATCGCTGTTAGAGCAATATGAGGAAGGCACCAAGCCGAAAGCCGTGACTCCACAGACCGATCTATCCAGGCTTGACCCGGTGATCCGCTTTGCGGAAGCCGAGATGGCAACCCGTCAGAAGGAGTCCTTCGAGAAGGACGTTAATGACGCGGTGGAGACAATCGGGGCGGACGATTCATTCAAGGCTTTGCCGAAGACCTTAACGCGACGAATGCTTGTCGCTTATGCCTTCGACAATCCCGAGTTTGACAAGGCTTTCCAGACCAAGGCCCAGAATCCCAGAGCATGGGAAGCTGCTTTGAATCAGGCGAAAACCGCTCTTGCCGAAGAAATAAAGGATATTCCTTTGCAGACCGGGGACCGCGATGACATCGAGGCAGCGAAGGCTGCGGTTCAAGACAGCAGTCCCGGTTCATCGGTACAAGACGAAACGGGGCCGAGTGTCGCGAAAATGGCCAAAATGTCCGATGCCGAATGGCAGAACTTCCTTGAGGAAGAGATAGCCAAGGCACCGTAACCCCGGAGAACTCTTATGCCGATTACCACGACAACGGAGATTGCTGGTCCGGTAGATGTTAAATTCCAGATGACCTTGCTTCGCAACGCGAAGGCACGGTGCCCGCATTTCGTCGGTTCGGTTCCGGCGACGATAGCGGAACATCAGGGAACATTTACAGCCAAGTGGCGACGGATCGAGAACCTGACCCCGACGACAACGCCTCTCGCGGAATTGACGGGATCGCTTAACTTCCCGACACGGCAAGGCACACAGCCGACCGTTACCGATCTGACCGCGACCGTCCAGAAATTCGGTGTGTTCATTTATCTGAACGAAGAAGTTGACCTCGTTAACTTCAACGGCCAGACAAACAAGCTCGCTGAAGTTCTCGGCATTAACGCCGGTCAATCGCTGAACCGCCTGCAACGCAACGTCATGGAAGACAACGCCACCGCTATCTTCGGCGGGGCCGCGACCACGGCGACCGGAATTGCCGGGGCGGGGATCACGCGGTCCGACATCACCGTGGCCGGTAATGCGCTGAATCGCAATATCGCGATGATGTTCACGCCGATGACAACCGGCTCTGCGAATACCAACACCACGCCGATCAGGCCCGCCTACTGGGGTATCTGTCACGTCGATGTGGAAGAGGATATCCGGCTTTTGACGGGCTTCCAGCCTGTTGAGCAGTATGCCGGGCAGACCTCTATCGCCAACGGCGAGTTTGGTGCGGTTGGTAACGTCCGCTTCGTCTCCACCACCGAGGCAAGCATCGACTCGACCGCAGGGCAGTCCATCACCGGCACTTCGACCGCTGCGGGCCGGACAACCGGGTCCGCGACCCAGTATGACGTTTACAACACCGTCATTCTCGGTCAGGAAGCGGTTGGCAGTCTCGGCTTTGGGATGAACCACACCAAGGAAATCTATCAGGCGGGCGACCGTCTTCCTGGCGTGATGATGATTAATCATTCCAAGGGTTCAGCCGGTTCCGCCGATCCGTTCAACGAAATCAGCACGATGGGCTGGAAGTCCTGGCACACCGGGTTGATTCTCAACAGCGCTTGGGTCCGGGTCATCCGCCATACTGCAAGCAAGTTGGAGGCATAATCATGACTGTAACAGTAGTAGGCGCAGGTACTCAGGTTTCGGAAGGTCAGCCGCGCTCGGTAAAAAGTTATACCGGGAACACGGCCACGGCGCTTCAATCGCTGGACCCGACGTATGATGTTCATAATCTGGGCATGTCAACGGCGGCAACGGTTGGTGTGAACCGTTATCTTCTGGCGACTGACAGCAATTATGAAAATCGCACGTTGATCGTCCAGGCGACGGCCACCGGCACCGCGAGTTTGGTGCTAACCGGGACTTCTACCGGAATGCTGATTTTCGCCGCTGCGACGGACATTGTTCGTTTGCGGCAGTTCAACGGTGTTTGGAGCCTGGAAGAGAATACGGGTGCCACGGTGGCAACGGCCACCGGCTCTGCATAGCCCGCCGTAAACTTGGCGGGGGCTGGCTCCCTGGTCCCCGCCGTTTTTTTGAGGATTGAATGGCTAAAAAAAGACTACTAAAGCACCACCCCAAGGTGGAGCGCGGCGGCGGGACGGTGGCCTTGATTGGTATGGGGCCGTCGATTACCAGCTATCTCACGGAAACGCTTACCCAGGAATACCAGCCCAGCCATTGCGACGAGGTATGGGCGATCAACATGGCGGCGAATGTTATCCGTCATGATGTGGTTATCTGGATGGACAATCTTGCAGAGCAGGAAGACTTCAAGCCGGGTTTGTTTGCGGCCTTGCGGTCATACGGCACGCCGGTTCTGACGACCAATGCAACGCGGGGCGTCGTTCCCAACAGTTACGATTATCCGATTGACGAGGTTACGGCGCTGAGTATGCCGATCTTCGGCAAGCCGTATTTCAACAACGGCGTGGCGATGGCGGTTGCGTATGCAATCTGGAAGGGCGTCAAAACCCTGAAGATGTACGGTTGCGACTTCACCTATCCAAACCGCAATTACGCGGAGGGCGGGAGAGGCTGCACAGAAGCATGGATGGCGCTTGCGTCTGCTTCCGGCATGTCGATTGTCCTGCCTGAAGCAACCAGCCTGTTTGACGCGGTTGAGGTTGGTAAGGGTATTTACGGATACTCGGAACAGCCGATCATCAACCTGCCCGATGGGTCCAAGTACGACCCGACGACGCTCGGCACGACACCGCCCGAGAAGGCAACCAAGAAAGAGGTTGTCACCGAGGAATCCGGCGAGGTTGTAGCGGAATACGAACCCGAAGACTCTAGCCCGAAGGAAAAGAAAGATGCAGTTCAGCGACGTGTTCCCAGAGCGAACGGTAGCTCCGCCGCAGTTGCCGGGTCAGCCGATATACACGGCTAGCGTACTCAACGGCCTGCGGCTTCAGCAGCTACGCGATCTGGCGTATGCTTTTGATGTGGAAATCAAGACGGACGGGACAAAACCCGAAGTTCTGCCTGCCATGCTCGCAGCGGAGTCGGCGGGTATCTTCCAGCAACAGCCGAAGCGCCCCGAGTTTCTTGTGAAGGCGTCCCGGTCGGCGGATGAACCGCATGTTGACTGGCAGTCCTACGCGAAGAAAGCGGAACCCAATTTCCGGCAACTTCAACAGCTTGCCAAGGAACATGGCGTCAACGCCTTTCAGAAGGGCGAGGAAGAGTTGCGAAGTGAACTGAAGGCGGCTGGTGTGTTATGATCCGTGCGAAAAGTAAGTTTGTAGGAAAACTTACGCGAGTGCAGCACAAACGACGCGGGTCCGATACGTGGGAAGAAATCCCCATCAACAAGTGGCACGCAATTAAATTGTTCTTTGGAGGAAAGTTGACATGGCAGCGGTGTTTACAACATCTGGGGCGTTCTTCTTAACGGACCTGCTGGTTGCCGGGACCACCGCTACCGTATGGGCGATTGGCTTCGGTTCCGGCACGACCACCGAGGCGGCGTCCGATCTCGATCTTGAGAACCGGGCGACCGAGGGCACGGTTATCGCGACATCCACTGGAGAGCAGGCGGGCGCTTCCGATACTGCCGAGTGGATCGGCACGGTAACGATCAACCGGGGTTCCGGCTTCAGTGTCGAGGAAGCGGCCTTGTTTTGGGATTCGACCGGAACGGCATCCAAGATGCTCATTCGCGGTACACATACCACCGTTGCAGCGGCGACCGACGACCAGATCAGGTATACGTTCCGGTTGCAGCAAACCTAATGTGTATGCCCTATTAACTTTCTGCCATAGCATAGAGGGGGATGGCTAATGGCTGTTCCCTTCATTGCCGCCTCTGGTGCCGCCTGGACCGTCAACGACAGTGGTGGCAACGTCGAGTCCCTTATCACGCTGACCAAGCCGACGGACGCCACCATCGACAACGGCGATCTGTTGTTGATTATTGTCGGCAGTGATGACGCAAACCCCCTTGCCGGTGAGTGGAATGCCGTTACCGGCTGGACCCGCGAATTCCAGATAGGCGACAATACCACCGATGTCGCGATGGCCGTATACTGGCGCATTGCGGACGGCACCGAGGGGGCGACGCAGGGCGTTACCTGTGACACAACCAACGAACTATACGGCTGGTATATCCATATCCAGGGGAACGACGACACGACTCCCATGGATGCCAACGGCCCCGGTACGGAATATAACGCAGTTGGCACCAGCCACGCCGTAACCGGGTTTACCGTTGCCGCCAATGATCGCCTTGCTTTTACGGTGGGGGCGTTCGACGGTGGGGACGGCCATGCCTTTACTGTAAGCGGCACGGGCTGGACGCTCGGAGACAGCCAACAGTCGGGTAGTGGCGCTTCCGATGCGTCCGGCATGTGGGCCACCAAGGATGTAACGAGCGGCGCGACCGGAACGTGTACTGTCACGTCAGCGGTGACTGACGGCCTTGCCGGTATTCAGTTTGCGATTGCTTCTGCGGCTGGTGGCCCTACCGAGGAAACTCTCGCGGCAACGGCTACGGTAGCGGCGACTTTGGCGAGACGGGCCTCTTTATTCAGAACATTGGCGGCGACGGCGACCGGGGCGGCAACGCTGGCTTTCTCGCAAGCTTTTTCCAGCATCACCAATGCGGCGACAGCAACCGGAGCGGCGACCCTTAATACGGCGGCGGCACTCGTTAATCGTACTCTTTCCGCGGCGGCGACTGGTGTTGCCACGCTGATAGAAGACCTCGGGGCGACCCTGACGGAGCTTACCTTGGCGGCGACGGCTGCTGTTACGGCAACGCTGAACCGCGCCGCATTGTTTTTCAGGACGCTGAAGCCTGCATCGGAGGGCACCGCTCCCGCTGTGGATTTCGATGGTGCTGCCGGTAGTGGCTTTGATGATTCTGGGAGCAATGCCGGGCTTACTGACGGCAAAGAACTAAGTTGGTCATTCTGGATCAGGCGAGACACAACAGGCACCCCAACGATTTTAAGCTCAAGCCGCAAGGCGATGGTTTTGCAAACAACTGACAGGGTTGATTTTTTATTCCAGAATGCTGCTGGTGGAGTTGTGTATCGGTGGATATCTGCAAACAATGCCGTACCGACAGAAGACGTATGGCACCATGTTTGCGGGTGGGTAAATACTGCTGCGACAGACGATTATGATAATTATATAGACGGGGTGCAGGACAGCACAGTTGCAACGACTTTTGTCCTTGATGGTATTTTCCGCAATCAGGATGTCGGCAGCGCCATAGGGCAAAACTGGACAACTGGTGCAAGCAATCTTGATGGTGGGTTATCCCAGCTTGCTTTATGGGAGCGCAAGATTGACTGGAGCAATTCATCTACTATTGAGTTGGTTCGGACATCTGATGGCAAGGCCGTTGTTTTGCCGGACGATGGCGACATAGATTCGGGCGGCGCTGCTGCTTACGTTTTTAATAAAGACGAAGCCAACGCACATACAAATGACGGCACGGCTAATGACTGGGCGGAAGGTGTCGGCACCTCCGACACGACAGGACCAGCCACGGCGGCCGGTGGCTCTAGAATTGTCACGACATTAAACATTCGGCAAGATATACGGTTTGCCGCTACGGCAATCGGTGCCGCCGTTCTAGCGTTTCAGAAATTTGTTAATCGCGTTCTGGGGGCGACAGCAACAGGCACAGCGACCTTGTTGCGGCTGGCCTCTGTTTCCCGCGCTTTGTCTGCTGTTTCGACGGGCGTTGCCACGATAATCAAGCGGGCGGCGTTTTCTCGCATAATTTCTGCTGCGGCCACAGGCATCGCGACATTAATAGAGCAATTAATCTCGGCATTAACGGAAATCACCTTGGCGGCTACGGCCACAGTGGTTGCTGTTCTTGAAAGGCGTTTGCGTGCAGGACGAACGCTGGCCGTGACTGCCACGGGCTCCGCTACACTGTTAATACAAGGGCTGTTTCGTCGTGTTATGTCCGCTACTGCGACAGTGACGGCGACCGTAAACAAGAGATGGCTTGCCCTTCGGACGTTATCCACGACGGCCACGGGCGCTGCCGTGTTGGCTTTTAGCCAAGCATTCACGCAAGTGGTTCTTTCCGCGACAACCGCAGTAACGGCTACCTTGGCGCGTCGTTGGCGGGCTTTCCGCGCTTTTGCGGCTACCGTTACCGCTACCGCCACGATGATCGCAGATCAACTGGGCGCTACGCAGATAACCCTTGCTGCGACTGCTGCTGCCGTTGCCACATTAAACAAGCTGGGTTTGTTCTTCCGCACCGTATCGGCAACGGCCACGGGCGTAGCTACTGCCCTGAAGAATTTCAGTACGGTTACGCTACCGGCAGCGGCGACAGGGTTAGTAACGCTTATTGCCGAGGATTTGGCGGCTACGCTCGTCACGCTTGCGGCTACCGCAACTGGTGTGGCAACGCTGGCGCGTCAACGGATTGCGCCTCGCATTGTATCAGCAGTCGCAACAGGCGTGGTGACAATAACGAATGCCTTCCCGTTCAGCGCCCGTGTTTTCTCCGCCATTGCGACTGTTATCGCGACAGAGAAGAACAGCCCACACGCGGTTTTCCTGACAACACAAGTGGGTTCAGGGCATTACGGGCTTATTGGCGGGGAAGACAATTTCCAGAAGGGCGACTGGGAGCTTATCAATGGCGGGGCTTATGAACAGATAGGCCCGTCCAGAGCATTCTTGTTGAGAGGTTTTTTCAAGACGCTCGCGGCAGCGGCGACGGGCATCGCTACTCTTGTTCAGGGCATCCCTGTATATCTCCGCACTCTTGCGGCGACAGCCACGGGCGTTGCCACCCTTGCCCGGCGGGCTCTTTTCCGTAAAGTCTTCATCGCGGTTAGCACGGGTATAGCCACGTTATTCCGTCGCGCCACTTACGTGCGGCTGTTCTCGGCTACAGCCACGGGCATAGCCACTCTTATCGAGCTACTTATCTCCGCATTGACGGAGATTACCCTTGCAGCTACGGCCACAGGTGTAGCCACCATTCAACGGTTAGTTACGGCATTCCGCACTCTCGCAGTGACGGCGACGGGCGCTGCGACATTGCTTCTCAGCAGGGCTTTTACGAGCATAGCTTTAGTCGCAACATCTACAGCGTCCGCGACTCTGGCAAGAGTTGCCTTGTTATTTAAAACACTGGCGGCAACCGCTACAGGGGTGGCAACGCTTGTTCGTGAACTTGTTGTTCCGCTTACCGATGTGGTTCTTACCGCTACGAGTACGGCTGTGGCGACGATACAGAGCCTATATCAGCAGTTTGTGCAGGCTTTCACCGGACATGGCGGTTTGGGCCTGGGCGATAAGCTGGGGCGCTGGCGTCGTCGTCGGGGCACTTGGAAGCGTAGGAAATAAAAGGATAGAATGCAGCTATGACGACAATTCCTAATTTACCAGCACTTCCCGCGACCAAGAATATTTCGGGTGCGGATATTCCTATCCCGCTTTCGGGTGACGGGGATTACAGGGCATCGCTGAGCCGAGCGCGTGGAAATAGCTTTATCAATGTCAAGGATTATGGCGCTGTGGGCGATAGCACCACGGACGATAGGGCAGCTATTCAGGCGGCAATCGACGTTGCCGAGGCAGATGGCGGTACGCGCATCCTTCATTTTCCGAGGGGAGTTTACCGCGTTGTTCCTGTGGCCGGGGTTGGGCTGACATCTGAGGGCACTATCAGCGTGTTTGGTGAAGGTCATGCAATGTCCCCAACGATTGCTAATGGCGGCTCTACAATCATGCTGGACAGCACTACGGCTGGTGATGTGCTGTGGCTGTTTACAAATCCGGGAGATTCAACAGCTCATATTAACAATGCCTATGATTGCGTTTGGAGAGATATTGGGTTTCGGTCTAAAAATCCGGGCACAGCCAACCAGCATTGCTTTCAGTTTGGCAACGGCATTGGTGGTAATGATGCTCATCAATGGGTGAGTATGAATATAGGATTTCGTGGCTTTTCCGGTCTTTGCTATCACTGCACAAATATAACCGGAGTTCACACCATCTATTTCGGATCGTCTTCATCGTGGCTGGGTGTTTTGCTTCTAGACGATATTGGTGGGTTTCTAGGCTATACCAATGCAGGCACTGGTGATGGTGTCATCGGCACCGGAATGTATTTTCAGAACATTCATGTTTTTAACGGCGGCTGGAATGACACGTCGCCTTGGACAGAATTGTTTGATTTCAAAGCATTTCGCGAAATTATCATTGATAATATAGTTATCGAGGGCGGCGGGATTTCCGTGGCGAAGAACTCACTTATCAGATTTGATGGGGAAGGCTGGAATTATATAAACGGTCTGCATTACGAACAGAGCGGGACATCCCCAACCTATAATATTTATCACGATGACGGCATCAATTCTAACGGCACTCGCCACACGATAGTAAGGGGGGCATGGGGCCTTTTCGATAACGGCATGAAGCTGTCTGTTTGCAATGTTTGCAAGGTGACGCTGGATGGTGTCCGGGGCAATCAGGACTCCACAAGCATTCTTTCAAGCGATCTTATCGAATACAACACCTCCGGGACCGTAAATAGTTCGTGGTCGGTCGAGATAAAGAATCATGTGAACTTTGCTGCTGGCGAAATTGTTGTAACCGATCAGCATGTTGGGCGCGTTAGGCTGGATGGTATCGGTTCTATTATGCAAGCCATTCATTTGCGCGATACTGAAATGCCGCTGGTCGAGGCATCGGCAAGCAAAGACGGGTGGCTTTGCGGATTGGTGGGTACTCCTAAAGTGACAAACATGTTGGCTTGTGATTTCGCGCAATTCTATATTGACGAAATCAACGGCACCGTTATTTACGAGATAGGTCTTGTAAACGATGAATTTGAGGGTCGCGTATTTGCTGTTCGTGCGCGAACCAACTTTCCTTATCCGACATTTAACTTTTCGCTACCATCCAGTTATTTGAATGACGCGGATGGTTTTGGCGCGCAAATAGGTTTCGGGATTCGGTGGCGATATATTCACCAAGAAGGAGCAAATCAACTTTTTCGCTTCGATGGCACGGCTACTCCGGGATGGCATAATGAAGCGGGCTACCGTTCAATCGTTACTTCTGTCGATAAAGATACATGGTACTCAACAGCGCAGACGGCCATAACGGAGGGGACGGGTACAAGCATTTTTCGCCCAACGGGTTCCGACACGATTACTGCTCCGGTCGAGTTCCGCATAAGCCATGTAAAGATGTGCTTGGGTGGCGAGATTCCTCGCAATTTTGGAAGCGGTGGGTTTGTGAGTGCCACCGTGAACCAGATGCGGCCCATTCGTTCATTCTTGGATCAAGCTCCGACATGGGGGGACTATATCGTGGGAGACACCTTCGATAATATTGCGCCATCTGTCGGAAATCCGATTGGATGGATTTGCACGACTGCCGGGGCTATGGCTACGGCTTGGGCACCAACAACAGCGTATGAAATCGGCGATTGGGTGGAAAACGACACTCCTAACCGGATCTACAAATGCACCGTCGCCGGGACTTCCGCCGGGTCGGGCGGACCTACGGGGACGGGCACGGGAATTACCGACAATACGGTGACATGGGATTTCCATGATACGGAAGCGGTATTTACCGCAATGGCGAATTTGTGAGGATAAACGAATGGCCGTTACATTTCTGCAAGCAGTCAATGAAACGCTCAAGCGCGTCAGGGTAATCCAGGGCGATGCGGGCGAACTTGTCACCTCCACGATTGCCTCGACGGCGACTGGCGGTGTGGCGACTGGTGCATTCACGGATTCGGGCAGGCAGACGGAAATAGACCTCGCCGTTCAGCTTTGGCAGGAAGGCTTGCATGAAATCTACGCGATGGGGCTATTTCCCAACGAGGCTTCCAGCGCGACCTTTACGCTTGCGACGGGCCAGCGGGAGTATTCGTTCCCCAATGACTTTGAGCGTGTAGCTGGGGAGGATTACCGGGACAGAGTTATGAGGGGGGCCACGTCCGGGCTGCTGGCCTATGAATACCCCGGAGGCTACGCCCGCATGTTGCGGGATCAGGTGATGGCCACCGACTTCACGGGCGACCCGAGTTTTTGGGCGATCAGCCCCGTTGATGGGGCTTTGAGGCTGGACAGGGAGCCCACCACGGAACAGGCGGGTCAAACGTGGAACATGCTGTATGAGAAACAGCTTGTCCTGACTTCCACGATGGCGACCGAGACAATGCCGATGGCCGATACGGTCACGGCGGCGATGGTGCCCGTTGTATCCGAGGCATGGAACCGGGTCTTCAAGAAGGAGTTCGATCAGAGCATGTTCCGTTCCAGTCTCGCAAGGTCGCTGGATTACATGGCGCGAACACAACGCCGCAAACGCTATGGTAAGCGTTAATGGCAGAAACTGTCATCACGTTTGGCGGGGGCATAAACGCCCGACGTAGAACCGCTGACGTTGACCCGAACGAATGCGTTTCGGGGTCGGTCAACTTCGACCTCGACCCCCAGTACCGGGCGCTGGCCCGAAGGAATGCGTTCGATCTTGTCGCCACCGCGCCCAATGCAGCGAGCATTAACGGCTTTGCCCAGCTAATCAATCCCGATATGTCGGTATCTACATTAGTGCAGGCAGGCGATACCGTTTACACATGGGACGGGGATCAGACATTCGTCTCTGTAGGAACCGCCGCTTCGGGTGCAAAGCTGCGAGGTCCGAGGGAACATAACTTCACCCTTAGTGATTTCGTAATCATCACCGACCTTTCGGGGCTTGAGACGGTGAAGAAGTGGGACGGCACCACTTTCAGCGATCTGGCCCACAATCTCGGGGGCAATTTTTTTGCCAAGTACTGCCGCGTTTACAACGAGCGGGCGATATACGCGAACGTCACGTCAGGAACGGCGACCCCGCATGTCATTCTGGGGTCGGCCATTCAGAACGCGGAAGACCTTTCGGCGGGCGACCGCCCGGCCTCTGCATTGGGATTCGATGCCGCATGGTTTCTCCCCATGCCCGATCTCAGGCCCATCAATGGGCTGGAGGCTGCATTCGGTGCCTTTCTGGTATCGACGGAGCGTGGAAGACTGTTCAGGTTAGCCGGGAATGACGCCACCGATTTCACCATGCAGGAGTTTCATGTTGGTTCCGCCGTGGTGGGAACGGAGGCCATCAAGAATATTGGTAATGACGTTATCATGGGGCTGGCGGGGAGGATCGAAAGCCTCTCGGGCACCATCAACTTCGGTGACGTGGAGAGCAACGACGTTTCCGCCGAGATATCGCCCCTGATCGACAAGGTGACGGGATGGACGATTGAGTATGACCGCAGGGGGCAGGACGTTTACTGCTTTCCGAACAACCAGTCGGCGGTCTGGGTGCTGCACAAGAAAACGCTGAACGATCCCACGAGTCAGGGGTTGAGTCCGTGGTCAAAATGGACCACCGCGCATCCGATGAATTTCTCTCCGCAGACGGTGATGCAGCTTATCAACCCGCTGGACAATACGGATGTGGTTTATCTCGGGGATGAGTTGGGGAATATCTACCTGATGGAGGGCGTCGGCAGTCTGGATGGCGGGACCGACAATATCACGGTCATAAGACGCTCGGGGTTAATACAGATACCCGACACGGACGTATTCGATATCAGGGGATGGATAACCTACCGGAAGCAGTTCGCGCAGACCGTCACGATCCGCATTCTGTATGGCGGGAAGAGTGTTTATGACCAGGAAATCTCGAAGAAAATCCCAGGCGCAGAGGAAGAGGGCATTGGATTCTACAACTCAGATTCGTACTACAACGACGGAACAACCGTCTACAACGTTGGATTTAGTGGAAGAATCTTTAAGCAAGATTGGTCTGCTGCCGGTCACTCCAGTTTCTTCCAAGTCGAAATCGAAGTCGTCGCCCCGGACCCGTTCGTCATCGAAGAAGTCGGCCTCGAATTCGGCACCGCGAAAGACCAATAGTCTAAAGCGGAGTACGGCGTTACGGCGGAAGTCGGCACGGTTTGCAGCGTTCGAGACGGACCATATCAAGTATGTCTGGGCGGCGTACAAGCGGGGTGCCTTCAATGACGTGGAGAATCTGCCGGAAGACATGGACGCGCTGACGTTTAACGCATGGCTGATGGATATAATCACTCCGATAATGGAGGCCGGTGGCGAGGTTGTCGCCATGATGGGAAAACATGCGGTGTACGGGGAGATACCCTTGGGCGTGGCCACATTGGAATATCGTGGCAAAATCGCGTATCCTCACGCTGTCTGGTTCCCCGATGCGTCGGCGCGGGACCGGCTGGAGATCGGATTGGCGTTCTTTATCGAGTTGAAGAAGAACCACATGGGCTGGGTGACGGCGGAAGCCAAGGACGAAAAGTATTTCAATCATCTCGGGAAATACGGCGTTGTCAGGAAGGTCGGAAAGTTGCGGGATTATTTTAGCGATGGCGTTCATGCAACCCTGTACCAGACGGTAGGTCATTAATGTCCTTTGTAAAAGATGTCGTAAAGGGTGCCGTTGGAATAGGTGGAGCGTTTGGTAAAGACCAGACGATTGACGCCCCGCGCCCGACCGGATTAACCACGCCCACGTTTGCCCTTAACCTTGGAAGCGGTACTTTGGCGCGAGGCACGGGCACGGCGGCAAGCCTTGTTCCCCGGACAGAAGCGGGCGCTATCGGGAGTTTGCAGGCGAACCGCGCACAACTGGGTGGTATACGGGATGTTCTGGGATCATTGAGAGGCAGTCTCGATCCTCTCCAGCAACGCACTTCGGGATTCTTTGACACCACGGCGGGCTTGAGGAACAGGCTCACGGGGCAACTGGATGAGCTTCGTCCCGGCTTTGGCAGGCTGACGGAAAGCCGGGTGCAGGGCATCAGAAGCGCAGCAAGTAAGGCGAGCGGCAATCTGCGGTCCAACTTCGCCCAGAGGAATGTCGGCGGGGCCAGCTTTGCGAATGCCCAGATTGCCAGCGTTGCACAGGACTTCGCAAATGAAGAAGACCGGGTGAGGGCGGAATCGTTCCTGGAGGAACAGCAGGCGCAGCAACAATTGATCCAACAAGTTGGCGAGATTATGAAGTTCGACGCGGGGAATGTGGGCTTGCAGATGCAGCAGATCGGCCTTGCTGCGGGGCTGACGGCGCAGGACGCGAGCGTACTGGCGCAAGAGGTACAGACCATTCAGGCTGAGGCCGGGGTTGCCGCGCAGCGGGCGCAGCGCGAACTGACGGAGCTTGGATATTCAGGCCAGCTAGTCGCTGCCTTTACCAAGATCGGCACCGACCTCGCCATTGCGGAAGCGCAGTTCAAGGCGAAACAGCAGTTCGCACGGGGCAAGAGCCTTGAGTTGGGCGCTAACAGTCTGGTGGACGCAGGGATTGGCGGCTTTAACTTCGCGCAGTCCTTTGGCGGGGGTGGTGGTGGACAAACCTTTACCAACTTCGAGAATCAAAGAGGTGATTTCTAATGGTTAGTCCGTTCTTGGGTGCAGGCTTTGCGGACGCAGCAGCGGCGCGACAGACGCGGGACACCGCCGACCGGCGCGTGGACCTGCTGGATCAGCAGCTTCAGCAGAAGGCTGCCGCTGAGAGGCTGAAGGGGCATGAGAGTCAGTACGGAAACCTGCTAAAGCAAATCGGCCTTATGGATCAGTTGGCACAAGCGGAACCGAATAAGTATGGTGCCAGCGAGGCCTATAAGAGAGACAGGGCTGTGGCGACCAGACTTGCAACTCAAATTGGCGGGTTATTTAAACAACCGGACGCGATTGGTCTTGACTTGAATATTTCCCGGACGGTGGACCCCGCCGCCCTTGAGGCGCGAAAGGCGGGGCAGATTGAGGCGGCTAAGGAAGAGGCCCGCATACCGGACATAGAGCGCAAGGCCGGAGCGTTGGGTGTGGACCTATCCAAGTTGTCGGAGACTGAAAAGAAAAATGTCATCGGCGCAACAAGACCGCCACCTGCTCCGTCACTATCCGCCATCTCCATTCCTATTATTGAGAAGATACGGAAGGGCGAGGCAATAACGAAAGGCGAGCGCGATGCCTTGGATGAAATTCAACGCCTTGATGCTTTTGACAAACTGACCCGCGCCCTTACTGCCGGTAGCGTGTCAAAAACAGCGGATGTCCCGAAGGATACAACAGTAACGCATAAGGGCGCTAAATTTACCTTCAGCGAAACCCGAGATGGCAGGGACTTCTTTAAGTCGGCGGATGGCCGGGTGATTTCTCGCCCCGCCAAGAGATAACCGATGTCTGAACAGGACTTCCGAGAGGAACCGACAGAGGAACCGCCGCTTGGGTTTGGTCCCGGCGTTACCGTGGACATCACGAATGTTCCGGTGATAGAGGGGAGTGAGTTTAGAGAAGAAGAGTCAGCGGCAGGATTCCAGGAGGAAGAGCCTACGCTACTTGAAAAAATGGGTGAGAACTTCAAGCAGCAGGCAGGGGGAATACTCGAAGCGGCGCAGAATATCGTGGATTTAGTAGTTAACAAACCCGCGCGGGCGCTTTCTGAAGCAACAGGCATTGGTGGTTTTGATTTCAGCACAGGGCAACACATCCCCCCTGAGCAAACGTCCGACATTAAAATTCCTCAGGTTGACAAGCCGAAAGATTTGGGCGGCGCTCTAAACCGTGGCGTCATGCAGTTTGTGACCGGGTTTATCCCGGTTCTAGCTGCGAGTCGGACGGGACAGGTAGCGGAAGCGGCGACACGATTTGCCGAGAAGATGGGCGTTCCCGCAGCCAAGGCAGTTGGTAGATTTCTGGAGACGGAAATCGCTGCCGTTGTCGCGGATCAAGTGGCCTTCGACCCACAACAACCACGATTCAGTAATTTCATCCAACAGTTTCCTGAGTTGCAAAACCCCGTAACAGAATATCTTGCGGCAGACCCCAAGGATTCGGAAGCGCAGAATCGGTTTGAGTTAGCCCTTGAGGGGGCTGGGTTGGGTGTTGCCCTGCAACCGTTCGTAGCTCTCATGCGCGGGTTTAGGGCGGGTGCTCGTCAGCATGTACTGGCGCAGGCAGACGAGGCGGCGATTGAAGATGTGGCTCCACGCACTTCCGATGTGGGATCGGGGAGGGAGGAAGTCCCTGCTGGGACCGCTAAGCTTGCTAGGGAAAATAAAGAGCCGCGCCGTGCCGGGAACATAAACCTCGACCGGATTAACTCCCCGGAAGATGCCAAGCAGGTTATCTTGGAAGCATCCCAGGAACAGGCCGGGAAGATGGAGGCCGCACGGCGAGGCGTCATCAGTACCGACCAGACACGCTTGCTGGCTTCCGATCTGGGGATGACAGAATCAGCACTCCTTAAGCGGCGCAAAGGGCAGGCATTTAATGCCGAAGAGGCCTTGGCTGCTCGTAACTTGTTGGCTGAATCAGCGGAGCGAGTGGTTGATCTAAGCAAGGCGGCGCGGGGAGGGTCGGATGAGGCAGTTGTATCGTTTCAGCAAGCGCTAACTCGTCATGTTGCTATTCAAGAACAGGTTGCCGGTCTTACGGCAGAGGCGGGTCGTGCGTTACGTCAGTTCCAGATTCCCTCGGAGAGTAAGGAGCGCGTTCTCCGGGAAATTATCGAGTCTCAGGGCGGGCGGGACCGTATCGACAAGATAGCGGACCTTGCCAGCAGACTTGACACTCCCGAACAGGTAGCAGTGTTTACGCGCGGAGTGCGTAAGGCTACCACGCTGGACAAGATATTCGAGGTTTGGATTAACGGGCTATTGTCCGGTCCACAGACTCATGCCGTTAATACACTATCCAATAGTCTAGTCGCGCTCTGGACAATTCCCGAACATCTACTTGCGGCGGGGATTCGCGGGGTTAGGGGGGGCAAGGGCGTTACCTTTCGCGACACGCAGGCCCGTATCTTCGGTATGGTCGAGGGGATGAAGGACGGCCTTCGGGCCGGAGCCAAGGCGTTCATAACCGAGGAGCCCTCGGATATCTTTTCCAAGCTGGATGTACCCAATCCCAAGGCCATCCCCGGAGTTGTCGGAAAGGTTGTCCGCCTGCCCGGTCGAGCACTGGTGGCGGAAGATGAATTCTTCAAGACCATCGGCTTCAGGATGGAATTGCGCTCTCTCGCCATGCGTACCGGGCTGGAAAGGGGATTGCGCGGGAATGATCTGGCTAAACATATTAATGAAGTCATCACCAACCCGCCCGAAAAGATTAAACTGGCCGCGCTGGACACCGCCCGCTACCAGACATTCACCAACCCACTCGGGGATGTCGGGCAGAAAATTCAGGGAATCAGGAACAGTGACAACCCATTGGTTGCCGCGCCCGCCCGTCTGCTGGTGCCGTTTCTGAGGACACCGCTTAACATTCTCAAGTTTGCGGCGGGAAGATCGGTACTGGCCCCCCTATCACGTAATTTCCGTGCGGATATTAAAAAGGGCGGCGCGGCCAGGGATTTGGCCTTGGCCCGCATGACCATAGGTACGGGCGTAAGCGCAGTTGTCGCAAGCTATGCTGCCGAGGGTAAGATTACCGGCGGTGGGCCGAAAGACCCGGAACTTAGGCAGGCCTTATTCAATACCGGGTGGCAACCATACAGCCTGAAAATAGGCGACAAGTATTTTTCCTACGCTCGGCTTGAGCCGCTTGGCATTCTATTCGGGGTGGCTGCGGATTACGCGGAGATTTCCGGCCACCTTGAGAAAGGTGAGCAGGACGAATTGGCGGGCATGATATCTATGGCTGTTGCCAAGAATGTGATTTCCAAGACGTATCTCAAATCAATTTCCGAAACCATCCAAGCGTTACATGATCCAGACAGGTATGGGGAGAGGTATCTACAGAATCTATCCGGCACGTTGATCCCGACCGGCGTTGCACAGTTGGCGCGGACGGAAGACCCCATTCTTCGGGATGTGCGCTCATTCCAGGATAAGATTAAATCCCGCCTACCGGGGTATAGTGAAGACTTGCCCGCAAGGCGGAATGTATGGGGCTCGCCCATATCATTAACCGGGGGGCTCGGGCCTGACATTATCTCGCCCATCTACACCAACAAGGCATCCAAGGATAAGCTAGCCAACGAAGTTGTGCGGTTAAAGCTGGAACTTACCATGCCGCCCCGTAAAATCAGCGGCATAGAACTAACCCCACAGCAATATTGGAGCTATGTGGAGGCCGCAGGGAAGCCCGCCAAGCGCATCCTGGATGCGGCAGTTACCAGCGAGGGGTGGGACGCGCTGGGATCACAGCCGGGCGGCAGAACGGCGCAAGAGGATTTCATTAAGGAAACCGTGCGGCGTTGGCGTCAATTGGCCCGCGTAAGACTATTTGCCGAAAACCCTGATCTATTTAAGAAGCAGGTGGAGAAGAGAGTTAAAGAACGCACGCGCTGATTGGAACATTAACAAGACAATATGATAGGTTGAGCAATGGCTGATAATCCATATCACATCTATGTAGGACACAATTAGATGAAACACCTTATTAGAAGGAGCACATTGCGGGTGCGGGGAGGGGGGTTAAATGGCTGATAACCCCTATTCGTCTGTAACCATTAGTGGTTACAACACCTCCCCGCCCCCGTGAATGAAAACCGGATGACGGCACCAAGACCGCCGATAACAAGGTGGAATGGGCAAAGCACGTCAGTAAGTTGGGCGATCCGCTAAAGACCGGCGTCGAGGGCGTGGACTCGAACGTATCTGCTGCTTTCGGCGCGTTGATTTTGACCACGGACCCCGGACAGGAGGGGATCGTCATAATGAACAGGATGTTTAGCTAATGGCCTTAACGTATTCAAAGCAGATACTTAGCGGGTCCACGAATGGCCGCATGGTCGAGGTTAACAACCTGACCTCACCGGGCACGACCGTTCATACGGTGCAGGCGACCACGACCAACGGCATTGAGGAAGTCTACCTGTATGCGATGAACGCAGGCACGGCAACGAGTCCCTCGCGGTTAACGATTGAACTAGGCGGCACCGGGACGGCGGATCATGTTATTGTGGATTTGGCTGAAATGGACGGGCTTAATTATCTGGTGCCCGGCGTCAGTTTCACGGCGACGACATCTATTATCCGGGCATTCGCCACGGCCTCGGGCATTTTCCATTTGGCGGGTTGGGTTAACAGGGCCACATAATGCGTAACTTTTCCAGACGTTTGAATGAGCCTAAAGGTTTCCCCAGGGGAACGAGAATGGTGTTCCACCAGTCCGTTGCCCCACTCGGGTGGACCCAATTAACTGGCGCTACCTACGAAGACGCCGGTCTTCGCTCCACCACGGGTGCCGTGGGCGTTGGGGGATCGGATGCCTTCAATACTCTGTTCGGTGCCGCCAAGACGGCCTCTGCCCACACTCTGACAGCCACCGAAATGCCGGTACACTTGCACGCCGCTGGGACGCTGGTGAATGCCAGCCATTTCCATTTTCTCTACGTCACAGACGACACAGCGACAGGCTGGAAGAATGCGTTGCCAGCCCAGTCGCAAATATCGACGGGGGTGGATATTTTTGGCGACCCCGCAGGCGGAACCGAAGACACAGGTACGGTGCAATCCACCGATTCACGGACGCCGACGATCAGCGGAAGCACTGCTAACGCCGGGTCCGGTTCGGGGCATGTCCACACCCTGCCCAACATGGACCTGAAGTTTGTTGATGTCATTGTTGCAGAGAAGAAATGATGCTGTTCGATGATACGAGTGGTTGTCCTTATAACAACTTTAAATCCTGTCGGGAAACTAGAAAGAAAAAAGACGGCTGCGCCCTTTATATGTTCTTCGGGTTCAGAACGCCGGACACGGGCCGGAACGTACAGGAGTGGGGCTGTGCACACTTCTGGGCACCTTACATGAGCATGGCGGCGGCACAGGAAGCGAAGGCAAACGTCGCGGCCATAGAGAGCTTTAGAAATGCCGTTGTTAAACGGGCTGATGAAATGGCAGAAGATGTGCCGTTAGATGTGGTTCATCAATTAGAAGGGTAGCCGGGCCTTGGTTGGCCGTTAATATATTCATCAGATATTAACCATATATCCGCCCATTTGAAGTAGTTCTGAGTATAGAGGATAGTATGCGCATGGACCCTGAGAAAATATTAAAGCACCCGGCGTGGTTCCGCCACGGCCTGACTGTCGTCGGGCTGGGAATTGCCGGTGTCATCGCCTGGAATGACCTCGGGCATGTGGTAAACGCGGCTGCAGAACGCTCGCAAAAAAACGAGAAAAGCGTCGAAGAACTCACAAGAACAATCAGTGACATAGACAAGAAGCAGGGCATCGTAATCCAACGACTTGACTCGGCGGAACAGAAGGAACGCGAACGGGCGCTGGAAGCCCTTCGCCGTCATAACGAGACGGGCCGCGCCCTGGAGCGTATCTTCGACAAGCTCGACAACAATAAGTGACCCGCCTTGCAACCCTGCTTTGGTTAGTAACGTCTCCGGCATTGGCGCAAGGCATGGTCTGCATGAGCTTGAAAGATATCAATGCGGTGAACAAGGGAAATGGCGAACGAAAGGTTGCGGATGCAGCAGTCAGTTCGGGCGCTATCATGGAAATCTTCGCCAATAAAAAGACGACCGCCTGGACGCTTGTCGTGACATTCCCCGACCCGCCGAGAGCCTGTATTATGATGGTTGGCGATGGTTGGGAACTGGTAGGGACGACTTACTGATGGAATGGGAGAGAGTGGAAAAGGTCGCGGACGACATTGCTCCGGCAGGGGACGGGCGGGGCCAATGGGACACCACGCGCAAGCAGAACGAAACTCTGGATCAGGCCCGCGACTACCTCAAGCAGTATGCGAAGAAGCTGAAAGAGGAAGAGGATGTTTGAGCGCCCCAAAAGGGCCGTGCAGCGTGTCTTCCTGCATTGCAGCGCCAGCGACGACGAGACGCTTGTTGGCCGACATATCGTTGACGAGATACGGAATTGGCACAAGGCACGCGGCTGGAATGACGTGGGGTATCATTTCCTGATTGATAAGCTGGGTGGAGTATTCGAGGGGAGGCCGCTGGAGGCCGTTCCGGCAGCGCAGAAGGGCCATAACCTTAGAACCATAGCAATCATGGTCCACGGTCTAAGGGACTTCTCGGACGCCTCTCTGACGGCCCTACAGGCGCTCTGTGGAGAGATTAACGAAGCCTATTATGGTAGAATATCGTTCCACGGCCACTGTGAGGTGGCTAACAAGGAATGCCCGGTGTTTGAATACAAGGATGTGCTTGTGTTAGATCGCTGGGGTAGAATG
>Ga0224512_10000444_pt1 | contig 44035 bp, 44 predicted proteins | sample SF_May12_sed_USG_4_FD_169103 | JGI IMG/M metagenome (GOLD analysis project Ga0224512, IMG submission 169103) | Sediment microbial communities from San Francisco Bay, California, United States - SF_May12_sed_USGS_13 | ecosystem: Environmental > Aquatic > Marine > Sediment | place: USA... | reverse complement strand
GGGTCATGCGTAGTCACCGAGACGCGCCGATACCCTTTTCTCCAGGACGAGGCGCGCTGGATCGAAGCCTGCATGGGCAAAGGGATGCCGGTGCTGGGCATCTGCCAGGGCGCCCAGTCCATCGCCCACCTACTGGGCGCGAACGTCGGTCCGCTGCCGGGGGAACCCCACGAGTTCGGCTACTACCCCATCTACGCCACGGAGCAGGGGCGCAAATATTTACCCGAAGTTATGCACGTCACTCAGTCGCACTTTCACGGCTTTGACCTGCCGGACGGTGCGGAGCTTCTTGCCACCGGCGATCGGTTTCCACACCAGGCCTTCAAATACGGGGAGCTCACTTTCAGCTTTCAGTTTCACGCCGAGGTCACCATCGATGGATTCAAGCGCTGGCAACAGGCGGACTGGGCGCACAAGGGCAAACCCGGCACGCAGACAAAAGCGGAGTAGGACGCGCTAGCGAAAGCACGCGATGCAGGGCGGCATCAGTGGTTCATGCATTTTCTGGCGATGCTCTTCGATTATCAGCGAATCGCCGCGGAGCCGCAATCAAAGCCTCAGTCGTTCGAATTTCGCGCCTCGGCGCGCAGATAATCACTTAGAATGGTCAAGCTGGCGGATGCTGGCGCCAGAAAAAGCGTTCGTCTGAAACCTTCAGGAGTCTCGAGAGTTGAAATCTTCGGCCAACTTGCTCGCTAAGCTGGGCGCTTGCTCGCTCATTCTGGTTATGGTCTATCTGTCGCCACTTAGCCTTTTTTCAACATCGTACGCGGCAACGGTCGCTGCGGCGGTGACGCCGGCGCAGAGCGCCGGGTCCGTTAGTGACGCGGCGCCCGACCAAGCGCAGGCGGACCTGCTGGAGCGTCTAAGCGGGAGCGGGCCGAGGATCCGGCGTGCCCTGATAGGAGTGTTCGCCGCGGTTGATGACCTGCCAAACATTGCCAAAATGATGTGGGCGAAGCTGCGCGCGGACGGCGTTACCAGCGGGGCGCATCTGCTCGGCGTGTTTCTGGCAGCATTTTTCCTCGGCGTTGTCGTCGAGCTGTTTTTACGCCGGGCTGTGCGACCCGTTGGAGAGAAGGCCGAACCGGATTCCGGTGGTCACTGGCGCGCACGACTCGGCATGCTCGTGCTGCGCGCCGTGATCGACTTATTCGCGGTGACCGCATTTGCGGGCGGGAGCCTCGCCGCGATGGTGGTCATCGATCCGCAATCGGAGCTTGCGCATACTCTGTTTATGGCACTGCTGTGGCTGATTGTCATGATCCGGATGGTGGCGATCATATCCCGCGCCATTTTCGCGCCGGGTTCGCCCAGTCTCAGGCTATTCCCGATAAAAGACGCCACGGCGCTGAGCCTGCACTGGCAAGTTTTTGGAATCACGGTTCTGATTTTGCTCTTGAGACTGCACTTCAATTTGATGAAGGAGTTCGGGCTGCCCGTCGAGCTGAGAGAGTTAGTAGGGATCATATTGTCGGCGGCGGTTATGCTAGCGTTGATTGGGATGATCCTGTACTGGCGTGAAAGCGCGGCAATGATGATTCTTGGTGGCCGATCGAGCTCTGACGCAGCGGTGAGTCCACTCCAACGCAGGTTCGTCGGAAGCTGCCATGTGCTTGCAATCGCTTACGTTATCGGTATCTGGATCTTTGCCCTGGGCGTGCGGCTTGCTACCGGCGAGAGCCAATTTTTTCACGGCATGGTGAGCTTGCTTGTGCTCGTGGCGGTGCCGTTTGCGGATCTCGGGCTGAGGGCGCTTGCCCATCGTTGGTTCGGGCCCGATTCGGACGAGCCCGCTACGGCAGTAGTCACGGCGACCTCAAAACAGACGCCGAGCTACGAGGCAGTCGCCCTGCGCAACATGCGCATCCTTTTTGCCATCTTTGTCGTAGTCGTTCTCGCGCAGGCGTGGCGCATCGATCTGCCAGGCATCGTCGAGGGAATCTTCGGCGCGAGAATGGCACATGTGCTGATCGACGTCGGCGTAACCCTTTTGCTCGCGTACGCGTTGTGGAGCGTGGTCGAGACAGCGGTGTCGCGCCACGTGAGCCCCGCGCCCGAGGGCCACCCGGCCGGACCCCTCGATCCAGGCGGCATCGGCGCAACCCGCCTTCAGACCCTGCTGCCCTTGCTGCACAAGTTTTTGCTGGTGACCCTTATCATCATGGTGACCATGGTTGCCCTGTCGTCCGCCGGTGTGCAGATTGGTCCACTGCTCGCGGGCGCGGGCATGTTGGGTATCGCTATCGGCTTTGGCGCGCAGACGCTCGTGCGTGACATCTTCTCTGGGATTTTCTTTCTCGTCGACGACGCCTTCAGGATGGGCGAATACGTCGAGGTAGGCGACACACGGGGCACGGTGGAAAAGATATCGATACGTTCCATGCAGCTTCGCCACCACAATGGGCCGGTGCACACGGTCCCTTTTGGTGAAATCAAACAGATCACGAATTACAGCCGCGACTGGAACGTGATGAAGTTCGAGCTGCGTCTGCCGTTCGAGACCGACATCAATCGCGTGCGGAAGATCATCAAGAAAATCGGTCAGGAGATGATGGCGGATCCGGAGCTGGGGCCTATGATGCTCGATACGCTGAAATCCCAGGGTGTCAACCGAATGGACGACTCCGCGCTCATCATTCGCTGCAAGGTGATGTGCGTGCCGGGCCATCAGTTCATGGTGAGACGCGAGGCCTACACGCGTATTCAGAAGGCGTTTGAGGAAAACGGCATTCACTTCGCGCCGCGGCGTGTCATCGTCGAGGCTGCCACGCCGGCGCTGGCGGCTCAGGCCGCGGCCGATGATTTGCAAAACGAAGCCGAAAAAGAGCAAAAGACGCCCGACGACCGAGGTTGAGGTGTGTCGGCCGCTGGCGCTCGAGCACGACGCCCCGCAGCACGAGTGTTTCAAGGGGTCCTTGAAGAAGGTCTTCGTCACCGAGTAGGACGTCCGGCCGCCCGCTTGACTCAGATCAACGCGCCATCTGTCGATCGGCACTAGAGTGCAAACAGGTTTCCGGAGTCGTTCTGGATCCCTCCGGAAATCCTGGGCGGGCCAGCTGTTCCTCCCCCTCATTCGCTCTGCTGGCCGGCCCTCTTTTTGATTGACCCCGGGCTTAACGCCCGGGGTGGATTTTTCGCTCGAATACCCCCCCCGGCATTGCTTTGCTCTTTAAGGTTGACCCGCTGGGTCTTTAAGATCAGGGTCTTGTTGCCCGCTGTTGCCGGATCGGCGCTCACCCAATACCCTTCTCAATCCAGATGCCGCCATCGGCGTTGGCTCGGGCGAAGCCTTAAGCCCGATTCGTAAACAAACGACCTTGTCCTGACCAGAAGATCGAGGTGAGCGTGATGACCGCAACCACCGAACAAGTACCCCTCAAAGTCTACTGGCAGCCGGGCTGCTCGAGCTGCCTGAAAACCAAGGAATTTCTGATCTCCAACGGCATGGAGTTCGAGTCCATCAACGTGCTCGAGGACGAGAACGCCTTCAAGGAGCTCGAAGCCCTCGGCGTGCGCATGGTGCCCATCGTCGCCCGGGGAACGGACTGGGCCAATGGCGCGGTGTTTCGCGATGTGGCCCGGGTTGCCGGCTTCCAGTGGGGTGGACACAAGATGCTTTCACCCGAAGAGATGGTGGCGCGTATCAACGGCATACTCGACGCCGCCCTGCGCTTTGCCCGCCAGATCCCGGAAGACAAGCTCGACACCATGCTCCCGGGCCGGCCGCGCTCCTATCGCCAGCTCGCTTACCACATCTTTCAGATCCCCGAAGTGTTCTTGAATCGCGTAGAGCACGACGCGCCCTACACCTACGAAGCGCTATTGAGCCATCTTCCTCCGGAAATCAAAACCAAGAATGACCTGCTCGACTACGGCAAACGGGTCAAGAAGAGGCTGAATGCCTGGTGGGAATCGGCGGGACGCGAAACCGACTTCAGCCAGCCGGGCAAGGTGTATTACGGCGATGTCAGCCTGCACGAGGTGCTCGAGCGCACCGGTTGGCATTCGGGCCAGCACACCCGCCAGCTGATGCTCACGCTGGAGAAGCTCGGCATTTCGCCGGACGGGCCGCTCAGCGACGTCGACTTCTCCGGACTGCCCCTGCCAAAAAACGTGTGGGACAACGAGAAGACCTGGGATTAGTCAAGGAGTAGCAAAGAGTCGGTGAGTCAAAGTCACCGACCCCTCTTCCCGGGGCAGGCTCATCGCGGGGGATTACTCGTTCGCCGACAGGCTGTGCAGTACGATGTCCGTATAAGTCACGACACCGATGATCTCACCTTGCTCGATGACGGGCGCGACCGCAATTCCGAACTGGCTGAACAGTCTCACGGTGTAGCGGATATCCATATCCGCCCTTACCGAGATCACCGGTTTTGACATGATCTCGTAAATGTTCACCCGATCGGGCGGTCGGTCGGGGGCAATGACCTTCCTGGCGATATCCGAGAGAAGCACGACGCCGTACTCGTCACGCTCGTTGCGTTTCTTGACGATGATACAACGCGCCTCTTTGTGTTTGAGCTCGGCAAATGCGGCGCCGACCGTCTCCAGCCCGTCGACGAGAATATAGCGATCGTTCATTACATCGCGAACTCGAACGATTTGTTTCTGACTCATAACTGCTCCTCCACAATGGATGAGAGCTTCTTTACCTGGTGCGATACGCCGACGACATCCTCCACGTCAATCTGAAGCGCGATGCCGCGCCCCGGTTTGCTGTCGAAGCCTCCGGCTTTGGAAATACTCTCCAAAATATGCCGGCTCATGTGCTCCTCCACGACAAGAAGCAGGACGTCGCACTGAGCCTCCATGGACAGTCCGAGGAAGGTCTTTTTCGGCGTCATGCCCTCGCCCCGGGCTGTGCTAATCAAGGTAACGCCGGTAGCGCCCGCCTCCCGCGCGGCGTGGGCGACCTCGTTGGAAATTTCGTCGTCTACGACGACCACGATCAGCTTGAAATGCATGGTTAGATCCTCGTGGGTAATGTGCTCATGGTGTGTCAGATTGGCCTGGACGCGCTTTGGCGATACGACGGCCGATCAGCTCCGATAATTGCGCGTACGCCAGCACGCTCACAATTGGAAAAAGGCTCGCAAACGCAATGAGTCCGAAACCGTCAATTAATGGATGTCGCCCAGGGACGGTTTCGGCCAGCCCGAGGCCAAGCGCCGCGACCAGCGGCACGGTAACGGTCGAGGTGGTCACGCCCCCGGAGTCATAGGCCAGGGGGATAATTTGTTTAGGCGCAAACCACGTCTGAATGATCACCAGCACGTAGCCGACGATTATGAAATAGTGCATCGGCAAGCCGGTAATAATGCGGTAAGTGCCCAGTGAGATCCCGAATGCCACGCCGAGAGCTACCGCAATACGCAAACCCCATACGCCGATGGCGCCGCCGGAGATTTCGTTGGCCTTGATGGCGACGGCCAGCAGCGACGGCTCGGCAATGGTGGTGCTGAAACCGATGGCGAAAGCGAAAAGGAACACCCAGCGGTAGTCAAGCCAGTGTAATACCGCAGTCGGTTCCACTCCGCCGGGGGCAAGAAATGTCGGATTGGTGAGCTGCGTCGCCATCAGGCGACCAAGGGGGAACAACGCGAGTTCCAGCCCGACCAGAAACAGCGACAGACCCACCAGCACGTAGACGAATCCAATTAGAACCCGCCGCAGATTGGGAATCGGGCGTTTGAGCACCAGAAGCTGAAAGCCGATGACCACCGCGGCGATGGGAATGACATCGCGGATCGTCGACAGTATCGTGTCGGCGACATGCCCCATCAAGTCGCTCATATGAACATTCCGTACGCCAGCACGAAGATTATCGGCGTCAAAGAGGCAAAGGCGATCAGCCCGAAGCCATCGGTCATGGGGTTGCGCCCGCGAATGGAGGAGGCTAGCCCCACCCCGAGTGCGGTAACCATGGGGACGGTGATGGTGGAAGTGGTCACTCCTCCGGAGTCGTAGGCGATACCGATGATTTCCGGCGGCGCAAACGCGGTCATCACGATCACCAGCACATAACCCGTGATGATAAAGAGGTGGATTCGCCAGCCTTTGAGAATGCGAATGACGCCGAGAACGATGGCAAGCCCAACAGAAAGGGCCACCGCGAGCCGCATTCCCAGCGCGTAGCCGGAACGGGCTTCTTGGCTTTCAGCTATGTGGCCAGTCTCGGCAGCAGCGTCCGCGGCTTCCGCGGTGACGGCGATCAGCGCAGGCTCTGCCACCGTGGTACCAAAGCCCAGTGCAAAGGCATAGAGAATGAGAGCAGTGAGGCTCCCCTTGCGAACAAAAGCGTGTGCCATGGACTCCCCAAGGGGAAACAGCCCCATCTCGAGCCCGAAAATAAAAAAGCTCAGGCCCGCGACGATAACCGCAGTGCCGGCGAGCAAGCCGATCCAGCTCGGCAGCGGCTGGTCGATTACGACCAGCTGAAACAGAGCGATAACGATAATGATCGGCGCCAGATCACGAGCGCTTTGGAGGGTGGCGCTGACGAAGGCGAGAAAGAGCTTCAAGGCTTGAGTGGCTTTCTAAATATCTTCCAACACCGCCACCAGCCTGCCGGATACGGCGAGGGATGCCTGGCCCTGGATCATGTTGAAGAAAAAATCGTTCGCTCTAAAACGGCGCACATCCTCGCACAGAAAAGGTTAATGCAAGTAGGGATCTGTGGTATCGAAGGCCCCTGGGCCGGCTGGAGAAGAAAAAGGGCCGATGAATTGTTCACCGGCCCCGCTAGCTCGAGACCCGTTTTGCCGCTGATGCGGCTAGCCGGGCATCTCGGGTGCAATTGGCACGTCGGCCATATGCTCCGCGTGGGCTTTGTAATAACCCTTTTTCTTGATGGACGCCTTCGCCATGGTCTCGTCAAATGCGAGGCGTTTATCGCCCATCTCTTTGAAGCTCCCGATGGGCTTCCAATCGCCTCCGCGAACCCCAAGGCTCTCATAGACCTGAGCCCGGTGGGCGTCGTCAGTGACGATGAAGTATTCGGGATCCTTCGCGTCCTGATAGACCAGAAAGTTCATTTCGGTCCTCCTTTCTGCGGGTTGAAATCGCGCTCCGCGCTCAACCTTCGGGTACGCATCTAATTTACGCTTTGCGTTCGCGGGTAACTTGATCCAGATCAGAATTTTGGCAGACCCAAAAGTCGTTACCGATTACGGTCCAAACGACGGGGGTGGGTTGGAGGAGTGGTTCCGGCGTACACTATGCGACGCCGCGGTCTTCGGCACCGCATGTTCCGATTTTTTAGCGAATCCAGCCTGGCCTCGGCGCGGATTAGGCCCCGCCGGCCGCCGTTTAAGGAGAACCCGTCATGCGTAAGTGGATTGCTTTGTTTTTGTTTGTCGCCCTCACGCCTTCCTTGGCCCTCGCGGCTTCCGCGGGCGAGTCCGTTACCTATACCATCGACGGCAAAGCCTACGAGGGATACTACGTCTCCCCGGGCGGTGAGGCGCCACTTGTCTTGATCATTCACGACTGGGACGGTCTCACCGACTACGAGATAAAACGCGCACACATGCTGGCGGAAATGGGTTACGCGGCGTTTGCGGCGGATCTCTTCGGCGCCGGGGTGCGGCCGACGAAGGTCGAGGACAAGCGCCAGCACACCGGTGAGCTTTATAAGGATCGGGCGAAGATGCGCGCGCTTATGCTCACCGCGCTCGAGATTGCGTCGAGAAAAGGCGCAAACACCGGCAACGCGGTGGTGATTGGCTACTGCTTCGGCGGCGCCGCGGTGCTTGAGCTTGCCCGTGCCGGTGCCGATCTCAAGGGCTTCGCAACCTTTCACGGAGGCCTGAAGACCCCGGAAGGGCAGGACTATTCTCTCGCGAAAGGTGAGATCTTGGTGATGCACGGCACCGCGGACTCGGCCATCACCATGGACCAGTTCGCGGCGCTTGCCTCGGAGCTCGAGGCCGCCGGGATCAAGCACGAGATGGTGACCTACAGCGGCGCGCCGCACGCCTTTACCGTGTTCGGCAGCGACCGCTACCGCGAGGACGCGGACAGGAAGTCTTGGGCGCGATTCAGCGCTTTCCTGGAAGAAAAGCTGAGATAGTCAGAAAGATAAGAAAGGCCGGTGACGGGAGTCGCCGGCCTTTATCTTGAGCAACGCTCAACCCGATTTAAGTACCCAGGACTTGCACCAGCCCTTGGCGCTGACCTCTTTTCCGGGAAAGATCGCGCATCCGCCCCAGGCTTTATCGCCGCCCTGCCAAAGCTGACAGTTAGCGCAATGCTTATCTGCCTGAGTGGATTCGTGCGTGTACTCCAAAGCCTTCGCCGTGGGGTCGTTCGGGTCAACCTTGGGAAGGTGGGAAGCGGCCCTTGCAACGAGCGGCGCCAGCACGCCACCCATCGCCGCCAAAGCGGTTCCGGCGCCGGCTTTGCGCAGGAAGTCACGCCGGGACGGGCTTGATTTGATCTTGTTCATTAGACGTTCTCCTTAACAGTTGGAAAAACCCCGCCTCATCGAAACTGCGCGTTCGGCCGTGGCTCTAGAAGCGCGCGCAGAGTAAAATGATCGGTCGCGGCTTGAGCGACGTTTCCTTAAAGCTATTCTTGTAAGCGGATTCGCCAATCCGGCAAAGGGGCCTGCGCCCGCTCGGGTGGCCACAGGCGACTGCCGGGGTCGATTCAAACGCGTTAGACTATATTAGCGATGCCCATGGACTTCTCAAAGCGCATGCCGTTTTTCGCCAGGCAGAAGCAGAGATGAAAACGCCGGGAGTACCGATTCAGAGTTCACTGACCCAGGCCGGGTCAGCGAAGCATCTTCGCGAATCAGGCGCGAAGCCCGGTGAGTCCGGCGTGCGGGAGACGCCTTCCGTACTGATCGAAAAATACGATGTTCCAGGTCCCCGCTATACGAGCTATCCCACTGTACCGGCGTGGAACGTCGAGCGCTTTTCCGCCGACGCGTGGCGAGAGCGGGTGCAGGGTACATTCGCGCGCGCCGAGTCGCGAGGGGGGATCAGCCTTTATGTGCACTTGCCCTATTGCGAAAGTCTGTGCACGTTTTGTGGCTGCACCAAGCGGATCACCCGCAATCACCGGGTCGAGCGCCCCTACGTGGAAGCCGTTCTGCGGGAATGGGATCTCTATCGTTCATTGTTCTGTGAGCCGCCGAAGCTCCGCGAGCTTCATTTTGGCGGCGGTACGCCGACATTTTTTAGTCCGGAGAGCCTCGACGCCCTGGCACGGGGCTTACTCGAGGGGGCACAAATTCCGCCGGATCGCGAGTTCGGTTTCGAGGCCCACCCAAATTCGACGACCCCGGAGCATCTGGAAGCTCTTAAAGCCCACGGATTCGAGCGCCTGAGCCTGGGCGTTCAGGATCTCGACCCGCGGGTGCAGGACGCGATAAACCGGATCCAGCCGCTTGAAAACGTCGCCGCGGTGACCGATGCCGCGCGCCGTCTGGGCTACAAATCCATCAACTTCGATCTGGTCTACGGCCTGCCGATGCAGCGCATGGAGAGCGTAACCGGCACCATCGAAGCGATTCTTCCGTTGGCTCCGGAAAGAATTGCCTTTTACGGCTACGCCCACGTGCCGTGGATAAAAGGAGTTGGACAGAGAAAATTCCGCGAGGAGGATTTGCCGTCCGGCTCGGAGAAGCTTCGCCTGTACCAGACTGGTCGAGCGATGCTCGAGGCGGCAGGCTACAGCGACATTGGCATGGATCACTTCGCTTTCGAGTCGGACAGTCTGCTAATCGCAGCGCGCAATGGGACCTTGCACCGCAACTTCATGGGCTACACGCCGGTTCACACCTTGCTTACCGTGGGTCTAGGCATGTCGGCTATCGGTGATTCATGGGATGCCTTCGCGCAAAACGAAAAAGATATTCCTCGCTACTTGGAGCGCGTCATGGCAGGCCAGCTGCCCGTATTTCGCGGGCATGTTCTAGATTCTGAGGATAAGCTGCTGAGGAAGCACATCCTCTCCCTGATGTGCCGATTCGAGACCGAGTGGAATGATAGGGATCTCGAGCATCCAGCGTTTCGCGAATCGCTCGAGCGGCTCGCAGAGCTGGAGGCGGACGGCCTGGTGTGCGTCGACAGCAACCATCTGCAGGTGACGGAGTCCGGGCGGACTTTCGTGCGCAATATCTGCATGGCGTTCGACGCCCGGCTGTGGCGCGCTTCCCCCGAATCCCGGCTCTTCAGCCGGGTGATTTAACCAGCGTTCCGCGTAACCCGCGCCTTCCCCCGCCAGGCTCGATGCTCAGAGCATCGTCAGTGTTGGTACTTTAGCCGGGTGCGGATGATCTCCTCGAGATCGGTGTCCTCCAGATGCGCGAGTATGTCGTGCAAGGTCTCCTCAATTTCCGGTAGCAGCACGTCCTCCAGTGCCCTCGCGCGGCGCTCGGTGCGGCGGTATTCGTCCACCAGTCGAAACAGATTACCGGCCATCGCGGCGAGGACCGCAGCCATAGAAAGTATCTCGCTGAACAGTTTTCTGCACTGCTCCGCTTCGGGGGAGGGCAGCTCGGCGTAAGGGGGCTGCGCCGGGACAGACAGCGAAAGCTCGCTTTCGCTCACGCTGACGCCCAGATAAGACTGGGTGGTGGTTCGAATTTGTGCGTTTTCCAAGGGCTCTGCAGGATAAACCTGCAGGCCGTGCAGGCCGTGAAAGATCATGGCGCTCGCGACCGCTTCTCGGGCTTTGTCGTGAAGAGCGGTGAATTCCGCTAAGCGCTCTTCGTATCGAGACAGCTCTTTTAATAATTCGCTCGCGAGCAGCAGCCGCTTCTCGTCGAGAAAATCGTAACCCTCGCGTACGAGCTGCCGTTCCTCCTTGAGCTCGAGTGCCGCCGAAGGCGTCGGTGGGAGATCGCGGGTTCCGTTTGCCAACTGCCTTGAGCCTCCTCACTCGGTCTTTGATATGTAGCGGCTGACCTGCTCGTCGCTCAGCCGATGCAGCTCTGACAACGGCAATGTCTTCAACAGGTCCCAGCCGACGCCCATGCTCTCCTCCAGGGTGCGTCGCGCCGACTGCTGGACGAGCTCTCGCTCGAAACGGTCACCGAATTCGAGAAACCGCTGGTCAGTTTTGGGCAATCCCTCTGTCCCGACGATACTCGCCAGCACCCGCATTTGAACGGCGTGTGCATAGGCCGCGTAAAGTTGCTGCGCGAGCGCCGGGTGATCCTCGTGGCTGAAGCCTTTCCCGGTTCCGTCCTTCATCAGCCGGGACAGACTCGGCAGCACTTTGATGGGCGGGTAGATTCCCTGGCGGTCGAGCTCGCGATCGAGAACGATCTGACCCTCGGTGATATAGCCGGTCAGATCCGGGATTGGGTGAGTAATATCGTCTGAGGGCATGGTAAGAATCGGAAGCTGCGTCAAGCTACCGGTCACGCCGATGATAGTACCTGCGCGTTCGTATAGCGTAGCGAGATCCGAGTACATGTAACCCGGATATCCCTTGCGTCCCGGAACTTCCGCGTGACTTGCGGAAACCTCGCGCAAGGATTCGCTGTAGTTGGTCATGTCGGTCATGACAACGAGCACGTGTTTGCCCTCGTGGAACGCAAGGTACTCCGCTGCGGTCAGGGCGAATCGCGGCGTAAGCAGTCGCTGCACGCTCGAGTCGCTGGCCAGATTGAGAAACATCACCGTATGCTCGAGCGCGCCGCTTGTTTCCATTGCGTGGCGGAAGGATTCGGCTGTATCGTGGGGCACGCCGATGCCGACGAAGACGATGGCGAAGGCCTCCGCGCCCTTGCCGCGAAGCCGGGCGTCGCGGGCAATCTGAATGGCGATGCGATCGTGGGGGAGTCCGCCGCCGGAGAAAATTGGCAGCTTCTGGCCGCGCACGAGGCTGTTCAAGACATCGATGGTGGATACACCGGTTTCGATGAAATCCTTGGGCTTGGCGCGGTGCGCCGGGTTGATGGCGAAGCCGTCTATGCGCAGACGCTGAACAGAGGGCACGGGAGGGCCCCCATCGATGACGCGGCCGACTCCGTCAAAAATTCGTCCGAGAAGCTCAGGCCCAACGCCGAATTTCAACTGATCGCCGTGCAGCCGAACCCGGGTCGTAGAGGGCGATAAACCCTGGGTAGATTCGAGCACCTCGACCACCATGTTCTCCTCGTCGAGCAAGGAGATGCGGCCGAGGCGTCGCCGCCCGTCGCGGCCGATGACGTCCACGGCCTCGTTGAGGCCGACGTTGACGTTGCGGCGCATAAACAGCAGCGGCCCCTCGATGCTGGTAGCCGTGCCTTCGACTGAAAGATCAGCCCACATTGGCGGTTGCTCGTGTCCAGGTGGCGAAATCGGTTTCGAGCTGCTCCTGCAATGAATCGAATTGATCCAGGTGATCTTCCGGTATCTCCTCACCCATGCGCTGCAGACCCCGGACCACCGGAAGTGCATAAAGCTCTTCGACGCTCGCTCCCGCCTCCACCGCTTTTTCCGCAAGATCGTTGAAGCGCAGAAGCAGGCGCATCATGCGCACCTGGCGTTCAGGCGAGCAGTACCGATCCACCGGAGAGATTGCCGACTGACGTAAAAAACCTTCGGACACGACCTGTGCGCAAAGCAGCACCAGCTGCTGTCGCATCGGTAAGGCGTCTTTGCCGACAATCCGCGCCATGCGCTCGAGACGCGCCTGCTGTTGCAGCAGGGTAAGGAAACGTCGGCGCGTTTCCGACCAGTGCGGATCGCCGCGCGCCTGCCACCACGACGCGAGCGCCTCGACGTCTTCAGAGTACGACTGCAGCGGATGAATGGCGGGATAAAAGCGCGCGTGGGCCCGCGCGCTGTCAAGCGCCCAAAAGGAGCGCACATAGCGCTTGGTATGGGTGGTCACTGGCTCGGAGAAATCGCCTCCCGCGGGACTCACCGCGCCGATGATCGTGACCGAACCCTCGTCTCCTGAAAGCGTTCGCACGCGCGCGGCACGCTCGTAGAATGCGGCCAGGCGGCTGCTCAAGTAAGCCGGATAACCGGCCTCGGCGGGTAGCTCACCAAGGCGGCCCGAGATCTCGCGCAGGGCCTCGGCCCACCTGCTGGTGGAATCGGCCATGAGCGCGACATGTAAGCCCTGGTCGCGGAAATATTCCGCCACCGAAACCGCCGTGTAGGTGCTTGCCTCACGGGCGGCCACCGGCATGTTGGAGACGTTGGCGATCAACACGGTGCGCTCCATCAGCGGCCGGCCGGTGCGCGGATCCTCCAGCGCGGGAAACTCCTGCAGCACGCCCGACATCTCGTTGCCGCGCTCTCCGCAGCCGACATAGACGATGACGTCCGCGTCGCACCACTTGGCCAGACTTTCCTGCAGCACGGTCTTGCCGGTGCCGAAACCGCCGGGAAGCGTCGCCTTGCCGCCCTGGGCGACGGGAAAAAGGGCATCGAGTATGCGCTGCCCGGTGAGCAGCGGTCCCGCGACCGGAAGACGCTCCACGATTGGGCGCGGCTTTCGCACCGGCCAGATATGGCTCATCGCAAGTTCGGAGGGTGCACCGTCGGCGTCGTCCAGCCAGCACAGCGTCGCGTCCTCGGCATACTCGCCGCCCGGCGCCATGCGCGCCACCTTGCCGTTGACTTCGGGCGGCACGAGGCATTGCAGCGTCTTGCCTCCGGAGGTTTGAACGTTGCCGAAACGCATCCCCGCATTCAGCGCGTCCCCCTCTTTGACGCCGGGCTTGAACGGAAGCACGCGCGGCGCCGTCTTTACCGTTCCGGGTTCGATGTACGCGGAGTCCGTGCCCGTGAGGGGGCGCAGCAGGCCATCGAAGATCCCGCCGAGCAGGTGCGGGCCGAGGCGCACCGCGAGCGGGAGTCCGTTGCCGAGCACGGCCCCCCCCGGGCGAAGGCCGCTGGTGTCCTCGTACACCTGCACCACGATCTCTTGACCCTGGATGCGAATCACTTCGCCCATGAGTTCGCGTTCACCCACGCGCACCGCCTCTCCCATCTGGAAGGGTTGCTCAACGCGCGCTTTGAGCACCGGGCCGCTTACCGAAGTGATTTTCGCGGTGGTCACGTTTTCGAAACGTCTTCGTCGTTGGCGCGAAGCATGGCGAGAAGCTCGGCTTCGACCCGGTTCCGGTCGGTGAGCAGCCCTTCCACCGTCCCGTCGAGGCACGCGCCGCCGGCGACGATGCGCAGGCCCGCCCGGGCGACTTCGCGAGCCACGAAATCAGCAGGCTCGCCGCCGCAGTGCTCGGCGATTCGCTCGTTCATACTAGCCAGCTCAGCCGGGTCGAAGCCCAGGGGATGCTCGATGCGCCAGGGGTCGCCGGGAAGGTGGGCGAGCGCTTCTTCGACCAGACCCAGTATCCACTGGCGGCGAATATCCGCGTCTTGCCAGCGCTCCAGCAGGACCTTGCCAAGCCGCGCCCAGGCGTGGTCCAGGCGTTCCTTGTCGGCCTGCTGCTGCCGCTGGCGGGCTCGGGTCGCAAGCCGCGCGCGGGTTGCGGCGAGGGTCTCTTCCATGCCTTTTCGCTGCGCCTCGATCGCAGCGTGCATGCGCGCTCGATTTTCGCGGTGCGCCCGCTTCACCGTTTCTTGGACGCCTCGCTTGGCATCCTCGAGCAGCTGGTGGCAACGCGCCTCCCGGCTCGTTTCCACCACATCTTCAAGCGCAGTCACCTGCGCGTCTAGAACGCTGCCTGGCTCACTCATGCCTCTAGCCCCAGCTGTGCGCGGATCCACTGAGAAAGGTCCGGCAACGGCGTGCGCCCTCGCATGTCGGGGACCACGAGCACCAGCGGGCGCAGCAGTGATTGCGTCTTAACCAGTTCGTCAGATGGCAGACGCGCGGCGCACTCGGCCGTGATCAACACGAGCTCCGCCTCGCGGCAGGCCCAGGCGAGATCCGCCGCGACTTCGTCGGCGCTGGTAACACGTACCCTGGCGCCGCCAAGCCGATAGGCGCTTGCGCTCACTTCGTCGCCGATGAAGATGGGTGCCGGCATTATTTTCTGCCTTGATCCTGCATCGCTAGATGCGGTTGAGGATCAGAACCGACATGAGTATGCCGTATATGGCGATACCCTCGGCCAGGCCGACCAGCATTAGCACGCGCCCCAGCATCTCCGGCTTCTCCGCCAGCGCGCCGATGGCGGCGCTGCCTACCAGCCCCACCGCGTAGCCGGCGCCAATGGCGGCACCACCGGTGGCGATTGCCGCCGCAATCAGACCCAGCCCCAGCGCGTTGGCACCGACTTGCGCCGGGCCGGCGGCGGCCGCCGCAACCGCGGGGGGTATGACGATGAGACCGGTGGCCAATATGCCGAAGGCCGAAACCGCGACGGCCAGAGAAATAATCATGGTCTTTTTACTTCGGCTCATTACGTTCTCCTTAGATTTGAAACTTGGGGCGGTGCGGGCGGTGTCAGCGGACGAAATACCCGACCCTCGCCACGCAAGAAACGGATGAAAAACTCGAACAGCACGAGACGCGTGGTCTGAATGAAGACCACGAGTCCTTCGAGGACAATCACGAATATATTTCCGATCACCATGACCACTATATGGATCGCCGCGTTGCGGCTGATGTCGGCGATAGTGACAATCGCCAGCGACAACCCCGCGTGGGCGAGAGCGAATGCGCCGACCCGCGCAAACGAAATCGTGTTCACCACAAGCTGCATCGTGCTCTCGAGCAGGTGCCCGAGTCCGCCCCCGATTGACGTGCCTCTGTGACGGCTTTCCCAGGCGACGCCGGTGAGGTACCAAAGCAGCGCAGCTGCGGCCACTGCCATGAATTCGAAGCGCCAGATGCTGAGCACGAGCGACAAATACAGGCTCAGCACCGCCGCGTCGAGCCGCCACCAGTTCGCGAGCTCGCCGCGCCACGAAGCCTCGACGCCGTTCAACACCAGGCCGAGCATGATGACAATCACGCCGCCAACGAGCGGGATGACGAGCAGCGGAATCGGAGCCTCGAGCGGATGGAGCCACAGGGGTTGGATGATGTCCTCGCGGCTGAAGGCGCTTCCAAAGGCGAAACCGAACACGATCGCGGCCAGGCCTCCGGCGATAAGAATCTTCGCAATGGGAAAGCGCCGGGACAGGACGAACCCGATGACCACGAGAACGGCACCCTGTCCCACGTCGCCGAACATGTAACCGAACATCAGCGGTACCAGTACAGCGAGCAGCCGGCTGGGATCGACTTCGTTGCCGCCAGGCGTGCCCAGCAGCCTGGCGAAAAGCTCGAAGGGGCGCGCCCACCAGGGGTTGCGCATGACTGTGGGGGCACGTTTCCCCGGAGGCGGTTCGACCAGACGCAGCAGGCCGCGCACGCCCGCCGCGTCGAGACGGCGTTGCAGCTGCGCGCCGTCAGGGTCGCTGGTCCAGCCAGTTACCCAGCCGAAGTTCTCGCTCACCGGCAGCTGGGCGGCGTGGGCGAGGAACCACTCCAGACGATGAATATCTGCCAGCGCCGTGGCCAGTCGGTGATGCTCGCCGATGACAAGGATCTCATCGACAAGGCTCTGGCACTCACGGCTAATTGTGTCGATTCGTTCTGCAACCCTGCGGCGCGCAACCTGCCAGTCGTCTCCGAGAAAGATTGGGATCGAAACCCGACGTGCTTTGTACGCCACCAGCTCTCGGTCCAACAGGCCGATCTCGTCGCGAGGGCCCACAGCGAATAGAAAGTCGTGCGCCTTGGTGGTGACTGACTGGATGATGACCGCCGGCGGCACCTGCGGCACACGGGCCTCCGGCGGCAGGACGTAGAGACGCGTCGCGAGCGCCGGGCCGGCGGAGGCGAAGCGTTCCAGATTGAGCCCGCTGGTGGTGATCTCGGCGAGTAGGTCACGAAGCAGCTCAAGCTCGGTCGCTTCCGACCGCAGGCGTTCGAAGTCGCGAACCTTAGGCTCGGCCCCATCGCGCCACGCGTAGAGCCGACTCAAGGCTTCACGCATGGTTTCGACGAGTAACTTCGGCGCGACACCGGCTCCATAATCGGGTTCAGGCCAGTAAGGCTGATAGCGGCGCGCGAGGTGCGCGTACTCCTCGAGCTGCGCGTTTATGTCCGGCACCGCCAGCGGTGCGGTTGTCTCGCTGTGGCTCTCGAGCTCGACCGCCAGGGTTCCCGCCAGCGTTTCCACTGCGGCGCTCAAATCCTCTCGCGCGGTGAGCAGCTCGAACCAGCGGGTTGGAACGGAACGTAGCATTACTTGACGTCCTGGCGGGTCACATCAAAAAGCCGGTGGCGGACGAGCTCGCCGCGCAGCGCCGCAATATCGGCGGCCACCAGCGCGAGATGAAAGTATGCGCCGGCCGGATCGTGCACGTGGCGCCGGAATCCCGCCACCAGCTGGTGCTTGAGCTGTTCGCGCTCACGCTCTGCTTCGCGCACATCGGTCGTCGCGGTTAACACCTCGAGGTGTCGGCGCAGGAGCACGCGCAAGCTTTCGAGCGGCGCGGACAGTGTGCGCGTCGGCCACAGCTTTCGCCATTGCCCCAGCCAGCCCTCGAGCAGCGACAGGTCGGCTTCGAAGGCTTGCACTAAAGGTGCGCAGTCCGAGTCACGCATTGCTTGCACCCGCGCCTGCCCGTCCTCGGTCACGAACAGCTCGAGCGCCTCGTCCTCACGCATCCACGGCCACGCCAGCTCGCCCGAGAGCAGATGGCGAAGCGCCGGCAGATCCAGTAGACGCCGGGTCCAGCGCGTGGCGTCGCGCCACGACGCCGGCTGCCAGCCGGCCACTGTATCGACGTACTCGCGAAACTGGCGGCGCAGCCAGAGCTCCATGGTATGCATGTCTGTCTCTTCGCTGAACGGGAGCACCCATGGCCGAAGCGCGCTGGCGCGGGCGGCCTGAAGCAGCTGAAGGAGATCGCCGACGCCGCTGAGCCGCCGCCAGCCGGCGGCGTCGAGGCGATCGCCGTGGCGCGCGTGCAGTCGCGCTTGTGAATAGGCGAACTTCGCCATCTGGCTCATGGCGGAGCTGTTCCATCAGCGTCGTCCGCAGCGTCGCCGGTCAGCCTCGCCGCGAGCCGGCGCACCGCGGCGTCGATTTGGGAAGACTCTCGCTCGCGCTCCGGGGCCCGTTCGGATCCTTCGCTGTCTTCAGCCAGAAGCGTATCCATCGCGCGCTGGGTGGTCTCCGCGCAGCGCTGCCGGAACGCAATGATTCGCTTGTCGGTGCGATCGGAGACGGCGCGGGCGCGCCGCTGCGCCTTGTCAAGAAGCGCGGCCGCCTCGCGCTCGCATTGCTCGATTCTCTCGCGCGACTGCCGCTCTTTCTCCAGAACGCTGTTCATCGCCTCGTCGATTCGTGCGTCAGTGTGCGGTACGGGCTTTGCCATAAGCTTGATCTCAAGTAGGTTTCAGTAGTTATCAAATAGTGACAGCGCGGGGTGATTCGTCCATTGATCCGTGTCAGTTTGGGCCGGCGTCCCTTTATTTCCCGGCCAATTTCTCAACAAGGCGCCGCCATTTTAAGCTATCAAAACGAACGCACCCGTACCGACATGTTGGCGCTTTACAGAAATTCTTTAGGCGTGCGCGCACCCGCCTGCTGATCTGAGCGCTTCACCATGAAGCCGCCTGTCGCCCACCAACATGGGCTCTCACATCCCGAAGTCGTCGAAAAGCACGCTCTCTTCCGGAACGCCGAGATCTTCCAGCATGTGCAGCACCGCTTTGATCATGACCGTGGGACCGCAAAGGTAAAATTCGCAGTCCTCCGGCTCAGGGTGATGCTCGAGGTGGTGCTCATAGACTACTTGGTGAATGAAGCCCCGGTAGCCCAGCCAATCATCATCGGGGAGTGGTTCCGACAAGGCGACATGCCAGGAAAAGTTCTCGTGCTCAGCGGCAAGCCTGTCGAAGAGATCGCCGTAGAACAATTCACGGCGACTGCGGGCGCCATACCAGAAAGAGATTTTTCTCTTCGACTCAAGGCGCAGAAGCTGATCGAGGACGTGAGAACGCATGGGCGCCATGCCGGCGCCGCCGCCAATAAACACCATTTCCGCCTCGGTTTTTTTGGCAAAGAATTCGCCGAACGGGCCGAACACGTTCAGCTTATCTCCTGGACGAAGCGAGAACAGGTATGACGACATCGCCCCCGGCGGAGCAGAAGGAGGAGCGCCAGCTGGCGGCAGCGCGATGCGCACGTTCAACATGATTATCTCGTTCTCGCCGGGGTAGTTGGCCATGGAATAGGCTCGAGTCACGGGTTCTCGCACCCGCGAGACGTAGCGCCGCAGGCGCTGCCAGTTTTTGTCAAAGGGCGGATCGATGTCGAAGTTCGCGAATCTCACCTCATGCGGAGCGCACTCGATTTGTATATAACCGCCTGCACGGAAATCTATGGTTTCTTCGGAGTCCAGATCGAGCACCAGTTCCTTGATGTACGTTGACACGTTGCGGTTGCTGCGCACCGTGCAGGGCCACTTTCTGACGCCGAACACCTCATGTGGAAGCACGATGCGCAAATCGTGCTTGACCGTAACCTGGCAGGCGAGACGCTCGTTGCGCGCTATCTCGCGCTTGGTCAGGTGCACCGCTTCGATGCCGAGTACCGCACCACCACCCTCAAGCACCTTGATTCGACACTGGCCGCAGGTGCCCTTGCCCCCGCATGCTGACGGCACGAATAGGTTTGCGTGCGACAACGCTCGATAAAGTCTCTCACCGACCCGGGCGAAAACGGTTCGCTCGTCGTTGACGTTAATCTCGACGACACCGGTGTCGACGAGCTCCGCGCGGGCGAGGAGGATCGCCAGCACTAGGACAACCACGATGGCAGTGAATACCATCACGCCAAGCCCGATGTCGAATACCACTCCTTAAACTCCCAGCGCCACGCTTATCGCTTAAATCCGTCAGCGCATATGGACGACTTTTTCCACTCCTAAGAAGGGTCTATGGAATTGGCGGGGGACGACATGATCAAGGTCAATGGCACCGTGTAACAGGGTCGCCAAGAGACTACGAAGGCGGTAGGCGCTGATCTACGTCAAGAGAAAGTGAACAAAAAACGAGGCAGGATGTATGGTCGCTACCGATGCCTGTCACCGCCATATAAAGTGCGGCCGCTACCGGAATGTATCGTCACTTACCTTGATCCAGATCAAGACAGGTGCAAAAGGCGGGTCATTCAGTTTAAAGCCCCACGATTTAATTAAAGCCATTTGAGCGCGCTAATGCGTGAAAACTCTTTCGCGGTCGAATGCACTGGACTAGATTGAATGCACGCGAAGTGACCGCGATCAATGCTTCCCCCCGTCGCGCCTCACGGGTACCAAAGGGTGCGAAGGCCGTGGCTGTCGCCGTGGCGCTGCCGTTATTTGCCGGCATCGCCGCACCCGCAGGTGCGCCGCCGCCACAGGACTGGTCGCAGATCCCGGTCAAGGAAATGACGCTCTTCTATCCAAGGCAGTCCAGCTACGACTGGCTCTACGAGACCGACAGCGCTACCTGCCGCAACTGCCATCGGGAAGACGCAATCCGCCCGGAAAAAACGCGCGGCCAGCGACAGCACGAGCAGGCGCGTGAAAAACGCATGACCCGCATCGCCTCCCACTACAATCTGGTTCACGCCGAGGTCGAGCCCCGGGACGAATTTCTCGAGAGATCGGAAAAATGAGAGTGACCAGCGATGCCAGCCGTCAAAAAGCGCGACAAGAGGGCGAAGATGAATGGGTGTGCGCTCTCTTTGATCACATCGACGCCATGGATACAAACAACTGGGTCGAGTATCTCAGTAACGACGCGCGCTTTTGTTTCGGTAACGCGCCGCCCGTAGCGGGCAAGGGCGCCATTCAGGATGGCGTAAACGCTTTTTTCTCTACGTTATCGGCGGTCAAACATGATATCGCGGAGACCTGGACGCCACCCGGAGCGGTTATTTGCCGGGGGGAGGTCCGCTACACCCGGCCGGACGGCAGCACCCTGACCATTCCCTTCGCCAATGTGTTCAAACTCGACGGCGACGGGCTCATCTGGGAATATCTGATCTACGCGGATACGTCCAAACTCTGATTGCCCGGGCTCGAGCGAGGAGCGGGTCACAGTGTCGAGCAAGCCTCTGAGAAGCGTCATCACCTGCGACCTCGAGGGTCGGATCCAGACCTACGACCACGGGGCCGAAGCGATCTTCGGATACTCGGCCGACGAAGTGGTCGGCAAGCAGCGCGTGTCGCTGTTTTCCCCCGGGCTGGTGGTGCTCGGGCAGGTCGGTAAGTGGCTCAAAACCGCCCGTACGGATGGGGAATTCAGCACCCGCACGGTATTTTTGCGAAAAGGCGGCGTGCCGTTCGCCGCGCGCATCCGTATCACGCCCACCTACCAGCGCGCCGATGGCAAGAAAGTCCAGATCGGCTACTGCGGGCTCACCGAACCATTGCCCGATATGCCGGTGGAAGAGGCGATGCCGCCGACATCGCTCGGGACACGGCTATTGCGCTGGCTGGTGGTAACCCGGGCGCCGTTTCTCACCGCAACACTGATGCCGGTTCTGACGGCAGCCGCCTGGGTCGCCTGGCGTTATGCGCCGGAGCCTTTTCCCTGGCTGATGTTTACATCCGCACTCGTCGGCGCAGCGGCGCTGCACGTGTCGGCAAACACCTTCAACGATTACTTCGACTGGATCAGCGGCACCGATGCGCTCAACGCAGATTACTTCACGCCTTATTCGGGCGGCAGCCGCTGTGTCGAGCTTGGTTTGATCAGCGAGCGCGGGTTGCTGCGTCTTGCGGTTGCCTCCCTGATCGTCTCGGCGCTTTCCGCGGCGCCCATTTTGTACGCGCAAGGTCCTGCGGTGCTCGCTTTTGGCGCCGCAGGCGCCTTGCTGGCCTACTTCTATTCCGCTCCACCGCTCAGGCTCTCGGCCCGAAGGGGCTTAGGCGAGCTCAGCGTCGGCCTCGCATTCGGTCCCCTGGTGGTGGCGGGCTGCGTGTTTGCGCTCACCGGCGAAGTGCGCGCGGCGGACTTTCTGATCGGTGTTCCGATTGGCCTGTTGACCGCTGCGATTTTGTTCATTAACGAGTTCCCAGATATGGAAGCCGATGCGCTGGCGGGCAAGAATCACCTGGTGGTCACCTTGGGCAAAGCGCGCTCGCGCTGGGTATACGTGGCTCTGGTTTCGCTCGGGTTCGCAGTATGTGTCGTCCTGGTGTTGCTCGGCATGTTGCCGCTTGGAGCGCTCGCAATGCTGCTGGCGGTTCCCATCGCCATCAAGGCGGTGACGGTGCTCTTTGCACACTACCGGGACCGAGAACTCATTGAGGCCAACGCCGCAACAATCAGGCTTCACTTGGTCGCGGGACTGTTGCTGGCGACGGGAATCGTTGCGAGCCATCTGACCTGACACGGTGCTGCGTGTGATCGGGCGGAGCTTTATTATGACGCGCAGCACGTCCTGTAAATATGCGAGGCGGGACATCGACAGAATGATCGGGGATACTGTAGCCGGGGAAAGCCGGAGGGGAGCGCCGTCACGATGTCCATCCGGATCCGCAAGGGCCTGGATCTGCCCATCAAAGGTACGCCGGAACAGCGCGTCGAAGCGGCTGCTGAGGTCGCTTGCGTGGCGGTACTGGGGGTCGACTTCGTCGGGCTCAAGCCCACGATGAAAGTTGCGGAGGGCGATCACGTCCGGCTCGGCGATCCGGTGTTCACCGATAAACGCGACCCCCGGATCCAGTTTACGGCGCCCGGCGCCGGCACCATCGAGGCAATTCATCGCGGACCGCGCCGAGTGCTCCAATCCGTCGTCATCCGCCTGGACGAGGGCGATGAAGAGCAGGTGGAATTCGACAAGGTACGGAACGGCGGTATCGACGCCCTGAACGCCGACACCATCTGTAACAACTTGCTCGCCTCCGGGCTATGGACAGCGATTCGAACGCGTCCCTACAGCAAGACCCCGTTGCCGGACTCCTGGCCCGACGCGATTTTCGTGCCCGCCATCGATACCAATCCGCTGGCCGCGGATCCTGTGGTCGCCATCGAAGGCCTGGAAGGAGACTTAGGCGACGGCCTGCGGGTTCTGATGAAACTCACCGATGGCCCCGTCTTCGTCACCAAGTCGCCCGGGGCGCTCGTTCCAGTTCCGAACTCGGATCGCGTGCGCGTGGAGGAATTCGAGGGACGGCACCCCGCCGGGCTCGTTGGCACCCACATCCACTTTCTGTATCCGGTCAGCACCGCGCACACGGTCTGGCACGTCGGCTACCAGGATGTCATCGCCATAGGCAAGCTTTTCAGCACCGGGCGCCTCTGGACGGAGCGCGTGGTTTCACTCGCCGGTCCTATGGTGTCGCGGCCGCGATTGCTGCGCACCCGTGTCGGCGCCAGCACCGAGGATCTCGTCCGGGACGAGCTGCCCCGCGCCGAGTGCCGGGTCATATCGGGCTCGGTGCTCGACGGCCGTCACGCCCATGACTGGTCGGCATTTCTCGGGCGCTTTCACACGCAGATCTCGGTGCTGGCGGAAGGACGGCAACGCGAGCTGTTCGGCTGGATCGCGCCGGGACGCGACAAGTATTCCGCCACCAACGTATTCATATCGAGTTTTCAGCGCAAAAAGCGGCGCTTCGCCTTCACAACCTCGCAGCAGGGAAGTCCCAGGGCCATGGTGCCCATCGGCAGCTACGAGGGCGTGATGCCATTGGACATTCTGCCGACGCAACTTCTTCGCGCACTGCTGGTACGGGACACCGACCTGGCCCAGCAGCTCGGCTGCCTGGAGCTTGACGAAGAAGATCTTGCGCTTTGCTCGTTCGTTTGCCCAGGTAAGTACGACTACGGTCCGGTGCTGAGAGCCAATCTTGAACAGATAGAGAAGGAGGGTTGATGTACCGGTTACGGCGCTGGCTGGATCAAATCCACCCGCTGTTCGCCAAGGGTGGGCCGTACGAGAAGTACCACGCCATCTACGAGATGGTCGATACTTTTCTGTACACGCCGCCGGATGTGACCCGCACGGCGCCCCACGTGCGCGACGGCATCGACTTAAAACGCGTCATGGTCTACGTGGTGATTGCCACGACGCCGTGTATTTTGATGGCGCTTTGGAATACCGGCTACCAGTCGCACCTTGCCATGCAGGAGGTCGGTGTCACCGAGGCGCCCGGCTGGCGCGGCATCGTGCTCGGCCTGATGAGTGTGGACTACGACCCGTCGAGCCTGTGGGGCAACATGTGGCACGGGTTTCTCTACTTTCTGCCCATTTACCTGGTGACGCTGGCCGCGGGCGGATTTTGGGAGGTGCTTTTCGCGGGAGTGCGAAATCACGAGATCAACGAAGGTTTTCTGGTCACCTCCATGCTCTACACGCTCACGCTGCCGGTATCGACGCCGCTCTGGCAAGTTGCGCTGGGTATTTCATTCGGCGTGGTCATCGGCAAGGAGGTGTTCGGCGGGGCGGGCAAGAACTTTCTCAATCCCGCGCTCACCGGAAGGGCGTTTCTCTACTTCGCCTATCCGGTGCAGATGTCCGGAAACGCAGTCTGGACACCGGTGGACGGATTCACCGGTGCCACCGCGCTGGGCGCCAGTGCAATAGGCGGCATGCAAGCCATTGCCGAGATCGGCGTCACCTGGGTGGATGCATTTTTCGGCGTCATTCAAGGATCAATAGGCGAAACTTCGACCCTGGGTTGTCTCATCGGCGCAGCATTCTTGATCTATACCCGTGTCGCTTCCTACCGGATTATTTTCGGCGTGTTCATAGGCATGGTGGCCATGTCGCTTTTGCTGAACGCCGTCGGCAGCGACACCAATCCGATGTTCGCAATGCCCTGGTACTGGCACCTGGTGCTCGGTGGATTCGCTTTCGGGATGGTTTACATGGCGACGGATCCAGTGAGTGCGGCGATGACCGACGCCGGACGCTGGATATTCGGGGTCCTCATAGGCGTGATGACGGTGCTCATCAGGGTCGTAAACCCGGCCTTTCCGGAAGGGATCATGCTGGCGATCCTGTTCGCCAACCTGTTCGCGCCCCTCATTGACTGGGGGGTGATGAAGGTCAACATTCGGCGCCGGATACGGCGTACCGGGGAGGGAGCTACGTGAGCGATTCGCCTGACGAACAGGCAAAAACCGCGGCGGCCACTCCGCGCGGCTGGCTCGATGCCGTGCTCAAGCTGCCCAACGATAGCCCTCAAAAAACGCTCATCGTCGCCGTGGCTTTGTGCCTGGTGTGCGCGGTTCTGGTTTCCAGCGCGGCGGTGCTGCTGCGGCCGCTGCAGCTCGAGAACGCGGCGCTGGATCGCAAGCGCAACATCGTCGAAGTTGCCGGCCTTCTCGGCTCCGATGGCGACGTAGATGCCGCGTTCAAACGCGTGGAGGCGCGGGTCGTGGATCTCGAGACCGGTGAGTTCGCTGAAGGCATCGACCCTGCCCGCTATGACCAGCGTAAGGCGGCAAAGGATCCAAAGCGCAGCAGCGCGCTTCCGCGCGATGAAGATATCGCCATTATCAGCCGGCGGGCGCAGTACGCGACGGTTTATTTCGTGCGCGAGGGCGATGCGATCCGGCAGGTCATCCTGCCGGTGCACGGCTACGGACTGTGGTCGACGCTCTACGGCTTTCTCGCGCTGAAAGGTGATTTCCGAACGGTGGCCGGGCTCAAGTTTTATGACCATACCGAAACACCCGGTCTCGGTGGCGAGGTGGACAATCCGTCGTGGCGCGAGAAATGGGACGGCAAGATCGCTTTGGACGAGTCCGGCAAAGCGATCATCGAAGTGATCAAGGGTTCCGTCGACGCAACGCGGCCCGGTGCGGAGCATCGCGTCGACGGACTCGCCGGCGCGACGCTCACCACCCGTGGCGTGGACAACCTGTTGAAATTCTGGCTGGGCGAGAACGGTTTCGGGCCGTTCCTCGCCCGCATGCGGAAGAAGGAGGCGTGATGATGGACCGCGAACAGCGCAAGATCGTGCTCGATCCGCTCGTCGACAATAACCCGATTACACTTCAGATCCTCGGGATCTGCTCGGCCCTGGCGGTGACCACGACGCTTTCGGCGTCGCTCATCATGTGTCTCGCGCTGACCGGGGTGGTCGCGGCTTCGAACGTGTCCATCAGCATGATCCGCCGCCACATCCCGTCGAGCATCCGCATCATCGTGCAGATGACCATCATCGCCTCGCTGGTCATCGTCGTGGATGAGTTGCTCAAGGCCTACGCGTTCGATATCGCCAAGCGCCTCTCGGTGTTCGTCGGACTCATCATCACCAACTGTATCGTGCTCGGCCGCGCGGAGGCGTTCGCGATGAAGAATCCGCCGTGGATGAGTTTCCTCGACGGCATCGGCAACGGGCTCGGGTACAGTTTGATTCTGATTATCGTCGGTACCACCCGTGAGCTTCTGGGATCGGGTACCTTGCTCGGCTACGAGGTCTTGAAACCCGTTACCAACGGAGGCTGGTACTACACCAACGGTATGATGCTGCTGCCGCCGAGCGCCTTCTTCATCATTGGGCTGCTCATCTGGGCCGTGCGCACCTGGAAGACGGAGCAGGTGGAGAAGCGAGAGTACCAGATCCACCAGGTCCACAGGACGGAGGTGATCTGATGGAGGCCTATCTCAGCTTGTTCGTTAAGGCGATCTTCGTCGAGAATCTCGCGCTCGCCTTTTTCCTTGGGATGTGCACATTCCTCGCCATCTCGAAGAAAATCGAAACCGCCATCGGCCTCGGCGCAGCAGTGATTGCGGTGCAGGCGATCACCGTGCCTGCGAACAACCTCATTCTCACTTTCCTTCTGGCTGACGGCGCGCTGGCCTGGGCGGGCTTGCCGGACGTAAACCTGAGTTTTCTCGGGCTCATCAGCTACATCGGCGTGATCGCGGCAATGGTGCAGATCCTGGAAATGATACTCGACCGCTACTTCCCGGCGCTCTACAACGCGCTTGGGATATTTCTGCCGCTCATCACCGTCAACTGCGCCATTCTCGGCGGCTCCCTGTTCATGGTGGAGCGCGATTACGACTTCGGTGAAAGTGTGGTGTACGGCATTGGCAGCGGCGCCGGCTGGGCGCTCGCCATCATTCTGCTAGCGGGAATACGCGAGAAACTCAAGTACAGCGACGTTCCGGATGGTCTTCAGGGTCTCGGCATCACCTTCATCACCGCAGGACTGATGTCGCTCGGATTCATGGCGTTCTCGGGGATCCAGCTGTGAGAAACGGCGCGAGGAAGAAGCAGAGGAGGATTTAGAAATAATGGAAATCATTCTCGGTGTGCTTCTGTTTACCGTGATCGTGATTGCGCTCGTGTTCGTGATTCTCGGCGCGCGGTCTCGATTGGTTGCCACAGGTAACGTCGATATCGTCATTAACGACGAGAGGACCGTCCACGCGCGAGTGGGTTCCAAGCTGCTCGGCGCGCTGGCTGACGCGAATCTTTTTGTTGCTTCCGCCTGCGGCGGGGGCGGCACCTGCGCCCAGTGCCGGGTGAAGATATTCGAGGGCGGCGGGGCAATCCTGCCCACCGAGACTTCTCACATCAACAAGCGCGAGGCGGCGGAAGGGGACCGGCTGTCGTGCCAGGTTACCGTCAAACAGCCGATGCGGATCCAGGTGCCGGAAGAAGTGTTCGGCGTGCGCAAATGGGAATGCACCGTGCGTTCGAACCACAACGTGGCGACCTTCATCAAGGAGCTGGTGCTGGAGCTGCCGGAAGGCGACGAAGTGCCTTTCCGGGCCGGCGGCTACATTCAAATCGAGTGTCCGCCCCACCATCTGAAGTTCTCCGATTTCGAGGTGGAGGAACGCTTCCGAGGAGACTGGGATCGCTTCAATCTCTGGAAGTACGAATCGCGCATAAAAGAGCCGGTGCTTCGCGCCTACTCCATGGCGAATTATCCTCTGGAAAACGACATCATTATGCTCAACGTGCGTATCGCCACCCCTCCGCCGGGAGCGCCGCCCGAGGTGCCGCCCGGCGCCATGTCTTCGTACATATTCGGCTTGAAGCCCGGGGACAAGGCCATGATCTCGGGGCCGTTCGGCGAGTTTTTTGCCCGTGACACGGAAAATGAAATGGTCTTTATCGGCGGCGGCGCCGGCATGGCGCCAATGCGCTCGCACATTTTCGACCAGCTGGAACGACTCAAGAGCAAGCGCAAAATGACCTTCTGGTACGGCGCGCGAAGCAAACGGGAAATGTTTTACGTGCAAGACTTTGATCGACTTGCCAAGGCCCACGACAACTTCGAATGGCACGTGGCGCTGTCGGATCCGCTGCCCGAAGACAATTGGACGGGTTATACCGGATTCATCCACAATGTGCTGTTCGAAAAATATCTTAAGAATCATCCTGCTCCGGAAGATTGCGAGTACTACATGTGCGGACCACCGATGATGAACGCGGCGGTTATCAACATGCTCGAGGACCTCGGTGTGGAACGGGAAAATATTCTGCTGGACGATTTCGGAGGTTGAGGACGCATTCGCTCTCGACCGGGAGGCTAATGATGAAAAGACGGACCTATCTCGCTGGAACGCTGGCGGCGGCGGCGCGGCTCGTTGTGCCGGGTAGCGTGCTCGCGCTCACCGGCTGCGACTCATCGGGGGCGAGGGATGCGATCACGCGATTCTCGGGTCCGACCATGGGCACCGCCTACCGCGTAAGCCTGGCGGAGCAGCTCTCGGCGAGCGAAACGGAAACGCTCCGCGTCGGTGTTGAAGCGGCGCTTGGGCGGGTGGACGCGTTGATGTCCACCTATCGGTCGGAATCAGAGCTTTCTCGATTCAATGCTTCCGCCGCCGGCACATGGATCGGCGTCGCTGCGGACACCGCCAGCGTGATCGCCGAGGCTCAGCGCACCGGATCCATCTCCGGCGGCGCATTTGACGCGACGGTGGGACCGCTGGTGGATCTTTGGGGCTTCGGTCCCCGTCACGGGGCGGGCGTACCCAGCGACGAGGCCATCGCGGATGCCAGCGCCCTCATCGGCTCGGAGGCTTTCCGCTTCGACTCTGAGCGAGGCACGATCAGGAAATCTCGTGACGGGCTTCAAGTCGACCTTTCTGGAGTTGCCAAGGGTTATGCGGTGGATCTCGTGGCCGCTCATCTGGACGCGGCGGGTCTCGACAGCTACCTCATCGACGTGGGCGGCGAGCTCGAAGCACGCGGGCGAAAGAAAGACGGGTCCCTTTGGCGGATCGGCATCGAGCGGCCGCTTTCGGGGCGACGCCAGGTGCAGCGCGTTGTGGTCATGGACGGCGGCGCCGTTGCGACATCGGGGGATTACCGCAACTTCTTCGAGCGCGAAGGCCGCCGATTCTCACACACCATCGATCCGCGCACCGGTCGTCCCGTCGAGCACGCGCTCGGCTCCGTCAGCGTCATGGCCGACCGCGCGATGACGGCGGACGCGCTGTCCACGGCGATGATGGTGCTGGGTCCGGATGAAGGTATGGCCCTGGCCGAGCGTCTCGACTTGCCCGCGTTGTTTCTGCTGCGCGGCCAAGACGAAATCGTCGAGCGCGCAACCCCCGGATTCGTGGATCGCATCGTCGCATGACCACCCTCGTCGCCAGCTTCGTCGTGCTCCTGCTTGTGGTAGCCGCGATGGCGGTGGGGGTTTTGTTCGGCCGGGCGCCGATTCGCGGCAGCTGCGGCGGCGTTGCCGGCGCGGGATGTGCGGCCTGCAGCGGCAGGTGCGAACGCCGCGCCGCCGAAGAAGACCACGTTGCCACGCGGGATAGAGACCCATGCTGAAATCGGTGAAGGTGCGCGACTACATGGTGGCGAATCTGGTCACCCTGTCGCCGGACATGGAAATTCTCCGGGCGATTCATTCGCTGGTGGAGAATCATATTTCAGGCGCGCCGGTCGTGGACGAGCGCGGAAACCTGGTGGGCGTACTTTCCGAGCGGGACTGCATGCGCGTCGCGCTTAACGCCGGCTATCACGAGGAGTATGGCGGTCACGTAGACGAGTACATGAGCAAGAACGTGCACACCGTGGAGGCGGACGCCAGCATCCTGGAGCTCGCGCAGCGTTTCATCGATGGGCCATACCGGCGTTTCCCGGTGGTCCTGAACAACCGTTTAGTCGGGCAGATTAGCCGCCGGGACGTGCTGCGGGCGCTCGAGAATTTGTGGTGATCAGCCAGTACGTTCACGCACGGCCGTTGACGAGCCATCACAGCTAACCCTCGTCTCTAGGCCCTTTTCTCGGCATCTCGTTTCGAAACGCGCTTTTCCGAAAGTGTCCTCCTAGCAACGCGCCGATCCATATTGCGATTCACCTTGGCGGAGCAGCCTTGACGCAGGTGCGTCTATATGTACTCCAACCGAAGAAGTCTCTATCGGAGGATCGAAAGGTGCCATACATAGAAACCTCTGCTGACCATCAGTTTCCTTGGTATGTAAGAATTTTCTTCTGGAACCAGCGCCGCCGGTATGGGGCCGTTTTGGAGCCGGCGCGGCTGTGGGGGAGAACGCCGAAGGTTTTCGCGGCTCTGGCGCTTCTCTACGGTGCGCTGGATCGCCGCAGCTCGCCCATCGAACCGGCGCTTCGTTCGCTAATTACGGTGCGCGTGTCCCAGATTAACTGGTGCGCTTTCTGCGTCGACATTAACTCAGCGACATGCCTGAGGCGGGGAATTGACGAGGCCAAGCTGGCGGATTTATCCGATTTTGCGGCCAGTGATCGGTTTACGGAACGCGAAAAGGCTGCACTCACCTACGTGGAGCAAATCACCTTCTCCGATCGCAAGGCAACCCCGAAACATATCGAGCGTCTGCGCCCTCACTTCGACGATGACGCCATTATCGAGTTGACAGCGCTAATTGCGTTCCAGAATCTTTCGAGCAAGTTCAATGCCGCGTTGGGTGTTGAAGCTCAGGGGTTTTGTCTTCCACCGCGCAAGAACACAAGTGACGGCTGATTTCACTCGAATAACTCGAAGATAGGAATAGATTTTTTATAATCACGTTCGACCGTTTCTATTTTTACGGAGTTTCGAATGATCAACACGACAGGGAAAGTTAACGTAGACGACGCCATTACCAGCCGGCAAAGCTGCCGGCGCTTTACCGACCGTCCGGTACCAAAACAGCAGCTGCAACACCTACTTGAAATCGCCCGATTTGCACCGAGCGGAAGCAACGTTCAGCCGTGGAAGGTTTATGCCATCGGGGGAAAGAAAAAGGATGCGCTCAGCAAGGAGATCCTCGAGGATTATTACGCCAACGGCGAACGCCAGGACCGGGAGTACGAGTACTATCCCACCGACTGGTTCGAGCCCTACCTTGCCCGGCGTCGTGCCTGTGGCTGGGGGCTGTACGGATCTCTGGGAATTACCCGGGAGCAAAAGGATCGCATGAACCAGCAGCGCGGGCGCAACTACGTTTTCTTCGGCGCGCCGGTAGGGCTGATCTTCAGCATAAGTCGCCGCCTGAATACGGGTAGCTGGATGGACGTGGGTATGTTCCTGCAAAGCGTGATGATCGCCGCCCGCGGTCAGGGACTTCACACCTGCGCCCAGGCTTCGTTTGCCAACTACCCGGCAATCGTGCGCAAACACCTGGGGATTCCCGAGGATGAGATCGTGGTTTGCGGTATGGCCGTCGGCTACGGCGACATGAGCGCGCCGGAAAATGTGTGGCGTACGGATCGGGCGCCGGTGGAAAGTTTTGCCCGTTGGGTAGGCTTTGATTGAGCAGCGGCGCTGCGGTTCGACCCAATCGTGAATGGACTATGCGCTGGCCCGGTTGCCCCAGGACGAATTGCCCATCCACTTCAGAAGATCTTCGAACGGCATCGGCCGGGCGATATAGAAACCCTGAGCGAAGTCGCAGTCCATCTGGGCGAGCTGATCCAGGCTCTCCCGATTTTCGATCCCTTCCGCCACCACGGCCAGATCGAAGTTGTGGGCGAGATCGACCACGGATTTTACGATTTTAGCGTCACCTTCATCGTCCATCATGTTGAGAACGAAAGACTTGTCGATCTTGAGCTCATTGACCGGCAGGTTTTTTAGGTAGGAAAGCGAAGAATAACCGGTCCCGAAGTCGTCGATGGAGATGTTCACGCCTTCGGCGCGTAAGCTTTTCAGGATCTGGAGCGATTTGTCCGGATCCGCCATCATGGCGCTTTCAGTGACCTCCAGAGTCAGCTGATCCGGCTCGGTTCCCCAGATGCTCAGCGCACGTCCAATCAACTCGGACACCTCGGAATCATTTAGCACTGCGGCAGAAAGATTGATCCCGACGGCGAAATTCCGATTCGAGGCCTGAATTTCCCGCCCCTGACGCAGGGCGAGATTTACGGTAAGAAGCGTAAGCGGAAGTATGAGTCCCGAGCGTTCGGCAATTTCTATGAATACGTCCGGCCTTACCGGCCCGTGGACCTTACTGGTCCAGCGTGCGAGAGACTCGACGCCCGCGACCTCCTGGGTCTTGAGGTCAATTTTCGGCTGGTAGTGAAGCTCGATGTCCCCGTGATCGATGGCTTTCTCGAGCTCCGATTCCAGTGACAGCACGGACAAGGTCTTGGTAACTTGTTTTTGCGAGTAGACAGCAAAAGTCTTCGAAAGTGACTTGGCACTGTTGAGCGCTGTTTCTGCGCAATAAATCAACCGCTCCGAGTCCTCGGCGTGCTGCGGATATACGGCGAGTCCCGCCGTGACATTCAATCTTAGGGAGTGACCGTTGACCTCGACGGGCAGCCTCGCCAACTGGGTGATCTTTTTGATTGCCAGCTCAGCCTGACCAACGCCCAGAAGCGACGGAATCAGAACCGCATATTTTGACCCCGTGGTCCGGAAAGCCATGTCTGAAGGACGCAGACAATCGACGAGCCTGTTAGAAAATTTGGAAAGAACCCTGTCTCCGATTTCGTTTCCGAGCTCGCCGTTGATCGTGCCGAGCCCCCTCAGCTTGAGAAGTATGAGTCCCAACAGCCCGCCCTCGTTTCCGGATTGCCCCATGCGCTGATCCAGCTCGGCGAGAAGCCGGCTTCTGTCGGGGAGGGATTGGAGTTGGCCAGCCACGTGGGAATCTCGGTTCAGTCAAAAACTGCGCAAACTCTTTAGAGATAAAATTCTCTTGGATCGATTCTGTGAGTGCCTGGATCGAGTACCTTTACGATCTCCAGCGCATTGCCTTCTGAGTCATGGGTTTCGTTGAGAAGGTCCAGCATCGGTGCAAAGTTGTACTTGTTCTTACGCCCGTCAAGAACTAGCATGATTTTAGGCCGCAGGCGGCGCAGGCGATTTTGCGAGACCACGATACCGACCTGACCCGTATTCAGTTCCACGATGCTGCCGGTAGGGTAGGTGCCTAAAGTCTGAATGAACTGCTCGATCAGCTCGCTTTGAAATGCGGAACCGCGCCAGTCGTAGAGTCTGCGCACCGCTTCGTGGGCCGAGAGCGAACGGCGGTAAGGCCGGTCGCTCGTGATCGCGTCGTAGCAGTCGACTATTGCCGCCATTCGGCCAAGTACCGGGATCTCCCGCCCCTTTAGGCCACGCGGATAGCCGCTGCCGTCAAAGCGCTCGTGATGGGTGGCCGCCGTTGCGATGGCCGAATCGGAAAGGTTTCCGCTTTTCTTCATGATACGAACGCTGAAGTCGACGTGTTTCTTGACTATCTCGAATTCTTTGTCGGTCAGCTTTCCGGGCTTGTTTAAAAGCTCCGGGGGCACCTGCATCTTGCCGACGTCGGACAACAGCGCGCCAATCCCCAGATCCTCGAGTTCAATGCGCGACAGACCCATATAGCGGCCAAACGCAATTGCCAGGGCGCCGGAATCCATGCAGTGGGAATAGGTGTATGAATCCTTATCCTTGAGCATTCTCATCCACAGGAAAGCATTTGGATTTCTTAGAATGCTCTCGGTCATGCTCGAGACCACGTCCTTTGTTCGCTTGACGTCGAGCTTTTTGTCTTCTCTAACGTTGTGCATGATCTCGTCGACCGCCGAAGAGACTTCCTTTCGAAGCTCTTTGACTACCGTAATCTCTTGCTCCACGGTAGTTTGACTACGGTATACGGTGGTTGGCCTCGGCAAATCCGAAGCACTTTGCCGCCACGGGCTTTTCCCATTAAGCGAGTCCTTGGGGCTGAGAGTGAGCTCCGGCACGTCCGTCTCGACGTAAACGTATTCGCAGTATTCCTTTAGAGAGCAAATATCTTCGTCGTTCATGACATAGAATCCCTGCAACATGAACGGCGTCTCCAGCCAGGGACGGTCGAGGCGGCAGACGTACATACCGTGCGTTACTTCGCTAGCGGCAATCTTTTTCTCCATCTGACGGAAATCCTGCTTTGATTCGATTTAGTACAGATTGCGTTCGAGCCGGGCCGGAAAAACCATCCCCTATGCCATCGCGACCAGAACCGGATCGGGTTCTGTGTCGGCCGCCGGCCGGAATTCTTGAGTCCGCCCATGGCCGCGGCGGGCCCGACCCGGCACCTATCCCCGAGGCGCGGAATTAAACGAAAAATCAATAAGTTGTCATGACAGCCTCTGACCGCGGCCGGCATTCGCTCAAGCGCCATCTTTTAGGGCAGCGCGTCGGTAACCGCCCACCATGCCTTTGACACGAGACAACGGCTCGCGCCGGACCTGGCTTAAAGTCGGCGGACGGTGAAATCTCCACGGTGGACTGAACAGATCATTCGAGGAAGGCGCTGGAACCGGCCTGCGAATTGGGTAAAAAGCAGGGCGCGAAGTTCCTCCGGCTTCACATTGCGCAGCCACCAATGGGGAAGCGAGTACCAACGCTCGGAACTGGGCCGATCACCCTGAACGCGGATCCGGGAGCGTTGCAAAACGCTGGAAAGCAAGTCGTGGGTTCAGCGGAAGATATTGCAACAGGCCACGGGTTCCATAAGGCTGCCGTCTCAGCGGCCGGCGGCGATCCCGCGGCGCGGATCACCCGCTACGCCAAGCACAAGAACTTGAATATGATCGTCATGAGCAGCCGGGGATTGCGCGAACTGTCCAGACTGCTCATGGGGGCGTCTCGCATAAGCTGAGTCATCTAGCCCCTTGCGCCTGCGTTACGGTTCGGTGAATGAGTAGTACCGACAGGGAAGAGTTTGATTTCGTGCAAATATATTATTGAGTCAGGTCTTTTCCTGGTTTCTCAAATCCAGACTTATCGCATTAATTCCCGCTTCTCTTCGATCCACCTTGAAACCCACCTCCCGGGCCAGCGCGAGCATACGCTCGTTGTGTTCGAGCACCTCGCCCACCAGGCTCTCAGTTCCCCGTTCGTGGGCGTAGCGGATAAGTTTGTTCATCAAGATCCGCCCCAAGCCTTTGCCTTTCATATCCGAGCGCACAACAATGGCGAATTCTGCGCGTAGATTATCCGGGTCGGTAATCGCCCGAACGACTCCCATTGTCTCTCCCGGGCCGCCAAGTTGTTTATCTATGGCGATAAAGGCCATCTCCCGGTCATAGTCAATTTGGGTATATCGCGCGATTTGGGAATGTTCCAATGCCTTTACCACTCCGAAGAATCGGAAGCGAATGTCTTCAGCAGAAAGCCTGGTGAAAAACGCCTGGTGTATCGGCTCGTCTTCCGGGCGTATTGGTCTGAGTAAAACCTTGCGGCCGTGAAAATCGATCTGCTCCTCGAGCTCACGAGGATAAGGGCGAATAGCGAAACGATCCGATCCCCGATCGTGCGTGGCGCGAACGCGAATGCGCGCGTCGACCGCAATCACGCCATCGGCGTCTGCAAAAAGCGGGTTTATGTCGAGCTCGACTACCTCCGGCTGCTCGGCGATGAGCTGCGAGAGCTTCACCAGTGTGAGACAGATGGCGTCCATATCAGCGGGCGTCTGATTACGGTAGCTCGCGAGTAAACGGGATACTCGGGTTCGAGATACCAGCTCCCGCGCCAAGGAAAGATTTAACGGCGGCAGGGCGATTGCACGATCGGCTACGATTTCTACCGCGATTCCGCCCTGACCAAAGAGTATTACCGGCCCGAACACGGCATCGGTCGCAACGCCGGCTATGAGCTCGCGTGCGCCCGGCCTTTGCACCATTGGCTGAACAGTGAATCCATCGATTTCTGCCTGGGGCGCCAGCTTCTGTACCCGCGCGATCATATCCGCGCACACCGCGTGCACGTGCTCGAGGGTTTCCACGTTAAGCATGACGCCGCCTACATCGGACTTATGCGAGATTTGCCGCGAGAGAACCTTCACCGCCACAGGAAGGCCTAGAGACTCGGCTGCCTTGACAGCCTCCCCCGGATCCGCGGCAACCCTGGTTTCTACAATGGGGATCTCGTATGCAGCGAGAATCGCCTTGGCTTCGGGCTCGGTGAGAATCTCTCTATCTTCGGAAAGAGCCTTTCGTATGACCTCGTTCGCGGACTCATTATCGGGTCTGATTTCATCAGGGAGTGACGGTGGCGTTTCGGCGAGTAGCGTTTGATTTTGTCGAAAATCCACGAGCTGCATGAATGCCTTGGCGCCGTCCTCCGGGGTGTCGTAGATGGCAAGCCCGTTTTCGTAAAAGGTCTGTTTCGCTTGACGAGTGCTGTCCCCGCCGAGCCAGCATGTAAACGCGGCGCATTCTTTTTTCGCCAGAACCGGCGCGACTCCAGCCGCAATCTCTGCGCTGGAGACAAGCGCCGTGGGCGAATGCAGAATCAGGAGAGCGTCCGTTTCCGGAGCTTTTGTAAGCGCGTCGAGCGCAGAAAGATAGCGCTGTGCAGAGGCGTCGCCAATGATGTCTACCGGATTACCCTTAGACCAGTTCCGGGGCAGCACTTCATCCAAATGTGAAACGGTGTCCGCGCTTAAGGATCCCAGCTTCCCGCCGGCACGAATGAGCGCGTCGGTGGCCATTACGCCGGGGCCGCCCCCGTTGGTGAGTATCGTCAGCCGGTCGTCTTTGATGGGGGGCACCCTGGCCAAGGTCTCAACTGCGTCAAAAAGATCCTCGATTGTGTTCACTCTCAACATGCCGGCGCGCCGAATTGCCGCGTCGCAAACGTCGTCAGCCCCGGCCAGCGCACCGGTATGTGAAGCGGCGGCCTTGGCACTCTCTGCAACCCGGCCGGCCTTGATGACGAGGACCGGCTTGTTTCTTGCCGCGGCTCTCGCGGCGGACATGAACTTACGCGCGTGTTTAATCGCTTCGATATACAGCAGGATCCCGTGCGTGCTGGCCTGACCGCCGAGATAGTCGAGCACGTCTCCAAAATCCACGTCAGCGCTGTCGCCCATGGAGACAAAGTGGGAGAACCCAATGCCTCGCGATTTTGACCAGTCGAGCACCGCCGTGGCCAGCGCACCTGATTGGGTGACGAAGGCAAGCTTGCCGGGCAACGGCTGAGTATGGGCAAAGCTGGCGTTGAGTCCGATTCCGGGAATCATGAGGCCGATACAGTTTGGTCCCAGGATTCTCAACAGATACGGCCGCGCCGCGTCGAGCATCGCCTGCTGCAGCGTGCGCCCGTCGGAGTCGCGCTCTCCGGCCAGTCCGGCGGTAAGGACGATGGCGGCTTTGGTGCCGCGTTTACCCAGATCATCTATCAGACCGGGAACGGTGCGCGGCGGAGTGCAGATGACGGCGAGATCGGGGGACGCCGGCAGCGCCGCGACGCTGGAATAGGCGGTGACATCTTGCACGCTCCGATACTTTGGGTTGACCGGAGTCACCGAGCCGCGGAATCCGCCGGCCAAAAGATTGCGCATCACGGTGGCGCCAACGCTTCCGGGCCGGCGCGATGCACCGATCACCGTGACCGCGCGCGGCTCGAAAAGACCTTCGAGATTGCGAACGCTCATGGTCCAGTCACCGATAGATGGATTATCAAACGCAGCCTAAACAACGTCCGTACCTGAGTTACGAAATGTGAGAATAATCAGCCTGGCTCTTAGCGCTGACCGATTCGAACGAGCTGCTTGCCGATATTTTGTCCCTTTAACATACCGATGAAGGCATTTGGCGCGCTTTCAATGCCCTCGGCAATGGTCTCTCGGTACCTGAGTTTGCTGGAAGCAACGAGCGTTTCGAGCTCCGCGCGGGCCTCCTCCCAGCGATCGCGATACTGGCTGACGAGAAAGCCCTGTAGTAGAAGCTGCTTGTCGAAAATGAGGCGGGTGTTTTTCACCCCGTAGGCTTCGCCCTTGGCGTTGTACTGCGATAGCACCCCGCACACCGGCACCCGCGCCCCGCGGCTGAGCAGCGGCAGGATGGTGTCAAGCATCTCCCCGCCGACGTTGTCGAAATAGACGTCGATGCCGTCGCCGGCGGTATTCTTCAGCTGATTTTTGAAATCTTCCGCCTTGTAGTCGCAGCACGCGTCGAAACCGAACTCTTTGGTAACGATGCGGCATTTCTCTTCGCCGCCGGCGATGCCGATGACGCGGCAGCCAATGGATTTGGCGATTTGCCCGGCAGCGCTGCCCACGGAACCGGCCGCGGCGGAAACCAGCACCGTCTCCCCCGCAACCGGATCGCCGATCAGCTTCAGTCCGCACCAAGCCGTCAGACCGTTGCTCCCGCAGGCGCCCAGGTAGGCGGTAAGCGGGATGTCGTCCCGTGGCGTGATCCTGAAGTCCACATTCTTGCCGTCGGAGAGGACGTGGGTCTGCCAGCCGAAGCTCCCCACGACGCGATCGCCCTGTTTGAAGTCTTTATTCAGGCTTTTAATCACCACGCCGAGGCATCGTCCGATCATGACTTGCCCGGGCGTCATCCCGTAACCGCGAAACTCCCAGCCGCCTCCCATGAGCATACGCATGTAGGGATCCAGAGACAGATATTCATTTCTCACCAGGAAATGATTCTCGCCGGGTTCACCGAGTTCCGCATCGACAATTTCGAAATTGTCCCGTGTGGGAAGACCATCAGGTTTGCTTCTAAAAAGGACTTGAGTGCTTTTGGTTTTCATTTGAGCAGTTGCATCAAAAATTCAAATGGCGATATCGGCTAATTCTTTACCGTTACATCGTTTCCAGGGTTTCAAATTTTACTGTAATTGTGTAATTCCCTGTGATCGAAACCGGTATTTATCGTTGATTGAAAGTTCTCACTCAGCGCGCAGCGCTTCCAGCGGCTGAAGGGTCGCCGCATTTCGCGCCGGCACGATTCCGGCTGCAAGACCGATGGCGACGGCGAGACCTTCCGCCAGCAGCACGTACTCGGTAGAAGGATGCACGGGAAGCGCGGGCAGGGCGAAAACCAGCAGCAAGGCGAGGCCAAAGCCGAGCACCAGGCCCGCCAGACCTCCGGCCGCGGCGAGCAGCAGAGACTCATAAAGAAACAATCTCAGCACCTGCCCGCGGGTGGCGCCGATGGCGCGCATCAGTCCGATCTCGGCAGTACGTTCGCTCACGGCGATGGTCATGATGGTGAGAATGCCTACTCCGCCAACGAACAGAGAGATCCCGCCCAGAGCCGCTACGGCGAAGGTGAGCACCTCGAGCACCGATCCCAGCACGTCGAGCATCTGCTGCTGGGTGATGATGGTGAAGTCCTCGCTGCCGTGACGGGCAATCATGAGCCGCTTTGCGGATCCCTTGACCGTCTCCACCGAGACTCCAGCTCTGTAGAGCAGATCGATCTCCATCAGGCTCTCCCGATCGAACAGCTCGAGCGCTTTTGCCGCCGGCACATAGACCGCGTCGTCCAGGTCGAAGCCGAGAAACTGTCCTTTGGATTCCATGACGCCGACGATGCGATATCGGTCGCCGCCGACGCGAAGGCGTTGCCCGAGAGGATTACGATCTCCAAAAAGCTCCTTTCGAACCTTGCTGCCAAGCACCGCGTAGGCGCGTGGTGAGCGCTGATCGTCTCGGGGAAGAAAGCGACCGGTGGAGACCCGCATGCTCCAGACCCTGGGCATTTCTGCTCCCACCCCGAGGACCATGCTGCGACGGGATCGCCCAGCCCCTTCGACTTCAGCGTTCCCCTGGATCACTGGCACCGAGGCAACGACGCCATCGACCCGCACGAGCGCGGCGGCGTCGTCCAGGGACAGCGGGCGCACGTTGCTGACGGCCGCCGTCGAGATTCCAAAGGTCTCCGTTTTGCCGGGCACGATGGCAATCAGGTTGGTTCCAAACTGAGTGAACTCACTGAGCACGTAACGATGCACGCCCGCGCCGATGGAGGTGAGCAGCACGACCGCGGCGATACCCACGGCAATGCCGAGCGCCGTGAGTCCGGAGCGCAGTCCGTTTGACCTCAGCGCCCCGGTAGCAAAGTTGAATCCGTCCTGAAAACGCATCGTTGTTCTACCGGCGCGCCAGCGCCGCAATTGGATCCAGAGCCGCTGCGCGCCGCGCCGGCAACACGCCGAACACGAGCCCCAAAACGATGGCCAGACATAAGGCCGAGGCCGAAGCCCAGAGCGGAGCGGTGATGGAGAGCACCGGGTAAACCTGCCCGACTGTGGCACTTACCGCGTAGCCGAGAGCCAATCCGAGGACGGCGCCTACCGCGGCCATGACACCCGCCTCCGTCACGAACAAGGCCAGTATGGTGCCGCGCGTGGCTCCGAGTGCCTTGATCACGCCGATTTCAGCCGTGCGCTGGGAAACCGCCACCAGCATGACATTCATTATTAAGATGCCGGCAACGGCGAGACTGATGGCGGCAATGCCGCCAACCGTCATGGTCAGCGCGGTAAAGATCTTATTGAATGTGCTGATTACGGCATCCTGAGTGATGACCGTCACGTCGTCCTCGCCTTCGTGGCGGGCGCGAATGATTTCGGAAATTTGCTGCTTGGCTCGCGGAATCAGTGACTGACTGCGCGCCTCGACCAGAATGCGAAATAGCGACGGCGTGTCGAACAGGGCCTGGGCGGAAGCCACCGGGATCACGACCATGTCCTCGAGATCAATGCCGATTGCGCGGCCCTCGGACGCGAGAACGCCGACCACGCGAAAACGACGGTCGCCGACCCGAACCCAGTTGCCGACGGCAGACCGGTTGCCGAACAGTTCGCGCTTGAGTTTGCCGCCGAGTACGCAGATGGAAGCCGCGCGGCGGGGATCCGTTTGCGGCAGAAAGCGCCCGGACAGGATCTTGAGCTGCCTGACGTGGAGAAAATCAGCGGTCGTGCCGATGGTGATGACCTCGCGCTCCCGCTGCTCGAAGGACACCGGGGCAGATCCCACCGTGACCGGCGCAATGCGTCGGATCGCGGCGCTTCGCTGCAGGGCAAGCGCATCATCCAGAGTGAGATCCCGAGGCGTCTCGCCGAGTAGCGGCGGCGCGCCGCCGGTGGTTTCGTTTCGCCCGGGTAATACAATGAGTAGATGGGTGCCGAGGGAGGCGAACTCTCCGGTTACGTATCGACGCGCGCCTTCCCCCAGACCCGTAAGCACCACCACGCTGGCGACCCCCACCGCCATTGCAAACAGCATCAGCAGGCTTCGCAGCCGGTATCCGACCACGCCTCCGTAGGCGTAGGCGAAAACGTCGCCGATTCTCATCGCGCCGTCACCTGGGTATCAGACTCGATTGCGCCGTCCACCATGCGGATCTTGCGCCGCGCCCGGTTTGCCAGGTCGGGATCGTGGGTGACCATGAGCAGCGTGATGCCGTCGTCATTTAGCCGCTCGAGAATATGGACCACCTCATTGCCCGAGGCGCGATCGAGGTTGCCCGTTGGCTCATCGGCGAGCAGCAATCGGGGGCGGGTGACGGTGGCCCTGGCGATGGCAACCCTCTGGCGCTGGCCTCCGGAGAGCTGATCCGGGCGATGCTGGCTGCGATCGGCGAGACCGTAATCCTTAAGCACCGCAGCGACCCGCGACGCGCGTTCGGCGGGATCGATACCCGCCAGGGTCAGCGGCAGCTCGATGTTCCGCGCGGCTGTAAGCCGCGGTATCAAATGAAAGAACTGAAACACGAAGCCGATCTTTTCCCGCCGAATTTGCGCAAGCTCGTCATTGGAAAGCCCGGTTACGTCGTGATCTTCAAGCCGGTAGGTGCCCTTCGACAGCCGGTCCAGCAGACCTATGGCGTTTAGCAGGGTGGACTTTCCAGAGCCAGAAGGGCCGACGATTGCGATGTATTCTCCGGCGTCGACTTCAAGGTTGACGTCATTGAGCGCGTGGACGGTCTGTTCGCCCACGACGAAGTCACGCGTCGCGCCGCTGAGCGTGATCACCGGGACGGTGCGGAGCCCGCGGAAGATTCTTCCGGTGTCACGCGGGCTCCGGCAGCGACGCCTTCGCGGCCAACGGAAACGACGACCCGTTCACCCTGATCGAGTCCAGAGGCGATTTCGGTATAACGCCAGTTGGAGATTCCCGGCTTGAAGGTGCGAAGCTCGAGTATCCCGTCAGCGGAGCGGTAGACCAGCACCTGGTTTCCCTCGAGTACGGCTTCCGTTGGAATGCTCAGCACGGATTCCCGACGCTCCAGCACGATTTCTACGTCCGCGGAATAACCCGGAAGCAAGCCTTCCCGATCAATCGGATCCGTGAGCTCGACCTCGATCTCGACGGTACGGGCCTGCTTTTCCCGGTCGAGCACGTAGGGCGCAATGCGTCTGACCTTGGCGTTGCAGCGCGGCTTCGGAAAGGCATCCAGCGTGACGCACGCCGGCATACCGATGCGAATCTGCGGCGCATCTACCTCATCGATGGGCGCTGAGACGTAGAGACAGCTCGTGTCGATGAGATCCACCGCGGGCAAGGTTGGAATGCCCGGAGGCGAGGGCGTGACGAATTCGCCCAGCTCGGCATTCACTTCTGCAACCACACCGTTAAACGGCGCCCTGAGTATTGTTTGGTCGAGCGCAGCCTGTGCCGCTTCCACCCGCGCGCGCGATACGTCCACCGTGGCGTTAGCTGCTTCGCACGCCGCGTGCTTGGCCTTCGACTCGGTGGTGGCCCGATCCACCTGCTCCTCCGAGACCAGGTTCTGCGCCGAGAGTTTTTGCTGCCGGCGCGCCTCCCGATCGGCGACGTCGGCCACCAGGCAGACTTCCTGCACCCGCGCTTTGGCGGCCAACTCTTCGCTCGCTGCGAGCTTGAGTCGTGCTTCCAGATCCCGGTTCCAGATCACCATCAGGATCTGGTTCTCTGATACGTGATCGCCTTCGCGAACAGAGAGCCGCGCCACTTGGCCTCCGATTGCCGGTGCGATCTTCGACCGGCGACAGGCCATCACGGTGCCGGCCCGGGTATTGGCGACGCTCGCCTCGACCCGGCCCCGCTCCACCGGTGCCAGCACCACGGAAACCGCATCGCCGGAGCGATAGCGCAGAAAACCGAAGACGGCGCCGGCGGCGAGCAGGAGAAGGAGAACGATGCGAAATCCAGTTTTCAATGTCGGCAGGGCCGGGTGTTGCCCACTCGGCGAATACAGAAATGAACGGTCTGGGGAGATGATACCCGTTCTGCGGAGGAAAGCTTTAACACCAGGATGAAGAACTGATCGGGATCAATACCGGGAGATCAAAAAAGGTCGCCCGAAATACGATAAAAGGAGACGAGCGTGGCGAATTATTGGAAGCAGGCCGGTCGAATCCGGAATCCGCTCGACCGAGGTCGCCGATGGGCGCGCCAGCCCTCTGCCTCGCCAGGAGGTGCGGTACGCGCAATAATATTGACTCCACCAACGATTGGTTGGACAGGCGAGAGGGCACAAGAATAACCATGACCTCGGAGCAGATTCCCCGCAGGCTAGCGGCTTGAACGCATTGTTGCCCCGCTACGAAATTTACGCCATCAAGTACGGCGAGCGCATGGGAACCCGCGGCGGCGTGTTCGTCTACGGCGATCCCCACGACGCGCCCATGCCCATGGATTACTTTGTCTGGGCCATTCGCAATGACGAGCGCACCATTGTCGTCGACGTAGGTTACGGACAGGAGGAAGGCGAGCGCCGGGGCCGAACATTTCTACGCTGTCCCACCGAGGGGCTCGAGCTCATCGGCATCGACGCTCATGAAGTTGAGGACGTCATCATCACTCACATGCATTACGACCACGCCGGTAACCTTGAGAAATTCCCCAAAGCGCGATTTCACATTCAGGACGAAGAGCTCGCCTATGTTACCGGCAGAGCAATGACACACCATGTGCTGCGCCGGTCTTTTGCCCTGGACGACGTGACCGGCATGGTGA
>Ga0224512_10000443_pt1 | contig 44238 bp, 40 predicted proteins | sample SF_May12_sed_USG_4_FD_169103 | JGI IMG/M metagenome (GOLD analysis project Ga0224512, IMG submission 169103) | Sediment microbial communities from San Francisco Bay, California, United States - SF_May12_sed_USGS_13 | ecosystem: Environmental > Aquatic > Marine > Sediment | place: USA... | reverse complement strand
TTATGCCTGCGGACTAACGACCGTAATTGGCCGATTGGAGCCCGTCGCGCCTTCCCTAAAGCAGACATTCGAACGGCAAGTCTTGGAAAAAGCAGCCGCTCGGTCTGAATGCGAGGAATGGGTCAGGAGTTGCCGCTTAATGGGCCTTCAAATCGTCAGAGTCGACTCCACCACGATAATTTTTATTTCATCTGCAGACTGTCAACAGAAAACCGGTACACAAATCTTGTACCGGTTTTCCATAGACGAACATCGGGATTCGTATTAACGTAGTTCTCATCACACGCAGCCGTTGCGGAAAAGCGGCACCCGGCAGGTTTTCCTGCCACCCGGTCGACTATCTGTCCTACGGGTAGATCGACCCAACGGCGCCTCGGCGTCGAGTAACGAAGCTGAACTTCGACGTTCAGCACCTTCAACATAGCCGGATCCTCGCGTTCGGCATCTTCTACTCCGCTGAACCTGTGCGTTCGGCAAATCATTTTGTGCGCCCTGGCGATTCTTAATCTCTCATAAATAGGAGGAATTTTTCTGTTCGTTTCAAAACTGGCCCTTAAGGCCAACTGGTGGTCACCGGCAGATTCTCAAAGAGAACTCCAGTGAACCTGATCGAGGCTCAGGCCTGAAGGGACTGGTGTCCCACGACCTTTACCGATTGAAGAGTCGGACTTCGTAGTCCTCGCGGATGCGGAGTGGTCATCCAAACTAACCGACGAGATTGTATGCACCATGAAAAACCTGAACCACCAGCTCATGAAGCTCTGCCGCCAGAACCGCGACGGAAGTTTCTCTACACAAGCAACCCGGTCCCGGATATTGGACCTGAGCGCGAATCAACTGCACGCACTGGGCTATCGGCATATGCAGGCAACATCGCTTAAGCCAAAGCATGTGGAAGCCCTGATCGCGCATTGGCGCGAACAGGGCGCCAGTACCGGGACTCTGAAAAACCGTCTATCGGCGCTTCGCTGGTGGGCACAGAAAGTCAACCGCGAAAGCATCATTGCTCGGGACAACACAGCCTATGGCATCGGATCCCGGACGTACGTCGCCGAACAATCAAAGGCGCAAGCGTTGGATCAAGGAAAGCTCGCAGGGATAGAAGATGCACACGTCCGGATGAGCGTGCGTCTACAAGCGGCATTCGGCCTGCGCCGCGAGGAAGCGATCAAGTTTCAGCCTGCCTATGCCGTGCAGGGCGATCACATTCAGCTCAAATCAAGCTGGACTAAAGGCGGGCGGGCAAGAACGGTGCCGATCACAAACGCAGATCAACGTAGACTGCTTGAAGAGGCCAGAGCATTGGCCAAGGGTGGTGCACTAATACCGCCCCACCTGAACTATGTGCAGCAGCTTCATCGCTACGAGAAACAAACGGCAAAGGCAGGGCTATCGCGTTTACATGGATTACGACACGGCTATGCACAACGGCGCTATCACGAGCTGACTGGACGAGCTTGTCCAGCGGCCGACGGACTGCCATCGAAAGAGCTAAGCCCCGGGCAGCGAGTGCTCGATCAACGAGCGCGACTCACAATCAGCAACGAACTCGGCCACGCTCGCGAAGCGATCTCTGCGGTGTATCTCGGTCGATGAAATCCACGAGTGCAATCGCTGATTTGTTACCGAGACTAGTGCGCTTTCGCGATGCGCCCCGTTACCTCGGCATGGACCGTAATTGCTTCAACGCCGAAGTCCGAGCGCTTCTCACAAGAATTCCCATCGGCCAGCAAGGCATTGCCTTCGACCGGCTTGAACTCGACGCCTGGGTGGAGGACTATATCTCTCGCAACGGGCGTCCCGCCAAAAGGAGTGAATTATGGGACGCTACAAATCACCTGGCCTCCAGAAAAGAGGCCGCATCTGGTGGATCGACAAGAAAATCAAAGGATACGGACGATTGGCGGAAAGCTGCGGCACGAATAATCTCGAAGAGGCGGAGCGTTATCTAGCGCACCGCATCAATGAGGTTCGTCAGGCGGTGGTCTACGGCATTCGACCGACACGGACGTTCGAGCAGGCAGTCGTCAAATATCTCAACGACTATCAGCACAAGAAAAGCCTTGAGCGGGATGTCTATGCCTTCAAACGCATCATGCCGCACATCGGCGATCTGGCACTGGATCGTATTCACAACGATACCCTGGCTGAGTATCGGCACGCCCGTCGCACGGACGGGGTCGCGGCCGGCACGATCAACAAGGAACTGAGCTGCATTCGGCGGATATTGAATCTCGCTGCCAGAGTCTGGCGACACGACAACGGCATGTCGTGGCTGGATTCCCCGCCGCTGATCGAGATGGAGCAGGGTCCTGCACGAAAGCCCTATCCGCTGAGCTGGGAAGAACAGGACCGCTTGTTCAAGGAACTGCCTGGGCACCTGCAACGCATGGCCTTGTACAAGGTCAACACGGGCTGCCGGGAACAGGAAGTGTGTCAGCTCCGATGGGACTGGGAAGTAAAACTCCCGGAACTTGAAACGAGTGTGTTTGTACTGCCGAGTAACGATCAGTTCCAGACGAAAAACAGCCAGGAACGTGTCGTTGTATTGAACACGATTGCCAAACGAGTGGTTGATGAACGACGGGGTAAACACCCGGAGTTTGTATTCACCTACAAAGGTCATTACCTGTTCAACATGCTCAACACCGCATGGAGGAGGGCGAGGGACCGGGCGAAGTTGCCTGGCTTTCGAGTGCATGACCTTCGCCACACGTTCGGGCACAGGCTGCGAGCTGCAGGTGTGAGTTACGAGGATCGTCAGGATCTACTGGGACATAAGTCCGAGCGGATCACGACGCATTACTCAGCACCCGACATTGCAAGACTGGTTGAAGCGGCTGAGAAAGTGTGTGAAAGACGACCGAATACTGTCTTGAGAGTCAGTCGTCACACGATTCTCACACAATCGGTCACGCAAAATGACAGTGGTCGGGAAAGCCACTTACAAGTAGTTGACGTTTAAGGAATTATTGGTCGGGGTGAGAGGATTTGAACCTCCGGCCCCTGCCTCCCGAAGGCAGTACTCTACCAGGCTGAGCTACACCCCGAACGCGGGCAATCATACACAGATCGTTGGTCCCGGGAAAGCTCAGTCACGCGGCCCAAAAAGGCAGTTTTCCAGCTCTTTCACAGGTATTTCGTCGAGCCATTCAGGTTTTCGGAAGTTTCGCTTGATGCCGCGGGCGAGCTTGCCAATTTGCATGCCGTCGACGATACGGTGGTCGAATGTGCCGGTGAACGGCAGCATCGTGCGGATGACGATCTCGCCATGGCGAACGACAGGCTTGTCCTCCACCTTGCCGAGTACGATAACGGCAGGGACCTTCGCGGCCGGCATCAACGAAGTCATTCCCGTATTGAGGCCGAAGCTGCCGATGTCCGAGACGACGAACGAGCCGAAGCTGTGCGCCGAGAGCCCCAGCGCCTTGATCTCGATACCCATATCGACCGTGATCCATTTCAGGAAACGGAACGCCGGGCGCCTGAATGGCCAGGGAATGCGATTCAGCAAATATTTGTTTTGTACCGCTTTGGTTTCGACACCGGAACGGCCGCTCGCGGCTTTGTGACGTACTTCCTCGGCGATCGAGGTTACGGTTCGCGCATGCGCGTCCTTGACAATCGCGGCTGTGACGCCAGAGTCGCCACCGACAGAAATCGGGACCATGACGTCGAGACGCTCCCGCCCGACAACAGCGCCGCGCCGAATGAAACAGTTCATCTCGGGTACGTCGAAAGCGACAGCACGCGCCAGCACGGCCGTAGCGAGATGGGTCATCGTGATCTTCACTCCTGCCGCACGCTTTTTTTCAAGGAAGCGTTTGGCGCGCGTGACATCGATGTCGAGCGTACCGTAGACGCGGGAATCGGTGGGCGTTGTGTAGATGGCGGCCGACGTGACCCGCCACGGCGTATTGAACCGGTCCATCTAGCCCTTACACCGCACTAGGATCGCCGTTTTACGGCGAATTCGGCAATCGAAATCAGCGCCTGTTTGTACTCCGTGTCAGGAATATCGGACAGCGCGCTGATGGCGATATCGGCAGCCTCATGCGCTCTTTGTGCCGTGTACTCCAGCGCGCCGGTTGATTCGATGATTGCCTGGATCTTGTCGAGTTGGCCGAGCCCGCCTTTGACAATAGCCTCACGGATCAGTACACGTTCGCTCTTCGAGCCGACGCGCATTGCATGTATGAGTGGCAACGTTGCCTTGCCCTCAGCCAGGTCATCGCCGAGATTCTTGCCGAGTTCTTCGGGTGATGCATTGAAGTCCAGTGCGTCGTCGACGAGCTGGAATGCCGTACCGAGATTCTGCCCATACTCGACCATCGCGGCTTCGTCTGACGCATTCCGTGCTGCCAGCACGGCGGCAATCTGTGCGCCGGCCTCGAACAGCCGGGCTGTTTTGCGGTAAATCACCTGGCGGTAGTCGTCTTCGCTCGTATCCGGATCGTGGACATTCATGAGTTGCATGACTTCGCCGGCCGCGATCGTGTTGGTGGCATCGGCGAGGATTTGCATGACGCGCATGTCGTCGATGTCGACCATCATCTGGAACGACCGCGAATACAGGAAATCGCCCACCAGGACGCTGGCCTGGTTGCCAAATACGGTATTCGCCGAATCCATGCCGCGCCGGCGATCCGATGAGTCAACGACGTCATCGTGGAGCAGGGTGGCCGTATGGATGAACTCGATGATGGTCGCGGCGCGGACGTGTTGCTCACCTTCATAACCCAGGGCGCGGGCGGCGAGCAGCACAATGAGCGGGCGCAGCCGTTTGCCGCCGCTCATAACAATGTACTCCGAGACTTGCGATACGAGAGCAACGTCGCTCTTGAGGCTGACCGCGACAAGCCGGTCGACGGCTCGCATGTCGTCAGCGGCTAGTGCTGCGACATCGTCGAAGCTCAGGGGAACGGCTTTCTTTTCGGCCACTTGCATAGGTTTGGCGATAATGCCTGAAAGCGTTGCTATTGGCGAGATTGGTAGCGGATTTCCGGATCGCCTTATGGGATTGCAAGCTATTGAAATTCGATAAAATTCTGCGCCCCCCGGACGTTGACCCCGGGCGGCGGAGTCTATAGAATTCCCGCTCTTTTGTGGCGCCCGCCGGTTTTTGCTTGCGTGGCATTTTGATCGTCCCGCAAAAAGTTCTTTATTCTCAGTGGGTTGCAGAGATTGCGACTGACGTTTTGGAGCAAACATAATGTATGCGGTATTTCGCAGCGGCGGCAAACAGTACCGCGCGGCAAAAGGTGACGTTCTCCGTCTCGAGAAAATCGAGGCCGATGAGGGCGCATCCGTCGCTTTTGACGACGTCCTGCTGATTGGTGAAGGCAGCGATATCAAGGTCGGAAACCCGGTACTATCGGGCAGTTCGGTGAGCGCCAAGGTGCTGCGCCAGGGCAAGAGCAGGAAGGTTTCGGTCGTCAAGTTCAAGCGCCGGCAGAATTACTTGCGGCAGGGCTCGCATCGGCAGTTTTTTACCGAGGTCGAAATCACGGGCATAAGTGCCACGGGTGCAAAAAAAGCGGCGCCGAAGAAAGATGAAAAGGCCGCCGAGAAGGCTCCGGTGAAGAAAGCGGCAGCCAAGAAGCCCCCTGCCGGGGATAAACCGGCGACCAAGAAAACAGCGGCCAAGAAAGCGGCCGCGAAGAAACCGGCGGCCAAGAAACCGGCGGCCAAGAAAAAGGCCGCAAGGAAGACAGGCAAGTAATTTTCCAGGACCAGGCCTCGCCTGGGTCATGACACAGACAGGTACAGTAAAGTGGCACATAAGAAAGCAGGCGGTAGCACCAAGAACGGTCGCGATTCGGAAAGTAAACGCTTAGGCGTCAAAATCTATGGCGGTGAGAAAGTGGTTGCGGGCAACATCATCGTGCGTCAGCGTGGCACACGTTTCCACCCCGGCGTGAATGTCGGAATCGGCCGCGATCATACGTTATTCGCCAAGAAAGACGGGCACGTGAAATTCGAGAAGAAGGGCCCGCAGAACCGCCAGTTCGTCAGCGTCCTCGACGCATAGCAGGAGCTTGCCCCGGCGAGCAATCGCGCAGAGGGCAGAAAACGAATTACGAAGCCCCGCTGACGCGGGGTTTTTCGTTTTTGATTCATACAATGGCACACAGATGAAATTCGTCGATGAAGCAACGATTCGCGTTCTCGCGGGCAACGGTGGTCACGGAGCCTTAAGCTTCCGGCGTGAGAAATACGTCGAGAGGGGTGGGCCGGACGGCGGCGACGGTGGCCACGGTGGCAGCGTCTACCTGGTTGCAGATTCCTCGCTGAACACGCTCGCGGATTTTCGGGTGGCCCGAAAATTCAAAGCGGAGGGTGGTCAGGGTGGCTCCGGACGCAACAAGACGGGCCGATCCGGCGACGACCTCGATGTCATGGTTCCACTCGGCACGGTCGTTCATGACGTCGACACGGGCGAGCTTATTTGTGATCTGACCGAGCCCGGGCAACGCCAGAAGGTCGCTGATGGTGGTCGGGGCGGCCTCGGCAACACTCGCTTCAAAAGCAGCGTCAATCGTGCGCCCAGAAAAATTACGAATGGCACGCCCGGCGAAGCCCGGCACCTGCGCCTGGAACTCAAGGTGCTGGCCGACGTTGGTCTGCTCGGCATGCCGAATGCGGGCAAGTCGACCTTGATTACCGCCATGTCCGAGGCCAAGCCGCGTATTGCAGATTACCCGTTTACGACTTTGCATCCCAACCTCGGCGTCGTTCGCGTAGGCCAGTTGCAGAGTTTCGTCATGGCGGATATTCCGGGCCTCATCGAGGGGGCATCAGAAGGCGCCGGGCTCGGCATTCAGTTTCTCAAACACCTGCAGCGTACGCGATTGTTGTTGCACCTTGTCGACATCGCACCGATCGATCCCGACGTGGAGCCGGCCAACGAGGTCAAGGCAATTGCCAGTGAGTTGGCGAAGTTTTCTGCAGAGCTTGCCGAAAAGCCGCGCTGGCTGGTGATTAACAAGATAGATCTGTTAAGTGACGAAGATCTGCCGGTCGCGCGTGACATGCTGCTGGAAGCGCTGCAATGGACGGGCCCGGTGTTCGAGGTAAGCGCAGCAACAGGAGCAGGCACCGGGGAACTGGCCCAGGCTGTCATGCAGCAATTGGAATTGATCGATCAGGAAGCCGAAGCTGTCGAGGAGTTCGACCCGGCCTCGAGTTAGGCGCTGAGCGTTTTTAGTCGCTGGTTCAGGCGGCTCTTGTGACGCGCGGCTTTGTTCTTGGTGACAATGCCTTTGTTGATCATGCTGTCAATGACCGGTACGGCAGCTTTATAGGCGGCCACAGCAGCGTCTTTGTCGCCGGCATCACAAGCCTTGACGACGTTCTTGATCTGCGTGCGCATCATCGAGCGCATTCCCATGTTGTGCTTGCGAGTCTTCTCGGCCTGGCGGGCGCGCTTGCGGGCTGATTTGATGTTTGCCACTGGTTTTCCGTGTCCTGCTCTCAAAGAGCCGCGTATTATTCGTGGCCCGAGAGGTATTGTCAATGCCAGCCGGAAGCTGTAGCCGGCCAAGCTCGACATAATGTGTAAATGACTGATTTCATGAATTTTTTAGGCTAAACTCCTCGCTCCCATGACGACCAAGAAACGCACGTCCGGACTGAAGTTGGCGCTGAAGACCTCGGTCGTTAGCGGCATGACCCTGATTTCCAGAATACTGGGACTGGTCAGGGACATTGTTTTCGCCCGCTATTTCGGGGCGTCGCTCGTGATGGACGCGTTCCTGGTCGCACAACGCATTCCGAACATGCTGCGGCGCTTTTTCGCGGAGGGCGCTTTCTCTGCCGGCTTCATCCCGGTGATGGCTCGTTATCGTGAAAAGCACGATCACGAAGAAGCGCGTGAATTTGTCGATGCGGTAGCCGGCACTTTCGGCATCGTGCTCTTCCTGGTGACGCTGCTGGGCGTTATTGCATCGCCGTTATTGGTCGTGATTGTTGCCCCCGGTTTCATAGGCGATGGCGGTGACTTCGATCTTGCCGCACTCATGTTACGTTTTACGTTTCCGTACCTGTTGTTCGTTTCGCTGACGGCATTCGCAGGTGGAATCCTGAATACTTACGGGCGTTTCGGAGTACCCGCGTTCACACCGGTTATTTTGAACGTGGTTTTGATTGCGGCGGCGATCTGGGTTGCGCCCCTGCTCGAACAACCGGTAATGGCCTTGGCCTATGCAATCCTGGTTGCGGGCATTCTGCAGCTGCTGTTTCAGCTGCCGTTTCTCGCGCAGATACGAGCGTTTCCACGACCGATCTGGGCGCCGCGGCATGACGGCGTGCGCCGGGCATTCCGGCTGATGGTGCCTGCGATTTTCGGGTCCTCTGTGGCACAGATAAACGTACTCCTGGGTGGCGTCATCGCATCATTACTCCCGGTTGGCAGTATCAGTTACCTGTATTTCTCTGACAGGCTCATGGAGTTTCCGTTGGGCTTATTCAGTATTGCGTTGGCAACCGTCACGCTGCCCACGCTGTCGCGTCTGTGGGCCAGCGACGACAAGACGGAATTTTCACAGACGCTGGACTGGTCGATGAAACTTGCAATGTTGATCGTCGTACCGGCGGCTGCTGGACTTGTAGTTCTTGCCGGTCCATTGATAGCGACATTATTTTATGGCGGGATCTTTGACGAAAAGTCGGTCGGCATGACCAGGCTTGCCCTGCAAGCCTACGCGCTTGGACTTGTAGGCTTTTCCTTCGTAAAGATCCTGGCGCCGGCATTTTTCGCTCGCGAAGATACGCGGACACCGGTGCGTGTGGGTGTCATTGCCCTCGGCGCCAACCTCGTGCTGAGCATTGCATCGGCCTGGTACCTGACTTCCGTTGAATTCGCGGGACCTCACGTCGGTCTGGCCGGGGCCACCTCGGTTGCGGCAATACTTAATGCCGCATTGCTATACCGCGGCTTGCACAAGGAGAACGTTATTCAGCACTCCACGGGATGGTTGGTGCTGATGGTTCGGGTTATGGCTGCAAACATCGCCATGTGCGCGGTTCTGTTGCTGCTCTACCGTCCGCTGGAATGGTGGCTGAGCGTCGGGTCGATTGATCGCGTTTACTGGCTGGGCATATCGGTGGTCGCGGGAGCAGCCACGTACTTCCTTAGTCTATTAATAATGGGACTGCGGCCGTCGCAATTCCGCTTAAGGGTTATCTGACGTGCGGCTGGTCAGACACCTGGTCGACCTGCCGCACGGTGAACTGGCACGTGGCAGCGTCGTCACCATTGGCGCCTATGATGGCCTGCACCTCGGTCATACACAATTGCTGGATCGGGTCACAAAGACAGCACGAGACAAAGGCTGGCCCGCGATTGTCATGAGTTTCGAACCGACCCCCAAGGAATTCTTCGCGGCGGCCAGCCCACCGGCCAGGCTCATGCGTTTTCGGGAAAAATACGAGGCGCTTGCTGATTACGGTATCGACATCTTCTATTGCCCGCGTTTCGATGCGGCAATGCGCGGTATTCGAGCTGATGCATTCGTTCGGCAAATACTCGTCCACGGTCTCAATGCGCGCCATATCGTCGTCGGTGATGACTTCCAGTTTGCGAGCAGGCGCGAGGGAACGATCGAGCATTTGCGGCGGGCAAGCAAAGCTCTGCAGTTTGACGTGGACCAGGTGCCGAGTATCGTTGTGCACGGTGTAAGAGTTAGTAGCACCGAAGTTCGCGAAGCGCTCGCCGATGGCAATGTCGAGCGCGCAACGGCATTACTGGGTCGCCCGTACCGGATGTCCGGGAAAATCGTCAAAGGTCGGGAGGTCGGCCGCTCGCTCGGCTATGCGACTGCGAATGTCGATATCAGGAGGCGGCAGAGCGCGGTACTCGGTATCTTTGCCGTGCGCGTACACGGGCTGCCCCACGGTCCGTTTGACGGTGTCGCCAGCGTTGGAACGCGCCCAACGTTCGATCTTTGCAAGCCCGTGCTCGAAGTACACCTGTTTGATTTCGATGCAGATATTTACGGCGAATACATTCACGTCGACTTTCTCGCACACCTTCGTGCCGAGGAGAAATTTGAGTCAGTTGACGAACTGGTTGCGCAAATGGCGATTGATGCCGAAAATGCGCGTAGAGCACTCGCCGCTCACGCGGTTTGAGAGGAACTGACTTTGACTTATGTACGGGAAAGTAATGGCGGCAATGCACGCTTCATTGCGTGGATGGTCGTCGCGCTCGCCATCGTCGGTGTCGACCAGCTTACGAAGTGGGCAATCGTCGAGTGGGTGCCACTCTATGATCGAGTTCCCCTCAACTCTTTTATTAATCTGACGCATCAGAAAAACACGGGCGCTGCATTTAGTTTCCTTGCCAATGCCGGCGGTTGGCAGCGCTGGTTCTTTGTCGTGCTTGCGACGGTGGTCAGCGGCGTCATAGCCGTGTGGATCTGGCGTATTCGCAAGGATGGGCAGGCACTGCTGTCAATCGGCCTCGCGCTCGTGCTGGGCGGAGCCGTCGGCAATCTCATCGACCGTATCCGATTTGGACACGTGACGGACTTCATTCAAGTGTGGTTTGGCGGATGGGCCTTTCCGTCTTTCAACGTCGCTGACGCCGGCATCTCGGTCGGCGCCGCGCTGCTGATTATCGATGCGCTGTTTTTATCAGGCAGACAAGGTCCGTCGAAGACGGATTGAGCCTGAGCGCCTGAGGGCCGGTGACGGTTCCTAGTTCTTTCGTGTCCAGCAGTCGGCATAGGTTCCGTCTGGCGATGTCCTGTTGCCTCGCCCGTCGATCTTGAATGTCGGGCACTTTGCATTCTCGCTGTCGGTGCCTGTGTAGGTAGCCGTTACCGTAAAGTCCACTGCCCAATCCGGATTCGGGGCGACGCTAAGATTGTAGGTGCCAGACTCCGACTTGAACGGCGGGCCGCTAAAACCGAGCCTTGTAAGGTCGCCGGTAAATGCCTGGTTCTGCAGGTAGAACTTTTCCTGATTCGTAGCGGCTTTCAGCAGTGCGGCTTTCGCCTCGGTGCGTTTTGCCCGAATTACGAAATTGCGATAGTTCGGGAAAGCTACCGCTGTGAGTATGGCGACGATCACAACCACGATCAACAGCTCTACCAGCGTGATGCCGCGCATGTGCTTGGGCATTTGCATGATTATCTTCCTGGTATACGTAAGTAATCCAATCCGACTATTCGATTCCGTCCTGCGTCCAGAGCGTACGAACCGGATTGTTGGCAAAGCCCGGGTTGAAACACTCGACGCCAACGCAGCCAATTGGCGGCGGCGAGCAGGCAGCCCCGGTGCAAGGTTGCGGTGCGGTCGGAAACAGGAATGTCGGCGTCGGTGCTATGCCTCCCTGTTCCAGGGCCGTCGTTCGAGCGGCATCGCTTTCGGCCGCTGTCATTGTATCAAGGTTGTTCGCAACCGGGTCACCGTTCGCGACGTTTACGCGATACACGTAGTTTTTTCCTGGTCTTACCTGGCAGCTTGCCGCAGACACCACGTTGGGTTCATAACCGATGAAGAACACGGAATTGTCGAATGTTGCGGACGACGACAGCATCATTTGCCCTGCAGGGAATGTGAATTTCCAGCCGCGTTGGTCGTTACCGATGACCGTATTGACCTGGCCACTGACTTCAGCCATGTCGCCGTCCAACGCAATTCCGACACTGGTATCGTAATTGTCATACGCATCCTGATTGAGCTTCGCGAAAAGGTCCGGATCGCGTAGCGAATAGTACGCGTCAGATGCGCTGACATCGAGTGGATGCGCCCGGTAGCCGCTGCCTACGCCAATTGCGAGGAATCGGCGGTTGAGTACTGGATCGAAAAAGATCGAGACGTCCGGAGCGGAATAGAATCGGCGGGTATCGGTCGCGCCTGCCGACGCCACTCCCTCGCCCCCGAATCGTGCGATGACGCCGCCCGTTACGAGTGGGTCGGAAGTACTATCCGGTTGCTTGTTGCGGAACACGTCGAAGCGCCACACCTGGCCTCCGACATCGACTGCATACAGGCGATCAACAAATCCGTCGCCGCTGAAATCCACAGCCCGAATCTGGCTGGGAAATGACCGGGTCATGTCTGCAAGCGTCAAATCGGCATCCGCTCGCCCGGCACGCCACAGGCGCTCACCCGTCTTCAGGTCCAGCATTGAAATGCCGGCGCCCGCGTTGTCGGCATTGCTGGGAAACGCCGCCGTGTCGTGCACGGTATCGTAGCCCTCGCCGATTATGACGACCGCCTTTTGGGCATTGAGGCCGGAATCAATCATGTCGACGCGCGCGACGACGGGTTTGCTCCAGCTCTGGCCAAACTCCGGATAGCTGGCGGTCCACATCAGTTCAGGTGCGTCCTTGTCGGTCACATCGAGCGCGTAGTACCTCGTACCGCCACGGCGCAGACCAAAGATAAGGTGCACGAAGTCGCTTCCGTCGATAATGCCGTTGTCATTCAAATCGGCAACGACGGGAACGATGTCGCCGTCAACGCCGTAGTGTTTGTAGGTCGAATTTCCGTTAAGCATCAGCTCCGGCAAGTCCGGGAGGAATTGCTTGGGGATAAACGACCAGAGTTCAACGCCCGTCTCGCCGTCTACGGCATGCAGATAGCCATCATTCGTTGCCGTGAATACGACTACTTCCGGGTTATCCACGTCACCACCGTAAACCACAGCTGCGGGTTGTGAATGCAGCGGGTCACCCATGGCGTTTCGAGCGTCAACGGTTTCACCGTCGTTGTCATCATCCAAAATGTCCTGGCCGCGCGCCCAGCGAATTACGTCCTCAACCGTAGGCTCTCCGGGGGCACCCGTGAGGCCGAAATCGCTCGGGCTGAACGCCGTCGCATTTGACGGCGTAATTGCGTTGTTTGCAGCGGTCAGATTACTCAGCGTGCCATTGTTGGTGTACACGTCACGGTCGTCCGGTATGGGCAGCTTGTTGGCGGCACCACCGAGTTTGACGCTAGGGCCATCCTCTACGGTAACTGCCGTCCATATGCTCCTGGCGGTGTCTTTGAAGAACCCGGTATCCGGGTTTACCGCGTCTTCCGGCTTGGCGTCCTGGATGATGCCGTCCGCCGTAATCGTATATTTCTTCAGATTGCCGGGCCAATGGACTTTGTTATCCGGAAGAAACGTCGAAATGTAAAGTTCGTTGATATTCTGCGTACGATTGAATGCGTTCACGGCAACCGCAGGTGCGGAGAACGACAAGCCCTTGTCGACAATGCTCTCGATGATGCGTGTCAGGACCGTCGTCAGCGTTTCCACATTTTCGGCCAGGTAATAGTCGCCGCCGGACACTTCCGCCGCCGTCTTCAGTATTGGCAGATCGATGTCGAAACCAATGGTATGCGTCGTGACGACCTGTTCCCCGTCCGTCGTGCCGCTGATGTCGATTTCCGACAGGTACTCGGCGACATCGTCGAGGCAGCGGCCGTCCACCTCGGTGCCATTGCAGATGGTACGTCCGATGCTGCTGTAACTCGGCAGCAGAGGTACTTTCGCTTGATCGTCCGCATCATCGACGGGCACGCCGTCGGTCAGCAAGACATTGAAGTTGCGTGTGCAAACCGGCATTGCGGGGCTCTGGTAAGCGCCCGGCGCCTCGCCGACAAACGCTTTTGGATCAATGTCGCCGATCGGCAAACCTGTAGTGGCATCGAGCTGCAAATTACCGTAGTCGGCATTCAGCCCGCGCCAGTACAGGGCTGACTCATACAGCGTTTCGGCCAGCGGCGTAGCGCCGCCGTCAACGAGCGCATCGATCTTGTTCAGTATAGCAGTTCGGTCATTATCGATCGGGCTGACGGCGTGTAAAACGCGTCCGCCGGCGGAACCCGAGAAACGCATGAGACCGACGTTGACGTTTTCGATCGCGTTCATGAGGTTCTTCGTCACGGCCTTCACGACGTCGATCTTCGGCAGGCTGACCGTAACCGGGTTTTGCTTCCAGATGAGGTAGTTGCCGTCATACACGGTATAGGTTTGCGCCGCGTCGCCGCTGCCCCAGGAAATCTCGGTACTCGCGGTTCCGGTAAACGGATTGAGGTCAGAGCCGGCCTGGGCGTATGTCTGGCCCGCCGTGCCGTCGCCGTGGACGCCGGAGTCGTTCTGGCATTCAACCAAACCGGTGGCGTTACCAATCTCGAGCTGTTGCCAGCGCGTGGAACTCGTAGCGTCGGCCCGATACTGGACCATGACGCCGCTATACGCGCCAATGCCGCTCATGCGCAGCCTGGCGTCCTCGCAGACAAAAGCCGCTTCATTAACGAACTGCGTATTGCTATCGCAGCTCGGTTCCACGTTCAGCGTGGTCCAGTAGAACTTGCTCGAGTCGCAGGACGAGGCCGGAAAATCGACCGCATAGTCACGCGTGCTGTCGTAGGGCCCGGTCGTGTCGACCGGGTCGCCCATACTGCCCGACGTGTCGATAATGAACATGATGTTCGGCGGCGTCGCAGATGTGTTGCTCGGATCAACGACCAGCAGCTCCGTGTCATCGGCAACCGCGGGCACTCCGGCCAAAATCGTCAGCAGAAACGATGTGCCGATCGACAATGTTTTTACATTTTGAGAGTTCATTTGGTGTCCTCAGTGTCCGTTCTGAGCGGCCTACTGTGTGTAGATAAAGACTTTAGAAATTGTGTCCGTCTGGATGTCAAGTCTTACGTTGACAGCGTGGTTGCCTTCGAGCCTCAACTTGCCAATAAGCTCTCGAAAGTCCCCGAGTGTCATATTTTTTCCATTCATTGCGTAGACAGTACGCGCTGTGACCCGGTGAGTTTCGTAATTGCAGGTGCTGCACTCCCGCACTGTGATAGTGCCGTTATCCGCGCTGGGCATACGCACTTCCTTTGCCAGCACCTCGTATGTTCTCGTCGGCGGATAATTCTCTGCAAAAGCAGCCGCGCTCATCATGAGCAATAGCGAGAATATGGTGGTCTTTATCATGTCCATCCGACTACTCCGTTCCGAATTTAGAGTGACGACGACTCAGGGCCGACGACATAAAAAGCTTGTGTATGGAGCGCGCTGGAATCGCGGTCCGTAGTGCTGCCCGGTGCGCGTTTTGATTTGGCTTCTGCTGTAGCAAGAAAGTGATAGGCGGCAACACCGCTACCGACACCGAGGCTGAACGCACGATCAGGTACCAGCGTTGAATCTTCAAACCGGACTTTGGCTACGACCTCGTCATTTGTGTTGATGTAGTTCTGACCGAGGTCGGTCTCGACAAGCGTGTCGAAACTTCCCTGCGCCATGGCATTTTCGAGGCCTGTTTCCGCGGCCTGGAAGGCGTACTCGTAGTTCTGGTCATTGCGTGCCATCGCAAGCTCGGTCGTTGCGGTATTCATGCCCGAGATTGCGAGCGTCGTGATAACAACGAGCAGCAAAAGGCTGATTACGAGCACAGCACCATGCTGCTTGTTGCGATGCTTGATTGACTGAATAGTGGATTTCATAATTTATCTCTTGATCAGGTTCTGGCATTACGCAGAAGTATGGTTTTTGAGACCTGCATGCGACGATAACCGCCATCCAGCGTAAGGGCGGTGGCGAGATCGCCCGGTTTATAGGTGTGGCTATCCTGAACGCCGTATTCCGGAGTGACGCTGCGTACGATCATCCATATGCGCGCCGTCATGACGCGGGCGCCAGGAACATAGCCAGCGGCTGCATTCGGGTCGTAGATCGGGTCTCCAGGATTGACGTAACGATCAACCGTGTTGTCCTGGTCAACGTCGATACCGAGTTGCAACTGGATATTTTCGACACCCGGCGCAACTTCCTGGTCTTCGACTACAGAAGCACCCGCATTCATGGTCAGGGTTTTACGTCGCAGCGTGGGTACGCCCGGTATCAACTCCGACTCCTGTGCCACGTAGTAGCTGTTGACCAGGAGATTATGGGTCGCGGACGGATCCGTCGGTTGCGCAGGAAACGCCGGGTCTGCTGGCGGTTCGAAGCTGTTCGGGACAAGGCCATTCTTGAACACTTCGCCCTGAATCCGGGTGCTTTGAATCTGGAACCGTCCATTGGTGGGAAGGACGGGAGCCACGCTGGCACGCCGCACAGTCACGACATCGGAATTCGTCTGCGCGGTACCGGCGTCCGCGGTTGGCAGGCAGGCCAGGCCGAAAGCATTATTATTGCCATCGATCGGTTTGCCAAGATCGAGCACCCATCGCGCGCCGCAATCGGCCGGCGGGTCGAGACTGGTCGGATCGGCGTCGCCAATAAGGGAACGGCCTTCAACGGCGAGTCCGCGGCTGTTACGGCCCCAGTTGCTGGCCATGCGCAAGTCGGCCTCGATCGTGTCCATCGCGAACTGCGCTGTTTCCTGCACGCGCGCAATAGACTCATTGATGACGAATGCCTCCCGGCTTTGATTGTAGATCTGTATGGCACCGATCATCAGGAACGAACCGATCGCCAATGCGACCATGAGTTCGGTCAATGACAGACCGGCCTGGTAGCGAGCCGAATTGAAGTGTGAATCGTTCATCTGCCGGCCCCCCCTAGATTCCGCGCACCGGTATTACAATCGTATATGTCGGTGGCGTGTCCGCACCGGCCTCGTCCCAGCTCACGACGATGGTGTAGGTCGGCGGAACGACCGCGTTATCAAAAGTGACAGTTACATCGCCGTTCGGAAGCATGTCGTCTGCCTGGGTCTTCCAGAGGTCGATGTCATTGGCAGCCATCTGCGCCGGGTCACAATTCACGTTACCCAGGACGCAGTTGTTGTTGCCAGGATCGCCTGCGTAAGCGGGACCGGCAGTCGGGTTTGCACGAATACGGTCAGCGACGTCACCGGCGAGCGTCACGGCGTGGTGACGAAATATGGACGTTCGTCCTGCATTCATGCCTTCAACATAGAGGCCCGCAATGCCGAGCATGCCGACGGACATGATGACCAATGCGATCAGTACCTCTATCAGCGAAAAGCCGCCGTGGTTGTGAATCGTTCCCAATCTTGTATTCCTGAGGATCATTGCGTTTTTTCCTTGGTTTTTTTGAAGCGCAAATCCGCCTACGGGCAGGTTTCGCCCAGATCGTCCAGCACGTCCTGAATCAAGTCTATGTCGCGCTGGATCGTCGCGCGGCCCAGCGGCGTGGCGACGAACACCCGCGCGGCCGAGTTGCCACCGGCCGCCGTAATGTTGCCGCGATCGTCACACATGACCACCCGCGTCAGCGCCGTATTAGGGCCGATATCTCCACGGCCCAGGCCGGTAGCCGCGAAGCCGAAAAAATTTGCGTTACCCTCGACTTTGAGCGTCACGCCGTCGGCAATCGCCGGCTGCGCGCGCAGCACGGTCTCGGTCGCACCGGCACGTGCAATATCACCATCCGAGTCGACGAATACGATATAGCCCTGGTCCCAGGTGCCACCACAGTCGGCGCCAGCCGTCGTCGAGTTGGCACTGGCACAGAGCGTGATATTTGTCTTCGCACGGGACGCCTCACTGCGCGCCAGGTGAAACGCGGCGTGCAGGTCGTTGGCGGTACTCGTCATTTTGGAGTTCTGGTTGTATTGACGCATGTTCGGAACACCGAATGCCAAAACGATGCCGACAATCGCTACAGTAACCATGAGTTCGTAGAGCGTGAAGCCGCCCTGATTCGTATTATTCATGCAGGCCACTATAAAAGAGTGGGTCATGGTCGCGTGGGACTTTTCGACGAATGGCGGCACAGCGCCGATAAACGGTCCAATTTACTGGCTCCGATTTAACCTAATGCGCACATGAGTAGGGCTGCCCGCTGGTCTTGCTGAGCGCGACTCGTGGCCGTCCCGTGTAGCTGATGACCAGGCCCTTTGCGCGAATACGGCCCCCGCGGTCGCAAACGATGAAAGTCCCGTTCGTGGCGCGAAGAAAAGTGGCTCGCAAGGTGAAGCTGCGCCGGTTGGCCTGGATGATGACATCGCTGGCCACGGCGTGGTGCTGAAGCACGGGTTCTCCGGCATCGACGTGCGGCGGCGAGTCCCGATCGCTGTCCTCGAACATGAGCCAGCCACTCGACCAGTCGGTGCTATTGGCACAGCTCAGGCCATCATGGCTCGGGCATAAGGAAACGACTTTGCGACGCATGATGGATTCCTTGCGGGCAACGTGAATCGCGTGGAACAGGGCATTGATCTCCGCCAGTTGCCGTTGCCGCGCCGCGATGGCTGCGAACGACGGAATACCGGTCGCCAGTAAAATAGCGATCAGCCCGGTTGTGACGAGTAATTCGTAAAGCGTGTAGCCGCGAGTGCGCCGATGCATGCCGGACCTCCCTGTCCTCTCTGCATTGTCGCGAAAAGGGGCGGCCGGTCGCCTCCGCTGAATGTCGGCTTTTCCGGCGGAAATGGAATCGGCCCGCTGCCGCGCTTGACCCGGCTCGTGATATCCTGTGGCCTTATCATGGATCGAAAGGACATACAGAATGGCGCGCGCTGACATCCTCGTGCAATTCGACCTTCACGGCATTTTGCCGACGCCGCAACGCCTGGAAATTGCGGAGGTCCTGCTCGCTAAACCGCAGCACCTGTCGGCCGATCAAATCATCGATCGGCTGCGTCAATCGGGCAGCACTGTATCCAAGGCGACCGTGTATAACACGTTGAATTTGTTTGGAGAATGCGGCCTCATAAAAGAGCTGAGCCTGGACCCCGAACGGCGTTACTACGATTCGTCAACTGTTCCACATCACCATTTTTATAACGTCGATACGGGCGAGGTCACCGATATTGACGAGGACCAGGTGAGTTTCAGCGCTTTGCCTCCACTGCCGAAGGGCACGGAAAGCCAAAGCGTAGAGGTCGTAATAAAGGTGCGCCGCCAGCGCGATTAATCGCCTGGGACCCTTTTCGCAATGGGCCGGCGACGCTATACTGCGCGCCGCTTGTCCATGCCGGTATAGCTCAGTTGGTAGAGCGCCTCATTCGTAATGAGGAAGTCCGTGGTTCGAATCCGCGTACCGGCACCATTTCCCCCAACAGTTCGCTCCGAATTAGAACAACGCCCTGCGACCGCACAGTTCGACACCGGCCTGGGAGAGCGCAAATGTCCGCCTTAGCCAGGAGCGGCCATTCAATCAGGTCAAATTCAACTAAATTGAAGGCCCGCTTTCGGCCACTAGCGGTCATTGGAGTGGGGCACAAAACGAATACGGAAGTTTCTGCGAGTAGGTCGTACCCGAGAGGATTAACGAGAAAGCCGCTTCGATTGCTAGGACAGCAATCAGGTACAACGCAGCAAAAACGGTGAAGCGCCGCATCCTCGTCACATAGACGAATCCGAGCGAAAACACTGTCCAGAAATTGATAGCCAGCACAAACGCTGATCCGTACAGATGCGTCGTGTACATGTCGCCATACATACGGTTGAAGCCGCTTGGGAATGCTCGATGAGGCCATTGATAAGCGTATTTTCCGACTCCGCAGTTAACGTCGCCAAACGACAGCGCAAACTGCGGTAGTACAGTTGCGAGGCAGACCAAGATAAATGCTGCGATTGCACACCGGGTAAGAAGCAGCGTCGAGTCTATCTTCAATTCAAGCTGCAAATCGGTGCCTCATCATGATTGAGCGACCTTGGAGTACGAGTTTTCTAACCGGCTGGTTTGGGTCAGTAGCAGTCTGTTAAAAGCCTATCACGCGAACGGCAGCTTTCGGGAGCATAGCCGACATTCGGCGAGCTCGATGCGTTCCTCAATGTAACCAGTCCGGCAGATGCGCAAGCTTTACTTGCCCCGGAGCGTGGCCCTTTACCCAACGGTAGGGCTTACCAGACGGATGCACCGAAGGCGGCGCAACTATGCAGCCACCGTCGCCACGCAAGTCGATACCCGGCACGATACCCGTTCTGTTGTGCACCTCACCGCCGGGATGAGAGAAATAGAAATGGCGTCCACCGCCGCCGGTGATCGATTCAAGAGTCTGTGGCAATGAGCCATGTTCGCGCTCGAGTTCTCGCAGGCTCGTGTCTCCGCCATGTCTCGGGTCCACATCCAGAACTACTAGCCCGGATAAGGCGCCCGTCACGATACCCACATTGTAATCAGGTGAACGACGAAACCATTCGTGTAACGTCTTTTCACTGACGCACTTGCTCTGATAAGCCTTCCAGGCTACAGCAGGCCGTTTGGCCTTCTCTTGCATGGGGATGACAGACCAACCCCGAGCGAGGTATTCCAGTGCAGCCTGTTCAGGTGTTAGAGTCACTTATCCGGCACCATTTCCAAATCCTCAGCCACGTATTCAAAGTCGCTGTTGTGGACCAACTCGTGTTCGTCGAATGCGACCACGAGAAAGGCCCGGCCCTTCGCCTCAACTTGTGCGGATATCGGAACGACGGGGCCGCCGTCCGCCGCCGGCCCAAACGTCAGGCGCGTAATTAGCTTCGATATTTTCACGCCAAAAGCGGGCTTGATGGTCTTGTGATTGCGCGGAAGGCGTTCGCCCGCTTTTTCATTCCTGTATTTCTTGATTTCGTCATCGGTCGGTTCGCGGTCGTCAACGCTGATTAGCTGCCATCGTTCGCGTGCTGGCCGGCGTGGGTCAGAACGCCCGACCCAGACATGCTCGCTGTCTACGCGTGTCTCGGTATAAGCCCAGTGCTTGGCAAAATTGAAATCGACGGCAGCGACCGCTTGTTCAAAGGTCTTGTTGTAGTCAGAAGCAGTGTCGGCCCATGCATTGGCCACGCACATCGGCGAGACAACGATCCAGACGACAAAGAGGATTCGCGAGGACATACGGTATCTCTGTAGCAGGATTTGCTTTTCCGCTCCCGATACTGACACAAATCAGGCATCACGAGGACGAGCAAGCCGGGGAAATCAGATTGTCGGACAACGGGGCAGCGATATCGGCCAGCGCGCAAAGCCGTCGATACGACATCGATGCGCTGCGAATCTTTGCTTTCGGTTTGTTGATTCTTTACCACGTCGCAATGTTTTAGGTGGCGGACTGGGGCCGGCACGTCAAATCGACCTACCAGGCCAAGTGGCTGCGGTTGCCGATGATGCTCACCAACCAGTGGCGCATGCCGCTACTGTTCCTGATATCCGGCCTCGCCGTGAACCGATTCCAGTAGGAGTAGGGGCCACCTAAGCCAGGCATAGGTAGATCACGCAATTTCCCGTTGTTGCTACGTATTAGGCGTAAAATGCCTTGTTAGGCGGTGAAGGGATGCGAAACAAGCCCCGGTCGTTCCTCGGCGGCATTTCAGCAGAGATGCTACGTCGACGTGTGTATCCAGTCATCATCGCTTACGCGCTCATTTCCTGGGCGTTGCTGCAGATCGGTGAAGTGACGTTCGAGCCGCTCGGACTGCCCGGCTGGGTCATGACCCTTCTGGTCGTTGTTGTAATCGCCGGATTCCCACTCGCTGCCATCCTCGCATGGATGTTCGACATTACCCCGTCCGGCATTCGTCGCGACGCGCGTCCCATCATTGCGGACACGACGATTGACGACCCCGCCTCGATCGCTGTGCTGCCTTTCACCGACATGAGCCGGCAACAAGATCAGGGGTATTTCTGCGAAGGCATTGCGGAAGCAATTCTGCATGCCCTGACGAAGATCGAGTCGCTTCGCGTTGCCGCACGCATGTCTTCATTCCGATACGCAAATGCCGACGCCGATTTGCAGGATATCGGCCGCAAGCTTGGCGTGAACACGATCCTGGAAGGCAGCGTCAGAAAGTCCGGCGACCAGTTGCGCATCACGGCCCAGCTGGTCAATGTCAAAGACGGCTATCATCTGTGGTCGGAATCCTACGATCGCAAACTCGAGGATGTGTTTGCGGTTCAGGACGAGATTGCGACCAGTATCGCCGGGCTACTGCTGAATTCCATCACTCCAATCGCGACGAGTTTGACCCGGGATATCCTGGCCTATGACTACTATCTTCGCGGCAGGCAATTCCTGTCCCGCTTTCGTAAGGTCGATTTTGAATCCGCGCGGCAGATGTTCCATCAGGCGATCGAGAAGGATCCGAAATTTGCTCAGGCCTGGGCGAGCTACGCGGACTCTTTTTCACTTGAGGTGATGTACGCGTATCCGGCATTGTCGTTGAAAGAAAAGGCACATGAGGCAAGTGAACGCGCATTGGCGCTAAACCCGGACATTGCGGAAACCCAGGCGTCGGCCGGGCTCGCTCACCTGGTCAACGAAGATTTTGACCGTGCTGAATTTCACTTGAACAAAGCGATCGAACTCAACCCTGGCCTGTGGGAAGCTTATTACTACTTTGCGCGCTGTCGATTTCATCAGGGTGACATGGCGTCAGCCTCCGAATTGTTCGAGAAAGCGGCGTCCGTCAATCCTGAGGACTATCAGTCGAGAGCGCTGCGTGTACTGGTGCTACGGGGCGAAGGCCGGCTGGATGAAGCGAAACTCGAAGCGCGGCGAGCAATTGCCGTTGTTGAAAAGCACCTAGAGTGGAACCCGGATGACGTGCGCGCACTGCTGTTGGGCGCCAGTTCGTTAATCGTTCTGGACGAAATCGAGCGGGCAGGCCGATGGATGCGCCGCGCGATGGAAATCGATCCTGACGATCCGATTTCGCTCTACAACATTGGCTGCAATCTTGCGATGCTGAACAAGGTCGAGAAGGCGCTCGACTACCTCGAACGCGCATTTGATGGTGGCACGATCAGCAAAGACTGGATGGAGCACGACGCGGATCTGGTTAACCTGCATTCGCATCCGAGGTATGCCGCGCTCTTTGAGAGGGTCGCGGCATAATCTGGCGCAAGTGCGAAACAGGGCTGGCACAAAGAATATTAGTAAAGTATAATTAAGTAAAATCTAATGTATAGGTCGTTGCTATGATCCCATCGACCCGAGGTTTCGCAATTGAATCAATTACTTAAACTAAATTTCTCAACGATGGTCCTGGGGCTGCTGTGGTCAATCCAGGCCGTACCGGCCGTGCCGTTTCCGACCGCAAACGTTGTTTACGAAGTCGCGCCGCGCGAGCGCATCTGGGATGGTCGCATCGAAGCCGTGAACCAGGCGACGGTTTCGGCGCAAACATCGGGACGTATCGCCGAACTGCCGTTCGACGTCAACGACTTTGTCGACGCGGGCGAAGTCGTCATGCGTTTCACAGACATTGAGCAACGCGCCGCGATGACGCGCGCCGAGGCTGCGCTCGAAGAAGCGCGGGCGCGATACGCCGAGGCTGACCAGGAGTTCAAACGTTTTTCGACTATGCTCGAAAACCAGACGGTATCCCGGGCCCGCTTCGATCAGGCCAAAGCCAACCGGGAAGCTGCGCAGGCACGCCTCAACGCTGCTCGATCCGGCGTTTCGACCGCAAAGGAACAGCTGGAATACACGGTTGTGCGCGCGCCCTACGCCGGCATCGTCGCCAAGCGACATGTGGAGCTCGGCGAACTGGTTTCACCTGGACAGCCACTGATCACCGGGTTGTCGCTACAGTCGTTGCGCGTCAACGTGGACGTGCCACAAAGCATGTTTCATGCCGTTCGCACGATCGGCAAGGCGGCCGTTTACATCGGCGATGAGCGCATTGCCGGCACGGGACTGACGTTCTTCCCGGTTGCCGACACAGCCGCAAATACTTTTCGCGTGCGCGTTGAGCTCCCGGATGGCGGCCCGACCTTGTACCCGGGCATGATCGTCAAAGTCGGCTTCGTCGTCGGCGAGACCAAACGCTTGTTAATTCCGGCTGCGGCGGTCGTGCGACGCAGCGAGCTCAGCGCGGTCTATGTGGCAAGCGACGATCGCGTAACGCTCAGGCAAGTGCGCCTCGGGCGTCGTTACGGTGATTCGATTGAAGTTCTGGCAGGCCTGAGCGAGGGCGAATCGGTTGCTACGGATCCTGTGAGCGCCGGCATCTACCTCAAAGAAATGGCGGGAGCGCAGTAGGTGACGACTGAACCTAAACTCGGTTTCTCCGGGTCGCTGGCGAAGAAATTCCAGGACTCGAAGATCACACCGCTGCTGGCACTGACCGGCCTGTTGCTGGGCTTGTTTGCAATCACGGTGACGCCGCGTGAAGAAGAGCCGCAGATTAACGTCACGTTTGCGAACATCTTAGTGCCGTTCCCGGGGGCCAGCGCCGCGGAGGTCGAGAATCTCGTCGCCATACCGATGGAGCAGGTGCTGGCAGAAATCGAAGGCGTCAAACACACGTACTCGGTTTCACGGCCAGGCATGGCGGTGCTGACGATTCAGTTCGAAGTCGGCGAGGACAGGACGGCTGCCATTGTGCGTTTGTATAACGCGGTCTACTCGAACCAGGACTGGCAGCCGCCTGGCAGTGGCGTATTGCAGCCCTTGATTCAGCCCAAAGGCATCGATGATGTGCCGACCGTTACGGTGACGCTGTGGACTGAGGACGAGCATCGAGGCGCGCACGAGTTGCAGCGTATCGCTCACTCGATCGAGGCGGAAATCAAACGCGTGCCGGGCACGCGCGACGTATTCACGGTCGGCGGCCCCGACAGCGTCGTGCATGTACAGCTCGATCCGCAGCGGCTCGCAGCCTACGGCCTGTCGCTGGATGCGTTGCGCTACGCGCTTAAGGTCAGCAATGTTGCAGCTCACGCGGGCGCTATTGTTTCTGAAAACCGGACAGTTCCCGTAACAGTTGGCACCTTCCTCGCAGACATGGACGACGTTGCCGACCTGGTAGTCGGTGTCAGTGATGGCAAAGCGATCTACCTGGAAGATGTCGCGGACGTGTCGGCCGGGCCCGATCATCCCGAACAATACGTTCGCTTTGGCACGGGCGCGGCGGCCAGTGAAATTGGCCTGGCTCCCGGTATCGGAGCGCCCGCCGTCACGCTGGCCATTGCAAAGAAACCAGGCACGAACGCGGCGGGCATGGCGGAGCAGGTCACCGAGCGGCTAAGCGAGCTTAAGGGCATTTTCATACCTGACGGTATCGAGTACACCGTGACGCGCAACTACGGCAAGACCGCCGACGACAAAGCCAAAAAGCTGATCCAGAAACTGGCTTTCGCGACGATCTCGGTCATCCTGCTGATCATGGTATCGCTCGGGTGGCGCGAGGCCGTTGTGGTCGGGTCCGCCGTCGTTGTCACACTGATGCTGACCCTGTTTGCCTCCTGGGCATGGGGCTTCACGATTAACCGCGTGTCACTGTTCGCACTGATCTTTTCCATCGGCATATTGGTTGATGATGCGATCGTCGTTGTCGAAAACATTCATCGTCATATGGCGATGGGTGACAAGTCTTTGTTGGAAGCCATACCCCCGGCGGTCGACGAGGTGGGTGGCCCAACCATACTCGCCACTTTCACCGTCATTGCTGCGCTGCTGCCTATGGCTTTCGTCACGGGCCTGATGGGCCCGTACATGAGTCCGATACCCATCAACGCGAGCATCGGCATGTTGCTGTCGCTGGGTGTGGCCCTGATCATCACGCCGTGGGCCAGCCAGAAACTGTTGCCGCGTACTCACGAGACAAACAAAGAAGATGCTTCGGCCCTGTGGCTGGACCGGTTGTTTCGCAGGGTTGTTGGCCCATTCCTGCGTGGCGCTGACGGCAAGCGCTCGCGTCGCTGGTTATTGAGCGGCGTTCTTGTTGCGATCCTGCTCGCCCTGGGACTGGTTGTCGTACAAGCCGTCGTAATGAAAATGCTGCCGTTCGACAACAAGTCAGAATTCCAGGTCGTGCTCGACATGCCAGAAGGCACGACGGTCGAGCAGACCGGGCGTGTGCTCGGTGACATGGCGCAGTACCTCAGCGAGCTGCCGGAAGTTACGGACTACCAGGTCTACGCTGGGACCGCGGCGCCCATAAACTTTAACGGCCTCGTGCGCCAGTATTACCTGCGTGAAGGTCCCAACGTCGGTGACATCCAGGTGAACCTCGTCGGCAAGTCGCATCGCGACCGCAAGAGTCATGAAATCGCAACTGCGGTGCGAGCGCGTCTCACTGAGATAGGCAGCAGTTTCGGCGGTTCGGTCAAAATCGTCGAGGTCCCCCCGGGCCCACCCGTGCAGTCACCGTTGGTCGCCGAAATTTACGGCCCTGACTATGCAGGCCAGCAAATGATCGCGGGAGAACTTCGCAAGCTGTTTGCCGCGACCCCGGACATCGTCGACATCGATGACAGCGTCGAAATGTCGGCGCCGCGCCTGGTTGTTTCGGTCGACCGGAGCAAAGCGGCATTGCTGGGTGTCTCGCAGGCCAGTGTGACGCAAGCACTGCAAACGGCTTTGAGCGGCGAAGATGTCACTTTCGTCCGTGACGGCTATCAAAAATACCCGGTGCCCGTGCGCCTGGAGCTGGCAGTTGCTGACAAGTCCGAGCTGGACAGTCTCCTGATGATTCGAGTGGCCGGTCGTGAAGGCAATCTTGTCCCCCTTGCCGAGATTGTCGATGTCCGCGAAGCCGAATGGGAGCAGACTATCTACCACAAGGATCTGCTGCCCGTCGTTTTCGTCACGGGCGATATGGCCGGCCGCTTCGATTCCCCGCTGTACGGCATGTTCGACATGGTGAGCCGCATCGGCGACGAGGCGTTGAATGGCGAGAAGATCGAACAGCGTTTCATCACTCAGCCGGACAATCCCTACAACTACAGCCTGAAATGGGATGGCGAGTGGCAGATTACGTACGAGACCTTTCGTGACATGGGAATCGCGTACTCGGTCGGTCTGATACTTATTTATCTCCTGGTCGTCGGGCAATTCCGGTCTTACGCGGTACCGCTGATCATCATGGCGCCGATTCCGCTCACGATTATCGGGGTTATGCCGGGACACGCACTCCTGGGCGCACAATTCACGGCGACTTCGATGATCGGCATGATTGCTCTGGCCGGCATCATCGTCCGGAACTCGATATTGCTCGTTGACTTCGTGCGCCAGGAGGCCGATGCCGGCATCGAGCTTCAGGAAGCCGTGATTCGGGCGGGCGCCGTGCGGGCGAAACCCATTGCGCTGACGGCACTGGCCGCCATGCTGGGTGCATTCTTTATCCTTGACGATCCCATTTTCAACGGACTCGCCGTGACGCTTATATTCGGCATCCTGGTCTCGACCGTCTTGACGCTGGTTGTCATTCCGGTTCTTTACTATGCGTTTGCCTACAAGTCGGAACAATGAGGCACAAGTTTCGTTAGAATCACTGGAGAACCGACGCTGACCGACGTTTAACCTGAAGGACGAGCTTGAGAAACTCGCTGATCGCACTTTCCCGAGACGCGCTGGGCAGCCTGCGTGACCTGACGCCGATTGTAATTGTGATCGGCGTATTCCAGGTCTGGGTCATCAAGCAACCCGTATCCGGCTTCGTATCGCTGATTTTCGGTGCGCTGCTCGTTGTCGCCGGTCTCACGTTCTTCATATTCGGGCTGCGCCTGGCACTGTTCCCGATCGGCGAAAGCCTCGCACACGCGCTGGCGAGGAAGGGCAGTGCATTCTGGTTGTTCGCTTTCGCTTTCGTTTTGGGCTTCGGAACGACCATCGCCGAGCCCGCTTTACTGGCCGTTGCGGCCGAAGCCTCCGTAGTAGCCGTCGACGCGGGAATTATCGATGCAACGGACGAAGCCAGGTCCAGCTATGCGCTGGGCCTGCGGCTCGTGGTTGCATTGTCGGTCGGCGTCGCACTGCTCATCGGCGTCTTGCGCATCCTGGCTGACTGGTCGCTCCCTTTGATGATCATTGGCGGCTATGTCCTTGTGGTGCTTGCGACGACGATAGCACCCATGGAAATCGTTGGTGTGGCGTATGACTCGGGGGGTGTCACGACGTCGACTGTTACAGTGCCGTTGGTCACCGCGCTCGGCGTTGGTCTCGCCAGCTCATTGAAGGGACGTAACGCGATGACGGATGGATTCGGCCTGATCGCGTTTGCGTCGTTGACACCCATCCTGTTTGTGCTGCTGTACGGGATCATTCTCGAATGGATCTGATCCTCGACACCCTGAAGTTCGTCGGCAACAGTGCTATTGATGTGCTGCCGATTGTTATTTTCCTGTTTGCTTTTCAGAAGTTCGTCATCGGTGGCCGAATGCCGAACTTCGGGCGAATTGTCGTCGGCTTCGTTTTTGTCATTGTGGGACTGGGTCTGTTTCTCGAAGGACTCGAGCAGACGCTATTCCCGCTGGGCCGGCTGATGGCGCAGCAATTGACGGACCCTGATTTCCTGGAGTCCACGAGAATAAGTGTCACCGCCGCATTGGTCTGGCGGGACTATTACTGGGTGTACCTGTTTGCAGCCGCTATCGGATTCAGTACAGCGCTGGCCGAACCCGCGCTGATGGCTGTAGCGATAAAAGCAAATGCCGTATCAGGCGGTGCAATCGGTGTTTGGGGGCTACGAGTCGCTGTCGCGATTGGTGCTGGCGTCGGCGTGAGCCTCGGCTGCTTTAGAATTATTTCGGGTTTACCCTTGCACCATTTCATCGCGGCGGGCTATCTCGTCGTTATTGCGCAGACAACGGTAGCCCCGAAAATGATCGTGCCGCTGGCGTACGATTCCGGCGGCGTCACGACATCCACTGTAAGCGTGCCATTGATTACAGCGCTTGGCCTTGGTCTGGCCGAGGCCGTGCCGGGTCGGAGCCCGTTGCTGGACGGATTTGGGCTGGTGGCATTCGCGGCCCTGTTTCCGATAATCTCGGTATTGGCTTACGGCCAGCTTGCGGTCATGCGACAAAGAGTAGACCTTACGGATATCGAACAGGACGAATTGCAAGAGGAAAAAGACCATGCATTTTAAGTTGATAGTCGCCTTCGTCGAGGACACCAAGACGGACGAAATCATGCAGGCTGCACGCGAAGCGGGTGCAACGGGATGTACCGTGATCACTAACGCCCGCGGTGAAGGCATTAAAGAGAGCAAGACCTTCTTTGGGCTGACTCTGACTACGCAGCGGGACGTTGTACTGTTGCTCGTAGAGCAGCATTTGAGTCGCGATATACTTGAGCACATCGGCGACGTTGGCGAGTTTGATAAAAAGCCCGGCACCGGTATCGCGGTACTGATCGATGTCGAAGACGCGGTCGGTGTCGTGCACCAGGCGCAAGAGCTGGTTGATCTAGTGGAGGAAAACCTATGACCATTCCAAACTGGGGTCCCGTGCGAGACTGCATGCGCACCAACGTGACGGAGGTCGATGGCCAGATCGATGTTTTGACGGCATTGAAAATAATGAAAAAAGTCGGTGCGACCAGCCTGATCGTAAAACGACGCAACAAGTACGATGAGCACGGCATGCTGCTGTTCTCGGACATCGCGAAACAGGTCATTGCGAAGAACCGCGCGCCGGAACGCGTAAATGTTTACGAGATCATGGCGAAACCGGTTCTTGCGGTGCGGCCGGACATGGAGATTCGCTACTGCGCGCGCCTGTTTGAAAACTTCGGCATCAGTCACGCGCCTGTGGTTGAAAATGACAAGATCGTTGGCATGGTCAGCTACTACCTACTGGTGCTGCACGGCTTGCCGAACCTCGACTGAGCCGCGCACCCCTGCGGGAGCGGGCTATGCCCGCGATATCAGGAAACAGGCTCGAATCGCGCCTGGAAGAACCGCAGGTACTCAGGTTCGTAGACCATCTTCAAGCCACGAATCTTGTCTCGCCGCTGGAAAAGATCGATGACGGACTCGGCGACCACATCCATGTGCGCTTGCGTATAAACACGCCGCGGAATGGTTAGCCGCACGAGTTCCAGTTTCGGCCGACGGTTTTTCCCCGTCACGGGATCGCGTCCCGCGGAGACGATGCCGCGCTCCATCGTGCGAATACCCGATTCAATGAACAACTCGGCGGCCAGCGCCTGTGCCGGGTACTCCTCCTGGTCGATGTGCGGCAGAAAGCGCCGGGCATCGATGAAAATGGCGTGCGAGCCGATCGGCTCTACAATCGGGATGCCCGCTGCTTCCAGTTTCCGCCCCAGGTAACGCACTTGCCCGATGCGGGCGGCCATGTGCTCTTCGGTCACGGCTTCGCGGATACCCTGCGCCATGGCTTCCATATCCCGACCGGCCAGACCGCCATAGGTGTGCAAGCCTTCGTAAACGACGACGAGATTCTGCGCTTTTTGAAATACTTCATCATCGTTGCAGGCGAAGAAACCGCCAATATTAACGAGAGCGTCCTTCTTGGCCGACATCGTGCAGCCGTCGGTCATGTCGCAGATTTCACGCAGTATGTCCCGGACCGGTTTCTCGGCGTAGCCAGATTCGCGTTCGCGGATGAACCAGGCGTTTTCGATAGTGCGGGTGGCATCGAGCATGATCGGGATTTCGTGCTGGTCGCAGTAAAGACGGAGTTCTCGCAAATTTGCCATCGAAAACGGTTGTCCACCGGCCATGTTGACATTGCCCTCGAGACTTATATAAGGCACATGATCGGCGCCGACTTCGTCAACCAGCGCGGCCAGTTTGCCGAGGTCCACATTGCCTTTGAATGGAAACGTATCTTGTGGGTCGTGCGCCTCGTCGACGATGACATCGACGAATATACCGCCCGCCAGTTCCTGGTGCAGGCGCGTCGTCGTGAAGTACATGTTGCCGGGCACATAGTCGCCTTCCTTGATGAGAATCTGCGACATCAGGTTTTCGGCACCACGACCCTGGTGCGTCGGCACGAGATGCTTGTAGCCGTAATACTCCTGTACGACCGATTCGAGGTGGTAGAAATTCTCGCTGCCCGAGTAAGCCTCGTCGCCGAGCATCATTCCAGCCCACTGCCGGTCACTCATGGCGGAGGTGCCGGAGTCCGTCAGCAGGTCGATGTAGACGTCACGGCTACGCGTCAGGAAGGTGTTGTAGCCGGCCTCGCGAATCGCCGCCAGGCGTTCCTCGCGCGTGGTCATTCTGAGCAGCTCGACCATCTTGATCTTGTATGGCTCGGCCCAGGTGCGGTTCTTGATTATTTGTGTATTCATTCGCAGCACGTTAGTCCCGTCTGAACCCGCGGGCGATACGTAGTTTTACTGCGCCGGCTCAAGAGGACGCTTGCCTCTAAGGGTCAACTTGGCATAATCCCGGCCTAGCTGGTCGTTTCCGTCCAGATCGTGGCAATTGATCGCCGCCAATAATTAGAGGAACAGATTTTGTTGAACAATTCGGCCTGCACGCCGAGTGCGGCCTTAGCCCTGATTTCGTGTGTATTACTGGCACCCGCCCAGCAAGTCCACGCAGAGTCGCAGGACAATACGACTATCGAGGAAATTGTCGTTTCGTCGCGTTATCGCGCGGAAAAGCTCTCGGACGTGCCGGACTCGATTACGCCTTTCACGGCCGCGGACATCGAGCGGTATCGCATTGAGCGCATTAACCGTGTTGCATCGCTGACACCGAACCTGCGCTTTTCCGATGACCAGGAAGTCGGCGTGAGTACGCTGGTCATTCGCGGGGTGCGTCAAAATCGAGGCACGGGCCAGCCGCCCGTGTCATTTCGCATTGACGGCGTCAGCGCGACCAACAACCTGCTGACGACCCAGGAACTGTTCGACATTGAAAGCGTCGACGTGTTGCGCGGGCCGCAGGGCGCGTTATATGGACGCAATGCGATCGGCGGCGCAATTCTGATTTCGACGCGACAGCCAAGTGCCGAGCCCGAGTATGGCTTCAGCCTGTCTGCAGCGCAGGGGCGGGACTTTACGCTGGCCGGCAGTGCGTCGGGTCCGGTCGGCGACGATAGCGTGCTGTACCGCGCGTCTTTTCGTTACCAGGATCGGGAAGGCCAGCTCAAAAACGCTTACCTCGACAATCAGTACGTTGACTACAAGGAATCCGCGGCGTTCCGCGGCCGCCTGCTGTTCAAGCCGAGCGAGAAACTCAGCGTCGACCTGCGGGGGCAGTATCTCGATCAGGATGGCGGTTCCGGCTATTTCATGCCGGGCAGCGAGGGATTCCTTCCATTGCCGCCACCGGCCGCGCCGATTCTTTTCGGTAATCCAACCTACGAGATTCAGTCCAACCGTATCGGCAAGTCATTCGTGAAGTCGTGGGAGACCTCGGCCAAGATTGACTATGGCCTGGGGTGGGGCACCTTGACCTCGATCACTTCGTACACCGACGTGGATTCCGGCAACGACCAAGACCTGGACCAGACGCTCTTCGAAGCGATCGACATCATTGTGATCGACAAGTCCGAGACCATTGCGCAGGAGCTGCGCCTGGTCTCTGACTCGGATAGGGCTTTGCGCTGGGTGGCTGGCGTGCAGTACTTTACCCAGGATCGCTTCCGCTCGCTGGCAACCACGTTCCTCGGTACGACCGTACCGCCAGCGGCACAGGATCTTGAACTCGAAGATTTTGCCGCGTTCGGAAACCTCAGCTACGACCTTACTGAAGACCTCGAGCTAACGTTCGCGTTTCGTTACGACGAGGAAACACCCAAAGACACGACGCAGGGCCGCAGCGAGACGTTCAGCGAACTGCAACCAAAAGCCAGCCTGGCCTACAGCTTCCGCGAAGGCCTGCTGGGTTACGTGACGATCGGCAAGGGCTTCCGTGCGGGCGGTTTCAATAATCTCGCACCGGGCAGCAATTTCCTGCCGGGCTTTGACGCGGAATCGCTGATCAGCTATGAGGCGGGACTCAAAGGCATGGCTCCCGGCGGTCGTGTCCGCGGTGGCGTTTCATTGTTCTTCATCGATTACGACGATCAGCAGTACTTTCTCTTCGACCAGACCGGCACGCAGGCAAACATCAACGTCAGGAAAAGCGAGATTACGGGCGGTGAAATCGAGATCACCGCACTGGTTACCGATGCACTGCAAATCAATTTCGGCCTGGGTTTTACAGACAGCGAAATCAAGGAGTACGAGGACATTCCTGGCGTCCTGGTTCCGGCCAGCGCAATTGTGGGCCGCAAGGTGCCGGGCGCCCCGGTATGGAGCCTCAACCTGGCCTTGCAGCACACGCACCCGCTGACCGCGGCATTAGACCTTGTCAGTCGGCTCGACTACGAGCACCGCGACAAGACTTACTGGACGCTCGACAATTTTGACACGCAGCCGGCCTACGATCTTACCAACCTTAGCCTCGCTCTCGAGAACGAACGCTGGTCGACGCGGCTGTATGTCGACAACCTGTTTGATGAGGAGTACATCGAATGGTTTTTTGCAGCGCGATTCATCGGTCTGCCGGCCGATATCGCCTGGCCGAGCAAGCCGCGACAGTTTGGGTTTGAGTATTCGCTCAGGTTTTAGCGTGTTTGGTCAGGAAGCGGTCGAGGTTGTTGGCAAAGTCCTGTCGATCTCGCTGGCTGAGGGCGGGCGGGCCGCCCGTATCGACACCGCTGGCGCGCATCGTGTCGAGGAAATCCCGCATATTGAGGCGCGCTCGAATATTCTCGGTCGTATGCAGCTCGCCTCGAGGGCTCAGGGCATGCCCACCTTTTTCGATGACCTCGGCGGCCAGGGGAATGTCGCTCGTAATCACGAGGTCGCCTGCATCGAGCCTTTTTACAATCTCATCGTCGGCAACATCGAATCCTCTCGGCACCTGCAGCGTATTTACGTAACTGGAGTTAGGGGTATTCAGCGCCTGGTTTGCCACCAGCGTCAATTGCACACCCGTGCGTTCGGCGGCCCGGTACAGGATTTCTTTGATGACGACAGGACAGGCGTCCGCATCTACCCAGATTTTCATCAACTTGCGTTCTCCAGTGCTTCGCTTGCTTCCAGCCAGTGCCATTCCAGCGTCTGGATCTCGGCTTTAGTGCCCGCTTGTTCCTGTACGAGGTCGGTGAGCTCAGTTTTGCGTACTTGATCGGTGTACAAGGTCTCGTCCGCAAGCCGTTGTTCCAGGGCTTCCAGTTGCGCGCGACGGCTCGCAAGCCGCTTCTCGATGTCGCGCACCTTGTCGTACATCGGCTTCAGGCGCTGGCGACGTTGGGCTTGCTCCTGGCGTTGCTGTTTCTTGGTAAGTTGCTTCGGCTGCACTTCTCCTTTCGTGTCTTCGGCTATGTTTTGCTCGAGTTCCCGTTCTTTCAGCCACGCCGGGTACTCATCGAGGCTGCGCTTGAAACGATCAACGATGCCGTCGTGCACAATCAGCAACTCGTCGCAAACGCTCCTGAGCAGGTGGCGATCATGCGAGATAACGACCAGTGCACCCGTGTATTCGATGAGTGCGACGCTCAGCGCCTGGCGCATCTCGAGATCCAGGTGATTGGTTGGTTCATCGAGCAGCAGCAGGTTCGGTTTCTGGCGAATCATCAGCGCCAGTACCAGCCTTGCTTTTTCGCCACCCGAAAACGGTGCAACGGGTTCGAAAATACGCTCACCGCCGAAGCCGAAGCGACCGAGATAATTGCGGAGGTCCTGCTCACGATCAGTCGGCGCATAGACGCGCAGATGATCGATTGGGCTTTGTTCCGGTTTGAGCATTTCCAGCTGGTGCTGCGCAAAGTAGCCGATCTTCGTGTCTTTGCTCAGAACTCGCTCGCCGTCGAGTAGCGTACTACCGGTGGCCAATGCCTTGACGAGCGTGGATTTGCCGGCGCCGTTGACGCCCAGCAGCCCGATACGATCGCCTGCCGATAAATGCACGTTCACGTTGCTGAGTACCGCGCCGTTATTACTTCCTGCATAGCCCAGCACAGCGTCCGTCAGGCCGAGGAGATGCTGTGGTTGTTTTTTCGGCTCGAAAAAATGAAACCGAAACGGCGAATCGACATGTGCGGGCGCGATCAACTGCATACGCTCGAGCATCTTCAGGCGACTTTGTGCCTGGCGAGCTTTCGACGCTTTGTATCGAAAGCGATCCACATAGCTTTGAATGTGTTTTATGTCTTTCTGCTGGCGCGCGTACATGGCCTGCTGTTGTGACAGCTGTTCGGCGCGCTCTGCTTCGAACTGACTGTAGTTGCCCGTAAACAGGTGAATGGCCTGGTGTTCGATATGCGCGATACGCGTGCAGACCTCATCGAGAAAATCGCGGTCATGCGAAATGACCAGCAGGATGCCCGCATAACTTTTCAACCAGCGTTCGAGCCAGAGAATGGCTGGCAGGTCGAGGTGATTGGTAGGCTCGTCGAGCAGCAGGATGTCAGACCGGCACATGAGGGCGCGCGCAAGATTAAGACGCATGCGCCAGCCGCCCGAAAACGCGTCGACCGGGTTCTGGTTCTCGCTGTCGGCGAAACCAAGTCCGTGCAACAGCCTTGCGGCGCGGGCTTCGGCCGTAAATCCGTCGATCGTCTCCATGCGCTCATACAGGGCGTGTGGCGCGGCTCCGTGTTCTCGCGCTGCGCTGGCGGCGATGGCGGCCTGGACTTCGCGCAGTTCTGTGTCACCGTCCATGACGTAATCCAGGGCGGAGCCGCTGCCGTGCGGACTTTCCTGGGCGACGTGCGCGATTTTGTCTGCCGCCTGTAGCCCGAGTTCACCGTCATCGGGCTCCAGTTCGCCTAATAGCATCGCGAAAAGTGACGACTTGCCACTGCCATTCGCGCCAATCAGGCCCATGCGTTGCCCAGCGTGCACCTGGAAGCTGACGTTTTCGATGAGCACCTTGCGCCCGCGGCGAAGGCTGATGTTGCTGAGGCTCAACACGTCAGATCTCGTCAAGCCATCGATTGAGTCGGTACACCTGGAAACTCATGAAAGGGTTGTAGCGGGCGCGCAGGAAGTAGTTGGGCGTAAGCAGCAATACGCCCCGTTCGCCGCGCGGCGCCAAGGCGCCGAGCACGATGCCACGGTCCTCGGCGCCGCGGACAGACCCATCGCCATAAACCGGGTCGTCGGTACGAAACGGCACCGCGATATGCGATAAGGAGTAAATATCGTCGGGCCAGCTGTATGTCGTTTCTTCCACTACGGGCTCAATTTCGCCCGCAGCCAGGAACCATGAATCGACGGCAACGCTGGACGGGCTGCGATTCTTCAGAATGGTCACGTCATAGTTTAACGGCGCGGCGGATCGGTAGCGACTGACCGGTTCTTCTGCCGCGTTCTTGACAAGTTGCAGCAGCGTGCTCTCGCGATTGATGTCATACAACACCAACTCGCTGCCATTCGCCGGCAGATTATCGTACAGCGAACCGGTAATTGCGGGCGCGCTGACGGTGTTATCAACGACGGACTGGAACGTGAGTATCGGCGGCAAGTTTGCGGCCTGGTCCGCCTGCGATAGCGCTTTGTGCGTGCGTGTCGAAATTTTGTGGACTTCCCACGCAGGCCGTTTCGGGAAGGACGTAAACTTGAACGGATCTACTTCGGGCAGGATTTCTGCCCACTCGAATTTCTCGAAGTACGGTATCCAGGAAATAGCGGCATGCCAGTTCATGACGGCCGCAAACGGTGAAATTGCCAGGCCAGGAGACAGGAGTACGAGGCCGTCGGGGCAGGGCAGGTCCTCGATGTCATTGCAGCGTAGCGCATAGTCAACGGCCAGAAGACCACCGTTTGAATAGCCGCCGATCAACAGGGATTGTTCGCTTGCTGCCTGTTGCGACGCGTGTCGAACAGCAATGCGAACCGCCGCTGTCCAATCTTCGTGACGGGCCTGCAAGAGCCCACTGACCGCAAAACCGTGGCCCGGCATTCGAGGGACAACGACGTTGTAGCCTGCACCCGCCAGCGTTTGCGCGGTGGCCAGCATCGAGTAGGGAGAATCGGTCAGACCGTGCAGCAAGACGGCAACGCCGCGTGGTGACGGTACCGACACCTCGTATGAACGGTTCCAATTGCCACTGTAGTTGCCCGGGAAGGTCAGGCTGTCCGCCGAGTAGCGATCGACCAGTCTGCCGGCTCGCGCGTTCTTGTCAATGCTCCGGTCCAGTTCGTTCTGCAGCTTGTCCTCGATAGCCAGGTAGGCAAGCCAGTCGGTGCCCGCCTCCCGGGAAGCATCGAATTCATGCTCGAACACGATGCGGTGCTCCGGGCCCAGTTCCGGCATGTTTCGGGCATCTAGTGCCCGGGCGAAATACAGCGTCAACACCAGCACGGCCAGAACCGTGGCAAGCCACTTGCCAACTTTTATGAGGGTGGTCATAAAGGAAAGTCTAACAGCTCGAAACGCGATAATATTTCGCATTCGACCAAAGGAGAGCCCGATGAATCGCTTGTTGATAACAATGCTTTTGTTCTTCACCGGCGCCTGCGCAAGTGAGGTAAGCGACTATCCATTCACAACGGAACAGGTTGCGAGCTTCGATGAGCCGTGGGCCATGGCATTTCTGCCGGACGGTCGATTGCTCGTTACGGAAAAGCAGGGAAGGCTGCTCATCGTGTCTATGGATGATGGGTCGTCAACGCCCGTGCGCGGCGTGCCGGCTGTCGACTACGGCGGGCAGGGCGGCCTCGGCGACGTGGCCTTGCACCCAGAATTTGCCGAGAACGGCCGAATTTACCTGAGCTACGCCGAAGCTGGCGATAACGACACGCGTGGAGCGGCTGTTGCCAGGGCTACGCTCAGTTTGACCCCGGGCAGCGAAGCGCTCAGTGACGTCGATGTGATCTGGCGCCAGGACCCCAAAGTCAGCGGTCGCGGCCACTATGGGCATCGCCTGTTATTTTCCGAAGACGGCCACCTGTTCATTTCTTCCGGAGAACGGCAAAAATTCGATCCGGCACAGGACATGGATGGCAACCTCGGCAAGATCATACGCCTCAACGACGATGGCTCGGTGCCGGCCGACAATCCTTTTGCCGAGCGCGGCGGCGTGACGGCACAAATCTGGTCGCTCGGCCATCGTAACCCGCTCGGCATTGCTTTTGACGCTGACGGCCAGCTCTGGAACATCGAAATGGGCCCGCGAGGTGGCGACGAACTCAACCGCGTAATTCAGGGCAAGAACTACGGCTACCCCATCGTTTCGAATGGCAGGCATTACGACGGCAGAGATATCCCGGATCATGACACGCGCCCGGAGTTTGAGGCGCCGAAGGTCTGGTGGACACCGGTAATTTCACCTGGCGGCTTCATGATTTACTCAGGAAGAATGTTCCCTGAGTGGCAGGGGGATGGCTTTATTGCGGGTCTGTCGTCCGAGGCGCTGATCCGAATCGAATTCGACGGCGAGAACGCGCGGGAAGCGGAACGTTTTCCGATGGGCAAGCGCATTCGTGCTGTTGTCGAGGGTCCCGACGGTGCGATCTGGTTGCTGGAGGACAAGGAAGGCGGTCGTTTGCTAAAGCTGACGCCAAAGTAACGGCCTTCATATTTCTTGTTTGAAGGCGCTACTCGGGCGGCCTCTTTTCGTCATGGTCGAATGCATGCATAACTCGGTCCCCGACGTCGCCGGCCACCTCGCGCATGCGCTTCAGCCACGTGCGCGCCCAGGCGAACTCAGCGCCGAGAATAGCCAAACCGAGGATGATGACGACCAGCCCGGGGCCTGGCGTTACGAGCATGATCAGACCCAGTAATACGATGGTCATGCCCAGGGTCAGGATGGCCACGCGACGTGCCTCGCGGTACGTCAAAGCCGCCAGGGATTCGAGGTCGTCAACGAGTGGCGAAACCAGCTGCTTTTCTTCTCTGGGCGTTGCGAGAATTGAAGCAAGCATGCCGATGCTCAATGCTGCGCCAATGATGGCCAGTGATGTGAGGTTGGGAATCGGGTAGTGGTGCGACAGGATCATTTTCACGCCAACGTAGGCCAGGATGAACACGAGGCTCAGTTTCAGGTAACGGAATTTGTGCATCATGCCGGCGACGGCAAAGTACAGCGCGCGAAGACCCAGGATGGCAAAAACGTTGGACGTGAATACCAGGAACGGGTCGCGGGTGACAGCAAAGATCGCCGGGATTGAATCGATAGCGAACATGACGTCGCTCGTCTCCACGAGCACCAGCGCGAGAAACAACGGTGTTGCGGCGCGGACGCCGTTTTCTTTGACGAAAAAACGGCTGCCGTGAAACTGACTCGTGATCGGGTAATAGCGGCGGACGGCGCGGACGAAGGGGTTGCGGTCAAGGTGAATATTGTCGTGGCGAATGAACAGCATCTTCGCGGCGGACATGAAAAGCAGGGCGCCAAATACATAGACGATCCAGTCGAACTTGTTAATCAGCGCCACGCCCAGAGCGATCATTATTGCACGCAGCACGACGGCACCGAGAATGCCCCAGTACAGAACGCGATGCTGCTCGGCGAGGGGCACGCCAAAATAGGAAAAGATCATGGCAATAACGAAAATGTTATCGACGGATAGTGATTTCTCTAAAAGGTAGCCCGTAAAAAACTGAACGGCCGCCTGCTTTCCAGACAGGTCGCGGGACGGGATATCTGCCGTCCCGAACCAGTTCTGGTCATACATGAAAAAGATGAAAACGTTGAACGCCAGCGCCAGTACTATCCAGACGCCGGTCCACGCAAGCGCTTCGGGAATGCTGATCACGTGCGCTTTGCGGTGAAACACGCCGAGGTCGAGCATTACGAGCGCGAGAATAAGTACCAGGAACGCGATCCAGACGATGATCAACAAATGCCCTCTCTGACGTGGTTTGCGCTAGAAACACTAGCACGATTCCGTCAAACTGTAGACTGATCTGACACAAGAATCAGCGGGTGTAGTTCAACGGTAGAACATCAGCTTCCCAATCGGAGTCGCTGAGTTGGCCACATTGATAACCGCTTGAATTTGGTGGTGCTGTAGCCACCGATTTCAAGGAGTTAGATCACCCAAAAGTAACCAACTGATTCCTGCAGGCGTTCTGAGTATGCTCAGATTTACTCTCACAATTTTTGCACGGAATCGTCACAAATTCGAATATCTGCTTTACCCCCGAAACCGGACATTGGGCTAATATTGGTCTGAAGGGCCGCTAATGACCCATTGCGGTCGTTCGACAAATTGCATTTTACGTAAGGAATCGTACCGCTCAACCGATGACGAATAGATCACTGATCATCTGGTCTATAGTGCTTTCTCTCCCGGCTCAGTATGTTTTCCTACTGATTCCCGTTCTCCACGAGTTCTTCACCGTAGGCATCACACATGCGTCCGGTGTCGGCGAGTTTGGCTGCACGAATTACCATGAAACTGGGCTTTCGAGTTGTTCGTTAGGAGCCATGCTTACAAATCCGATTCTCGGAATAGTTTTATTCAATGCTCTGTCTTTCGGGCTCTTCTCAGTCCTTTTCGCGGGAGCATGCGCAGTGTTTCTCGGTGTTGGTCGCGCTCTGTACCGAAAAGTCTCTGCAGCTTCTTAGTAGAGTGTCTGAAGACTCAGACGACCGCTTCTGGCCGAACTACGCCGGTGGCCTGGAGAAATTTTGACCGGCGGCTAAGCGCCCGAAAGCCGTCAGTCAGTTCTCTTGCGTTATAATTTCCGCCACTGACCCTAGGCAGCCTTTCGCAGCCATACAGACACGCAACTGGCCACGCCAACGCGATAGAACATGTTTCGACAGAACCACGCGCCAAATACCAAAGCTCGCGCATGTGGTTAATACCTATTTCGACCGTGTTTTCATCGGCGCTAAAGTCATTTTGCGGTGGATCTCACACACACACGCGCGCGTGACAAAGCGAGACGTCTATCGGTGTCCACCGGCAGTCAAAGTTTTCCTCTTTTCCCGGAGGTGAATAATGCTTACGTTAAAAAGATGCTTTGCGAGTTCGCTCCTGGCCGTCTTATTCGCATTGCCGTCGATAACCTTAGGCCAGGAGGTCGAACCCAATAACACTTGCCTGGATGCTCAGGACGTTGGCCCCCAGATTCTGCCGTTTATGATAGCGGGCAGCCTCGACTCGGTGGAGGGCGCGCCGGATATTGACTTTTTTCTTTTTACAGGCACGCCCGGCGATCTGGTCCGAGCGGATCACCAGGGTGCCTCTAGCGGTAATGGCACACTCGGGGATCCTTTCCTGGGGCTCTTCGACGCGGATTGCGTCCTGATCGATATTAATGACGACACAGGCAGCCTGGACTCACGGTTGATCTTCCCTGTTCCTGTCAACGGCACATATGTGCTTGCGGCGACAGTTTGTTGTGATTCAGAATTTTTGGGGGGAGGTCAAGGTACTTACCTGCTGACGGTCAGCCCTCTACAGGTCGCCGGCTCTATTACGGGGCGCTTGGTGAATGCCCGCGACGGAACTCCGGTGTCCGGCGACAGTCCGACTTTTGCATTCGTTGAGCTATTCCGCTGTACCGACGGGTTCTGCTTTGAATTCGTTGGCTTCCAACAAGCCGATAGCAACGGCAATTTCCGTTTCGATTCTGATATCAATGGCAACCCCCTGTTGGCTGGGGCTTATCGGATTCAAGCGTCTGCGAGCGGTTTCAATTTCCTCCCGACCGATCCATTCGAACTGGCCGAGAATCAAGCGCTCGACCTTGGCGATATCGCGATGACGCCATTGAGCTTGATCGGCTCGGTGAGTGGTCGACTTGTCGATGCCATCGACGGCACGCCTCTGCTTGGCTTTGGTCCGCCGTTCGCATTCGCGGAGCTGCAGCGCTGTGAAGGGCCGGATTGTTTCGGCATCGCAGGGACACCGACCGACGACCAAGGTCGTTTCCGTTTCGACGGCGTGGTGTTCTCTCTCGCTCCAGGACGTTACAGAGTTCTGGCCTTTGCCGAAGATTACGAGCCAGCAACCACGCCGCAGTTCGATGTGGCAGAGAACGAGGAATTCGAAATTGGAGATATCGGCCTGAGTCCGTTTCCAATACAGTTCGGTGCCATCGAAGCCTGTGAGATACCGCCGGGCGGCGGCCTGTGCGAGTACGGGATCGAATTGCGAAATCGGGGCCCGGGGCGATTCAAGGGAGAGGCCTGGAGCACTGTTGACTTCTTTCCCAATGAATTTCCGGCCCGCTCATCGCGATTCCAGGTTGGACGGGTTGGAACATCGAATCCCATGCCCGTGCGGCTCAACTTCAGCACAGAGCAGACCGTTTCGCTGCGATTCCAGCTCGACGTTCCCGGAAATGTTCCGGACAATTCGACCATTTGTGCGACCGCCACTGTCGGCACCGATCCGGACCCGCAGTTCCATAACCTGGGAGATCGCTTCCTCTTCTGTGCCGCGACACAATCGGGTAATTTCGTGTTGTTGTCCGACAAAGAAGGACGTAAGCGGATGCGTGAGTTGAAACAGCAACAGCTGCGGTAGGCTTAATGGTCTAGCCGATTCTAGGAAATGACCGTAACAGTAGACCCCGCCCTTGTGGCGGGGTTTTCTGTTGCCCGAAAGTCGGCTTCTGGCCGTTCTGAGACGGTCGCCAGGATGCTAACCGAGGGGCTGCTTTTACATCGCATAGCAGCCGCTCGAAAAATTTGCGGTAATATGACGGCCTGTGACCCTAAGCGGACGTTCACCACATTTACGACGAATGAAACGGTGACTATGTGAAAACTGAGCGCCTTGAAGTCTATTGGCGGGACAACTTGGTTGGATTCTTTGATCGCAGACATAGCGACGTTGGTCACTACACAGGCACTTGGGCGCCGTCAGACTCCGAATTAACACCTGAGTTTGAAAAATTGCTGACTGACCTTAACGGCAACGACAAGCACTGGCGAGGAGTAATCGTCTCGTACCGGAAGCCAAGATCTAAGACTCTCCACTTCGGCCTAGTACATGATTTTGGGAGAAGACACCTCGTTGATGATCCGAATGAGATGAGTGTCTGGCGTTTGACAACCGACAAGCTCGTTGGGCTTTTGCAGTGCGGCGGAATCATCGATCTCGGTAGTCCTTGAAAGCCTGATTGACCGCTATTGGCCGGGTGCAGTAGTTCACTTGAAGGAAATGCGAACGACCGCTTGTAGTCGCATATCCGCCGCTCAAACGATCCGATGTAGGATGGCGGCTATTGACGCAATGCGGTCGTCTTGAAGTATGAACGAACAACGAAATCTATTACGGGCTAGTTATTGGGTGGCAGCAATTGTTGACTTCATTGTTGCCATTCTGGTGATGATCCCAGAGAGAATGGGAGTGACAGGGTTTGTTTATCCCATGGGTCTAATGTCAGCCGTAGCATTTTCATGGGCCGTTTTGTTGGTCATTGCTGACCGTAAGCCGGTAGAGAGAAGGTGGGTGTTGCTTCCTACCATGTTGGTAGCGTTCTTGCTTGGCGTGGCGGGCGTCTACGCGGTGATTGTCGGGGTAATTCCTGCTGGTCGGATTATTGGGTCCTCTATAGCTGTAGTTGTCGTGCTCTGTCTCCTCACGTACACCTGGCTTAGAACACGCAATATTTAAGGGTACACGTCTGCGGCAACTGGACGGCCGCTCCTGGCCGGAAGCAGCCCCTCAGATCTTCTGAGGTAGAATGACGGCTACTGACCGAATCCGGACGGTCACTATTACTCGTAGGAAAACGGATTTTGCTTCGAATATTGATCTTGATCTCGCTGTTCTTCACCGTTGTCGCTTATGGACAGGAGCCGAGCGTCTGTTACGGGACCACATCGAACGGCAGACTCGAAAACGGCTGGAAGCTGCCCGCATCGGGCCGTAACTTTTCCACACACTGGAGCGTAGGACGAATCGTCGGGCGAAGTTACGTCCATAGTTCACTGCATCCTGTTCTGTTGGAAGCGTACGGGGAGCTTGCCAAAGACATGCCCGACCGAGTTTTCGTCTACGGCGAGACGGGCTGGAAGAAGGGAGGCCAGTTCAAACCGCACAAGACTCACCGAAATGGTCTATCGGTGGACTTTATGGTTCCTGTGATTGACGAGACAGGCGAATCTGTTGAATTGCCATCCAGCATCTTGAATAAGTGGGGATACGATCTGGAATTCGATTCTAAAGGACGATTGGACGACCTCAGGATCGATTTCGATGCGATCGCCGAACACATCTATCAGCTTGATGTGCTGTCTAGGAGGCACGGTATCGGCATTTGGCGAGTCATTTTCGATCCGGAGCTACAGCCATTTCTAAACAATTCCCCAAGGTGGCCTTACTTGAAAGAAAACGTGCAATTCTCAACAAAGCGATCTTGGGTGAGACATGATGAACATTATCACGTCGATTTTGATGTGCCATGTAAAGCGCTGTAACTAGGGCCGGCCACCGACCGCTATTGGCCGTTAGCCGCCCTTCGTTTCACTCAATTCCCAGCGACTTGAATGACCGCATTGGGTGAAAGCGGACGTTCAGCTGGAGGCTTCCGAAATCTGGTCGCGGAGTGGCTGCTTTACTCCCGGAAGCAGACGTTCAGGTAATATCGGCGTTTAGGTCTGCTAATGACTGCGGTTTCAACCGGTCGATGCAACACACTCACCTAGTTTTTCGGCCGGTGAGTAAAATTGTAACGTTTCTCTCGGTCGCTCGTTAAGTCGTCTTGCGACAGCGTTCAGTCTGTTCTGATGCA
>Ga0224512_10000442_pt1 | contig 44241 bp, 40 predicted proteins | sample SF_May12_sed_USG_4_FD_169103 | JGI IMG/M metagenome (GOLD analysis project Ga0224512, IMG submission 169103) | Sediment microbial communities from San Francisco Bay, California, United States - SF_May12_sed_USGS_13 | ecosystem: Environmental > Aquatic > Marine > Sediment | place: USA... | reverse complement strand
TCAGCTTGAGCGTGTCATTAGCGCACTTCGAGAGGCAGGTTTGCCTGAGTGACCGTTGAGGGTCGGTTTTTGCCGCCCAACGAAAATATTTGGGCGTCCGCTTTCGGGAAATCCGTAAAATCCCCTCGAATCACGCTCGAGGAGCGGCCAAAGACTAATAGTCTATGGGTCTCGGAGTCGAAATGGAGGTAACTGATTGATCTGAAGAAGAGAAGTGACTCCCGGCCGGGACTCGAAGTCATTGATTTGATGACAATTTCGGCGCAAAAAAAAAGCCGCCCAGAGGAATCTCATGAGCGGCTTTCATTTTGTTTGGCTCCCCATCGTGGACATATATCGAACAATTTGCTTTGCACCCACACAAGAGGTCAGGGCGGTTTTCGAAGGTATCAAAGAATTTCAATTAGCCTGAATTTGGCTCGCAAATGATCCCCTATATGCTGTTGTAATCGTGTAGATTGAATCTGCCCAAATGATCAACGCACAACGCCTGAAACGAGTCTTTAATATCGATACTTCGCTCTGTGAAGTATGCGGTGGCGCCGTCAAGCTCATCGCCAGCCAATATTGAAGTCCCGGGCGTAATCAAGCAAATACTTTCCCATCGGGAACAGAAGGCCGTCAGTCCGGTTTTCAGCTCGTTGCCCGAGAGTCGGGCGCCGCCGCCCGTATCCCTGCCGGGCTTGCGATAGCCAACATCAACACCTCTTCACCCCTGGCTGCTTCTAGACTAAAGCAGCCAGGGTCGGCTTGGCCCGGTGGTCGGGAATGGACAGAAGGGGTGATCGAAAAGGTGGATTTTCGTCCGTGGCCACCGAATTGATTCAAAAATTCATTGCGATAGCGGCTCAAAATCAAACGCGATACCAGTGCTGTTGTCAATCGATATCCTTGGATATTAATGGCTTCATTGAAAACAGGTGTTTATTCTATGTTCTACGACAAGCTTGCTGCGATAATCGGTTGCGATCTGGCGCGAAAACTAAAATACAAAAATGAAAAACGGGTCGACCTGATAACCAGGCTGGATTTCGTCATATAGACGACGCGGGCTTCAGGCGGGCAATTTCAATCAGCATAAAAAATGGCGGGCAGGCGTATTGTCGGTTAAGCTTTCAAGCTGAAATATTCGAATATGGTCACTAGTAAAAACATAGTTATCACCGGCTGCTCTTCAGGCTTTGGCCGGCTTATGGTCGACAGGTTTGCCGGGCTGGGTTGGCGCGTAATGGCGACAACCCGGCATCCGAAGCAGTTGCATCCCGTAACCGAAAACGTCTGTGTGTTGAATGCGAACGTGGCGAGCGTGGAGGGTTCCGACCGGGTAATTGACTATGTCGAAACCAACTGGTCCGGAAAAGTCGATTGCCTAGTCAATAATGCGGGCTACTGCCTTAGCGGTCCGCTCGAAATGCTGGCGGTCGAACAGATCCGTCAGCAAATGGAGGTCAATTTTTTTGCTGCCGTGCTGCTGACCCGTGAGTTGTTGCCTGGACTGCGCCGCGCCGGAGGTAAGATCATCAACCTGTCCTCGGTGCTTGGATTCACCGGAATGCCGCTCATGAGCCTTTATTGCGCCAGCAAATTTGCGCTCGAAGGCTGGAGCGAAAGCCTTTATTACGAACTCGAACCACAGGGGGTGCAGGTTGCCCTGGTTGAGCCCGCCGGTTACCGCACCGGATTCGCCCAGCACATGGAGTGGCCCTCGCAACAGGCCGGCGAGGGTTTATCCTACGACGCGCAACTGCGGGGCTTCGAGAGTTTCCGAGCTCGGCTGGCGCAGCCGCAGCGGGGTAATCCCGCTGACGAGGTGGTTGACAAGGTGGTCGGACTTACGCGCCGGCAAAAGATGCCGTTGCGTAACCGGGTCGGCGGCAATTCGCACGCCCTGTACTACCTGCGGCGCCTGCTGCCGCAGACATTGTCCGATTCTTTGATCGGCAGAATTTGCAACAGGCTAATGCAGGAAAAATGACAAATATTCGCATCGAGAACAAACTCGGCGCCGTGCATGCCGGCAAGGCTTCGCGGTTGTATCCGCTGATCACCGCCAAAACCCGCCGTATCGACGGCAATGCCGCGGCGGCGAAAACAGATATGCTGTGGCCTGTCGAATGGTGGGGGCTGGAGCGCTGCGAGTTGTTCGCCAGACTCGGTAAAAACGAACGGCACGAAGCTCTCACGGCCTGTAATCGCGGCATCTTGAACGAAGCCTATTTCATTGAGAAATCGGGTCTGGCCTATTGCGCAAAAATGATGTTGCTGGCGGATAGCACGGATAGCGCCCAGCTCTTCGCGCACATCGCTGCCGATGAAGCGACGCACCTCGCCTGGATCGAGCCATATATCGCTGAACAGGATAAAACCAGCCCGCAAGGCCAATTCCTGTCGTTTCTCTCCGGCCTGATCGAGGAGCATCGACCCGAACTGCTGATATATCTGGTTCAGGTAATTCTCGAGGGTTGGGGGCTCGATCATTACAAGCGCTTGATGAAGAACTGCCAGGATCCTGCACTGACCAGGGTGTTGCGCAGGATTCTCAAAGACGAAGCCCTCCATCATCACAGTGGCACGCTACTGCATGACGCATCGAAGTTCTCGGCACGGGATCGCGGCACCGTGGCGGATGCGATGAAATTTTACGCCGAGCTGGTGCGCGTCGGTCCGCAGGCGGCAATCGCTGCGCTGGATCAGGTAGCCGGCGGGCTGTCGCGGCGCGAGCTGATTGAAGTCATCATCGCGATGGATCACCCGGCCGAATCCGCGCGCAAACTCGACCTGCTGCGCAAGCTGATGTTACAGCCGGGCATGGAGGGAATTGTCGGAGCAATTGAGGAGTCGGGATACCTGGTCCCGTATTCGGCGGCCGACGCCGTTTCGTTTTATCTACAGTGGCGCTAGCGATGAGACTTGCGCAGCTTGTCGAAAGCCTCCGCTTGTTGTCACTGTTATTACTACCCTCGAGGCGATGCCAACCGGAAAAAATCTACGATATCCTGTCGGACCACAATAATCTTGCAGAACATAGCCTTTATCTAAATCTCGGTTACTGGAAGTCGGCGTCGAGCTATGATGCTGCCTGCGAGTCGCTCGCCGAACTTTTGGGAGAGTATGCGCAGTTGCAGCCGGGAGACCGGGTGCTGGATGTGGGCAGTGGATTCGGTGACGCCGACAATTACTGGCTGCATCGGTTTGGGCTTTCTAGCATTACTGCGATCAACCTGACCCGCAGCCAGGCTCGCACGGCCAGGCAGCGATTTTGCGATGAACGCCTGCGCATTATCTGCGGCAATGCGCTGGCACTACCCTTTGACGCCGCGGCTTTCAACAAGTTACTAGTGCTGGAGTCGGCGTTTCACTTCGAACCGCGCGACATCTTTTTTAACGAAGCGGCAAGGGTGCTGGAACCTAGGGGCAGGCTGACTCTTGCCGATGTCGTAATCCGCTACTCCCCGTCCGGTGTGATCGCTAACTGGATAGCGAAAAGAGGCCGCGCGTTGTGGCAGACGCCAGAATGTAACCTCTACGGCCGCGAAACCTACGTGGCAAAATTGAAAACAGCCGGGTTCGAGGACATAAATGTCGTGTCGATCGCAGCGCATGTATTTGCGCCGTTTAAAAAATTCGCGCGGCGGCGCGTGCTGGACGAGGAGGTTCGCCGGCGCGTGCACCCGCTACTGCGCAAGATCTGGGCAAGTTCACACGGTGGTCTGGACAGTCTCGACTATCTGGTTATCAGCGCAACGCGCAAGTAATTTCGTGGCTTGCTGGCGATTGGTAATCAATGCCGTATCCTTGATGTCGCCTGCCTTGATTTCGCTTTTTTGTTGCAATTTGCGTAGCTCGACTAAAAGGTTCGGCAACTGCTGAACCCGTAATGGGCTGAGCTGACCCTGGCGTCGCGCGAGCGCGTAGTGATGCGCCCGGCATAAGGCTGCTTCAGCACTCGAGGCAAGCGCGGGCGATACGGTTTCGCTCAGCAGGACGTATCCCCTGCCATCGGGCACCAGTACGAAGCGCCCCTCTGGCATCAGCGCCTCGAGTGACTGGCGCACAAAAACTTCGTTCAGTTTTTCACCCACCAGATCGCAAACCTGCCCGGCGCGGCCGATGAATATCAGCGTCGGCGTGCTGCGGTAGCATCCGACTACCTCGACCAGGTCTCCGAGGCGGTAACGCATCAGCCCGGCGGCTTGGGAAATTATCAGTTGGTAGCTTGCTCCGATGTCGAGTTCATGCAGGCGTTTGATATCTCCATCCGCAGATTCGAATTCCAGGAAGACATCGTCGAGCAGCGGCACGGATCCGGCCACGCCCTGCAGCGGAACCGTGATCGGCGCTTCGGTCGCAAGCAACCCCTTACCCTGTACCAGTACTCGCGGAAACAGCTCGCGCAACTGCGCGGCGAGTCCCGACGACAGCGCGTTATCCCAGCAGGAAACAAGTTTCAGGTCTGGCCACAGGTCCTGCCAGTTGACGGGGACGGCCAGCAGGGCGGTTTTAGCCGGGTCGGGGAGCGCCGCGGCTAGTTCGACTCGCTGGTCACGGATATGGTCGAGCACGACCAGCAGGTATGACGGGCTCCATATTGAAATGACTTCGAGGTCCCTGGCATGCAACAGGCTGACAGCGAGATCCTGCACAAAGTCTTGCTTATTGCCGCGCGGGGGGACCAGCAGGAAAGGGGCCAGCAAAAAGCGTAGTGGCTGATCCAGGTATTCGAGGTCGGTGTCGAATCCCTTGTCTGTAGCCATGGGGGAGCTGCTGATAAATATGCGTCCGGTTTTGAAGCCCGGGCCGTGGCAGATCAGGTCGTGGACCCAGATACGAAACATGTTGCTAAATCCTCGCAACATAGTCCGGGTGTAGGGAATCGATTTGCGCGCGCCGCTGCTGCCCGAGGTCGGTTCGATATGAACCACCGGATCCGGCGTGATTATTGCCTGTTTGCTCGCCAGCTGCCGGCTCAACCACGGCTCCAGCTCGTCATAGGTTTGAATCGGAATCCGGGTCCGAAACTGGCGGTAGTCTTCGTCACCGCGGAGACCGCAGTGTTTTCCATATTCAGTGCGCGCCAGTTTTTTTAACAGCCTGGCCAGGAGCCTGTCCTGGGCCAGTTCGGGCTGCGCCAGGCTTACATGGAAGCCTGCATTCGCCCTCCGCGACAGCAGGCGTAACGCAAATGTGGCCGCGGCGACAAAGGGTCTACGCAGACTTGCTGAAATAATACTCGGCATGATGCGGCACCTTGGTTTTTTCAGGGATCTGGACGCCCGGGCCGATATGCGCACCCGCTCCGATCAGACTGTCGTTGCCAATTTCAATTGCTTGCTGGATCAATACTAAGTCGCCGTTCTTTTTGCGGTTGATGATGTGGGAACAGCACACCACTCGGTGCCCGAACACAATGTTGTCGCCCAGTATCAGCATGTGGCGGTCGATGATTTCGACCCGCGGAGTCCAGTAAATATTCCTGCCGACACGGCTGCCCCAGAGCCGCAGCCACGCGCTATAGGCCCCCGGCACCAGCCGCAGCAGCGACTCCAGCAGCGGCAACACGGCGTAACCAAGCTGTAGCTGGTGCGCGATCCACCAGTCACACCTGACCCGGCGATTCAAAATCCACTTGCCGGGTCTGGCGGGATACTTAGACGAATATAGACGGAACAGCAGCGGCGGCAGCAGGTAGGCAATAAACAGCAATCCCAGCAACGCGCTCAGGCCGGGATAAACAATTAGTCCGGCAAGTCCGCCGAGCAGCAGCAAAACATGCAGCAGCGGGAACAGGCTCGCGATTCGCCCCGTTAATGTCATACCCAGAATCGAACCTCTTTTTTCTGGTCGGGCAGTTCCGCCGGTGTTGTCCCCTGCTGCAGCGCCGTGATGATTTCACTCGTCAGGCTGTGGATGATGTCTGGCGCTGTAGTGAAGAAATTTTCACCGTATTTTTCGATGACTTCGGCCTGCTGGTTCAAAATGTCGATATCCTGGTTTATCACCGTTTGCGCCTGGCGACGCGTTATCCACCCGGCCAGCGCCGTCCAGCGCCCAAAGTAATAACTGATATCGGTGTATACCAGCGTTTCCATGTCGCTTACCGGCACCGACTGGGAGGTAATGATGTAACTGTAGCCGCGCGGCAAGCGGTAGTGAACACTGGTTACATTAGGCGCGTAGAAATTGTCTTCGTGTTCGATTTCACCGCCTTTGGGGTTCAGAAACCAGGCAAAGCTGCCGAGATTCATCGTCTCGCCGAGGTATTGCACGCGCACATGGCCCTTGCTGCGTGACACCGACACCTGGATTTGTTGTTGCCTGGGTTTGCGGAAGACACCATGGTGCACATATGCGGTATGCGGCACGTCTATATAGTTTTCCACGCAATTCACCATCGAATTGCGAAACCGGTTTTGTAGTCTCAGGTGCCGCCAGCCCGAAGCCTCGGGGCGTGGCAGCACAAACGCGGTCGCGGGCGTTTGCGCGCCCGGTTGCAGGCATACGTATACATAGCCATCCTGCTCGCGCGTGCTAAAGGCCTTGGCCTGCAAGTTGCGTTTGGTGGCCGCGGCCGCACCGCCTTCGCCGGGTATCGCAATGACCTTGCCGGCCTCACCGTAAACCCAGCCATGGTAACCGCAGGTTAATTCGCCATCGCGAACCTTGCCGTTTGACAGGCGCGCGCAGCGATGCAGGCAGCGATCTTCGGCGATCACCGCATTGCCCTGTGCATCACGGTAACAGGCAATCCAGACATCGAGCACCTGGCGCGACAGCAGGCTGTCGCAGGTTAACTCGCGTGATTCCGCAACCACGTACCAGTAACCCGGAAGTAGTGAGCCCGACATTCAGACGCTCTCGATTTTTATCAACGAGATATCGGCAACCAGCGATATCTGGCAGGCGAGGCGGGCCCTGGGATTGTCCGGAGCATAAATCTCCAGCGCTTCACGTTCATTATCGCTGGGTGGAATCAGCCGCTCGTAACCCAGCTCGATGTGCACAAGGCAAGTGCCGCATATCCCGCTGCGGCAGCCAAATAGCATAGGCGAATTCACAATGCTGAGATTCTCCGCCAGGTTGGCGCCCTCCGGCAGTATCGCCGGCGCATGGTCGGTGTGCGGAAACTTAATCGTGTGCTGTTTCATGGTCGCGGCTCAAAGCCGGCGCAGGGCCGAGATATTTCGTTTGAGATAGGCGAGAATCGAATTGCCGGACATGAGTTTCATTTCGCGGTTGTCGGCGGACAGGTAATCAATCGATTCGACGTAAGCCTGGTAAGACCTGCTGGCGATTTGGTGCAGCTCGTAGGCCCGGTGAATAGCGTCGTTTTCCTCGGCGAAACATCGCTGCAGCATCTGCCTGGCCTCGCGCTCCTCCATCCCAAACTGCGGCGAGCGGAACAATTTATACAGTGTCGGGAAAAGTGCCGGTTCATACCAGAAAATCCCTTTCAGCGTGGCGGAAAAATGGAAGTGGTCCTGTTGGCAGCCGCGCACCCCGCGGTTGATCATCCAGGTTTCGAACCGGGTCGGCACCTCCAGGCTGCGAGGAATGTCATGCCCGATTATTTTCGAGGTATTGAAATGATAACTTTCGTCCATGAAATGGTAATAACTGATTGCCGAAGGGATCGGGGCAGATTCTTGCTGTGGATGTTCGCTGTAATGGCGCGACAGCCGATGCTGTATCAGCTTGCCGTTCAAGGTGCGCAAGCCGCGTACCAGCAGGTATTGACTTGCCAGGAAGGCATTGCTCGATGACAGCAGGCTGAAAAACCTGATCTGCAGTTTACGCCAGAAATCCCGCGCCGGGCCAGTATCGGCAAACACCATCGTCTGTTCGTACAGGCTGCGCATGGGATAGGTGAACAGTCTTTCGCCGAACAGCTGCCATTCGACATCTTCGCTTATCGTCTTGAAGGCGTCGATATGCGCGCGCTCCTGGCGCGATTCCAGGTCGAGCGTGTCGCAGACCAGACGGAAGTCTTCATGCGTGTAAAGGCCCGCGGCCGCGACCTGGTTGAGATAAATGGTGGCGATTTCGGCCGACACCACCTGCGAAAAATAAGCCACCCAGTAAAGCTGATTCAATATCAGACGTTGGGCCGGCGAGGCTTGCTGCCACAGCGGAGTGCCGTACAACAAGGAAAATTCTTCGGGGTTCCAGTATTCGTCTTTGCAGTCCTGATAACAAAATCGGCTGGCTGCGTCATCGATGAGGCCAGTATGATCCTGTTCCTCGTTGCGCTTCTTGTTGAACTGCAGTTTTTTCAGAGTCGGCTGATCGTCGAGCAGCGATTTTTTTTGGGTCTGAGCAAGATGCGGGTGCATACTCAGCCCCTCCATGGACACAGTAGCTGTGTTCTGATGTCCGGGGCGCCCGCGACGACATAGGATTCTGGATAATCCGCGTGCAGATCCGCGGTGTTAAACATCCTGTCCCAGATAATAAAATTGGCGCCGAAATTCGCAAACTGCTTGTTGCCATCGTGGTGGCGATGATGATCCCGCGGAAGCACCAGGATGCCCTGCAGCAATGACCACTCAGCGCGCATGCTGGAGTGGCGCAACAAATCGAGCGCAGCAGTGAGCATCGCGCCGGCGAAAAACGCCTCGGGTACGTCGCACAGGTAGCCGAGTACCGGGTTGATCAACAGGTAAACGAACAGGAAGTGGGTCAGCAGTGCATTGCGCGCGGTCGCCCAGATATTCAGGGTCGGCGAGTAATGGTGTGGCGCATGCAGTTTCCACAACCACGGCAGCTGGTGAAAGGCGCGGTGTTGCAGGTAGTAGAGCAGGTCGACACCAAGCAGGTTTAGCAGCAGCGCCCCGCCTGCACCAATCGCCAGTGTGCCCGCATAGTCGGGTAAAATCTGAGGAAACACGACGCTGGCCAGGCAGTAACCGGCGAGCGGTATGACGATGCCCTGCATGAAAAACCCGCTCAGGTTCATTACCCAGTCACCGAGGCTATAGACTCCGGCGGCAATTCCCGCCGGCTGTCGGTTTTGCAACCACAGGAGTAAAAAAAAAGTGACTAGCGGTAGCAATGCCCATACCATCATACTGCACAATATACTCGATAAGTCGAGCCGATTCAGTAAGCTACCAAAGTTAGGCAAAGCTATCGAGCTTGTCGACACCGAGATAAATAAAATTTAGAGAGGTCGTTATGCAACGTTTACATTTAATTTTTTCGATTCTATTGATGGCCTTGTCGCCGATCAATACATCGATTGCCGACGAGCGTGAAGCGGATCACGCGGCATTACGCGAGATCATGAAAATCTCCAGCGAAGCATTGAATACCAAAAATCTCGAATTGTTAAAACCGATACTGTCGACGCAAAGATTCACCATCACCACCGTGGACGGCCAGAAGTTCGATTCACTGGAGGCGTTCAGCAGCTACTGGAAGGCACTGTTTGAAGGTGAAGAGGCGCTGCTCGAGCGTATCGAGGTCGACCCGATCGCCGATAGAAAAACCGAATTCCTCGCAGAAAATGTCGGCCTGGTCGAAGGTACCTCCACGGAGACCTATCATTTTACCGATGGCGATGTCATTTCCATGCAAACGCGCTGGTCGGCTGTGACCATCAGGGAGGGCGAAGACTGGAAGCTGGCGAGCATACATTTTTCCGCAAATTTACTCGACAATCCGTTGCTGGACGTGGCGAAACAGAAAATGACTCAGTATGTGATTGCCGCGGCTCTGGCGGGTCTGGTGCTTGGCCTGATCCTGATGGGTGTTTTCCGGGGTAAAAAGGCTGCCGGCTAACTTGCGGTAAGCATGGTTTATGATCTGATTATAAAATACGGGCGCGTGTTCGACGGCCGTGGCGCCAGCCGCATGGCCGATATCGGTATCAGGCAGGGGCGTATCGAGGCCATCGAGCCCGGGCTCGAGGACAAGGCAGATGAAGTTCTCGATGCTTCGGGGCTGTGGGTTTGCCCGGGCCTGGTGGATATCCATACCCATTACGATCTTGAGGTCGAGCTTAATCCCGGGCTATCCGAATCGGTGCGCCACGGCAGCACCAGCGTCGTCATGGGAGGCTGCAGCCTGTCCGTAATTTACGGCGAGCCTGAAGACCTGGCAGTAATATTTTCCCGCGTCGAAACCCTGGCCCCGGAAATTATCGGCAGCTGGTTGACAAAAGCCAGTAGCCGCTCTTCCCCGCAGGCCTATTTCGAACATCTGGGGCAATTGACCCTAGGCCCGAATATCGCATCGATGCTCGGCCACAGTGCGCTCAGGGTGAAGGTGATGGGGCTCGAGCGTAGTCTCAGCGAACACGCAAGCGCGCAGGAGATAAAGCTCATGCGCGAACTCGCGGAGGATGCGCTGGATGCTGGCTGCATCGGCATTTCGGTGGATATGGTTCACTGGCACAAGGTTAGCGGCAAGTTCGCGGGCACGGCGCTACCCTCGCATCATGCCGCTTTTGAAGAGTATGCAATGCTGGCCGACGTATGTCGTAGTCGCGATGCCGTATTCCAGGTCACGCCCAATCCCGAAAACTTTGCGTCGTTTTTAAATATACTGCGTCTCAGCCCGGGTATCTGGCGCGCGCCGCTCAGAAACACGATTCTTGCCGCGCTAGACATGGATGGTGCGCCACTACTGTGGCGTGTATTTCCATTACTACTGTTTGTCTGCAACAAGCTGCTCGGCTGCAATATCAGGTTTCAGACCCTGGCCGAACCCTTCACGATTTATGCTGACGGCCACATCACGCCGCTGTTCGAAGAATTTTCCGCCGGCATAAAACTCAATAACAGCAAAACACGTGAACAGCGCCAGGCGCTTTGGCGCGACGTAGAATTCCGCCAGGAATTCAGACAGTCCTGGTCCTCGGGATGGCGTCGTACTTTTCATCGCGATCTGTACCGCATGCAGATCGTGGCGGCGCCCGATACTGCGCTGGTTGGCAAAACCATCGGCCAGGCGGCCGAAGTCGCCGAGGAGGATGCATTGGAATATTTCATGAGCTTGCTGGAACAATACGATACCGATCTCCGCTGGGTTGGCACCAGCGCCAATATACGCGATGAGGTGCGTCATAAGCTCATTAAACATCCGCATATCCTGCCCGGGTTCAGCGACGCGGGTGCGCATTCGCGTAATCTCGCATTTTTTGACAATGGCCTGTCGGTGATTCGACAGGCGGTAAGTGTCGGTTTCATGTCCGCCGAACGCGCGGTTGCCCGCGTAAGCGGCGAGGCGGCCGCGTGGTTCAACCTGGATGTCGGGCGGCTGGTTGCGGGTGCGAAAGCCGATATCACGATTCTCGATCCGCAAAAACTGCGCCTGCCTATACCTGAGGCCGAGCCGTTTTCCGATCCGGTACTCGGCGGTGCGGTACGCATGGTCAAGCGTGACACCGACCCGGCAGTCGCTTTCGTGTTGATCAATGGTGTGCAAGTGGTCCGGCAGGGCGAGCCGCTGGCCGCGCTCGGCCGCGAGTCGCTCGGCAGCCTGCTACGGCAGCTGAATCCAGCGCGCTCGCAGCGCGAAGCCTTGCGTCGATTTCGCAACCGCATTAGCGATGATGTCGCGTTACCGGCGGAAAGCCGCTACTGGGATGTTTTTCTGTTAAAACATCAACATCCAATGAACGTCTACTGCCACTGTTTCGGCTTTGTGCTGATGTACGCGGTACCCGCGCTGGCACTGGTTTATGGCAACCCCTGGCTGCTAGCGTTTTGGCCGCTTTCCCAGGCGGTCGGGCTGCTAGGTCACCGGCTGTTCGAGCCCAGCCCGGTAGACCAGCGCGATGCGCTGTTCTCGTGGCGTGCGTTGCTGAGTCTGCACCGGATGTTCATACTAGTGCTTGGCCGGGGTTACCAGCGCGAGTTGGGTCGGGCGCGGAGGCACAGTGCCGCAGCCCAGCATTAAGTTACCGGTGATTACCGAGCGCAACAAGGCGGTCATGATCGGGCTTGCTTATTTACTGTTCTGTTTGTTATATCTCGGCGCACCGCAGCTGGCCCTGCGGTCGCCTACGCCGGTGCCAATGCTCGCACTCGACGAGCTGATTCCCCATATGCCGCTGGCTATCTGGGTGTATCTGTCGCAGTTTGGCCTGCTGTTCTGTGCCATCTGGTTTGCGCCCGACAGTATCAGCCGCAGCAGCGCGTTGTACAGTATGCTGCTGGCGAGTTTTATTGCCGCGCTAATCTTCGTCGGCTTTCCAACCATACTCGAGCGCCCGCCGATACGAAGTGATGGTCTAACCGCCGTGCTGTGGCAGGGATTATACCTCGCGGATGTGTCGGGCAACTGCTTCCCGTCGCTGCATGCGGCGTTGGCCGCGCTTGCCGTTTTCCCGCTCTATCGGCGCGCTGGCCGTTGGCGGCTGATAGCGCCGCTGTGGGCCGGGGTCATCATACTGGCCGCGCTTGCCACCAAGCAGCACGTGGTGCTCGACATTCTGGCGGGTCTGATTATTGCCGTGCCCAGCCGCATGCTGGCAGTGCGTTATTTCGAGGGACGTGAATATGAACCGGCTTGATGCCGCGGTGGTCAATGTCGCCGATCTGGTTGCCGCGGACAGGGCCAGCATGTTCGGCTTGTACCAGAGCTATTACGACGGCGCCGAAATTTCGGTATTCAACCGAGACCTGGAAAGCAAGGACTATGTCGTTTTATTAACCGACAGCGCGGGTAGCGTCGGCGGTTTTTCCACGCTTGCGGTTTTCGACGATCGCTTTGAAAATTCAGAAATCAAGGTGCTTTATTCGGGCGATACGATCATCGACAAGGCCTACTGGGGTAAGAACGAGTTTGCCATGGCATGGTTGCAACTGGCCGGGCGTATCAAACAACATAGCCCGCAAACACCGCTGTACTGGTTGCTGATCGTTAAAGGCCACCGCACCTACCGTTACCTGTCGCTATTCAGCAAAAATTATTATCCGCGGTATGATGTCGATACGCCGGCGGAGCAACAACGCATCATGGACTATCTGGCGCGGCAACGATTTGGTGATAACTATGATCCTGATACGGGCCTGGTGCGGCTGCCTGAGCCGCGCAGTTATTTGAACGAAGAGCTGGCACCGATTCCGCAAAAGGATAGTTGGCGCCCGGATATTCGGTATTTTCTGGCGAGGAATCCTGGCTATGCCAGGGGTGACGAACTGTTATGCCTTTGCGAACTGGAAACCGGTAATCTCAAGCGTTTCGCACGCGAATGGTTTCTCGCGGGGATGCGCGCATGAGCGCTGCGCGTTACCGTATTTTCAACCGCCGGGACAATATTGCCGAGGGTTGGTACTGGTTGCTGCCAGCGCGCCAAGTGAAACCGGGGCAGGTCAGGCCGGTCAACATCCTGGGTTTAGAACTCGCGGTATTTCGTGGGCGCAGTGGCAGGCTCGCCGCGCTCGATGCCTATTGCCCACACATGGGTGCACATCTGGCGGAAGGCAATGTCGAGGGTGACCAATTGCGCTGCTTTTTTCACAACTGGCGTTTTGATGCCAGCGGTCATTGCACTGATATCCCCTGCCTGGACGAAAGGCTGCAGACTCGGGTTTGCACCAGGTCATGGCAGGTGGCGCAATGCCACGGGCTGATCTGGCTGTGGCTCGGCGACGGCGAACCTGGCGTAGCCGTACCCGAGGTTCCGGAGCTTGCCGGCGGCGAATACGAATTTTCGCTTGGCAACCGTTTCATCAAGGGCTGCCACCCCAATGTGGTCATGATCAATGCCATCGATGAACAGCATTTTCATACGGTGCACTCGTTGCCCGGCTCGATTCTGTCGATGCAACCGCGGATCTGCGCGGTAAACAATATCGGTTTTCACAATACCGGCCAAATGCCGCGGCAGCGCTTGATCGGGCGGCTGTTGAGCCGCTTTTACCAGGACAGGCTGACCTACAACCTGAGTTACTGGTACGGCAGCGTCGGCACTGTGACCTTTGGACCGGATTTTCTGCACCTGCACCTGATGTTCGCATTGCGGTTGACGCCCGAGGGCAAAACCGAGGGACACACTATCGTGTTCACCAAAAAGCGGCGCGGCCCGCTGGGCTGGATTTTTAATCGATTCGTTCTGGCGCTGACCAAACTGGGCGGCAAGTATTTTGCCATCGGCGATACGCGCATCTTCAGCACCATCAGGTTTGACCTGAAGACTCCGATTGCCGCGGATCGCGCGGTGCTAGCGTTTGTAAAACATCTGGAACTTCAGCAAGCCTACCCGTTGCAGGCGATTCAAACCGAAAACCAGCCGCAATAATAATCGAGACGAAAATTTTGTCGGGTTTTAGGGACCACCGGATCCAAGCGGGGCGCAAGGTCTTTACCCTGCAGTCCCTGCTGGTCTGTGAAGCCGATGAACTCGCTGATACAGCGGGCAAGGTTGTTTGAAGAGGTAAAACGGGTCGAATCCTGACCGAACACATTACAGAAAAAGCCGGTTGATCATGATCAGCCGGCTTTTCGGAGTTTGGCTCCCCGGCCCGGGCTCGAACCAGGGACCCATTGATTAACAGTCAATTGCTCTACCAACTGAGCTACCGGGGAATAGAGGACGCGTATACTAAATCAATAAAAATAATACGGCAACCTGATTTGTCAAGCTCCGGAGATCAACGGGCGGGTTGCTAGGCCTCGAATACCTGGCGAATTCGGTCCACCGCTTTTTCGAGGTTATCCATGCCGGTCGCAAAGGAGATGCGCATGTATCCTTCGGCGCCGAAGGCCGACCCCGGCACCAGCGCCACGCCGACTTTCTCGAGCAACAGGTTCGCCACATCGACATCGTTTTTCAGATCGTCGCGCGAATCGATGAAGCCCTGGATATTGGGAAAGCTGTAAAAGGTACCGTCCGATTCGATGCACTGGATATGCCGGATCGAATTCAGCGCTGCCACCAGGAAATCGTGGCGCCTCTTGAACTCGGTGACCATCGCGCGTACCGGTGCGTGATCGCCGTTCAGGGCCGCAACCGACGCCGCCTGCGAAACCGAGGCCGGGTTCGAGGTGCTTTGCGACTGGATCTTTTTCATCGCCTTGATGATGTCCGCGTCGCCCGCGGCGTAGCCGATGCGCCATCCGGTCATCGCGTAGGCCTTGGAAACGCCGTTGAAGACCATGGTGCGGTCGTACAGTGCGGGGCAGGCGTTCAAAATATTGCAGAATTCGTAATCGCCCCAGACGATATGCTCGTACATGTCGTCGGTCATAACCAGTATCTCGGGATGGCGCAGCAGGACCTCCCCGAGCGCGGTCAGCTCCTGCAACGAGTAACCCACGCCGGTCGGGTTGGACGGGCTGTTCAATACCAGCATGCGGGTACGGTCGGTAATCGCCGTTTCCAGCATTTCAGGGGTGATCTTGAACGCGCTGTCGATGCCGGTCGCGACGATGACGGGCGTTCCCTCGGCGAGAATCACGATATCCGGGTACGATACCCAGTAGGGCGCCGGGATGATGACTTCGTCACCGGCGTCGAGCAACGCCTGGCAGAGGTTGAAAAAGCTCTGTTTGCCGCCACATGAGACCAGTATCTGGTCGGCCTTGTAGGCAAGCCCGTTGTCGCGCTCGAACTTGTCGATGATCGCCTGCTTCAGCGCCGCGGTACCGTCGACCGCGGTGTAGTGGGTGTCGCCGTTGCGAATCGCCTCGATCGCCGCCTCGCAGATGTGATTCGGGGTGTTGAAGTCCGGTTCGCCGGCGCCGAGTCCGATGACGTCGCGCCCCTCGGCGCGAAGCTGGCTAGCCAAATTTGAAACTGCTAAAGTGGGGGATGGTTTTATCGCGCGTACGCGCTTCGACAAATCTTTTAACACAGCTCGATCCTGTTGGCGGTGAATGGGTAGAGCGCGCAGTATACGTGGGCCCTTCGGCCTGATAAAGCAACCTGTCAATCTTTAAGATAATTTTTTATGGCCAGGCAGTTCCAGCTCGAGACTCAATTCGAACCAACCGGCGACCAGCCGCAGGCGATCGACGCGCTGGTGCAGGGTATCGAGGACGGTTTGATGCACCAGACCCTGCTCGGGGTGACCGGCTCCGGTAAAACCTTTACCGCGGCCAACGTGATCCAGCGGCTCGAGCGCCCGGCGATCATCATGGCGCACAACAAGACGCTGGCGGCGCAGCTTTACGGCGAGATGAAGGAGTTTTTCCCGAGGAACTCGGTACAGTACTTCGTCTCCTATTACGACTATTACCAGCCGGAAGCCTACGTGCCGGCCTCGGACACGTTCATCGAGAAAGACGCGTCGATCAATGAACACATCGAACAGATGCGGCTGTCGGCAACCAAGTCGCTGATGGAGCGCCACGATACCATCATCGTCGCATCGGTTTCCGCGATCTACGGTCTCGGCGACCCGGATTCCTACCTCAAGATGCTGTTGCATCTCGTGGTCGGCGACGAAATCGACCAGCGCAGCATTTTGCGGCGGCTCGCCGAGTTGCAATACACGCGCAACGACATCGAGCTCAAGCGCGGTACTTACCGCGTGCGCGGCGAAGTCATCGACGTGCATCCTGCCGATTCGGAACGCGAGGCGGTGCGCATCGAATTGTTCGATACCGAGGTCGAAAAAATCAGCCTGTTCGATCCGCTGACCGGTGAAATCAGCAACGACGTCAAGCGCATCACGATCTACCCGAAAACGCACTACGCGACCCCGCGCGAGGTCATACTCGGCTCGATCGCCGAAATCAGGGAAGAACTCAGGGAGCGGCTGGAGGTGCTCAAGCAGGCCAACAAGCTGGTCGAGGCGCAGCGACTCGAGCAGCGCGTCAATTACGATATCGAAATGATGCGCGAGCTCGGTTACTGTAGCGGCATCGAGAATTACTCGCGCTTTCTGTCCGGGCGCAAGGAGGGCGAGCCGCCGCCAACGCTGTTCGACTACCTGCCCGACGATTGCCTGCTGTTTATCGACGAGAGCCACGTCACGGTGCCGCAGATCGGCGGCATGTACCGTGGTGACCGCTCGCGCAAGGAAACCCTGGTCGAGTATGGTTTCCGCCTGCCTTCGGCGCTCGACAACCGGCCGCTGCGATTCGATGAATTCGAACGCATGTCGCCGCAGACGATATTCGTATCGGCAACCCCGGGGGACTACGAAAGCAGGTTCAGCGGCGCAGTGGTCGAGCAGGTGGTGCGGCCAACCGGGCTCGTCGACCCGTTGATCGAGGTGCGTCCGGCGACAACCCAGGTGGACGATGTTCTTTCCGAAATCAACAGGCGCGTGGCGGTGTCGGAACGCGTGCTGATTACCACGCTGACCAAGCGCATGGCCGAGGATCTGACCGATTACCTGGCCGAACACGGGGTGCGGGTGCGCTACCTGCATTCGGACATCGACACGGTCGAGCGCATGGAAATCATCCGCGATCTGCGGCTGGGCGAGTTCGACGTGCTGGTCGGCATCAACCTGCTGCGCGAAGGGCTGGACATGCCCGAAGTGTCGCTGGTCGCGATCCTCGATGCCGACAAGGAAGGCTTTTTGCGCTCGGACCGGGCGCTGATCCAGACCATCGGGCGCGCCGCGCGCAACATCAACGGCATGTCGATACTTTATGCGGACCGGGTCACCGGTTCGATGCAGCGCGCCATGGACGAAACCGAACGCAGGCGCGACAAGCAGTTGAGCTATAACCGGGAGTACGGCATTACCCCGAAGGGTATCATCAAGGGGGTTACCGACGTCATGGACGTCGGCGAAGCGGGGCGACCGGGACGCAACCGCAAGCGTTTCGATCGCGTTGCCGAAATGCCGCAGGGCTACGAGCATCTCAGCGCGAAACAGTTGAACGCCAGACTGAAACAGCTGGAAAACAGCATGTACGAACACGCACGCAACCTCGAGTTCGAAGAAGCGGCGCGGGTGCGCGACGAAATTGCCGACGTCAAGGAGCGTTACTTCAAGTCGTCGGAGCTAGATATCGCCTGAGGTTGCTTACGCCGCGTCAGGATTGTGCTTCTCGCAGGGACAACGCGACGCGGGTAATGAAAGGCGGATTTCCGGCCCGACAGGCAATCCAAAGAAATACGGGGACACGATACTTATCTCCAATTAGTTATTGTGTCCCCAGGATTCCGTCATTCCTTTCGACGTTTCGATTTACTGGTTACCTTCGCTGCGATAGCCGCGTCACTGCGAGAAACTTCCTGAAGCTTTAATTTATTGAATTGATCATGGAGCGCAGGTTGTCTAGCGCCGCCGCAGACGGCCCCTGGCGGCCGTATTTGACGCGGTTGTAGAGCTCGATAATACGCGCGAGCTGATCGCGCTGGGGCAGGTCGCGCTCGGACAGGCGTTGTAGGAACGCGCGGCTGTCTTCCGCCGGGTCTTTACGAAGGCCGCGCCGCGCGAGTTTTTTCAGCAGCCGGTTGAACAGGATTTCGTAGGCCTGCGGCCGTGGCGGGCGCTCCCGGTACCAGACGACGAGCCAGATTGACGCGGTGACCAGGAGCAGCATAACGACCAGCGCAAACACCATGTCAGACCAGTTATCTATACCCATCTTCAGTTTACTCAGAAAATCTCTCTGCTTGCGCTGGTCGTAGTTCAATACCCAGTCGTTCCAGCTGTGCTGCAGGTTGTCCCAGCTGTACAACAGGTTGCCGAATATGGGATTACGGTTTTGAATACGAAAAATCGACCCCTCGTCGGAGAGCGCATCATCGAGGCCCTGCTCGATGCGGCTCGGCGAAACGGCGGCGGTCGGGTCGACTCTCAGCCAACCGCGGTTTTCGATCCAGATTTCGGTCCAGGCGTGGGCATCGGACTGGCGCACGATCAGGTAGTTGCCGACGCGGTTGAATTCGCCGCCCTGGTATCCGGTAACGACTCTTGCAGGGATGCCCGCCGCGCGCATGATCAGCGCGAAGGCGCCGGCATAGTGCTCGCAGAAACCGCGCCGGGTATCGAACAGAAACTCGTCCACGGAATTGCTGCCCAGCGCCGGAGGCTGCAGCGTATAGATATATTCCTGCTCGCGAAACATCGTCAACACCTCGCTGACCATGTCTTCGGGGCGTTCCAGTCTTTGCGCCAGGGATTTGCCGAATTCGATGGTTTGCGGGTTCATCCGTTCGGGATACTCGCGCGTAAATTCCAGGTATTCGGGCGATTCGTCCAGACCCACCTGGTAAGCCAGCCGGGATTGCATCGAGTAGCGCAACAGGTCGTTGACTTTTTTCTTGCTGGTAAGCTGGAAGTCCTCGGTCATGACGCTGTCCCGGATAATCCGCGTCGGAATGTCCAGCGCCAGCAGCCAATGTTCGCCGTTAGGTTCCAGCGTCACCGTATATTCGATCGCCGGCTCGTTAGTGATTATGTCTAACCGGTGTAACGCCTTTCTCGGCACCTGGGACCAGCGATACCCGCTGTAGGCCGCCATCACGGGACCACGCCAGTAAAGCCTGTTCTGCGCCGGTACCGCACCTGCAAAATCGACCCTGAAGGCGACTTCGTTGCTGCGGATCAGGTTGCTAATTTCTCCCGGGGACATGTGATCGCTGAGGCCGGTAACACCGCCGCGTTGCTCGCTCTGCAGTCCCCACAGCGGTCCGGGCACCCTTGGTACCAGCACGAACAGGATCAGCATCAGCGGCACCGACAACAACAACAGGCGCGCACTGCCGAGCAGCCGTTCCCTCCATGAAACACTGTCGTCGCGCTGGTTCAGGGTTATCAATGTCGCGGTAATGATGATCAGCGTAACGAACATCATGGCCGCGGTAAGGATGCTTTGCGAGTAAAGAAAATGGGTTGCGATCAGGAAATAGCAGAGGAAAACCAGAATCAGCATATCCCGATGCCGTTTACTTTCGAGAAACTTGAAGGAGGTCATGACCGTCAGCAGCGCCAGTCCCGCGTCCCTGCCGACGATGGTCCAGTATTCGGCGAATACACCGATGCCGCCGAACAACACCAGTGGGATCAGCATCCATTTGGGTATTTCGGGCAGCTTGCCAAGATTTTGCAATGCGCGCCAGCCGAGTGCGACCAGCACCATGACGACGACCCAGATCGGCAGATTGGTGAAATGAGGCGCGATCGAAAACAGGAAACAGAAGCAAACCGCGAATACGCTGGTGCGGCTCGATAGCTCCTGCGGGATAGAGCGCATCGGCAGGTTCTGGTTAGACGGCATTGGTCACCACCAAATCCGTGCCGTTACCGCAGTGCCCGGCCGCCGCGGCGTCCGAAGAAAGCAACGAGGACGGGTTACCCACGCTCGCCCCCGAATTCCTGGTTGAGATCGGGTTGCCGGAATACCGCGAGCGCCTGCAGGCAGTTATGCTTGTGTGCGTTGCCATAGCCCTGTTCGATGATAATGCCGGGCAGCTTCAGGCCGTATTTCTGCTCTTCGCTTTCGGCGGCCAGCACCAGCGCCGTCATGAAGCTCAACTTGTCTTCGAGCGAGGCTTCTGCCAGCAGGTCCCAGTCGATCCAAAGCGAGGGCCGCGCCTGCCCCTGAAAGGTCTTGGTCAATAATCCTCTGCCCTGGGCGTAGGCTTTCCACGAAATATGGCGCAGCGATTCGCCCTCGCGATGCTCGCGCAGGCCCGCGAAATCGTCTCCCTCGATGGTGCTGGTCGAGGTCTGGCCATCGTATTGTTCGACCATCGTCTGCTGTAGCTTGACGTTGGTTGCGGGCCGCGGATAAACCAGGATCGGCAGGTCGAAACGAAGCCAGCCCCAGGCGTGAAACAGGCCGGTCGGGTAGCGCGTGAACACGGTAATGCCGGCGGGCCTGAATTCGCCCCGGCGCCTGGCCGGCAGTTTCAGTTTTACCGTGCAGCTGCCTTCGGGTCCGAGCTTCAGGTAAACCGGCGACTGGTCCAGGTACTGGATACCGATCGCGTAACGCCTGGAATTGTTGGTATGGCTGACCTCGAACTTGAACTCGCATACCTCACCGCAGAATACCGGACGCGGGATCTGCATGCGCACGCTGACACCGAGCAGATTCTTGTGCGTGTACCACAGGCTGATGATTCCGAGTGAGGTCAGCATGAAGGTCAACACGAATGCCATGCTGTTCTGGTAGTTGATCGCCGCCAGAAACAGGAACAGCAGCATCATCGCGAACAGGTAGCCGAATCGAGTCGGAAGTATGTACAGCCTGCGGTTATGCAGCAGTATGCAGTCGCCGCTGGGCGGATTATGGCTCTCGAACCAATGGTCAATGCGCCGCCGCAGGGAGCGCGGCAAACTTGCCGACAGCATGACCTGACCCTAGGGGATTGGGATCTGTTCCAGCAAATCGTCGACCAGGTCCATGGTCGGATGGCTGTGTTGCTCGGACGGCGTCAGCCGGTGGTCCGCGATCGCGCCGAATACCGCCTGCACGTCGCCTGGCTCGACGTGTCCGCGGCCGTTCATCAGCGCCCAGGCCTTGCTGGCCTGGATGATCGCAAGCCCCGCGCGTGGTGAAATGCCGTAGACGAACAGACCCGGATTTCGGGTCGCCTGGATCAGTCGCTGGACATAATCCAGCAGGGGTTCCGCACAGTGGATGTCGTCGACCTTGGTCTGGATCGCGATAAAACGGTCGACGCTCAGTACCGGGCGCATGCGCTGCAGTAAATCGCGTGGATTCTCGCCGGAGAGCAGCGCGCGTTCGGCCGCCTGGTCCGGGTAGCCCAGGGTTATCTTCATCATGAACCGATCGAGTTGTGATTCGGGCAGCGGGAAGGTCCCCGACTGGTCGAGCGGATTCTGCGTGCCGATAACGAAGAATGGCTCATCCAGCCGATGTGTTGTTCCCTCGACGGTTATCTGCTTTTCTTCCATCGCCTCGAGCAGGGCGCTCTGGGTCTTGGGGGTTGCGCGGTTGATTTCGTCGGCCAGCAGGAAGTGCGCAAAAACGGGACCGGGATGAAACCGGAATATCTGTTTGTCGGGATCGAAGATAGAGACGCCCAGAATATCGGCAGGCAGCAAATCGCTGGTAAACTGAATGCGATTGAAATCCAGGGCGAAAGCCCGTGCGATGGTCTGCGACAGCGTCGTCTTGCCGACGCCGGGTAAATCCTCTATCAGGCAGTGGCCGCGCGCCAACAGGCAGCAGACCGCGAGTTGTATCTGGGTCGACTTGCCCAGGATAATGGTTTCGATCGCGCGCAGGGCCTTATGTATCTCGGCCCGGATCCCCGCGAGCGAATGGTCCGTCGAATCCAGCATTGAATATCTCGATAACATGGAAAATATAGAAGTATTGGTTAGATTCTAGCCGAAATCGTTTAATAGTTCCGTGAAATAAAACACGCTCTTTTACACGGTCTTGCGGTGGCCGTCCGGCTTCCAGGCCGGAGAAATGACGTCCGGCATGCTCGAACGACCCAGCAACCGGGCCGAGGCCAGCGTCATCGAGCCGTAGCGCAGGTTGATCTGGTCCATCGCGCGGTGCGCGCGTGCGCGCGCCGGGCGTTTGCGCTGGAACAGGTCGTCCTGCATCGGCGGTTTCGGATCCAGCGCGACGATGCGTATTTGCCAGATTCCCTGGGCGCGCCAGTTTTCGGCGATCCAGCGCTGACACAGCCGATATATCACGCTCTCGTCGTCGCTCGGCAACAGCGAGCGCAGCGTGGCCCTGAGCCAGCCGCGGTAGAGGCGCAACCCTAACAGGTACTGCTGCGCGACGAGCTGATTGGCGCGCAATCGCTCGGCCAGCCGGTGGGCCATGTGCATCAGGTACACTCGAATCGTGTCGGCATCGCGTGTGTTGGGCGGCAACACCTTGCCGTGACCGAGCGAACGCGCCGCGGGGATACCGGGTTTGACCGGGTCCGGGTCCAGCCCCTGGGCCATCAGCCAGATACGTCGCCCGGGATTGCCGAAGCGCTTGCCGAGTACGCTGATCGGCAGCCGCTGCAGGTCTCCGCAGGTATGCACGCCGTAACCGGCGAGCAGGCTGGCGATACCCGAACCGACGCCGCACAGTTCGGTCAGCGCGGTATCGGCGAGGCGCGCGCGCGCCTGCCATGGCGGAATCAGGGTCAGACCGTCCGGTTTCTGCTGTTTCGCGGCAAACTTGGCAGTGGTCTTGTCGCCGCTGACGCCAACCGAGCACAACACCCCTGAACATTCGTAAATCGCCTGTTTGACCCGCAGCGCGGTCTCGCGCGGGCCGCCCCAGAGTCGCCGGCAGCGGGTAACATCGAGGAAAGCTTCGTCCACCGAAAAGACTTCGATATCGGGCGTAAAGCGTGACAGGACGCGCATGATATTGTAAGAAACCTCGGCATAGCGCCGCGGTCGGCTGGAAACCCTGATAAGTTCCGGGCATAGCCGCCGGGCCTCTGCGACATGCATGCCGGTCCTGACGCCCGAGGCGCGCGCCTCGTAGGAACAGGTGATGATGCAGGTGCCGATGTCGCCGTTGGTCAGCGCGATCGGCCTGGCGCGCCACTCGGGATGATCGACCTGTTCAACTGATGCAAAGAAGGCGTTCATATCCGCGAGCAGGATTACTCGCGGCCAGCCGTCGGCAGGGCTGACGTTCATCGGTAGCGTCGCACCTGGCCGATGACCCTGCCCTGAATGACGATGCGGGAATCGTCGACGACCAGGTCTTCGCCTGCAGGACTGTCGGCGAGGAGTCGAATCCGGTTTTGCGGAGCGTAACGGATTCGTTTCAGAATCACCTGTTCGCTATCCAGCAGTGCCACGACGATGTCGCCGTTGCGGGCCTGGTGCTGGCTTTGCACCACGATGAAATCGCCAGCCAGGATTCCGGCCTCGGACATCGAATCGTCAACGACCTGCAGCGCGTATCGTCCCGGGGCCGTGAGCAGTTCGAGCAACTCGCTGCGCTGCTTTTCCTCGACCGCTTCGAGCGGGATTCCGGCCGCCACCCGGCCCAGTTCGACCAGTCCCGGGGGCGGTCTGGTCGAGGTCGGCAGCAGCATTATTTTTACAGGATGCTTGTTTTGCTTCATCGAAAATTTCCAGTTAGTAAAATACTATAGAGAACAAAAAGAGAACTTACAAGCAAAGAATAATCTTCACCTCGATAGGTAATGACTATCGGAAAAAAAGCTTTTTTGTCTACTCATTAACAGTCAGATACTCTATAACGGGACAAAATCCAGGCGTTGCATAAAAAAACCGATGAGTGAAAGGGCCTTGATACTCTGTGTGGATGACGAACCAGTCAACCTGGTGATTCTCGAAGAGTTGCTACAGGAAAACTACGAGCTGGCTACCGCGACCTCGGCTGCGGGCTGCCTGCAGCAGGTCGGTATGCGAAAACCCGACCTGATACTACTCGACGTCAACATGCCCGACATGGACGGCCTCGCGACCTGCGAAGAACTGAAGGCGCATCCCGAAACCACCGATATTCCGATTATATTCGTTTCCGCGCTGGCGTCGAAGGAGGAGCTGATCGCGGGCTACGAGGCCGGTGGCGACGACTACATCACCAAGCCCTTCAGCGAGGAGATCCTGCGAAAGAAGATCGAGATCGTGCTGGCGAGCCAGCAGGCCAGGCTCGAACTCAAGAAGATTTCAGACAGGGCCGTCGAGGCCCTGAAAGACAACCTTGGCACCACCGGCGAACTCGGCATGGTTGTCAGGTTTCTGCATCGCTGCCAGACCGCCACTTCTCTCGACCAGCTTGCCCGCGACGTGTTCGACTGCCTGCGCGGGTTTGAACTCGACAGCAGCCTGCTGATTCTGGATCAGCCGCAAAACCGGGTCTGGTTCAGCGACGGTATCGACCGGCCGATGGAATCCCAGATCCTCGAAAGTTTGCGTGGCCAGGATCGCGTGGTCCAGTTCGGCACGCGCCTCGCGGTTAGTTCGGATCATGCGACTCTGCTGGTGCGGAACCTGCCCGCGGCAACCGAGAGAACCGACCGCGTGCGTGAACACCTGTCCATTTTGATCGAAGCCCTGGACGCGCGCATCCACGCGATGCGCGCCAGAGCGCTGCTCGATAAACGCAGGGAGGCGCTGGCGCAGGTGCTGGACGCGACGCGTGACTATCTCGGCAGGGTCGAAGAGCAGCGGGGCCGGCAAAAGGCGAAGTCGGCCGAAATCCTTTTCGTGCTGAACGCCGAATTGCAGAAATCCCTGGGCGAGTTGAAGCTGACCGAGCGCCAGCAGGCGACGCTGAAGAATATTATCGGCGCCAGTGTCGCACGGATCGAGTCGATTTACGACGCGGGGACTGAAATCGATGAGCGATTCCAGGGCATCTTCGACGAGCTTTCGCGGGCCCTGGACGAATAGTTTCTGGAGGGGGCGCGGGGCTGAAAACGGGGACGCGTGAAAACGGGGACGCATTTATATTCCGGCAGGAAAAAAGGAACAATGGATAATCGATGCGTCCCCCTTTTCGTCGCCTGGGGTATAATGCCGTAACCCTGAACAATCGGCAGATTTTCCATCATGAAAGACGCAGTAATCGTAGCAACCGCGCGTACCCCGATCGGGGTTGCCTTCAAAGGCACGCTCAATAATATCAAGTCACCGACGATGACGGCGCATGCGATACGCCATGCTGTCGAGCGCGCCGGCGTCGACGGCGCTGAAGTCGACGATGTCATTATCGGCGCGGTGCTGACGGCCGGCACCGCCGGTATGAATATCGCTCGGCTGTCTTCGCTGGCCGCCGGACTTCCGGTGACGGTTACCGGGCAAACCGTCGACCGCCAGTGTTCGTCGGGATTGATGGCGATTGCAATCGCCGCCAGTCAAATCATTGTCGACGGCATGGATATTGTCGTCGCCGGGGGGCAGGACAATATTTCGGCGGTGCAAAACCAGTACCTCCCGTGGGTGGCCGAGCAGGCCGACGCTAACGTGGTCAGGCATGCCGAGCATGCTTATATGCCGATGTTACAAACGGCCGAATTCGTCGTCGACAAGTTCGGCATCACGCGCGAAGCGCAGGACGAGTACGCACTGCAATCGCAGATGCGTACCGCCGCCGGGCAGGAGGCCGGCGCATTCGACGACGAAATCGTCCCGATCGCGGCCACGCGCGCGATCAAGGACAGGGAGACTGGCGAAATCAGTTATAGCGAAGCGACGCTGTCGCGGGACGAGGGCAACCGTCCGCAAACCACGCTCGAGGGACTGGCCGGCCTCGATGCGGTCATCGAGGGTGGAACGATCACCGCCGGCAACGCGAGCCAGTTGTCCGACGGCGCCTCGGCCTGCGTCCTGATGGAAGCCTCGCTCGCGCAGAAACGCGGGTTGCAGCCGCTAGGGATTTACCGCGGTATGGCGGTCGCCGGCAATGCGCCCGAGGAAATGGGTATAGGCCCGATTTACGCGATTCCGAAACTGCTGCAAAAACACGGCCTCGGCATCGACGACATCGATCTGTGGGAAATCAACGAGGCCTTCGCCTGCCAGACGGTTTACTGCAGGGATTACCTCGGTATCGACAATGACAAATTCAACGTGCACGGTGGTTCGATTTCGATCGGCCATCCCTACGGCATGACCGGGGCGCGTCTCGCCGGGCATATCCTGATCGAGGGCCGCCGTCGCGGCGCGAAGTACGCAGTGGTGTCGATGTGCGTCGGCGGTGGCATGGGCGCGGCAGGCCTGTTCGAGATCGCCTGATCGAGTATCCGGGATCGCCGGGCGCGCTCGCAATCCAGGCACGTTCGATCCCGGCCGACACTGGCTCGTCCACCCGGTTACTTTCCCTTCCAGACCGGATCACGCTTTTCCGCGAAAGCGCGCGGACCCTCCATGAAATCTTCCGACATCAACATCCGTTGGTAGGTCGGCAGCGCATCGTTGCCGGGTTTGGTGGCGGCGAAGGCGTCCGGCAGCGGCAGGTTGTATATCGCCGGCACCACCTCTTTCAGCGCCTGCAACGCCAGCGGCGCGCCTCGCGCGATGTCGCGCGCCAGAGCACGCGCCGTATCCATTAGCAAGTCTGCGGGGCAGAGCCGGTTGACCAGTCCCCAGCGCATGGCCTCGGCCGCACCCATGCGACGACCGGTATAGAGTAAATCCAGCGCGACGTTGTAGGGCAAGCGTCGTGGCAGGATTTGCACAGCGCCGACATCGGGTAGGAAGCCACGCTGCATCTCGGGCAGGAAAAACTCGACATGGTCGGCGGCAACAATCAGGTCGCAGGCCAGCGCGATTTCGAAACCGCCGCCAACCGCGATACCGTTGATCGCCGCGATTACCGGTTTCTTCAACCCCCAGAATTCGCTGATGCCGGCAAATCCACCCGGGCACTGAAACGCGCTGTTGACCGCTTCCTCGTTGCTGTCGATCGCGGCGATTTCCTTAAGATCCCAGCCTGCGCTGAAAATACGTTCGCCGCCGCCGGTGATGATACCGACGCGCAGATCGTCTTCGTTTTGCAACATCGTCAATGCCTCGAAAATGGCGTTCGACACACCTGGATTGATCGCGTTCGCCGGCGGCCGGTCGATCGTAATTTCGACAACTTGATCCTGCGTTGCCACGCGTACTTCCTGGTTCATATCGTCACCCGAATCTTGTATGTGAATAGCGGCAATATATGTCAAAATCGAGGCGCAATCACTGATTCCCTTTATCACCATGGCGCACTGGTTAACCCGCTTGTTATCCCCGCAATCGATCGCCATCGTCGGCGCCTCGGAACGGCCCGGCAGTATCGCCGCCACGACCCATCGCCAGCTATCGCGAAGCGGTTACCCGGGGCAGGTTTTCTCGGTGAATCCGACCTATGTCAGGCTCCATGGCGAGCGCTGCCACGCGACGCTGCATGATTTGCCGCAGGTGCCGGACCTGGTGGTCTATGCGATCAGCGGCCTGGCGCTGGAACAGAGTTTCGAACGGGCGCTGGCGCTCGGCGTGGGCGGCATCTTGATATACGCGTCGAATTACATCGATAACGAAACCGCACCGAAATTGACCGAACGCCTCCGACAAAAGGCTGCCGCGGCCGGTATCCCGGTTTGCGGGGGTAATTCGATGGGCTTCTACAATTACGACGACAACGTCATGGTCAGCTTCGATCATCCACCAGTCGACAGGCCCGGGGGCCATATCGGCATGATCCTGCATTCGGGTTCGGCAATGACTTATCTCGCCAACAACGACGCGCGCTTCTGCTTCAACTACGTCATCGCCAGCGGCCAGGAAACCAACGCGACGATTGCCGATTACATGGATTACCTGCTGGAGCAGGAATCCACCCGCGTGATCGCGATATTCCTCGAAACCGTGCGCGACGTGCCGGCGTTCGACGCGGCGCTGCAAAAGGCGCGTAACAAATCGATTCCGGTGGTGATTACGCGGGTGGGGCGCACCGAAAAATCCGCGCAGCTGGCGATGAGCCACTCGGGCGCCATCGTCGGCAATCATGAGGCATTCGTCGCATTTTGCGAGCGGCATGGCGCGATACTGTGCCGTGACGCGGACGAAATGATCGTCACCGCGATGCTGTTCGCGGCGGGATTTCGCGTGGCTGGGGGCGCGCTCGCGAGCATGCTGGATTCGGGCGGCATGCGCGAGCAGATGGTCGACCTCGCCGAGGATTACGGCGTCCGCTTTGCGCAGATTTCGGCGCAAACCACGAGGGTGCTGCGGCAGCATCTCGAAACCGGGCTGGAAGCGGTAAACCCGATGGACGGTATGGGCGCGCTCGGCAGGAATACCGAACGCACCTACCTCGAATGCGGCAAGGCGCTGCTCGACGATGCCGACACTGGCCTGCTCAGTTTCGAATTCGAGTTCCGCGACGGCTTTTCGCATTACCCCGAACTGTTTGCCGTCGCCAAGCAACTGGCCGCGTATAGCGATAAGCCGCTGGTACTGGTCAATAGTTGCAGTTATGCGTCGCTGCAGCAGACCGCCGCGGAGTTTACCTGGCAGGGCATTCCGGTCATCAACGGAATCGACCTGTGCCTGCGTGCGCTGCACAACCTGATCGATTTCCAGCCGCTGGAGCGGCTAAGCCCGGACCCGGTGGAATTCGATCGGGAGGCCGTTAATCGCTGGGTGCAGCGCATCGATTCGATGCCGGTCCTCGATGAAACCACGTCGCTCAGCCTGATGGCCGATTTTGGTTTTCCGACCACGGCATTCGTTATTGCCGATGAACTCGAACAGGCGCTCGACGCGGCGCAACTCGTCGGATATCCGTTGGTCATGAAGATTGCTGAGCCGGGTATTATGCACAAATCCGATCGCGACGGGGTTCGGGTTGGCATCGAAACCGGAGAGCATTTGCAGTCCGCATACGCGGATTTCCGCTCGCGGCTCGGCGCGCGCGTCGTAATCATGCCGCTGATCGAGCCGGGCGTGGAGGTTTCGCTGGGAATGAAAAACGATCCGCAGTACGGACCCATGGTGATCGTCGCCTGCGGCGGGATATTCATCGAGTTGCTGGCCGAGCGTTCGTTTCGACTGGCGCCGATCGACTGCCATGAAGCGGGCATGATGATCGACCGCAGCAGGCTTGCGCGACTGCTGGCGGGGGTGCGCGGGCGACCGCCGGTGGACCGCGCGGCGCTGGTCGAGCTGATAGTCAGGTTTTCCGGACTGGTGCTTGCGTTCGGTGATGCCGTCGCCGAAATCGATCTGAATCCAGTCATCGTCAACCGGCATGGCTGCACCATTGTCGACGCGCTGATAGTGCCGCGACACAAGTCTGCCTGCTGACAGCGCCCCGGATTTCGTGACCACGAGCGATGCCTTGCTGCTACCCGATCGGAGTGAATGGTCGCTCGAAATCGGCAGGACAAGGGACGATGCTCTACGTCGCATTGCCCGGATGCTCGAAAGTAACGAGCCTGCCCTGTCGGTACACAGTCCCTTTGTCGAGGGCATGCACGGGGAAATCCTTGACGCCCCGAGCCTCGTTATCGAAGACCATAGCGCAATCCGTCTGTTCGAACACGGCGGTAACGAGGCCTACTCATATCGAGCACTGCTACTCGCCGGGGATGGCGATCTGGTTGCAATAGGCGTGGATCGCAACGACGGCTTCGAGGCCTATTGCCGCGATTGGCTCGGCCTTGGTTGCCCGACGGTGCTGACTCCGAAAGCAGCAGGTCCCGACGCTTCACTCGCCCTGCGCTGCCGTCAGGATGCCGGATTTCTCGAGGCCGTCACCTCCCACGCCGAGTCCTGTCATGGGCTCAACATTTTGCCCTACATGGGAACCTGGCCGCTGTGGGAACTCGCAGGCGCAATCGCCGCCAACTGCGACGTCCCGATCAAGGTTGTCGCGCCACCGCCACAATTGACCCGGCAGGTTAACGACAAGATCTGGTTTGCGAATCTGGCGCGCACGGTCTGCGGGCAGACGGCGATCCCGCCGGCCTTCGTAGCCGATAATTTCGGCAGCCTGTGCCGGCTGGTCGTGGATCTCGCCGGCGACCATGCCATTGTCGCGATCAGGTTACCGAACAGCGCGAGTTCCGCAGGCAACCTGGTGCTCGATATCGACGAGCTGCGCGCTGTGTCCTGGCGGGCGCTGCACGATCGACTCGAGGAGCGCCTCTTGCAACTGGGCTGGGATGGCGGCTTTCCGCTGCAGATCGTGGCATGGGAGCAGGCGGTGATCGGCAGTCCTTCTGCTCAGATGTGGATTCCCGCTCCGCCGCGTGGCCCCCTGTTGGAGGCGATATTCGACCAGCACAGTAGCGGGCTGGCGCGTGAATTCGACGGTGCGCGGCCGAGCCGGCTCGCCGACGACCTGCAATATCGGATTGCGCAGCAGGCTTTCGAGATTGGCAAGGTACTGCAATACCTGGGTTATTTCGGTCGCTGCAGCCTGGACGCAATTGTCGTCGACGCCGAGGACGAGTCCAGGCAATTGCACTGGGTGGAATGCAACGGGCGCTGGGGCGGGGTGTCGTTACCGCTGGTTCTGAATCGGCGCCTCGACCGGGAAGGTCCTGGTAGGACGCCGTTCGTCATTTTCGAGCGGGCGCATCAGCGTCATGCGCCGCGTGAACTGGAGTCGATCCTGCAGGCCCTCGAGCCGCTGCTATACCGTAACGGCTGGCGCCAGCATGGCGCGGTATTACTGTCTCCGGGCAGGCTGCTGGACGGCAGCGGTTATGAATTCATGGTGCGCGGTGAATCTGTCGAAGCCGCGTTGCAGGTCGGTAACAAAATCGAACATTTGCTCGACGAAAGCGAATCCTAAAGCCAGGCGTCGTCCATCGACGCTTTCCTGCGGGCGATAAACTCGAGCAAGGCCTCGTCGATCTCTGGATCTAGCGGGGGTGCCACGTATTCGGCAAGCATCTGCCGCCAGCGCTCGAAGGCGCGTTGCCGCATGTCCTTGCCACCGGTCTCGCTCCATTGTTCGAAGGAGCCCGCGTCGCATAAATCGGCCCGGTAGTTCGCGCTCCTGTAATGCCTGAGGGTATGCCCGACACCGAGAAAACTGCTGCCAGCGCCCGCCTCGCGGTAGGCGTCGACGGCAAGCTGGTCGGCGTCGATCTGCAGACCCTGAACCACGCGGGCGAGCGCGCCGCACTGCTCGACGTCGATGACGAACTTTTCGTAACCGATGGTCAGGCCGCTTTCGAGCCAGCCCGCGGCCTGAAAAATGAAGTTTGCGCCGGCCATGATCGCCGGGTTCATCGCATTGGTCGATTCCTGCATCGCCTGCGCGTCGGCAAGCTTGGAGGCGGTCAGGTGTCCGCCGCAGCGAAACGGCAGGCCCAGGCGCCGGCTGAGCTGCGCGATCGCCAGGGTCGCCAGCGTCGACTCCGGTGTACCGAAGGTCGGGGCTCCGGACTTCAGGTCCATCGTCGTCAGGAAACTGCCATAGACGACCGGCGCACCCTTGCGCACCAACTGCGTCAGCGCAATCCCGACCATGGCCTCGGCATGCGCCTGTGCGATCGTCGCGGGCTGCGTGACCGGACTCATCGCGCCGCCCACGATAAATGGGGATATGACATTGCCCTGGTTGGCGGCGGCGTAGGTCCTGAGCGCCGCGGTCATGGTGTTGTCATAGACCAGCGGGGAGTTGACGTTGATATTGCCCTGGATCACGAGATTCTGCTGCATGAAATCGTCGCCGAACACGATGCGCGCCATCGCCAGGGAATCCTCGGCACGCTCGGGCGCGGTAACCGAACCCATGAAGGGCTTGTCCGAATAACGCAGGTGAGCGTAAATCATGTCGAGGTGACGCTTGTTGACGGCAACGTCGACCGGCTCGCAAATGGTGCCGCTTTGATGCTGCAGCCACGGGCTCAGGTAGGTCAGCTTGACGAAATTCTGAAAATCCTCGAGCGTGCCGTAGCGCCTGCCGCGCTCCAGGTCCGTCACGAACGGCGCGCCGTAGGCCGGGCCGAAGATCAGCCTGTCGCCACCGAACTCGATGTTTTTCCCGGGGTTGCGCGCGTGCATGGTATAGCTGCGTGGTGCGGTTGCGCACAGCGATCGCAGGTGCCCGCGGTCGAAGCGCAGCAGTTCACCATCGACGGTCGCACCCGCCTCGCGAAACAGGCCCAGGGCTACCGGGTCGCCGCGAATTTCGATGCCGATCTCGGACAGCAGCCACTCGGCATGGTTCTCGAGTTCGACCAGTGCCCCCTCGTCGAGCAGTTCGTAGGGCGGAATGCGCCGCGTCAGGCAGGCCGGCGCTTCGATCAGGTCGCGAGAGGTGCGCTGTTTTCTACGTGGACGTCGATGGTTTTCGGCTTTGGCCATGTTGATGCATTCAGCTGTACGTGACCGGTGCTGCACTCATGGTGCTCGCTACATGCGGTACAAGGTTAACTTCATTGATCAGGTAAATCGATTTCCCTGGGCGATATCTTACCTTCAGGTGCTCGATTATCCTTTTATACAAAACAATCACAACTCAAACTAATGATCGTGAGGCAGGAACGATTTGAACCTGGACGAAGCACTCTTCGACGAGCTTGCAGCCGGCAGGTTTTGCCGTTCTTCGCCGGTTCGGCTGGGCGCCTAAGGCTATTGCCTGATCTATCCCGATAGACGCCTCGCCGGATTCACCCTTGTAAACGTTTCGCGACTGGATCATGGCTGATGCAAATCCGCAAGCGGCGCGCGATGGCAGCGCCCGGGTTTTCTTCGGCGCCGTTTTTCTTGAAGCCGGGCAGGCGCAGCGGGAAGAGGTGACGGGCGGCGTAGAGTTATTATCCTGCTATACTCGGAGAGCATCGAAAGCGGAACAAAAAACGGGGTCAATCATGGCTGATATCTATGCTACTCCTGGGGCCGATCTTGCGCAGGGTATCGAGGCAGATCGGATCGGTGGAAACATCGACGACGCGGTCGCCGGGGATTTCCAGGTCAACATGCTGGAAACTCTGGGCGAGGCCTGGCGTGGGCTCGGGGGCTTCAAGCTCAAGTGCCACATCGCGCTGCTGCTTTACTTCCTCGTCTTCATCGGTGTCGGGATTGCGTTTGGCGTTTTGACCCTCGTACTCGAGCAAACCGGTGCCGATCAGAGCGTAATCGGCGTTCTCAGTGTCGTGTTCCAGATCGTCATCACCGTAGTGGCGTTGCCGATGGGATTCGCGATCATGATCATGGCAATGCGGCATGCAAACCGGAAATCGGTTTCGGCAGGTGAGATTTTCAGGCACTTCGACGTCATCGGCAGCCTTTTCGTTGCCTACCTGATACAGACGATATTTGTCATCATCGGGCTATTGCTGCTGGTGTTGCCTGGCATCTACCTGATGTTTGCTTACATGTACGCGATGCCGCTGATCGTCGAAAAGAAAATGGGCCCGTGGCAGGCGCTGGAAACCTCGCGCAAGACCCTGACCCGGGTATGGTTCAGGTTTTTCGGTTTCATGCTGCTGATTACGCTGATCAACCTGCTCGGGGTGATACCCATCGGACTCGGAATGATCTGGACCATTCCGTGGTCGGTGTTGGCAATGGCGATGGTTTATCAGAAAATATACGGCGTCGAAGCCCATACCCTCGCGGATTAAGGACCTGTTTATTGCTGGATACACGTTATCGGGTCGAGATACCGGGTGGCATCAACCTCGAAGCCCAGGTTGTCGGGCCAATCCCGCGGTGCTTTGCGTTTGCCATCGATTTAGGCATTCGCGGGGTTATCCTGTTTGTGCTGTCTCTCGCGGCGATTCCGTTCGGTTCGTTCGGACTCGGCGGCGGTTTTTTCCTGATCTTCCTGTTCGTCATCGAGTGGCTGTACCCGGTGCTTTTCGAAGTGCTTGCACGCGGCCAGACACCGGGCAAGAGAGTGCTCGGTATCTCGGTGATCAACGATGACCTGACCCCGGTCACGCTGGGTTCGTCGATGCTGCGCAACCTGCTGCGCACGGTCGATTTCCTGCCGTTACTGTATCTTGCAGGACTGGTCACGATGATGACGAATCGCCGCTTCCAGCGGCTTGGCGACCTCGCTGCCGGAACGCTGGTGATCAGCGTCAGGGAAACGGAGAAATCCGCCCCGGTCGGGGACATAGTGCCGCTCGCACCGCCGACCTCTCTGCTGCGTACGGAGCAGATCTCGATCATCGAATTCCTGCAGCGCAGCAAGCAACTCTCGGAGCCACGGCAGCAGGAGCTGGCGCGCATTCTCGAAGGGATTACCCACGACAGGGGCGCCAACGGGGTGCAGCAGCTGCATCGAATCGGCGCCTGGTTTCTGGGGCTGAGATGAAACAGCATCGGTTCGAGGAACTGCATCAGCCCCTGTGGCAGCAAATCGAGGAATCGCTGGCGAAGCCCGCGCAAGGGGATAACAGCAGGATTCTCGCCGAGCACTACCTGTCGATGTGCCAGCATCTCGCGATCGCCAAGGAGCGGCTTTACGATGCCGCACTGGTAGATCGCCTGAACAGCCTCGTGCTTGCGCTTTACCGCGAGCTCTACCGCTATCGATCCGAAACACGCCTCAACTTTTTTGCCTTCTTCAAACGCGATTTCCCGTTGGCGATATACCGGCATCGCTACTACATCTTGCTCGCGCTGGTGGTGTTCGCGCTGCCTGGAATGATCGCCGGCGGCTGGACTTATCTCGACGAGGAAGCCGTCTACAGCGTTCTCGATGCATCCCAGGTGCGCGACATCGAGCGTATGTACGACCCGGAAGCACGCAAGCTGGGCCGCGAACGCGAGGCCGATACCGATATCTTCATGTTCGGTTTTTATATCAAGAACAATATCAGCGTCGCGTTTCGTTGCTTCGCCGGTGGTATTCTGCTCGGCATCGGAACCCTGTTGGTCCTGTTTTTCAACGGTATGTTCATCGGCACCATTGCCGGGCACCTGACCCGCCTAGATTACGTCGACACGTTTTATCCCTTCGTGGTCGGGCATGGTTCTTTCGAGTTGACCGCGATCGTCTTCAGCGGCGCCGCCGGGCTCAGGCTGGGTTACGCGCTGATCAATCCGGGGCAGTTTACCCGGCTCGACGCGTTGCGCGTCGCAGGTCGCGATGTCGTGCCGATGATCTACGGTATCGTGCTGATGTTGATCATCGCCGCGTTCCTGGAAGCCTTCTGGTCATCCAGCGCCAGCCTGCCGGTCGCAGTCAAGTATGGGGTCGGCGCCCTGTTATGGTCCCTGGTGTTGCTTTACTCGTTTTCGGGGCGCCGGCATGAATCTCGATAAACTGCAGATCAACGCCACCATTCGTTCCGGGTGGCAGGCGGTGGACCTGGGATTTCTGATGGCGCGCGCATGGTGGCGACCGCTTTACCTGGCCAGCCTGTTGTCGTTGCTGCCGCTCGCGCTGGTGCTGCTCATGGTTTTTTCCGGGTCACCCCTGTGGGCGCTGGCGATCGTCTGGTGGCTGAAACCCTTTTGGGAGCGGTTGCCGCTGTTTATCGCCAGCCGCAGGCTATTCGACGAGGAGTCGGGCGTCTGGTCCAGCATGAAGTCGCTGCCGCTCAAGGATATCCTGCCGTGGTTGCTATGGCGTCGTTTTTCGGTGCAGCGTGCCTTCGATAACCCGGTAACCGTGCTCGAAGAGCTGAAGGGGGGGCAGCGCCGCCAGCGTTTACGAATATTGCACGGCAAGTACAGCGACGTCGCACTGGCCAGCCAGCTTGTCTGCTTTTGCTTCGAGCTGCTGGTGTGTTTCGGCATCATCATCATGCTCGATTTTTTCACGCCGGACACGCTCGATGTCCGTATCTATGACAATTTCAATGATCTGACGTTGTTGGGGGAATGGATGTATGCGCTTGCCGGAATAGCGGCAATCACGCTGGTGATGCCGTTTCATACCATGGCCGGATTTGCGCTATACCTGAATCGCAGGATCGAGCTTGAGGCCTGGGATATCGAAATCAGTTTCCGCAGCCTGGCAGAACGCAAGCGGAATAAGGACGCGTCTCCCGCGGGCATGGTAGCAGCGCTACTGCTCGGATTTTCGGTGGCGCTGGCGGCGCCGGGCGCCGCAGACGCCGCCGTCGATCATGATCGCGAAAGTGCGGCCGTTCTGATTGGCGAGGTAGTCGATGGCGAGGACTTCGGCCAGGAAAGAACGGTGCGTAAATGGCGTTTCAAGGACTGGAGCGATGAAGTCGAGGAAGATACCTTTCCAGAATGGCTGATCGAGTTCCTGGAATGGTGGGAAGCAAACATCGGCTGGTCGACCGATTTTGCCGGTTTCGCGGCCTGGCTCAAGATAATGCTGGTGGTGCTGTTCGGCGCGCTGCTGGTCTACCTGTTGTATCGATTCCGAGGCCCGTTGTCGCGGCTGGGGCCCGCGCCTGCCACGGAAGCCGCTCCCGAGGTTTTATTCGGGTTTGACGTGACGCCGCAAAGCCTGCCGGCGGACGTGCCGGCAGAGGTTATGCGGCTGTGGGCCGGGGGCGGATACCGCGAAGCCCTGGGCCTGCTTTACCGGGCGTCACTGTCGCGCCTGATCGATAAATACGAACTCGCGTTTCGCGCCAGCCACACCGAGGCGGAATGCGCCGCGCTGGTGCGGGCGCGTGGCATCGATTCGCTGAGCGACTATTTCTGGCTCCTCACCAGCGTCTGGCGGCGGCTGGCCTATGGCCATCAGTTACCCGCCGCGGAGCAGGTTCGTAGCCTCTGCGACGCCTGGACAAAGGAATTTTCCCGTGAAGCGGAATAGAGTCCCGGTAAAGCCGGTGCTCGGACTGATCCTGGTCGCGCTGCTGGGCTGGGTCGTTTACGCCAGTATCGAATTCTACGACGAAACCCAGCAATCGGGCTGGAGCACGGAAGCCCTGCGCAACCCCTACCTCGCTGCCCAGCAGTTCATGACGCGCAGCGGCATCGACATCACCGACGTCGACAATCTCTCCCGTCTCGACGAGCTTGGTTCGATCGGCACGCTGTTCTTCAGCGATGCCAACCAGGTACAGGCGCCGCGCCAGCTGGAACAGGTCATCGGCTGGCTGGAGCTGGGCGGCAACGTTATTTATGCCGCGAACTCGGTAGCCCATGACGATGACCTGCTGCTGCGGGAGTTCGAAGTGGAGGTCGACTGGCGTGAATTCGATGCCGACCAGGAAAGCGAGGATAGATCACTCAGCCAAACCATGCGCGAATACAACCGCCAGATCGAGGAAGGTAAATCGAGAGAAGAAATCGCTCGTGATTTTGGCGGCGAGGAGATCTCGCTGACCCGCGTCAGCTTCGGTGACGAGATCGGCGTTCTCGAGGTCGCCTTCGATAACGACAAGATACTGCAGCACCCATATATTGCCGATCCGGAATACGATGCAGGCGGCTCCCGGCCCTTCAGCTGGTCGAATTCCGATTACGGGGTGCACATGATGCAGTTCGAGGTCGGCAGCGGCCTGTTGACGATTGTTTCCGATCCGCAAGTCTGGACTTCCTACCAGATCGATCGGCACGATCATGCGTATCTGCTGTGGCTGCTGAGCGCCGCGGACGGAAATTTTGCGATCCTGAGGTCGGTGGTGCGCGATTCGATCTGGGTGTTGATAAGGCGCAATGCGACCGAGTTGCTAATCGCCGCGGGATTGCTGATCCTGGTCTGGGTCTGGCACTCGGGCTATCGATTCGGGCGCCTGCTGCCGCGTGACCAGTCGCGCATGCGCGCGCTGGGCGAGTATTTTTCGTCGGTCTCGCATTATCTTTGGCATCGCCGCCATGGCGACTACCTGATCACACCGCTGCGCCAGCAGGTGTTACGGCGCGCGAGCCTGACGCTGGGAGAATTCTCGCGCGCAGACGAGGCCGGGCAATACAGGTTAATGGCGCAACACTGCGATCTCAATCCGGGCGCGGTGGCGCGCGCATTCAGCGATGAAAATTTCAGCGAAGCCACATTTGTACAAACGGTAAGACTCCTAAAACGTATCGAGCAATCACTATGAATGATTCAACCAGCAGTAACACCGCGGCCCTGGGCGCCCTGCGGGAACATATCAACAGCCGCCTGGTAGGGCAGTCAGCGGTCGTCGACCAGGTCCTGATCGCTCTGCTTGCCGGGGGGCACGTACTGATCGAGGGTGTACCCGGCCTCGGTAAAACCCTGCTGGTGCAGGCCCTGGCGGCTGGCATCGGCGGCAAGTTCAAGCGCATCCAGTTTACCCCCGACCTGATGCCGGGCGACGTTACCGGGCACGTTATGTTCGATATGTCACAGAGCAAGTTCGTACTCAAGCACGGACCGGTTTTCACCAACCTGCTGCTCGCCGACGAAATCAACCGCGCGCCAGCCAAAACCCAGGCAGCGCTGCTCGAAGTCATGCAGGAACACCAGGTAACGCTCGACGGCAGGTCGATGGAGGTCGGCAAGCCTTTCATGGTGCTGGCGACGCAAAACCCGATCGAACAGGAGGGCACCTACGCTTTGCCCGAAGCGCAGCTCGATCGCTTCATCATCAAGATCAATATCGACTACCCGCAGGCTCAGGACGAGGTATTGATCGCGACGCGTTACGCGCTGCAATCCTTCGGCGGCGAAGCGGACGATACGCAACAATTGCTCGACGTCGAGGCCGCCCAGCGGCAATGTGCCGCGATCGAGGTCGATGACAGGGTCGCGGAGTACGCGGTCAACCTGGTGCGCGCGACGCGCGGCAGCACGCTGCTGCGTCACGGTGCCGGCCCGCGCGCCAGTATCGCGCTATTGCGTTGCGCCAAGGCGCTGGCGCTGATGAATGGGATCGGCTTCATCACCCCGGACGATGTCAAGTCGATGGTGCTGCCGGTGTTACGCCATCGCGTCATTCTCGCGCCCGAAGTCGAAATTGACGGCCTCGGCGTGGATGTGGTGCTCACCAACCTGCTGGAAAAGGTCGACGCGCCACGTTCATGAAACCGTCCCGCCTGCTATTGCAGTTACTCCTGGTCTGGTTGTCGCTGGGATTGCTGGCAGCTGCCGCAACCCTGCTGGGTTGGCCGCGCGAGTTCGAGATCAAGCTGCTGTTCTGGAGCTGGTTGCTGCTGTTGGCCGTGATCGCGCTACTCGACGGCTACTCGTTGCGACGACCGCAACTCGAAGCGACGCGTCTGCTCGAACCGCATCTTGCGCTCGGCGTGCAACAGCACGTCGAAATCAGGCTGGTTAATCGGGATCGGCGCCCGCTGCGGTTATGGCTTACCGACTTTGCGCCGGCCCGGCTGCACTGCGAGGGCCTGCCCGTGAGGCTCGAGCTGGAGCCGAACGCGCAGGCGCGAGTGCGCTACTCGATCACGCCATTGCAGCGCGGGCTTGCCGAATTCGGCCAGGTCTGTTGTCGGGTAACTTCCGGCTGGAAGCTATGGGAAAAAAACTATTATTACGGTGAGCCGCAGCAATCGAGGATTTATCCGAACTACAAACCGTTGTTTCGGTCCTCCTTCGTCGGCAGCGACCAGCTCTATGCCGATCTGGGCATGCAACTCAGGCAGAGACGCGGCGAAGGCACCGATTTCCATCAATTACGGGACTTTCGTATCGGCGATTCGTTGCGGCAGGTCGACTGGCGCGCAACCGCGCGCTTTCAGAAACCGATATCACGCGAGTACCAGGAAGAACGTGATCAGCAGGTCGTGTTCCTGCTCGATTGCGGCAGGCGCATGCGCGCCAGGGATGGCGAGATCAGCCATTTCGACCACGCGCTAAACGCGCTGCTGATTTCAGCCTTTGTCGCGCTGCGCCAGGGGGATAGCGTCGGGCTGCTCAGCTTTGCCGGCCAGTCGCGCTGGGTGGCCCCGATCAAGGGCCGATTTCAGATCAGCCGCTTGCTCGATCAGATCTACGATCTCGATAGCACGCACGCTACCAGCGACTTTCTCGATGTCGCCCAGCAGCTGATGACGCGGCAGCCGCGACGCTCGCTGGTGGTTCTGATTTCGTCGCTGGAGCCGCAGGATCGTGAAGACCTCGCCAGCGCCGCGCGCCTGCTGTCGCGGCATCACCTGGTGATGGTTGCATCGATGCGCCAGCAGGTTCTCACCGATACTCTGGCCGCAGAAGTGGTGTCTTTCGAAGACGCACTTAAATACTGTGGCGTCACGCACCACCTGCAGCAACAGGCCGCGATGTATGCGCAGCTGCGCAGCGATCATATCATCGTCGCCGATACACCGCCGTCCCACATGCATTCGACCCTGATCAACGAATACATGGCGTTGAAGCGTAGCGGTGTTTTTTGACTGTATTGACGCAAATCAATTGGCCGATACCGGCTTGGCCATAAAGTTGAGCGGTGGCAGAATTGCCGGTTACCGGCCCGAAACAACATGGAATCCCGATATGTTTGAATCCTTGAAGCACTGGTTCGAGTCCCTCGAAGAAGAGAGCAAACTGTTCGAGCACCGCGATGACGAAATCCTGCACGTTGCGCTGGCCTCGGTGCTGTACCACGTTATCAGCGCTGACCAGCACGTCGATACCCGCGAAAGGCACGAGTTCGACCGGATTTTGAAGCAGGAATTCGATCTCGACGGCGCACAGTTAGATCATCTGTACCAGGCGGCCAGAAGATCGACAGCCGACGTGCAGGGCGATCTACACACGATAAATTTTTACCTGAAGCGCAATCCCGCGGTGCGCATGACCTTCATGCGCAAGCTGCTGCAGCTGATCGATGTGCACGGAGCGCACAAGGGAGAACTCGACGTGTTTTTCGAGGCACTACACGAGGTGTTTCCAGAAGTGAGGAATATCGGGGACGAACGGGATTTCTAGCCTGCTATATCGGCGAGCGGTCGTGCCGTGATTTTTCGACGGGTTCCGGCGACGGTAGCGGCCGTTGCGCGGTGTTTAGTCCGCTGCGTCGCTTCGCCCGGGCAGTCGGATAGCCTTTCAGGAGCCAGGTTCGACGTCGGAATAGTAGACCCGCCCGCTGTCGTCGGTCCAGCGGTATAGCTTTTTAACCGTGTCGCTCGGAGTTACCTGCGTCGCGCTGCGCTGTGACTGCCCGGAGGCCGGCTGGTTCGCAATCCCATCCGGCACAGGGGTCTCCGAAAAAATTATGCTGGCGAGTTCAAGCAGGCGTTGGTTGGTCAGCAATGCCAGTGGATTACCCGACCGAATTTTCTGCTGAAATTCCGGATCGCCGAGAATTTCCTGCACGCGCGCGTCGTTCTTTACCCGCTGCGCGCGGCCCCAGACGTCGGTCAGCCTGATCGCCAGCGCGGTTTCCAGGCTCTGATTATTCTTGCCTGCCTCGTCGACCAGTCCGGTCGCCGCGGCCAGTGCCCTGGTGTCGGGATTGTTCACCAGTTGCTGGAAAGCGGGCAGTTTTTGTACCGCGGTGTAGTCGCCGCGGTTCAGCACCACCAGGTTTTCAGGATCATTCAGCAGTATCGAGAGTTCCTCGCTTCGTCCCAAACGCTGTGCCAGTCTGGTAATCTCGGCAGGAGATTCGAACAGCGCCCCGCCTAGCCGGATCACCTCGGGATTGGATGATCCGAGCGACATCGCCGCGGTCGCTGCCTTGCCCGCGGCCCTGTTGGCGAGTCTCTCGATATCGCTGGGCCGGGATGAGGTGGCGGGATCAGTATCGAAGGCATCGCGTGCAAACGCGAATCCCCAGACGATGATGATGGCGAGCAGTATGCCGGTCGCCGAGCCCACCGCGGCGCCGCCGATAGATGACGCGGTCGAGACCGGTGCGCCGTCGAACAGTATCTTTGCAAGTGCCCAGAAAATCAAAGCCACCGCCAGGCTCGCGCCGATAAACAATGCCAGCGAAGCGACGATAACGGCGGCGATACCCTGCAACGGTAACTGGGATTCGACGACCCGGGTAAATTGCCCGGTATAGAAGATCGCGCACAGGTACCCGGCCAGTAGGCTCAGTATCCTGGATACGGACTTCAGCAGGCCGTTCCTGTATCCACGGTATCCAAGGTAAAGCACCATGCAGGCAACGATGACTAACGACCAGTCCACCGGTGGCCTTTCAACGAAGCAGGGAAGAGTAGTTATCGGACATATCGGTCGTCGGTATTGCGCCCGCCGAATAACGGGATTGTTTTGCTGTCAACTACTAGACTAGCAAAAAAAAGGCAAGCCGTGAAAGGCTTGCCTGATTTTACCAAAATCGACGGATCGATTAGATGGCGACGATATTTTCCGCCGAAGGACCTTTCTGGCCCTGGGTGACGGTAAATTCGACCTTTTGGCCTTCGGCCAGGGTTTTGAAGCCTGAACCCGAAATGGCGCTGAAGTGGGCGAAGACGTCCGGGCCTGAAGATTGTTCGATAAAACCGAAACCCTTGGCTTCGTTGAACCATTTTACGGTTCCGGTGACTGTATTAGACATAGATAAAAATCCTGTGTAAGTAAAAAACGGTCCTTCGAGGGACCTGGTTAACGCATAAACGAGCTGAGATTTAGATACTACAGGACGATGAACTACGAGGAATGCAACAGAACCGTGGATATAAATACAGGACTTACGTTCAAGCTGCCGAGCAACATACAGGGAATGTAGCTCCAGGTCAATCGATTTATCGAGAAAACCGGGTCGTCTGCCAATTATTTTATCGGGCCTCGCTGTCCCCGGAAGGGGTCAAGGACCTGGCTGGCGTCCCGCGCCAGATTATTTTAGCTTCGAAGCCCAGATCGCGAGCCTGTGTTTCATCGCTTTCTGCGAAATCTGTTCCTGGGGAATGGGCTGGATGACCTTGTCGTGAACCAGCAGACGGTAAATGTACTCGATTTTTTCGGTCGCCGAATCGGTCGGTTCGAACTCGACCACGCCGCGTTGTTCGCCATACTTCATGCCCTCGGCAATCGCTTTTCTGACCATTTCCTTTTCGTTTTTGAGCGTCTTCATCGTAACTCCCGATTGCAGCCAGTCAGGGCCAGTGCGCCTGGCCCCGGATACCTGCGGTTAAAGGTCCAGGGTTACCGCGGTCCCGCTGACGCTGACCATGAGCATGCCCCCCTGCGAACCAACGGTTTCGTAATCGATATCGATGCCGACGATTGCGTTTGCCCCCAGCTGCCTGGCCTGCTGCGTCATTTCTTCGAACGCAATCACGCGCGCCTTTTGTAATTCCCCCTCGTAGGCCGCCGACCTGCCGCCGACGATATCACGGATCCCGGCAAAGAAATCCTTGAAAATATTGGCTCCCAGGATAGCCTCACCGGTTACCACGCCATGATATTTGCGGATGCTTTTGCCCTCGATCGTGGGGGTTGTCGACTGAATCATATTTGCTCTCCTTTGCGCCTGGATTCTCCGGAATGTTCCGCGGGGGCGCAAGTTTTTTTCGTGGACGGGCCGATCTCGGGGTTATCGGCTATCGTCATCCGGTTGTTCGTCGAGGTATTGCCAGCTGATCAGCCCGTCGAATCGGCGAATCGGGATGGCGCCGATTTCTGTCGCTGGCGCCATGCGGCAATTGATCGCAACGCGTTCTCTGCCGTCAGGCTCGGTCATCGTGTAGTGGGTGGTGCATCCGCAGCGTGAACAGCAATGATAGGTGATGCTCCGGTCACCCCATGAATAGGCGCTCAGGGGCTGAGCACCGGTTTTTATTCCGACCTCCGCGGCATCGAAGTATCCCCACAGCGCACCGAGCCGATGGCAGATCGAGCAATTGCAACTGGTAAGCGTCGCTGGCAGTTGAGCGGCCTCGAGCCGTATGTTGCCACAATGGCATGTGGCGTGAAGCATGTTAATTCCACACGCGGCGGCGGTCGTCGACCAGGACCTGGTGCGACGGAATCCCGCGCATGCCGCGAATGGCCGCGTCCGAGGTCTCGATCGGTTTTCTGATTTCGCTAGCGCAAGCCTTATTACCGTGAAGTTCGATGTCGAATACCCCGTTGCCCGAGTAAATAAATCGTGGATGAAAACCGTGTCGGCCCCCGGGCGGTCAGCGATCGCCCCTGAGCCACAACATTATC
>Ga0224512_10000440_pt1 | contig 44317 bp, 46 predicted proteins | sample SF_May12_sed_USG_4_FD_169103 | JGI IMG/M metagenome (GOLD analysis project Ga0224512, IMG submission 169103) | Sediment microbial communities from San Francisco Bay, California, United States - SF_May12_sed_USGS_13 | ecosystem: Environmental > Aquatic > Marine > Sediment | place: USA... | reverse complement strand
CAGCAGCTCATTTCCAGAGATGCGCCGTCATCCTTTGATAGTTGCCTGAGGCTGCTTTTCCAATTCACGGATGAGATGTTCCGCCTGCTGTTGCGTGACGGGACCGATACGCTGCGCCATAAACTTGCCTTCTGGAGAGAAGAAATAGTAAGTTGGGGTGCCGATGAACATGGTCTTGCTGAGACGCATGGCGTCGTCCACCTCGCCGACGAGGTTGGGAAAGTTCAGGCTTTGATCCTCGATAAATCCCTTGGCCTTGGCGCGATTATCGTAGCCGTCGATCGACAGGCCGAGCACGGTGGCGTTTTTCTTCCGATTATCATCGTGGAAAAAGGTCATATGATGGATATCACGCCGACAGATGGGACAATCGGCGGACCAGACCGCCACCACGGTCCATTTTCCCTGGCCGATGTATTCGTTGACATTGTGCTCCTTGCCCTCCACGTCTTTGAGCCGCAAGTCCGGACCCGCCGCCATCACCAATGCCGGGATCATGAACAATACAGCCAACCATCTGATTCGTTGAAACACGCTAGCCTCCTATTAATACACCATCAATATACATGAATCGCTCCGGATGCATTCCGGCAGCGCCAACTCTATAATCCGTAATCCAATTGGAGTCCGCCATGAGCAAAAAATTCCGTACTGAAAAAGACACGCTGGGCGAATATCCGGTACCGGCCGACGCCTGGTATGGCATACAGACGGCACGAGCCGTGGAAAACTTCCCAATTTCCGGGCGACGACCTGATTCCGACTTCATTATCGCTCATGTCCGCATCAAGCGCGCGGCCGCGGTAATCAACCAGTCCGCCGGCGCCCTGGAAGGGCGCCTGGCCAAGGCCATCCTCAAAGCGGCCGACACGATAATTAGTGGAGAATATCACGAGGAATTCGTCGTGGACCGCTTTCAGGCCGGCGCCGGGACCTCGCACAATATGAACACCAACGAGGTTATTGCTAATCTCGCAAACGTTGCCCTGGGAGGAAAAAAAGGCGATTACAGACCGGTGCATCCCAATGACCACGTGAACATGGGTCAGAGCACCAACGACACCATCCCGACAGCGATCCGCCTCACCGCCCTTGCCAAGCTTCCGAGGCTACTTGATGCCGCCAACAGAATGGCGGACGCCTATGAAACCATCGCGGAACGCGAGACAAAAACCGTCAAAAGCGGACGCACCCATCTGCAGGACGCGGTTCCGACCACGCTCGGACGGGAATTCGCCGCTTACGCCTGGATCCTGCGCCGCAGTGCAATTCAAATCCGTGAAACCGTTCCCCTCTTGTGCCAGATCGGGCTGGGCGGTTCCGCGGCGGGTACCGGACTTAATACCGTTCCCAAATACGCCACGAGTGTCTCCAAAGAACTAGCAAAACTTACCGGCGAACCTATCCGTGTCGCCGACAACCTCGCGGCCCAGATGCAGTCCATGCACGATCTGCAGCAGCTCTCCAATGCTATCCGCACGCTCGCCCTGGAACTGACGCGCATCGCCAACGACATGCGCTTGCTGGCCTCCGGTCCACGCACGGGTTTTGCTGAAATCCAGCTCTTGGCAGTTCAACCTGGGTCTTCGATCATGCCGGGTAAGGTTAATCCGGTCATGTTCGAGATGCTCAACCAAGTGTGCTATCAGGTTCAGGGGCAGGATCACGCGATTGCCCTGATGTCGCAGGCGGGTCAGTTGGAACTCAATGTCATGATGCCGGCGTTGGGTTCGGCCCTCTTTGATGCCATGGACTGGATCACCCAGGCCATGAATGCTGCGACTGACAAGGGGCTACGTGGGATCAAAATCAATCGCGATCGCTGTCGCGAGCTGGCACACACCAGCGTGGGCCTGGCTACCCTACTCAACACCTCCATCGGCTACAGCGCCGCTGCCGAGGTCGCCAAGGAATCCGAGCGCAGCGGACGGCCGGTGCGGGACATCGTCGCCGAAAAGGGCCTGATGAGCATCGCGGAATTCGATCGGCTGGTCGAACGCGCTGCGATCAACGGCAATATCACCCCGTCCCGCCGCTGATTTCGCCTTAATGATCTCCGGGCTTTAAGTCTTTCGCCTGATTGCACAGATGGAGAATCCCCGAAGTGGCGACTACACTTCAAGGAGGCTAATTCGGCACTAACTAGTTGATACTGAATGTCTCTGACGCTGGTCCTACCCACGCTGACGGCGCGTCGCGCCGATGAAATCGAGCTGGAACCCCAAAAGGTAAAAAAGTGGCTCGAGGAATTGCCTCTGCTCAATACCTCCGAGACCGGCCGCAAGCTGCATTCCACGCTTTCGATTCATAACCGTGTCGAATTTGATGACAAACTCCGCCTGCAGATACTGGAACTGTTTCGCTACCCGGTGAGCCAGCTTTCGCTGGAATTTACCAAGCAATACTCCGGGTTGCCGCTGCCACTTTCCGAAAAGCACAAGAGCATCGCCGAACAGAACCGCCAGTTACACATGGAAATGGCGAATGGATACAAGCGCATCGCCATGAACGTGTCGACCACGATTTTGCCAGGCGCGGAGGAACAGGCTTTCCTGGCATTGGCGATCCAGCGCGCAATTCGATACCTGTGTTGTGAACTTGGGGCTGCCTACCAGACCTATTCACCCTGTCCCCAGAATACCTGGAAGGAAATTCACGCGCTTTATGCTCGTGCGGAAGAATTAGGCTTGGGCGAAATTGTCATTGTCGATGAGCTGAACAAGGCGGTACCGAAGACCTGCGTGAACCATGCGTACAAGCAGGCTTTGTTGCTTCATTTCAGCGACCCTTATCACCTGCCACCCCGGATGATCGATTGGACGCATCAATATCTCGACCGCTGGGCGCCTTTGGCCCAGCTGACGGAAGCAACCAGCGACTACAACCCCACTTGCCAATTTCTGATTGATCTGCAGAACGACCACGCCGGCATCGCCTACACCACTGGCACCGTCCCGGAGAATTCGAAACGCTACCGCCTTCTGAACACGATCGAGTTGGCGCGCCAGCTGCACGCCCAGTTGACCCTCCTCGTCAAAGGCGAAATGCCGCCTGCCGAGGGCTTGCCAGAAAACTTTTTCCGGGAATGCGGTCAGGACCTGCTTCGGCGGCTGGTCAATGATTGGGGCGTGAATCCGCAACGAGCTTTTCGCCGTAGCAAGGAGATTGGACACCGGGTGGAAATTGCCATTGGCATGGACCGGATCAACTATTGGATGAATGGTGGAAAAAAATTCGTCGTCAGCTCAACCTTCGTGGGTCCCGTTCCTCAACGCACCGTGCTCGCCTCGGAGGGATTCAAACATAAAGACGTCCAAATTCCCGGACGTGAATTGTCCATCTGGGATGTCGAGGATGAAGGCGCCGGCGGGCTTTCACTTTCCATAAGAGGAAAAATCCAACTTCATATTCAGGTCGGCGATATCATGATCACCCGCACATCCGGCGAAGGCAATCCTTGGACCGTTGGCGTTATCCGTTGGGTACGCAGCAACGGAATTTCGAACATCGAGATTGGCGTCCAGCATCTTGCTCCCAGCGCCAACCCGGTTGTCATAAAAACTGTGAATGAGAATGGCCAGGAGAGCGATTTCCTGCCGGCACTGCTGCTCCCGGAGATTAAGCCACTTAAGCAAACGCAAACCCTGATCACGCACCGCGGTGTGTTCAAACCGGAGCTCAGTGTTTTCATGGATAACGGATATCGGCTTTACCGAATTACACCCACCCGCCTCATCGAAGCCAGTCAGGCTTTCGAACAATTCAGTTTCGATATCCAGAACGCGTGAACCCGGTCAGACCGGTCGGCGTCGGCGCCACTCGCGCACCGCCTGCGGCCGGCGCCATTCCGGAAGGGTCGCCGTGACCACCGCCCCCAGCAGGATGATGGTCCACGACAAGTAGACCCAGACCAGAAACACCGGCAGCGCCGCGACCGCCCCATAGAGAGCTGTATAGTTCGTGAAGTGCGTCACGAAATAGGCGAAACCGCGCTTGGCGACTTCGAACAGCAGCGTGGTCAACAAACTTCCGATTAGGCCATGACGCCATCGCACCCGGTAATTTGGCACGACGACATAGAGCAGCCAGAACGCCAACCATTCAAAGATGACAGGGGCAGCCGCCAGAAGAAAAATCTTCAGTTCGCCCAACGTCGTATGGCGCGAAAACAGAGGCATGGAAAATAGGTATGAGGTCGACGACAGGCTGATCCCCATCAGCACCGGACCCAGCACCAGCAGTACGCCATAACTCAAGTAGCGGTGCAGGCGCCGTCGGGTCTGCGGCACGTGCCAAATGTCATTGAATACACGCTCGATGGTGGCCATGACCATGAGCGAGGTTAGGAAGAGCAGCAACATGCCCCAGGCGGTAAGTTTACCGGCATTGGCGGCGAATTCCTGAATATAGTGACTTACCGCTTCGCCCGTGGCCGGGACAAAATTGCCGTAAAAGAATCCAAGCGTCATTCGCATCCATGACTGGAATATTTCAAAATGGGAAAACAGTGCGAACGTGACGGCTGTCATCGGCACCATCGCCAGCAACGTGGTAAAGGAAAGTGATCCGGCCACACGCATGCAGCGGTCCTCGCGGAACCGCTGCACAACCCAGCGTGTCAACCGCGGAATGGCCCGGAAAAAGTTCATGCTCTTATGTTAGTCGAATATCCGGTAGCAGCACTTGCCGACGGCCGTGGCAGCGTTCAAAATCGTACAACCAACCTTTCTTCCTTGTCCCGGAGGCCCTGTGTCCGTCACGATCTACCACAACCCCCGCTGCACGAAATCACGCCAGACCCTGGCGTTGTTGGAAAAACACGGTATCCAACCGAAAGTCATTGAATACCTCGTCACACCTCCGACGGAAGTGGAACTCAAGCGACTGATCAAGCTTCTTGGGATGACGCCTCGGGAGCTGGTGCGTAAAAAGGAGGAGGAATTTAAGAAGGCGAAGCTCGACACTACGAATGTAACTGACGCGGAGATCATCCGTGCAATGGTGAAATACCCGCGCCTGATGGAACGTCCGATCGTGGTGACCAGCAATAAGGCCGCCTTGGGTCGTCCACCAGAAAACGTGCTGAAAATCCTTTAGGCGGTCTCAGTATTCTCGCGGATCGCCTCTTCGAGCTCGCGCAGGAAGGGAATGGTCACGCGCCGCTGCTCTGCCAGCGAGGCCTGGTCAATTCGCTCCAGCAGATCAAAAAGCGACCGCAGATCGCGTGGGTAGCGATTGAGGATGTACCGCGCCACATCCTCAGGCATGTTGAAACCACGATGGTGCGCGCGCAGTTTCACGGCTTCCAGTTTCTCCGTGTCGCTCAAGGGTTGCATGGCATAGGTCGCGCCCCACGCGAGCCGGCTGATCAGATCGGGAAGCCGCAGTCCAATCCTATCCGGCGGCGCGCAGGCGCCAATAACCAACATGCCACTGGCGGCGAGCAGGCGTTCAGCGAGCGTGAACAGCGCTGCTTCCCACTCAGGAAGACGAGCCGTGCGTTCCACGTCATCCAGGCAAACCAGAGACGCGGCTTCGACATCTTCCAGCAACGACGGTGACAGAACCACGACATCGGCGAGTGGAACATACACCGGTGCCAGGCCAAGTTCCTGCACCAACCGGCATGCGGCCTGCAACAGGTGAGACTTGCCCGAGCCCTCGGGCCCCCACAGATACAGAATTGTTCCCTTGGCACTCGATTGAGTGGCGGCCGTCACCACGGCGGTGCGCAATTGCTCCAGCACCTCTCGATTTGGTCCCGCCAAGAAGTTACTAAAAGAAGCTCCGTCCTTGAGCCGGAGATTGAGCGAGAGTTGATGGCTCATGGCGAGGGCCTCTTCATCTTACGGCGTTTCCGGACAGATTGACCGTTGGCCTGTCCGGGCGAGAAGTCACGCAGATGGCGCAACCAGATTTTCAACACCGCCGCCGTCGGCAAGGCCAGGAGAATGCCGGTAAAACCGAAAAGCTGTCCACCTGCCATGACGGCGAAGATAACCGCCACCGGGTGCAACCCGATCCGGTTTCCTACCAACTTCGGCGTAAGCCACAGGCTTTCGAGCATCTGTCCAGCGAGAAAAACGATGCCAACGCCGAGCAGGATCATGGGATCCTGAAACTGCAGGTAGGCCGCGATCGCCGCCGACAACAAGCCGAGGATGAAACCGAGATAAGGCACGAAACTGACGAGACCCGCCACGATGCCGATCGGTAGTGCCAGATCCAGCCCAACCAGCGTCAGGCCGACGGAATAAACCACCGCCAGCGCGGTCATGACCAACAACTGGCCACGCAGAAAACTCCCCAGCACTTCGTCGCTTTCGCGCGCGAGCGCCGCCACCTGGTGGCGGCGCCGCGACGGGAACAGGCTCAACACGCGCGCGAGCACCCCGTCCCAATCCAGGAGCAGGTAAAAGGTAACGACCGGGACCAGCAGCGCCGTCGCCAACCAACCGATAATGCTCAAGCCTGAACGGGTGATATAAAGGAGAAACGCGGTCGCCCAATCACCCACCTCGCGCCAGTGCCCGAGCAGCGTCTGGCGAAGCGCCGTGACATCCAGCGATAACTCGATACCCAGTAAGGCCTGTAGTCGTGGCAGTGCGGTGTGCTGCAGCCAATCAAAATAGGACGGCGCTTTGGTGATGAAAGAAGTTATCTGTGCCTGTAGCGCGGGAATCAGGAAAAACAACAGCACGATCACGAGCAGCAGGAACAGTAGAAATACCAGCGCCACCGCCAGCGGTCGTGGGAAATGCCAGCGTGCCAGACAGTTCACCGCGGGATTGCCGAGATAGGCCAGAAGCGCGCTGACCAGGAATGGCGTCAGCATCGGCGCCAGCAGGTAAATCACCCAGGCCGCACCCGCCACCAGAGCCAGCTGGAACAGGAGACGGGTGTCAGTCATGACGCTCCTTCACGAGTTCGACATCCTTCATCACCAGCCAGATCCAAAGATAGTGCGCGCCACTGACCACCGTGGACAACAGCACTCCGTAAATCAGCATTTCGACCAGCGGTGCGTACACCAGACCCAGCGTCTGCTGCCCCAGAATGATGATGACCAGCGATATTTGGAGAAAGGTATTGAATTTACTCAGCCAGCTGGGGTTCATGTGCACCGGCCCGATCATCGAGGTGTAGATGAGATAACCCCCCACGATCAGGAGATCGCGGAAAACCACCGTAAGCATGAGCCAGAACGGGATGTGGTTCAGCAGTACCAGCATCACGTAACTGCACAGCAGCAGGATCTTGTCGGCAATCGGATCGAGGATGGAGCCCAGACGGCTTTGGAAATGGAAGCGCTTGGCAATGTAACCGTCTAGTCCGTCGGATACACCGGCAATGACGAAAACCGCCAGTGAGGCGGCATACTTTTCGTCCTTCAGCAGCAGAATAAGCACCGGCACCATGGCGATGCGGGCAATTGTAATCAGGTTAGGGAGTTGGGACAGGCTTAACATGGTTTCGCTCGCATGGCATGAGTCTACCCGACCGTGCATTTTCAGCGCCAGCGCGCGTCGGATACCGCCACAAGCCATTATAATGACAGGACGACCCGGAGCCGGTCTATTTCCATCAGAGCTGCTCCCCGAGTCAATGGTGGATCCGTTATTTGCCTATCCCGCTCCCCGCCCCGGATATCGGCCTCCGCGAGAGGTTTACGCGAACTCCGGCTCGCCCTACCATACGCATCCCTGACGTACTCCGGAGCCCGATTTGAACAAACCGCGTATTTCCCTCACCTACCGCGATGCCGGCGTGGACATCGATGCCGGCGATGCCCTGGTCGAGGCCATCCGGCCGATTGCGGGTACCACCCAACGGCCCGGAGTGCTGGCGGGGGTTGGCGGTTTCGGGGCCATGTTCGAGATTCCCCCGGGCCAATACCGCGAGCCGGTGCTGGTCTCAAGCACCGACGGCGTCGGCACCAAACTCAAGCTCGCCATCGAGCTTAAGCGTCACGATACCATCGGCATCGATCTGGTGGGGATGTGTGTGAACGATATTATCGTTCAAGGCGCCGAGCCCCTTTTTTTCCTCGATTATTTCGCCACAGGCAAACTCGATAAGCCTATCGCCGAGCAAGTGATCAAGGGTATCGGCGAAGGTTGCCGCCAAGCCGGCTGCGCGCTCGTGGGTGGCGAAACCGCCGAAATGCCAGGGATGTACAGCGAGGGTGACTACGATCTGGCGGGTTTCACTGTGGGTGTTGTGGAGAAATCAAAAATCATCGATGGATCAATGGTCAAGAACAACGACACACTTATTGGCATCGCCTCCAGCGGACCACATTCCAACGGCTATTCGCTTATCCGCAAAATTATCAAGCTGCGTAAGATCGAACTCAATCAAGCTCTGGACAAACGTCCCCTGGGAGAAATACTGCTGGAACCCACACGCATCTATGTCAAACCGCTGCTCGGACTTCTGCGTGAGCTTCCGGTACATGCTGCGGCGCATATCACAGGCGGCGGATTGCCCGGGAACGTACCGCGCGTCCTGCCCGCAGGAATGTGCGCTGTGATCGATGCTCGTGCCTGGAAACGTCCCCCCGTATTCGACTGGTTGCAGGAGATGGGCGGGGTCGAGGACTTCGAGATGTATCGCACCTTCAATTGTGGAGTTGGCATGGTGCTGGCGCTTGACGCGGGCGACGCCGAGAAAGCCTTGAAGCTCCTGACCGCGGCAGGAGAATCCGCGACCATCATCGGTCACGTTGAGACACGCTCGGAAGAAGATCAGGTCGTCATTCTCAATTAAACATAGCGCCACGGCCCGAGACGAAAGCTCTATAGGCAATGGCGGTCGGACGCTCCAGAAAGAACACACCATTTTGACATTACCGCATTCATCAACAAATCAGTCCGCCCCCAGACATGGAACGCCCCGGAATGGCGTGGTAATTCTGGTATCGGGGCGCGGAAGCAATCTGCAAGCTCTCATCAATGCGATACGCGATGGGAAATTGCCGGCTGAAATACTTGCCGTTATCAGCAATGAACCCGGAGCGCCGGCCGTGGCCCGCGCACGCACGGCCGGGATCCCGGTGCACGTCATCGATCATCGCGATTACCCGTCACGCGAGGAGTTTGATCACGCGCTCATGCAGCAAATCGATGCCTACCAGCCGCGGTTGGTGACGCTCGCCGGCTTCATGCGCATCCTGAGCGATGCCTTCATCGGTCATTACCACGAACGCCTTATGAACATTCACCCTTCGCTGTTGCCGGCGTTTCCAGGACTTAACACTCATGCCCGCGCCTTGGCGGGCGGAGCGAAATTCCATGGCGCCAGTGTGCATTTCGTTACGCACGAGGTGGATGGCGGTCCGGTGATCATTCAAGCCTCGGTCCCGGTCTTACCCGACGATACACCTGAAATCTTGGCCGAACGCGTGCTGGCCGAAGAACACCGGATATATCCCCTAGCGATTGAATGGTTTCTGAATAACCGGCTCTCGGTGGATCAGGGGCGTGTGCTCCTCGATGGTCAACGGCGTCCGGAACAGGGCCTGATCGAAGAAGATATTTCTCTCAATAAACCCGAAACAAGGTGATTTGCCTTATTTCAGGTACTTTTACTGTACAATCGAAGGGAATAAACCCGCATGTCCTCCCGTCTCCCTTATTAGGTTTCTCAACCGGAAATAACAGTTTACCGAATGGATGTTTTTCACTTTTTTGGTCGCAGCCGCGAATCCAAGGCAATACTGGAGCAGCATCGTCAGCGGCTTTATCGCATTGCCTACGCCTGGACACACAGCACGGCGCTGGCCGATGACCTAGTGCAGGAAACCCTGGCGAAGGCCTTGCGAAAGTCCAGCCAGCTGCGCGATCCAAGCGCGGGGGATGCCTGGCTGTACAGCATCCTGGCGAATTGTTACCGCGATCATTTCCGGCGCCAGCGCGCGACGGAAGAAGTCGATGAAAATACAATAATTCATGAATCCACCCCGGAGAAGGAGAGCAGTGAGCAGGAAATCGTCCTCAAAGTGAGGGCGGCCATCGCCAAATTAGCGGAAGGACAACGCCAGGTCGTTACCCTGGTGGACATCCAAGGACTCAGCTATATGGAAGTGGCGCAGATCCTGAACGTTCCGATCGGCACCGTCATGAGTCGCCTGTGTCGGGCGCGATATGCTCTCAAGGATCTGTTGACTGAGCTGGCACCGAGAGTCGCTGCCGATGAAGTTAAACTCCGGAGAATCAAATGAACAAAGAACAAAAATTTTCTGATGAATTCATAAGCGCCTTCGTGGACGACGAACTGACGCCTGAAGAAAAAGCGCAGGTCTACGCCCGCCTGGCCGAAGACGAGGCGCTCAACATTCAAGTGTGTGAGCTGCGCAAAGTCCGTGACTTGGTGGCCTTGGCCTATCGCAATGTTCCCGCGCCCGCGCCGTGCGTGTCAGCCGTCGTCACCAGACAGAAATGCTCCACCGCTGTCGCTGCCGGGATCGCGCTCGTCGTCGGCGGCCTGGGCGGGTGGTTCCTGCATCCGCAGGCAAACTCGCCGCAGAATGCCGTTGTCGCCCAGGCTAAGCCGGGGTCTGAAGACCTGGCCAAGGTTCTGTTCCACGTCAGCGACGACGAAATGGGACATCTCAAGACCGTGCTGGACGAAGTGGAAAATCTGATGCAGCTCTACCGCCGCACGCATCAAAAAGCGCGTGTGGAAGTGATCACGAACGGATCGGGTTTGAGCCTGCTGATGGCGGATGTTTCGCCGTTCGCCGATCGCATCCAGCGTATGCAGAAAGAATATCTCGACCTCACCTTCGTCGCCTGCCAAAACACCATTGATCGTGTCAAGCAGGAACAAGGCGTGACGGCAAAGCTATTGCCGGGCGTGGTCGTCATCGACTCTGGCGTGGCGCAGATCATGCGCCGGCAACACCAGGGCTGGGCCTATATCCAGGTCTAGTTACATTACAACCATTTATGTCAGGAGAAATGTTATGAGGAAACTACTTATCGTCGCTCTCATGTCCATACTCAGTCTCGGCGGCCTGAGCGCGGCTTTCGCGGAAGCTTATGGCAAACAAAAAGTCGTCTATCACATCAACTATGCTGATGAGAAAGAACTGACAGGTGCCATGAGAAATATCCAGAATCACATTAATGCCGTAGGAAAGGAAAACCTCGATCTGCGCGTCGTCATGCACGGTCCGGGCGTCACGCTGCTGAAGCTGGCGCAAACGAAACCAGATATGGCGGACAAGGTCGCCAACCTGAAGCGCCAGGGCATCCATTTCAACGTCTGCGCCAACACCCTCAAGGGCAAGAAGCTCAATTACAAAACTGATCTTTATGACGTCGGCGAAAAGGATATCGTTCCCAGCGGCGTGGCGGAAATCGCCCACCTTCAGTCACAGGGTTACTCCTACGTAAAGCCCTAATAGAAAGCCCTAATAAAAAATTAGTCGCCCTACTCCTCCAGCCCGCAACGCATCGCGGGCTTTTTTTTGCCCGGATGACTCGCTATTCTAGCCGCCAGCGCGCCGCTGGCGTCTCCGGAAAGAACATCAAACAATGCAGGAACTGCTGCAAATCTTCCCCTCACGCGAGTTAATTCGCGATTTTCTGAACTCGCCATCTACTTGGTGGCAGGTCGGCCTATTCATCGCCGGGTTGCTGGTCGTCAAGCTCATCGCACACTGGCTGCAGCCACGCCTGCAGACCATGATCCAGCCCGGCGTCATCGACGAGGGAATGCGTCGTACCGCCATGCGCTCGGGGGCGTTGGCCCTGATTCCGCTCATGCTTTGGGTGTGGCTGCTTGCCGGCAGCGCCGTCCTGCGCCATCACGGCTGGGACACCGCGCTGCTGCGCCCGGCCATGATCCTGGCCGGCGCCCTGGCGGTGATCCGCATGGGTGTATTCGTGCTGCGACACAGCCTCAATCCCGGCGGCCCGCTCAAGGCCTGGGAGGGCGTGCTCACAGTCACGATCTGGGCCCTGGTTGCCTTCCATATTCTTGGATGGCTTCCTCGGATAGAGCAACTGCTCGACGAATACGCCTTCAGCTTCGGCACGGTGCGCGTGTCCCTGCTGAATGTCCTGAGTTTCGCCCTGTCCATTGCCGTGATGCTGCTGGTCGCCCTGTGGCTGTCCAACGCCATTCGCAGCCGGGTAGGACGCAGTCGCGCGCTCGACGAAAGCATGAAAATTGCGCTGGCCAAGCTCATCAAGTTTATTCTGCTCACCGTCGCCGTGCTCGTTGCCATGGTTTCGGCGGGCATCGACATCACGGCCTTCGCCGTCTTTGGCGGAGCACTGGGTGTCGGCATCGGCCTAGGCCTGCAGCGCGTGGTAAGCAATTTTGTCAGCGGATTTATTCTCGCTTTCGAAGGATCCATCCGTCCGGGGGATGTCATCAGCTATGGCGAAACTTATGGAACCGTGAAGGCGCTGCACACGCGTCACATCGTCATTCGCACGCTGGACGGGCTCGACATCCTGGTGCCGAATGAGAATCTTCTGACGTCCGACATCACCAACTGGTCCTACGCGGGCGACAGAAAGATCCGGCTGCGACTTCCGGTGGATATCAGTTACAACGACGAACCGGAGGAGGCACTGAAGCGGCTGGAGCGGCTCGCGCGGGAAAATCCACGCGTCCTGAAGAACCCGCCACCGCTGGCTTTCCTGCTGGGTTACGGTGACAACGGCGTCAACTTGGAGCTGCGAGTCTGGCTCAGTGATCCCGACATCAGGGGAGAAATACGCACCGAAATGTATAAAGCCATGTGGACTGACTTCCACGCCGCGGGCATCACTTTTCCCTTTCCCCAGCGCGATGTCTACATCAAGGATTTTCCGGCAGGGGTCGCGTCCCCTGCTGGCGCCAAACCAGGTAATCACTCAGGATCCGCGCGTGGTCGAAAACGAGCGGGGAAGGCAAAGCCTCCGGACTGAAAATTGCCACGCCGGCCGCGTCATCCTGCGCCCGCGGTTCACCCTCCGCTTCGGCCACATATACCACTGATGCCGTGTGATGGCGCGGATCACGTGTTGGGTCGGAATAACATCCCAACAGCAGTTTGAGCCTGACCCGCAATGTCGTTTCTTCGCCGGCTTCGCGCACGGCGGCCTGCTCCAAGGATTCTCCTATATCCACGAAACCACCAGGCAAAGCCCAACCATGTGGTGGGTTTTTGCGCCGGATCAGCACAATCGGAACATCCGTACGGTCTTTAAGCTCGATGATAATATCCGTGGTCAACGCCGGTGTTCTTGGTACGGGCATGTTTTTCCTCTTATATATACGACGTTTTTTTATTTTTCAAATTCTACGAGCGAGAAACCAAGGTTATCGGTTATACTTGTGTAACATATCACTCAATGGACCGAGGTTTTAGCGAATGCTGGAAGGTTTGATCAGTCTCCCCTGGTGGGGATATATCGTTGTTGCGCTTGTCCTGACCCATATTACCATCGCCGCCGTCACCATCTTTCTGCACCGTTATCAGGCTCATCGAGCGCTCGATCTGCACCCGATCGTCAGTCACTTTTTCCGCTTCTGGCTGTGGCTCACCACCGGCATGATCACGAAGGAATGGGCGGCCATCCACCGCAAGCATCACGCCAAAGTGGAAACGCCAGATGATCCCCACAGCCCGCAGCAATTCGGCATCAGCACCGTACTTTGGCAGGGCACCGAACTTTATCGCCGCGAAGCCAAAAACCTCGAAACGCTGGAGAAGTACGGTCATGGCACGCCGGATGACTGGATCGAGCGTCAGCTGTACACCGGCCGCAGCAAAACAGGCATCGTTCTCATGTTCGCCATCAACGTCGTCCTGTTCGGACCGCTTGGCGTCACGATCTGGGCGGTGCAAATGATGTGGATACCGATTTTCGCGGCCGGCATCATCAATGGCATCGGCCATTACTGGGGTTATCGCAATTTCGAAGTTGCCGACGCCAGCACCAATATCGTGCCTTGGGGCATTCTGATCGGCGGTGAAGAACTGCACAATAATCATCACACCTTTGGCAGTTCCGCCAAGCTGTCGTCCAAGTGGTGGGAGTTCGACATCGGCTGGATGTATATCCGGACCCTGGAAATAATCGGCATGGCGCGCGTGAAGAAAATCCCGCCCGAACTCAATTGCGACACGGCCAAGCAGAACATGGACATTGACACCGTGAAGGCCGTGATCACCGGGCGCTTCCAGGTCATGGCCCAGTTTGCGCGCGAAGTCATGGCCCATGTGCACCGCGAGGAACTGAAAAAGGCCGACCCGAATGATCGCGAATCCTGGGCCCTACTCAAACGCGCGCGGCGGCTGATGGTACGCGAAGCGGCGCTGCTGGACGAGGCTTCCCGGCGCTGGCTGAACGATGCCCTGGCACACAATGTCACGCTCGACACGGTGTACACCATGAAGCAAAAGCTGCAATCCATCTGGCAACGATCGGCCACCACACAAGATCACTTGCTGCATGCCTTGCAGGATTGGTGCCGCGAGGCGGAAGCCACGGGTATTGAGGCGCTACAAAATTTTTCACAAAAATTGCGCACTTACACTTTGGCACCGATGCCTGCCTGATTGACCAGCACGAAAAGCAAAAAAACCCGCCAATGGCGGGTTTTTTTATGCGGCCGACAGAGATTGTTATTCAGGCCGCCCGAGAAAATCGCTTGTGCAGCGGGCTGTGGCGCGGGAAATGGGCCAGCAGGAATTCCATCTGATCCGCGAGGATGCGCTTTCCCTGAAGAAAGATGTACTCGGCGTGCGTCGGAATGAACGGCACGGCTATTAGCTCGAGTCCTGCCAGCTCCGGCGAGCGGCCGGCCTTGTGGTTGTTGCAGCGCTTGCAGGCGGTGACGACGTTGTTCCAGGAATCTGTGCCCCCCGCGCTCAATGGGATGATGTGATCGCGCGACAAGCCACGGGAGGAAAATTGTTCGCCGCAGTACATGCACAAGTGTGCATCACGGGCAAACAGTGTTTGATTATTCAGCGGCGGAACGTAATGTGCCCGCGCCTTCAGGACCGCATGACTGTCACCATGGGTGGCGACAATAGAGCTGATTTCAAGGATGGAGCGCTTGCCGGTGATAGCATTGTATCCTCCGTGAATTTCGTACAGCGGCACCCCACAGGTGTAGGCCACCTGCCCGAGGTGATAGACGCGCACAGCCTCTTTGAAATCAATCCACTCAAGCGGCATCCCGGAGGCGTCGGTCCTCAACACTAGCTGATTCAATGCATACACAACGGGCCTTCCATCCTGCATCCATCCATGCGAAGGATATTTATCTCAGAAAAAGTATAACTTGTACATAGCCTTTCGGCCCGATCCCGCCGAATCAATTCAGTCTGGATTCCCGTGGGGACCGTATAAACTATAAAGCCCGGCGGGCCGGGCTTTGGATTTTCTGAACCTGTCTATTTAATCTTGGACTCCTTGTAAGCAACATGCTTGCGCACCACCGGGTCGTATTTCCTGAACTCAAGCTTGTCCGGGGTGGTGCGCTTGTTCTTGGTCGTGGTGTAGTAATGGCCGGTACCGGCACTCGATACCAGCTTGATCTTTTCACGTATTGCTTTGGCCATGTTGCAATTCCCTTACTCTATACCTTAACGCCACGGGCACGCATCTCGGCGAGCACAGCATCGATGCCTTTCTTGTCGATGGTGCGCAGGCCCCGGCTCGACAGGCGCAGCGAGACCCAACGTTTCTCGCTCTCCACCCACAGGCGGCGGTTTTGCAGATTCGGCAGAAAACGCCGGCGAGTTTTGTTGTTCGCATGGGAAACGTTATTGCCCACGCGGACGCGTTTACCCGTCACCTGACATACTCTCGACATCGAAATCTCCTAAACTAATGTAGATAATCCCCCGGGGTCTCATCAATTTGCCGGGAGCAAATCTGGACATCCACCGGAGCGAACCCCACACGGGGCTAACAAAGGACGGCTTTTATACCACATCTGTACCCGGGAACAAAAGTCCGTAACGGTCCAAATCGGGCTAGTTTGTACCCCCCTCGCGGGGCAAGTACACTTTATCGCATGGGTACGCTCACCAATAAGCGCATTCTGCTCGGCGTCAGCGGCGGCATCGCCGCGTACAAGAGCGCCGACACCGTACGGCGTCTGCGCGAAATGGGTGCTGAAGTGCGTGTGATCATGACACGGGGCGCCGGAAGTTTTATTACCCCGCTCACACTCCAAGCCGTCAGCGGACACCCGGTTTACCAACAACTGCTCGACACCGATGCCGAGGCTGGCATGGGGCACATCGAACTGGCTCGTTGGGGCGATGCCGTTCTAGTCGCGCCGGCCAGCGCGAATTTCCTGGCACGACTGGCCCAAGGACGCGCCGACGACCTGCTGACGGCCGTCTGCCTGGCGACCGAGGCACCGGTGGCGGTGGCACCGGCCATGAACCGGCAGATGTGGAACAACGCGGCGACCAAAGCGAATCTCGCCACTTTGCAAAAAAACGGCGTCAGGATATTCGGCCCGGGAGAAGGATCTCAGGCATGCGGCGAAGTTGGTCCGGGGCGCATGCTGGAGCCGGCTGATCTCGCGGGCCGGACTTCGGAATTGTTTTCCACGGGCGTGCTCGATGGGCTCCATGTCGTCCTCACGGCCGGGCCAACGTGGGAAGCGATCGATCCGGTTCGCGGACTTACCAATCGCAGCACGGGCAAGATGGGTTATGCGCTGGCCGCAGCGGCCATGGAAGCCGGCGCGAGCGTAACGCTGGTATCCGGGCCAACATCTTTGCCGGATCCCGAACGCGTGCGCACCCTGCGGGTGGAGAGCGCGCAGGAGATGTATGATGCCGTGCTTGCGCATGTCTCCTCTGCAGAGATTTTTATCGCTGTTGCCGCCGTGGCTGATTACCGCCCGGTGACCCGTGCATCCGAGAAGGCCAAAAAATCTGCTGAGAGAATTTCGCTCGAACTGGTGCGAAATCCTGACATCCTTGCGAGCGTCGCCGAGCTCAAACCGGCTCCTTACCTAGTAGGATTCGCCGCCGAGACGGAACAACTCGAGCAGAACGCCCGCCGGAAGCTTGAAGAGAAAAAAATCGATCTTATTGCCGCCAACCGCGTGGGAGCTGATTTGGGTTTCGAGTCGGATGACAACAGCCTTCTGCTTATTGGCCGTCACGGTGTTACCACCCTGACGGCTCAACCCAAGACAAGATTAGCGCGTTCACTGATTCAATATATCGCCGAGAGATATCATGCCGAACGTAGAGATCAAAATTCTCGACAAGCGCATCGGCGCTGAATTCCCGCTGCCTCGTTATGCCACTCACGGATCCGCGGGTATGGACCTGTATGCCTGTCTGGACGAACATCTGCATATCGCCCCCGGAGAGACGCATCTTGTTCCCTCGGGTATTGCCATTCATATCGGCGAATCCGACATGGCAGCAGTGTTGCTACCGCGTTCAGGTCTGGGACACAAACACGGCATCGTGCTCGGAAATCTCGTGGGCCTGATCGATTCGGATTACCAGGGCCAGATCTTCATATCTGTATGGAATCGCGGCAAAAAATCTTTTACTATCGAACCGGGCGATCGCATCGCCCAGATGGTATTTGTGCCAGTGTTGCAGGCCCAATTCAGCATCGTCAAGGAGTTTGCGCAAAGTCGTCGCGGAGAGGGCGGTTTTGGCCACTCTGGACGAAAGTAACCTCCCTTTCGCTTCGCGAATCTACAGTTTCCCGCCGCAGGTCGGCTCCAGGGCCCATTCACTGGCGGTATAAGCTGGCATCTCCTATCTTATAAATAGGAGAGTTCCTTACCGGGAAAGGTTTGTCACTGCCTACAAAAGGAACGAAAGTCAACATGGCCCAGTCGCTGACTCGCATATATCTTCAGGTCATCCTGATTCTGATTCTTTGCTTTCTGGCGATCGGATACGTCAGCTATCTTGCTGTGCGCGACATGCAACAATTGTCCTATCAGGACAGGGCCTCGAGGGTGGCACTGGATACGTCCAGCCGGATTGCCGAGCTTCTGTCCCAACAGCGCCAGTCGCTGGGAGCCTTTGCAAAACAATCCGGTGTGTTGACCGTGTTACAACATGGTACGACGGCAGAACTCTCACGCAAGGCAGCCGAGATCAGATCACAAATACCCGAAGCGGTCTCAGTTGATCTACTTCCATGGACGGATAGCGGCCCGGTGTCTTCGGCCGCAACACTGGACCCGGCATCTCTCGATTATGTCAGGCGCATGACAGCCAGTAGCCAATCGGCGAAACCGGAATTTCACGAGATCGGTACAACCTCCGAACATTACAAGCTGGCCGTCTCTGTCAGGGACGAGAGACAGAATATGACCGGATATCTGCTGGTGGGCTTCTCCCGCGCCCCGGTACAAGCCATCCTGAAACAATCATTGCCGCAGAATGCCTACCTGGAACTCCAGCAGCCAGCATCGCGTGGAACCACTCAAGCCGTACTGACTGTCGGGACGGCTTCGAACGCTGGAAGCGTTTCCATGATAAGTGAAATCGGCGGAAGTGGCTGGATGTTGTTTTACCAAGACGCCGAGGCGCCTCCCCGCCTTCTGTCTGGATACCGGAACATTTATTTCTGGTCAGCGATAATCATCTTCGCCATTGTCCTGATGATGCTATACCGGCTCTATCGCCGAACCGTCAAGTCCGTGCGGCATGATATCCAATCCCTGATTCGCATGTTCCAGGATTTGCGCGAAGGCAGCGTGCGCGTCAGCTACCCGATGGCCCTGAAGGAATTTACCGATATTTTTGAGTATCTCCGTGACCGCGGACAGAAACTGGTCAAGGAAAAGGAACAACTTAAGGACATGGGGTTGATGGACCATCTTTCGCAACTTGGCAACCGTCGGCATTTCGAGAAGCGACTTAAGGAGTTGTTCGAGGCCGCCAAATCCAACGGACCTTCTTCCGTGCTGATCATCGACATGGATCATTTCAAAGCGGTGAATGATAATCATGGACACGACGCGGGGGATGCGCTGATCGTCGGTTTCGCGAATGCGCTGCGCAAGGTGGTACGCCAGACGGACGTGCTCGTCCGTCTCGGCGGAGATGAATTCTGCATTATTTATTCCTACGCCCCGCTGAATAAAGCCACGGGGTTGGTCGAACGCCTGCGCCGGCAGTTGCCACGAGAAATTCCGTTGACCAAAGGAGTCATCCATCAGTTACGCTGGACCGGCGGTTTAAGCTCCATGCACGACAAGGACACCAAACCGGACGACGTCCTGTGGCGCGCCGACCAGGCGCTGTTGCAAGCCAAGGAATCCGGACGTAACAACACGAAAATATACGACCCCGTCACCGGTGCGCCTGTGAAAAAACAGATCATGGCCAGCTGAAGGCAGGGCGCGCTTCTCCTCAAAACGAAGCCCGCACGTGCCTCGCCTGAATCGCCGGGATACGGTAAACTCCTGGTTAACGCATCCAATCTTTTTAATTACACGCCATGCCGAAATCCCATACCGTCACCGCGGCGGTGAATCACGCGCTTCCTCCGGAAATCTTCAAGGCCTATGACATCCGCGGAATTGTCGGCAAAACCCTGACGCCGCCAATCGTGGAAGTCATCGGCCAGGCCCTCGGCAGCGAGGCACGGGCGCAAGACCAGAAACGCTTCGTGATCGGTCGCGATGGGCGTCTCTCCGGGCCGGAGCTGGTGGCGGCACTTTCCCGGGGAATCGCCCGCAGCGGTTGCGATGTAGTGGATATCGGCATGGTGCCCACTCCGGTGGTCTATTTTGCCATTCAGCATCTTGGCGCGGGCTCCGGGGTGGCCGTCACCGGTAGCCACAATCCGCCCGATTATAACGGCCTTAAGATGGTCATTGGCGGCGTCACGCTTTCGGGCGAGGCGATTCAGCAATTACGTGCCCGAATACAAAAAAAGGATCTCGTGACCGGTGAGGGATCCGTTTCTCAAGCTGACGTGCGCACGGCCTATCTTGACCGCGTGGCGAATGATGTGAAGCTCGCACGCGCGATGCGCGTGGCCGTGGATTGCGGCAATGGCGTCGCTGGCGAGCTGGCACCGCAGTTGCTCAAGCGCCTCGGCTGCCAAGTAACCGAGCTCTTCTGTCAGATTGATGGCACCTTTCCCAATCATCATCCCGACCCGAGCAAGCCGGAAAATCTCGAAGATTTGATCGCTGAAATCAAAAAGGGCGGTTACGACGTCGGCTTGGCCTTCGACGGCGATGGCGATCGCCTCGGCGTCATCGCGCCGGACGGCCACGTAATCTGGGCCGATCGCCAGATGATCCTGTACGCGCGTGACGTGCTTTCGCGTCATCCCGGCGGCGAAATCATCTACGACGTGAAATGCTCGCGCACATTGGATACCGAAATACGCAAGGCTGGCGGCAAGCCCACCATGTGGAAAACGGGGCACTCGTTTATCAAGGCCAAACTTCGGGAAACCGGGGCATTGCTCGCGGGCGAAATGAGCGGGCATATCTTCTTTAAAGAACGCTGGTACGGTTTCGACGACGGCCTGTACACCGGCGCGCGCCTGCTGGAGCTCCTATCGCGCGACCCCCGCCCGACACAGGAGATCTTCGCCTCGCTGCCAAATACTTTGAATACGCCGGAATTAAATCTCAAGCTCTCCGAGGGCGAGCATTTTGCCCTGATCCAGGAACTGGTGGAGCGCGCACATTTCCCGGACGCGAAGCTCACGACCATTGACGGCCTGCGCGCGGATTTCTCCGACGGCTTCGGCCTGGTGCGCGCCTCCAACACCACCCCAGTGCTGGTATTCCGCTTCGAAGCGGACAATCAGCAGGCATTGGACCGTATTCAAGTAAGCTTCCGGGAGCTTGTCCTGACTGCCCACCCCGGTCTCCCGCTCCCTTTCTGATCCGGCCATTCCGGACGACCTGCTCCGAGGAGATAGGCTATTATTGACCGGGGTCAAGAACTAAATATTGTTCACGGGAATAAACTTTACCGACTTGGAAGGGTCAATGGATGAGGCAAACCGCCTCTTGTATACGGGCTAGACTGTCAATCATGCTGCGCTGGTTTCGCAAGAAGTTGAAAATTCTTGGGCAGGGAATACTCGCCCTTGCGGGATCGCTTTGGTTAGTCGCGGCCGCCACCCCGTGCGTCGCAGCACAAACAGTTGATCACAATCCCGATTCTCAACAGTGCCCCGTACACTCTAAACACAACAGGGCAGAACTTACCGTGGCCCCGGAGTGCTGCCCGGTGGCGGCGATTAATTGCCAGATTCCCCAGACGGGTACGCCGCTAACCGTCGCTTTCGGCAGTTTTGCCGTAGCACCGGTCTTGCTGACGACGTTGCCCGTGACGATCATCCGGTCCGAAGCTGCCCGTTATCAACGGCATGATTTTCTCACACCCGATATTCCTGCACCTCCGCTTCATATCCGGCATCTCACTCTGTTGATATAAATCTCTCCTGCGCGTTTGTGCGCTATGTGGTTCTGTCTATGTCTGTTAGGAGAGATATATGTCCATTCGTATCGTTTCATCCCGCCTCGCGGGAATTCTGATCGCCCTGCTGGCTGGGATAACCCCGGTTCTGGCCAGCCCCGGGTTAACGCTATCTGAAGCCGAGCGTCTCGCGCTGGAAAATGCCCCGTGGCTGAAGCACCACCGCACTGGCGCCAAAGCCGCGGCCGAGCGCGTGGTCTACGAAAGCCGACTGCCCGACCCTCAGCTTACGCTGGGATTCTTGAATGTTCCGACAGACTCCTACCGGCTCGATCGCGAGGACATGACCATGACGATGGTTGGCATCCGCCAAGCGTTTCCTCCGGGCGATGTGCTCAAGCTGAAGGGACAGCGCGCCGAGAAGGAGCTCACCCGCGAACAGGCGCGCGTCGAGATCGAATACCGCAATCTGTTGCGACAGGTGCGCCAGACCTGGGTTGAGCTTTATTACCAACAGCAATCCCTAAACACGCTGCAAGAGCTGCATCGTCTGGCCCGGAAACAGCTGGAAGCAGCGGAGGCGCGCTACCGTGCCGCACAGGCCATGCAGCAATCCGTGTTGCAGGCGCAGCAAGCACTGGCGCGCCTGAACGAACGCGAGCCAATGCTGCGGGCGCAAATCGCGCGCCTGCAGGCGCAACTGGCACGTTGGGTAGGTGAGGCGGCCTATCAAGCATTGCCGTCCGATTTCCCCTCACTTCCGCCCGTTTCCAGTTCTTTCGATCATACCCGGCATCCGGAATGGCTAGCGGCGCAATACGGTCTGGAACAGGCGCGTATCGAGGTTGACATGGCACGTCAGGAATACAAACCCGGTTGGATGCTGGATCTTACCTATGGCTATCGCCGGCCGATGCCGGATGGAACGGAACGTCCGGACATGTTGAGTGCCATGGTCACGCTGGATATGCCGATCTTTCGGGAAAAACGCCAGGACCGGCGACTGGCCGAAAAACAATCCATGGAAGCTGGCGCCCGATACGAGATTGAAGAAAAGCGACGCGAGCTGGAAGCCATGTACCATTCCATGCGCGCCGAATTTGAAGCGCTGGCGGAGCGCGAGAAAATCTTTGCGCGGGAACTCCTGCCCGCCATCCGTCGCGAATCACAGGTCACCGTGGCCGGATTCGCCCGCGATCAGGTCGAATACCGCGACGCACTTATGAAGACGTTTGACACCGAGCTCGAATACACGCGCCTGCGGGTCGATCAGACCAAGGCGCAAGCCGAACTTTTATATCTCACCGGAGAATCTCAGCCATGAAGCGGAACACACTATTCACCATGATCATTGCGGCCGGAATGGTGGTCAGCGCCGCCGTTAGCTGGCACTTTCTTGACTGGGAAAAGAACTCCGCCAACGCAGGAGACGATGCGAAAATGAAGCGCAAGGTTCTCTATTGGACCGATCCAATGGTGCCCGGCTATCGCAGCGATAAACCCGGGAAGTCACCCTTCATGGACATGCAATTGGTGCCGGTGTACGCGGATGAAGCGGGAGACGATGGTCCCCCGGTGATCACGGTCCGGCCGGAGTTCATCCAGAGCTTCGGCGTGCGGATACACACGGTGACCAAGGGGGGTGCCGTGCACACGCTCGAGGCACAAGGCTACTTGTTCCGCGAAAGGGGCGGACTCCGGGTGTTGCTGGACACCTTCGACCGTGAAATGAATTGGGTGCGGGCGGGACTGCCTGTTGAAATCCGCATTCCGGATTTACCCGGCCGCCAATGGAACGGGGTGGTGGAAAGCGTGAAACCCGACGTGGATATCGGCACGCGGTCGCTCAAGGCGAGCGTGCGCATCACCAATCCGGATACCGTGCTCAAGCCCAACATGTACGCCGAAGTGCTCATCCGGGACATGCGGCCTCATGACAAGAAAATCATGGTGCCGCGCGAGGCGCTGATCCGTACCGGACACCGTAACGCCCTGGTGTTGGCGCTGGGTGGCGGCCGGTTTCAGTCTATCGAGGTGGTGCCGGGTGAGGAATCCGGTGACTGGATTGAAATCCGGCAAGGCATCAAGGAAGGCGATAAGGTCGTGACCTCGGGCCAGTTCTTGATCGATTCCGAAGCAAGCGTGCGCTCGAGCTTCAAACGCATGGAGTCCGCTCCTGCCGAACTGCAAACCGGCCATGAAGGTCACAAACCGTGATCGCTCGCCTCATCCGGTGGTCGATCCGCAACCGCTTCCTGGTGTTGTTGCTCACCGCCATCCTGGTGGCCTGGGGTATATATGCTGTTGCCCGCACGCCACTCGATGCGATTCCCGATCTCTCGGACGTGCAAGTCATTATCCAGACGAGTTACCCAGGCCAAGCGCCGCAGGTTGTGGAAGACCAGGTGACCTACCCGTTGACCACCGCCATGCTCTCGGTACCGGGAGCAACGACGGTGCGCGGTTTTTCCCAGTTCGGCGAGTCCTTTGTCTATGTTCTGTTCAAGGATGGCACGGATTTGTACTGGGCACGCTCGCGCGTGCTCGAGTATCTGAGCCAGGTCCTGCCGCGCTTGCCGCGTGGGGCACGACCCGCGCTCGGGCCGGACGCCACGGGGGTCGGCTGGGTATACGCATACGCGCTGATTGACCACACCGGCAAACATGACCTGGCGCAACTTCGGACATTGCAGGACTGGTTCCTCAAGTACGAATTGCGCACGGTCCCGGGGGTGGCCGAGGTCGCGACCGTGGGCGGCATGGTGAAGCAATACCAGGTGGTCGTGGACCCGGTAAAACTTCGCGCGTACCGCCTGACGCTCGAGTCGCTGCGCAAGGCCATTAAAGAAGGCAACCAGGAAACCGGTGGCTCGGTCATCGAAATGGCGGAGGCGGAGTACATGATCCGCGTTCGCGGATATATCAAGAACGAGAGGGATCTGCGCGCCTTGCCCCTCGGGGTCACGTCCTCCGGCGCGCCCATCCGTCTGGATCACGTGGCGGACATTCGGATTGGGCCCGAGATGCGCCGCGGGATTGCCGAACTGAACGGCGAAGGCGAGGTTACGGGTGGTATCATTGTCATGCGTCACGGGGAGAATGCGCTTGCCACCATCAACGCGACCAAGGCCAGGCTGGAGATTCTCAGAAAAAGCCTGCCGGAGGGCGTTGAGATTGTAACCACCTATGACCGTTCGGCAGTAATAAAAAGAGCCGTTAACAATCTCACTGGGACGCTCTTAGAGGAATTTATCGTAGTGGCGGTAGTTTGTCTCGTATTCCTGTTCCATCTGCGCTCCTCGCTGGTCGTCATAGTCACGCTGCCCATCGGCATCCTCATCAGTTTCATCATCATGAAACAACAAGGTATTAACGCCAATATCATGTCGCTCGGCGGCATCGCCATCGCCATTGGCGCGATGGTGGACGCCTCCATCGTCATGATCGAGAACGTGCACAAGCACTTCGAAAAGCAAAAGGTCACCGACGAAAATCGCTGGGCCATCGTCCGCACCGCGACCGAGGAACTTGGCCCGCCGCTGTTCTATTCGCTGCTCATCATCGCGCTGAGTTTCATTCCGGTGTTCGCCCTCGAAGCCCAGGAGGGCCGGCTGTTCTCGCCACTGGCCTTCACCAAGACTTATGCCATGGCTGCCGCCGCGGTGCTGTCGATCACACTCGTGCCCGTGCTCATGGGTTACTTCATCCGTGGTCACATACGCAGCGAGCAGGAAAATCCACTGAACCGTTGGCTGATACGCGGCTACCGGCCGATGCTGAAGTGGACTTTAGCCCGTCCTCGAACGATATTGTGGGGCGCCGTGGTTCTCGTCGTTTTGGGCGCTTATCCCGTTGTCCAGCTCGGGTCTGAATTCATGCCGGACATGGATGAAGGCGATATCCTGTACATGCCCACCACCCTACCCAGCCTCGGTTCTGGCAAGGCGCAACAGCTCCTGCAGCAGACGGACAGGATACTCAAGACCTTCCCCGAAGTGGAAAGCGTATTCGGCAAAAGCGGGCGGGCGGAAACAGCGACCGACCCGGCACCGCTGTCCATGTTCGAAACCACGATACAGCTGAAACCGAAGTCCGAATGGCGGCCAGGGATGACCACCAAGAAACTCATCCAGGAGATGAATCAAGCCACGAAGTTTTCGGGGCTTTCCAATGCCTACGTGATGCCAATCAAGACGCGCATCGACATGCTGACCACCGGCATCCGAACTCCCGTTGGCGTGAAAGTCTCGGGGCCGTCGCTCGCCACCATCGAGATCATCGGCCAGGAAATCGAATCCGCGGTACGTTCCGTCCCGGGGACGGTTTCGGTTTACTCTGAGCGTGTCACCGGTGCGCGCTACGTGGACGTTCGTATCGACCGAAATCGTGCCTCACGCTTCGGCATGAACATCGCAGACATCCAGGAAACCGTGGCTACAGCCGTCGGCGGCATGAATGTCACCGATACCATCGAGGGGCGTGAGCGTTATCCGGTCAATATCCGCTATCCCCAGGACATCCGGGGTTCGCTCGCCCGCCTGCGCGCCTTGCCGCTGGTCACCATGAGCGGCATCCAGATCGCGCTATCTGAAGTGGCCGACGTCCGCGTGGTGGATGGCCCCGACATGATACGCAGCGAAAATGCGCGATTGTCAGGTTGGACCTATATCGATATGCGTGATCGTGACATCGGCTCTTATGTGGCCGACGCCAAAAGATCAGTGGAGAAAACAGTGAAATTGCCGCCGGGCTATTCGCTCCACTGGGCCGGCCAGTTCGAATACATGCAGCGCGCTCTCGAACGCCTGAAGGTCGTCATCCCTTTTACGCTAGTCATTATCCTGCTGCTGCTCTACCTCAATTTTCGCAACGGCATGGAAGTGCTCATCGTGATTGCCACACTGCCGCTGGCCCTGGTGGGTGGCTTCTGGCTGCTATATCTTCTGGGATACAACCTGTCTGTTGCCGTTGCCGTGGGCTTCATCGCGCTGGGAGGTGTCGCGGTCGAAATCGGCGTGGTGATGCTGGCGTATCTCGATCAGGCGCTCCGGCGACGCGAAACGGAACGCCACACCAAGGGCCAGAAGTTGACAAGGGATGATGTGCACGAGGCGGTGGTTGAGGGCGCCCTCCTGCGAGTGCGGCCCGTCACCATGACCAAGGTCGCCATCATCGCCGCCCTGCTGCCGATTTTATGGAGCGAAGGTACCGGATCGGAGGCCATGCAGCGCATCGCGGCGCCAATGGTGGGCGGCATGCTGAGTGTGGCCATTCTGACGCTGGTTGTGATCCCGGCGGCATATTTATTATGGAAACTCAGGGTGGTGGCAAAAAATCCAGTAATAATCTACTCGACTTGACACTGTACCGGGGTACGGAGCATATCCTATGTATTCTCCGTTTTACTGGAATGTGCGATGACCACCGTTGAACTTATCTATGACAGGGATTGCCCCAACGTAACGCAGACCCGCGAAAACCTGTTGCGCGCGCTTAACCGGGCTGGGCACGCCCTGCGATGGCGGGAATGGGATCGCGCCGATATTAATGCACCGAACTATGTCAGGGCATGCGGTTCACCCACGATTCTGGTAAACAGGCAAGATGTTGCCGATGTGTCTGCCGCCGATGCGGCTTGTTGCCGGATTTACACCAATGACCAAGGCATGAAACAAGGAATCCCGCCCGTGTCCCTGATCGTTTCAGCGCTCGGCAAGCAAACCAAAACGGGAATAGGCAAGAATGCAGTGTCCCTTCTTCCAGCGGTCGGGACCGTGCTGATGCCAAAACTGGTCTGCCCGGTATGTTGGCCGGCCTATACAGCAATCTTGAGCGCCATGGGCATCGGTTTTATCAACTACACCCCTTTTCTGATGCCACTGACTACTGCCTTTCTCTTTATCGTGCTTGTCTCGCTCGCCTGGAAAGCCAAAGCGCGAGGTGGATACAACCCCTTGATCCTGGGCGTGCTGGCGGCAACCTTGATACTCATCGGAAAATACCAGTTCAACTCCGATGCGGCGGCATACACAGGAATCTTCCTACTTGTCGGTACTTCGTTGTGGAATGCCTGGCCCCGACGAAATTCATCGGCCCCCTGTCCTGCTTGTGTCACCGACGGGGAACCAGGCACGGTTGAAAGACTCAAAGGAGGTACATCATGAGCGTAAAACGTCAGATAGAAGTCTTCAGCGCCGGCTGCCCGGTGTGTGCAGAGACCATATCGCTGGTAAATCAAATCGCCTGCTCATCCTGCGAAGTCACGGTGCTGGATACCAAGAAACCCGATGTGGCCGCACGAGCGAAAAAACTCGGCATTCGTTCAATCCCGGCCGTGGTGATCAATGGACAGCTCGCGGATTGCTGTGCCGGGCGCGGGCCGGATGAGAAAACCCTGCGCGCGGCAGGAGCGGGACAACCGCTCTAGGTCGTCATTCGTGCCACAGACAAGCATGACGATCGGCCGGTTGGCGCGCGAAGCCGGCGTGAATATCGAAACCGTTCGCTACTATCAGCGTCGTGGTCTGCTGCCCACGCCGCGCAAGCCCCCGGGCGGTGCACGCCGCTATTCCTCCGAATCGCTTATGTGCCTGCGCTTCATCCGGCGCGCCCAGGAATTGGGGTTTACGCTGCGTGAAATATCTGAATTACTGATGCTGGGGGATGGTTCCTGCCCCGAAACCCGCGCCATCGCGGAAAAACGGCTCGGGGATATCGAAATGCGCCTGCACGACTTAAAATCTATGCATAACACACTTGGAAAGCTCATTCGTACCTGCCGCGCCGGTAACCACCCTCCCTGCCCGATTATCGCCAGCCTGGAACGCAATTCAGATTAACACGACAGGTTAATCGCGCTTTTGCACCAAATAACGGAATGTCTTTCCGTCGTCTTCAACATGGAGAAGTTCATGTCCGGTACGGTTACACCAAGCCGGGATATCCATGCGCGATCCGATGTCGGTAGAAATTAGTTCCAGCACCTGTCCCGTATTCATGTTCTTGATAGCACGATTGCATTCGAGCATGGGGACTGGGCAGCATTGGCCCGATGTGTCCACGATTTTGTCCGGCTTTTTCTGTTCCACGGTATTCCTCTCTTCTCCGTTGCGAATCGGGAAATCAAGCCTGCTTGATGGGCTTGTCGGATGGCTTGGCCTTTTCCGGTTTCGGTCCGAACCAGACTACCGTGTCACCCGGTTTGGGCTTGATGGAGAGTTCCGGTGAATAGAGCTGGATGGATTTGTCTGCCTTTATCACGGCCACCGTCAGGCTGCCCGTTGGAATGGTTTCCTGGAAACGCTCATCAGTGAATTCATCCGTCAGCAGGGTCTTCTGGAAGGTCCAGCCGTGATACCAGTTGGACATCAGCTCCTCATACCAGGCGCGCTCCGCAGGCATGATCAGGCCGCGCATGGTACGTGACAGGCGCTGGGGATCAGGTTCCTCCACCGACGTGTCTGGCAACTGGAACACATGGTTGCGGCCCATCTCGGCGGCGAAATGTTTGCATACCAAGGCGTTGTAAGCGTCGTTGTCCGTGGCCGCCAACAGATAGCCATAATCATTGAACTCCAATTTCTCTTCCGAGGCCTCCGAGAGTATCTGTCCATAATATACCTTGATTCCTGCAAGACGTGCCGCGCGCAAGCGATGCCATACGCTGTCGACAATCATGACCGGTATCTCCTTTTCATTGAGCGCCTGGGCGAAACTGATCGTCCAAGGCGATGCGCCAATGATCAGCACGCCATTCGTGCTTTGGGCGCTGAGATCGAGCGTGCGGCTGAGCCAGCCCATACTGAATCCGTGCGCGACGACCGTGACCAGGATCAATGTGAACACCAGTGGCAGGAGCAGTTCTGCGCCCGGATAGCCCTGCGCCAGCAGCGCCGGTCCGAAAACGGCGGCCACCGCCGCCGCCACAATGCCGCGCGGTGCGATCCAGGCCAGCAATGCCCGCTCCTGCCACGACATGCCGGCACCAATGGTGGAGAAGAAAATGCACACCGGCCGTAACACGAATATCACCGCTCCAAGCAAGGCGAAGCTGCGCCAATCTAGGTTAAGCAGTATCGATGGGTCGAGTTCCGCCGTGAGCAAGATAAAAACGCCGGAGACCAGGACCAGCGCAATGTACTCCTTGAATCGCCGCATCTCATCGATGCTGGGCAAATTCATGTTACCGAGCGTGATCCCGAGCAGCGTGGCCGCGAGCAGCCCAGACTCGCTCAGGACCTGGTTGGCTGCCACGTACACGCCGATGGCCGCGGCCAGTGCCCCAGGACCCTTGAGATATTCGGGCACGAGCCCACGGCGAAATAACACACCCAATAAAAAGCCGCATCCCACACCGAGCAATCCGGCCAGCGCCAGGGCCGTGCTCAAGCGTCCGATCATGATGGGCAGTGCTGCACCGGTGCCGCTGTATACAAAATATTCGAAGATCACCACCGCGAGCAGCGCGCCGGTGGGATCGTTGACGATACCCTCCCACTTGAGGTACGAAGCCGGACGACGCCGCAAGCGTGCTTGGCGCAATAGCGGAATAATCACGGTCGGTCCGGTCACAATCACAATGGCGCCGAACACCAGCGCCACCGGCCAGGACAATCCGCCGATGTAATGCGCTGCCAGGCTCCCCAGCGGGAAACTCAGCAGCACGCCCAGCGTCACCAGGCGCACAACCCCCGTCGCCGCCGTTTTCAACTCGTGAAAGCGTAATCGCAAGCCGCCTTCGAAGAGAATGACGGCCACCGCGATCTTGATGATGGGATCGAGCATCACGCCCAGATCCTGGCTAGGCCGAATCCAGCCGGTCACCGGTCCGGCGAGCAGGCCGAACAATACCAGCAGGACGATGGCCGGCAAATGAATGCGCCAGGCCAGCCATTGTGCGCCGAAGCCGAGCAGGCCCACCAGCGCCAGCACCAGCGTGACATGATGTTCCATGCGTAAACGGTCTTGAGTCGGGAACTCAGGCCATCTTAATGGCCCGCCTGCTGGCAAACAACCCACGCAATAACAGGTTAATACGAAATATGACAATACTGTCCGGTGAACGCTTTTCCGTTACTCTTTATCCCATGGGCCGTCACCGACTCCCCTCACCGAAAAGTTCCTCTTACATCACGCCGGAAGGCGCCGTGCGCCTGCGCGAGGAACTGACTTACTTATGGCGCGTGAAACGCCCGCAAGTCACCCTAGCGGTGTCGGAGGCCGCCGCGCAGGGCGATCGATCGGAAAACGCGGAATATATTTATGGCAAGAAGCAACTACGTGAAATCGACCGGCGCATTCGATATCTGCAAAAACGACTCGATTCGCTCGTAATAGTAGATCGCGCGCCTTCCGACATCTCATGCATTTTCTTTGGAGCGTGGGTACGGCTCAAAGGCGAAGACGGCGATATTACCCGTTACCGGATCGTCGGTTCGGATGAAACCGATTTAACGCGTGGTTACATCAGCATCGATTCCCCGCTCGCGCGGGCCTTGCTCAAGAAATCCGTGGACGATCAAGTGACGGTTACTTTGCCTGCCGGGAATAAGATATATACCGTTCTGGAGATTCGCTACATGCCTATTGACGACGCTGACTCACGGGATAGGTAACCCGACAACTCGGTTTAGACCGGCGCAGGTGTTCCAGTACCAGGTACACACGGCGAATGATCAAATCCGGCGAGCTTCAGGACATCCACCTCGCCAAGCAGCGACTCGAGGTGGTCGGCGCTAACGGGCTCACCAAAAAGATAACCCTGCATGGCGTGACATCCGATGGTCTTGAGAAAGCGCGCCTGTTCTCGCGTTTCCACGCCCTCCGCCAGCAGACCGAGATGCAGGGACTTCGCCATGACGGCGATCGTGGTGGTGATGGCGGCGTCACCGCGATTGCGAGTGACATCACGGATGAAAGATCCGTCAATCTTGAGGAGATCGATCGGAAAACGCCGCAAATAGTTGAGCGAGGAATAGCCGGTCCCAAAATCGTCGATCGACAGCGACACACCAATCTTCTTGAGTTCGTTCATCAAGTTTAGTGCCTGCTCGACGTCTTCCACCAACACGCTCTCGGTGATTTCCAGTTCCAGGAACTGAGGCGGTAGTCCGCTAACCTTGAGCGTCTCGCGCACGCTGCTCAGCAGCGTTCCGGCCCGGAACTGTTTCATGGAAAGGTTTACGGATACACTCAGCGAATTGTGACCGGCGTCATGCCAGCGTCGGCCCTGGAGACAGGCCTCACGCAACGCCCACTCACCCACAGGAATCACCAGTCCGGTGTCTTCCAGTAGCGGAATAAATTTATCCGGCAAAACCAGTCCACGCTCGGGGTGTTGCCAGCGCAGCAAGGCCTCGGCACCGGTTACGCTGGCGGTGGCCGTATTCACCCGAGGCTGGTAATAAAGGCGAAATTCGCCGTTCTGCAGGGCGTGGCGCAGGCCCAGCTCAAATTCGAGGTTCTCCTGGGCGTGTGTCTCCATCTCCTGCGTATAGAAAACATGGCAATTGCGGCCAGACTCCTTTGCTCTGTGCATGGCGACATCAGCGAACTTCAGCAGTCGCAGAATATCCTTTGTAGCGCCAGGATAAACGGCGATGCCGATGCTCGTGGTGACGATAATCTCACGCCCACCAATCTTCATCGGTTCGGTAAATTTCTTAAGCAGACGCTCGGCTGCCTGCGCGGCATCCTCCACCGAGGGAAGATGCTCCAGGATTACCGTGAATTCATCGCCTCCCAGTCGACAGGCCGTGTCCGAGGCCCGCAAACAGGTTCGAATGCGCTTGGCCGCCTCGATCAGAACCGAGTCGCCGCCTTCGTGACCAAGACTGTCGTTAATAACCTTGAAGCGGTCTATATCAATGAACATGACACCTAACGACTTGCCAGTGCGCTCGGCCACGGCAATGGCATGTTGAAACCGGTCTTTGAACAGCGCACGGTTGGGCAAACCCGTCAAGGGATCGTGATAGGCCATGTAATGGATTTGCTCCGCCTGCGCCCGGCGTTCGGCATTCTCATGCGAGCGGATAATGCGATCCGCGCGGCGCACAATCATCAGCAGAAAATAATACAGCAGGAACAACAGGAATGAGACCACAGCAAATACTCTGTACTCCGTGCGTTCAATCTCCACCATCAGCGGGGTAACGTCCGAATAAATCTCGAATACGCCTTCGACCGGCCCTCCGGGGGAAGAGCGTATGGGAATATAAGATGTTAGGAGGTTGCGGTCTGTTATCACCTGCTCGGTCGTGGATAAATTATCCCGGAATACCATTTCGCTTACGGTTTCTCCGGCGCGGGCTTTCTGCAGTCCAATGTTATTATCCTTTTTCTCTCCGATCTGTGCCGAATTCGTTGAGTACACCGTCAGTCCGTCCATGTCGTAAATCTTCACCTTGACCACCCGCAGTCCGCGAATATTCTGCAACACATCTTTTTGCAAGTCTGCCAGCTCCGGTTGATGGATTAGTTCCAAAGGAGCTAGGCTGGCAGCATGCGCAATAAAATTCGCGTAAGTGGGCCACAAGCTGTTGGAGAGCGACTGAGCGGTGGAAACGTTGGACAGGGTTTCATGCTCGATCAGCGATCGCACTGCGGTGGTGCGATAGAAAAAACCGAGCGCGATGGCAACCAGAGCGATGCCAACGAGACTGGCGATGGAATAATTGCGCGTGAGGCGGAACACTACATCTCCCCTGGCATGGCGGACGGCTTATCGATATCCTTCATCATTCGCCCCGGAATTCCCTAAAGTCTCGTTAACGTTTCACCGTCGTAACAATGGATGTCCGCCGCTCGCGTGGGAGGAAAGCTTCTCGTCGTACTCGACTTCTTGCACAAAAACATCGGCAAGCGATTCACGCCCAGCCGGTTCCCAGCCCGAAAATCATGGACCAGCCTACGGAGACAACCTGCCCTTACCAATTGCATAGGTTGTGCCAATAACGGGGTTAATCCCCTGATTGAGTAAGGAATAGCACCAATTCGATAGAGCGATTGGCGCGCAGGAGCTTGGGTGCTTTGATAGGGGATACAGTGACTTAGCGGGTTATGACAGGCTCTGACCGATTTGTCTGTGCCAACAATATCGGCCAGATTGCCAGCGTATAAGGCATTGCCTCCGGTGTGTCACGCAACATGCCGCCCTGCCAGGCCGCCGTGCGCACAGCCATTTCAGTATAGCTTTTCACACGCGTCAGGGAGCCGAGTTTCAACAGGTTCCCGACCGACATGGCGCTGGCGGAAGGCGTTACATTGTCAGCGGCAGGTTTATCGCGCAGCCACAAACCGGTGTTGCGATCTGCGCCGTAAAATCCGCCATCCTCATCGTCCCAGAATAACTTGATCTGGGTATCGGTTAGATTTTTTGCGGCGGCGAGCCATTGCTTATTTCCATCCAGATTGTATAGCGCGAGCAACCCTTCGCTCATGGCGGCATAATCCTCCGCAAAACCAGTGACACCCCGCCTGCCACCGCGCCAATCGCGGTACAGCAGGTTGGGTTTTTCATCATAAAGCACCGTCAGGATGAATCGAGCGGTTTTCTCCGCCGCCTGCCGGTAACGCGGCTGGTTCAGAAGCTGACCAGCTTCCGCCAGCGCCGTCACCATATATCCGTTCCACGCCGTGACGACTTTCTCATCGCGTGGTGGCGCCGGTCGTACACGGCGCGCCGAGAACAGCAGGCGATTCAACGCTCTGATTCGAGTGTGCACCGTAGTCAGGTTTTCACCGAACTGCTTAGCCAACTCTTCCGCGGTCCTGGAGATATAAAGAATGTTTTTCCCCGCCAGTTCGGCCACGCCGCTTTCCACGACATTGCCTTCCGGTTTAAGGTCGTAGTAGGCAATCGCCCACTTGCGCAACACTAGATCGGGTATGGCCTCGCGCAATTGTTTCCATTCCCAAACGTAATAAGCCCCTTCTTCCATCTTGTGCGGGGCTTTGGCATTGACAGCGCTGTCTGCGCCCAGTGCCGAATGGAAACCCCCGCGAGCATCGCGCATGTTTGCCATGGTGAAATCCAGAATTCTTTCTGCCACGTCGGCGTATTTTTTATTCGACGTCCGGCGATACGCGGCAAGGTATGCGCGCGCGATCAAAGCCTGGTCATAAAGCATTTTTTCAAAATGTGGAACACGCCAGCCCGGATCCGTGGCGTAGCGGTGAAAGCCCCCTTCGACGTGGTCATGGATGCCGCCCGCCGCCATCCGGTCAAGGGTGAACAACGCCATCTCCGCGCTTTGTGCGTCATCATCCTGCAACAAGAACAACAATTCCGCCGGTTGCGGAAATTTAGGCGCTAAACTGAATCCCCCCTCGTGCTGATCGAATTGCGCACGGAACAGCTGGCGAGCCTTCGCGACTGTCTCGTTCGTTAACGTGGATAACGGCTTGTTCTTGACCATGGCCTGCTTTATCTGCTCCACCGCTTGTCGGCTCGTCTCGATTATGTTCTGACGGTCCTTTTCCCAGAGAGTGCGTGCCTTGCGCAGGAGCGGGGCGAAACCCGGTGCGTTCTCCCGGTTCTCCGGCGGGAAATAGGTGCCTCCGAAAAACGGCGTGCCATCGGGCGTGGCCAAAACAGTCATGGGCCAGCCGCCATATCCCTGCGTGGCCACGACAAAAGTCATATAGGCCGCATCGAGATCCGGCCGCTGTTCGCGATCCACTTTGATGGAGATAAAACCGTCGGACAACAGACGGGCAATCTCCGGATTGCGGAACGACTCACGCTCCATCACATGGCACCAGTGACAAGTGAAATAACCGATTGAGATCATCAATGGCTTGTTTTCCTTCTTGGCCCGGGCCAAGGCCTCCTCACCCCAGGGATACCACTCCACAGGATTGTCTTGATGCATGCGCAAATAGGGGCTGGACTCCTCGGCGAGCCGCCATCCGCCCGTGAGCTTTCCGACCGGATCCGCGGCGTCGGCGTTAGCCGGAAATACCAGCAGAAGACCCAGTAAAAACTGCCTGATACTTGGAGGGGACTTCCAGGCACGGATTCGTAACATTGAGATTTGAAACAGGGTAATCAGCATTTTCGAGTTGCGTGTACGATAGTTATCGTTATTTAGGATCGCGTTTCTGTGCCAAGGTTCCTGGACCGGGAAACAAACCTTATTAAAGAAATGGCGATCCAGCCTGAGAAAAAATTCCACCGCCGTGGAATCAGGCGCCGCCCAGGTACATCCGACGAACGTCTTCATTCGCAAGTAGTTTGGCACCGGTGTCGGCGAAGCGGTTATGCCCCAGTTCCAGGGCGTAGCCACGGTCCGATAGCTCCAAGGCGCGGGCTGCATTCTGCTCCACCATGAGCAGGGTCCGGCCCTGGCGTTTCAGATCCAGCAATTTCTCGTAGATCAGGTCGACATATTTCGGGGAGAGACCAAGCGATGGTTCATCGAGGATCACGAGGCGTGGATTCATCATGAGTGCGCGGCCGATAGCGAGCATCTGCTGCTCACCTCCGGAAAGCTTGCCGGCCGGCTGGTTACGCCGTTCGTACAGACGCGGGAACTGGTCGAACACCGCCTGCACCGCCTCGCGGCGTTTGTGGGAGTCACGTTTCAGAAACGCCCCCATTTCCAGATTATCGGCCACTGTCATCTGGGCAAAGACAATACGCCCTTGGGGCACATAGGTAATACCCAGAGCCGGAATCTCGTGCGCCGGGGAATTCGTGATGGGCTGACCATCGAACTCGACTTGTCCCTTCTGCGCCGGCACCAGGCCGATCACCGCCTTGATCACCGTGGATTTTCCGGCGCCGTTGGGGCCGATGATGCACACGATCTCGCCAGCACGCACCTCGAGACTGACCCCGAACAGGACCTGCACCGCCCCATAGGAAACTTCCATATCGTGAACGGTCAACAGTGGTTCCTTCATGCTGTGCCCGACTTGCGTTTTTTGCCGAAATAGGCTTCCAGCACCTGTTCATTGTTACGGATCGCCGCAAAGTCACCGTGGGCAATCATCTCGCCTTCGCTCAAGACATAAACGTCCGAACAAAGATCGGCAATCACTTCCATGTTGTGCTCAATGACGAGAAACGTCGTGCCTAAACCGTTGAGGTGCCGCACCATGTCCCACAGCGTCTGGCGCAGCGTCGGATTCACCCCGGCCGCCGGCTCATCCAGCAGAATCAGCGCGGGATCACTCATGAGCACGCGCAGAAATTCGACAAGCTTCTGCTGTCCATAAGAAAGATTTTTACCTCGGACTTTGGCGTATTCGCGCAACCTCACGCGCTCGAGCAAACCAAATGCGCGTTCCTCGACACTGCGGTCATGGCGGCTGCCGGCCACGACCAGATTTTCCAACACAGTTAATTCTGGAAAGACGCGTGAAAGCTGGAAGGTACGCGCCAAGCCGCGACGGTAGATTTGCGATGGCCGCCATCCGAGGATGGATTCGTCATCGAAGCTGATCGTGCCGGTCGCCCCTTGATCCATTCCCGAAATCACTTGAAACATTGTCGTCTTGCCCGAGCCGTTCGGGCCGATCAACCCAGTGATGGTCCCTCGCACCACATGCAAGTCCACGTCCCGCAGGGCATGGACACCGCCGAAATCGCGCGCAATACCCCAGGCGCAAAGGATATGATCCGGGTGGGAGACAGGCTCTGTCATGGTGATTCTCCCGGACGCGCGTCTGGACGCTCGCGATGACGTTCACGCACTATAGAAACGAGCCCACCGGGCAGGTACAGCACCACGATCAGCAGCAGGACACCGAGTGCGGCGAGATGTGCCGCCGGAAACTGCGCCCACAGCATCTCACGCAGAAACATTACGGTTGCCGCACCGATGATCGGCCCCCAGACCGTGCCACTGCCGCCGAACAGAACCACTACGATCATTTCAATGTTGCGCGCAGGATCAAAGGCGGATGCGGGGTTAATGTAGCTGGTGTACATGGCATAAACCGCACCGACCGCGCCGGGAATCAGCGCCGACAGCACAAAGGCAGTCACCTTGTTGCGCGTGGTATTGACACCCACCATTTCGGCCGCTTCTTCGTCTTCACGGATGGCGCGCAACTCCAGTCCGAAGCGGCTGCGGTGCACCCAGGCGATGAGCAGCGTCGCGCCCAGGGCCAGGGAAAGCATCATGAAGTACGTAATATCGAGTGACGGCAGTAACGAGGGCGGAAGCGGAAGACCGGTTCCGCCCTTCGTGACACTCACCCAGAGCGTGGCAACAATGCGCCCAACCTCGTTCAGCCCAAGCATGGCGATGGCGAAGTACGGCCCGCGCAAGCGCAGTGTCAGGAAACCGAGGGGCACGGCAATCAGCGCGGCAATACCAGCGCCATTAAAAATGGCGATCCACCACGGATATCCCCAGGTGAGAAACAGCGCACCAGTATATGCGCCGACACCGAAGAACGCCGCGTGACCGAATGAAACATATCCGGTCATGCCCGAGATCAGGTTCCAGGCCTGTGCCAGCGCGATCACGAGGAACACCTGAAGCAAAAACGACTGGTAATACTCGTTGACCCCGAACGGCGCTAATAGGGCAAGCCCCACAAGCACAGTACCCGCCCAGAAGCTGATCGACCGCTGGTCATTCTCAGGCACGCGCCACCCCCTTGAGACCGGTCGGCCGGACCAGCAGCACGGTCACAAGCAGCAGGTAGGCTACGGCCTCGGCCCACTGTGTCGAAATGAAACCTCCGACGAAGGACTCCACCACACCTAGCAAAATGCCGCCATACAACGCGCCGACGAAATTGCCCATACCGCCGATGATGATAATGGCGAAACACTTTTGAATGAAATCCACACCCGATCCGGGCCAGAACGAATAGATGATGGAAAGCATTACACCGGCGGCGCCAGCCATGGCCGCGGCCATGCCAAAGGTCAGCATGCGGATTTGGCGCACGTCAATGCCGCAAATCTGGGCCACCTGGGCATGCTCCGACACAGCGCGCACGGCCTTGCCCAAGCGTGTCCGATCGAGAAACAGGTACACGCCCACACTCAGCACGAGCGAAACCAGTCCGGCCACGGCACGTGGTTTCGAGACGGCCAAGTCGCCAATCAGGAACGAGCCCTGAAGCACTGGGACTGATTTGAAATCAGAACTGAATATAAGCAAGCCGACGTTGATCAGGATAATGGATACACCGTAAGTGGCGAGCAGCGAGGTGAGCATGGGACGGTCCACCACGCGTTCGATCAGCACGCGCTGGAAATAGTAGCCCACGACAAAAATTATCGGAACGATAATCAACAGGGAAAACAGCGGATGCAGTCCGAAAACGTTGAACAGCACGTAGGCGCCGAAGGCGCCTATCAGCATAAACTCGGCGTGAGCGATGTTGATAACGCGCATCACGCCGAATATCAGATTGAGCCCACCGGCGAGTAGCGCGTACAGCGCCCCCGCCAGCAGCCCATTGATTAACATCTGCAGCAGGATTTCAGGCTCGAGAAGCTCCACGTGGCGCGTTCCGTGTCAGCCGCATTATTCTCGTGCCACCTGCTGTCTTCGTGGCGATCCGGTCGTCAGCGCTTGTTCCAGTCCTTGAACGGATAGAACACCTTGGCAGTGGCGGCCTCCTCCGGCAACACGATATGGCGCTCGCCTCCGAGCCATTGGACGGCGTAAGCCGGCTTGCCAATCTGCTTGCCGGTGGCATCCACCTTGAAACGGCCAAAGGCGTTGACCGTGTCGAGCGCGAACAGTGCCGCGCGTACCTTGTCGCGGTCTGTCGAACCGGCTTTCTTGACCGCCGCCTCGAGTACATGACCCGCGCCATAACCGCCGCCCGCGTGGTAACCGGGTTCATGGCCGTGCCTGACCTTGTATTTCTCGGCAAATTCCTTGGCGCCGGGAAGCTTGAGCGTAGGCTCCCACTGGGTATTTCCCATGACACCTTCGGCATCGAGACCCAGGTTATGTCCGAAGTCCGGCAATCCCGGTCCCACAGCGAAGGCGAAGATCTTGGCGTACAGCCGGGCTTCCTTCGCCTGGCGCATGAAACCGGTGGAGTCAGGCAGGTAAGAACCGCCGATGACCATATCCGCTTTCTTGGCCTTGATCTTGATGATCATGGAGGAGAAATCGGTCGAGGCCTTGCCGTATTCCTCTTCGAATACGATCTGCATGCCAAGTTCTTTCGCCTTGCGCTTGACCCCTTCGGCCACACCGCGCGGGAACGCTGTGTTCTCGTAAACCAGGGCGATCTTTTTTAAGCCTTTTGATTTGCCGAGTTCGATAATCTGGTCCATGTAGAGATCGGCCAGGGTGTACAGGCCAAAGATGTTTTTGTAACCGCGAGCCCAGATCTCGCTCGAAGAAGCACCGGAGGACACCATGGGGAAATTATGCTTCTCGGCGATGGTGCTGGCGGCCAGGGTCACGTCGGAGGAATACGGCCCGATCAGCAACTGGACCTTGTCATCGGTGATGAGTTTTTCGTAAAGCTTGGCGCCGGTTTCCGGTTTGGACTCATCGTCATAATGAATGAGATGCACCTTTTTGCCGAGCAGCCCGCCCCGCTCGTTGACTTCCTCGACCCACATCTGGAAACCTTGCAATTGCTCCTGACCGGTGCGGGCGTACTTGCCCGTCAGTGCCACCGAAGTACCCACGTGAATCTCATTGTTCTGGGTAAGCGCGGGAGAGGCAAAGAGAAACAGAAGAATAGAAAGCAGAAATGACAGCGAAAATCTGGATTTCATGATTATCTCCTCCTTAAGTTACCGCAGTGGCAGCAGAGAAATTGCTTTGGAATACCATATCACAGGGATAATTCTGAGAGAAATCGCCAATTCGCTATACATGGCGTATTGACGAGTTTTTGCATGGCGAAAAACAGTACATTACTGTAACCGTGCAGCAATAATGACCCCAAAACATGACGGGACCGCTCATCCCGCTGCAGCTCGAGACGGTATTGGCTGCGGGCCGGGTAGCGCCTAGACTGATCGAAGGCATGGCCGATACCGTTTCCAACTTTCTCAAGTTTTGGGCCGGACGACATTCGGATCTCTACGGACAGCGCCGCAGACTTTAAATATGGTCTTCGGATAATTATTATCGAATCTGGTCCGGCCCCTGATCGGCTTGTCCGGGAGCTGGCTCACGGTGCTTTCGATCCGCGTCACCGACCGCCTCGGCAAGGAGGTGCGCACGGCGCCACGGGATGCGATGATTTTGGATGCCTATTGATGACGGCATTGCCGGTTGCACCTCATTCGGCGAACTAACCGCCGTGTCGGTGCAGCTCGCGCAGGCTGTCGTTCCAGTACTGGCCGAGCAGCGAGAGCGCCCGGAGTCCTTCCAGCGTGCCGGGCTTGCGGGCTAGCTGCACCAGTCCGATGATGCCGCCTTTGGTCGGCGGGGCGGACGCGAGTTCCCGGCTCATCTGGCCGATTGTATCGGACAGGCTTATAAGAAGGCGCTGTGTCTCCGGGCGATCCAGCGCCTGCAGCAGGCACATTAATCCCTCGTTGCGGGTGAAGCGGTCGATCAATGTCATGCCCTCGCTCGCCGTGCGCGCCACTCGAGACACGATCTCGTCGGACATGGCATCCTTGGCCGCCTCCAGTAGATTAATCATCTCTACAAGGCTTTTTATGGACGCCTCATCCAGCATTGCTGGGACTTGTGGTGTTTCGTTTGCTGCCACGGTCATTTCTCCTTTAGAGCAATCCACGTACTGTGGTCCAGTACAACTGGTTGTATGCCACCTTGAACCAGTGGATGGCTTTGGACGGAGGCTTCAACTCGGGCAGATTGACGTAATCGAAGGCGTTGTAGGTGGCGCGATCGTAACCGGCCTCGATGAAGCAATACACCTTGCCGTCGTACTCCCGAACCGGGACGCCGGTCTTGATCACGGAGGCGATGTTCTCGGCGACGATTTCCGCCTCGAAATGCGCCGCCGATCCGGTCTTGCTGACCGGAACATTGCTGGCATCGCCGATCACATAGACGTTCTCATGACCGTCCATGGTCAACTTGAAACGGTCCGTGGGGATCCAGCCGCCCTGTCCAAGGTTGTTCGCCTCGATCATTTCCATGCCACGGTGGGGCGGAATAGCAATCAGCAGATCGTATTTGCACTCGGTGCCTTCTTCGCTGTAGACGATCTTCTTGACCGGGTCAACTTCTCGTACGTTGAACAGGGTTTCGTACTCAATGCCGGCCTTGTCGAATTCCGGTTTGGCCCATCGGGCAACGTTCGCGGTGGCATGGACGTGGTTGACAGGATACTTGTACTGCAGTTTCACCTTGTCGCGGATGCCGCGCATCTTGAAGAAGTCGTGCAGCATGAACATCGCCTCCACCGGCGCCACGGGACATTTGTGGGGTATCGATACCACCATCGCCACGGTACCGCCCTTGAATTCCATGAGGCGCTTGTGCATGCGGATGGCGCCTTCCTCCGTGTAAAAAGTTTCCGCGCCTTCGCTCATGCCGGGCACTTCCTGCGGCACGATGCGCGCGCCGGTGGCGATCGCGAGAATATCGTAATCGTGGGTCTTGCCACTTTTGGTCTTGACCTGGTTCCGGTCGAGGTGGAACTCGGTGACCGCGTCCACGTGAAATTTGATACTCGACTCGAGCAGACTCGCTTCATCGCGATAAAGCTGATCCGGTGCCATCTGGCCGAAAGCGACGTACAATAGGCCGGGCTGATACATGTGCCGGTCGGAATCAGACAGCAAGGTGATCCGGACCTTTTTGGCGCGAATTTCATCCTTCAGCCGCCGCACGAGCTGATTCGCCAGAATGGTACCGCCCGTGCCACCACCGACGATTAAGATTCTCATTGCATTCTCCTATCTAATATTCCCGGGATGTTTCTGGCGGCCGGCCAGACATATCTTAACTTCGCACATATTACACTATTTAATCTTGCGGACCTTGATGTGCCAGGTCTCTTCGATTTTCTCGCTACTGACCATCTCGTGCCCAACCTTGTGAATCCACTCCGGCACATCGGCGGCCGAGCCATCATCGGTCGATAGCAGTTCAAGGGTATCACCCACGTTGGCCTGCTTCATGTAGGTAATCAGCTCCATGAGTGGCCCGGGGCAGAATGTGTTGCGTGCGTCGATGATCTTGCTTTCACTCATTTACCCTATCTCCTGTCAATCTCGAATTGGTCTTCCGCCATGGTCAGAAAGTGAGCAACTGTCCACCCTCGGACTGGCTCAGAAAGCGCGTCAACCCTGTCGGTGGCCCGAATTCGGAGTCGAGTTCGTTGTTCGTGATCTTTAGTAAATCCAAAGCCATCGAGCAGGGCAGAAGTTTCGCATCGCCGAGCTCGACCGCCTGTTTAAACAGTTGCTTGAAGGGCGGCACGCCCTTCTGCGCTAAGAGTTTTCCGAATTCGCCTTCGGTCGGTACGCCTGCCGAGTGGCCCTTAATGAAGTAGGTCAGGGCATTCATGGAGAAGAACACCGAAACCGCATCGCCTGTCGCGGCGGCGACCGAGGCAATCATTGCGGCCATCTGCAATTTTTCGCGCGTGCCGGAAACGCAAACGATACTGATTTTCTGGGACATTATGCTCTTGCCTCGCTCAGGATCTCGAACTTTGCGCGACGCAGACTCTTATCGATGTTCTGGCGCTCCGTGGCCGGATATCTCGTTTCTGGCTCGTATTTCTCATACTCAAGTGACCGCCTCCTTCAAAAAGCGTCGAACGGCCCAAGCCGACGCGCTCCCCAGTACGAGCCAATACAGGGCGTTGGCGAGCGCCGTTGCCCAAAAGAACTGTTGGGCGAGATCTGCGAGCTCGGCGGCCACCGGTGGCGGATAATCCGCGAAGGGACCTGTCGCAAGATGCGGGGCACCCACCAAGTACGGCACGACAAGCAGCCCGAGGGCTACCCAGCGCCAGCGGATTTTGCTGAAGGCCACGACGGCGAGTCCTGTGGCCGTGCAGACCACCGCGAGAAGCCACCAAAGCTGGCGCGCTTGCTGGTCCGCCGTGGCGGCACCCGGAATCTCGGGCGGAAGACCAAGCGACGGTGCCACAAAGAAAATGGCATATCCTGCTACTCCCCAGAGCAATCCGTATCGCCAATCAAGCTTGGCTACGTAATTGAGCTTGAGTGAGGATGCCATGCCCACCAGCATCACCAAGGCGAAACCGATGGCGGTCAAGACATTCGCCAGCAACGTGTAGCCCATCCGCTCCGCACCTTCTGCCGGTTCCCATTCGCCTGCCGGATGAGCGTGGCCCGCATCCTTGTGGCCATGTGTCACCTCACGCGCCGGTTCGGTCATCTGCGACGTGCGCGCTTGCTCGAAATGCTCGGCGCGGTGGATGATGGGAATTACCTGCCATAACTGGATAGCGCTCAGCAGCGACCCTGCGAGCGCCCCGACCAGCAGTGCGCAAAGTACGATGCGACGAAATAGCATCGTCGAATCAGTGGCAAGGGAAGCCCTGTGCATGACGGGCGTCGTGGGCCGCATTATGCACAGCGGACGTCGACACGAATCCCGCAGCAAACAGGATCACGGCGCCCAAGAGAAAAGCGGTCGTGAGCTGTAGTCCTTTCGAAACAGTTGTCGAGACAGTTGCGGCACGTGGGGTTGCAGCGACGGATGTTTGGTTTTGCATGGTCATTTCTCCTATATTAAACAACACCAGTTAATACAGCTAAAAGGGTGGAATGGTTCGGATAGTTAAGAGCGGACATCCACCTGGTCTCCGCATTCCGATCATGCCTGACGGTGCCAGCTGTAACGCTTAATGAGCTGCACAATGAAACTGTCGAGCATATAGCCGATGGCTCCGATAACAAGAACCATCGCCATGAGATGATCATAGTTAAGGCCTTCGCGCGCGTCCTCGATGGCGTAGCCGAGGCCCGAGGTCACACCGAAAAACTCCGCCGGCACGATTACGATCCAC
>Ga0224512_10000438_pt1 | contig 44440 bp, 42 predicted proteins | sample SF_May12_sed_USG_4_FD_169103 | JGI IMG/M metagenome (GOLD analysis project Ga0224512, IMG submission 169103) | Sediment microbial communities from San Francisco Bay, California, United States - SF_May12_sed_USGS_13 | ecosystem: Environmental > Aquatic > Marine > Sediment | place: USA... | reverse complement strand
CGTGATCACGGCGCCCTTTGAACCGTTGTACCAGACCAGACCGGGACGCGGCCGTACGCCGGCCGTCGATGCGACGTTCAGAATCACCCCACCGCCGCGCTCACGAAACACCGGAACGGCGCTCTTCGCGCCAAAATAAAGGGATTTCACGTTCACCGCATGGATGCGGTCTATTTCCTCTTCCGTCACGTCCAACATCGGGCCGTTGCGGTGGGTAAAGCCGGCGTTGTTGACGAGAATGTCGAGCCCACCGAAGGTCTCCAGCGCTGCCGCAACCATGCCGGCCATGTCGCCTTCACGGCTTACGTCGGTGCGGACGAACCGCGCCGGTTCGCCCAATGAATCGGCCACTTCCTGGCCAGCGGACTCGTTGATGTCGGCGACGATCACCTTCGCACCCTCGTCGACGAACCTGCGGGCGATGCCCTCGCCGAAACCGGAGGCCGCGCCCGTTACAGCCGCAACCTTTCCGTTAAGTCTCATTGTCTCTTCCCCTCGTGAATTGTACAGTTTTCAAGACAATCTCCGCCACGCCGGTTGGAAAACAGGTCGTCACAAACTATTATTACCGCATAATAGGTTGACCGGGACACGCTGCCGTACAAAAAGGCTTGAACACGCGCCGTCAGTATCTGGTATCTTCGCGGACGGCTTTATACAGTTTTGGATGTGGAATTTATGTGCACTTTCTGGTTTCTTTGCGCGGCCCCTCGCGGTTCGAATTCGGGGAGTGAAGGTTAAGGGATGAGTAGCAATACCATATTGCTGGTTGAAGACACGCCGTCGCTGGCGCGCCTGTACAAGCAGTACCTGGACGGCGAGGACGCGGACGTTACGGTGGTCGGCACCGGGAAAGAAGCGCTCGCGGCACTGAGCAGGGAAACGCCCTCCGTGGTACTGCTCGACCTCAGGCTGCCGGACATGGACGGGCTGGACATCCTGAAGGAAATGCAGTCGCGCGAACTGCCGAGCGAGGTGGTGGTGGTCACGGCGCACGGCTCGATCAACGTCGCGGTCGAGGCCATGCGCGCCGGCGCATACGATTTCCTGGTCAAGCCATTCAACGCGGAGCGGCTGTTGGTTACCGTGCGCAACGCCCTGAAACACGGGTCGCTGTCGGCGATCGTGAAGAAGATCATCGACGTCTCGCGCGACAGCTATTTCGGGTTCATCGGCTCGTCGCTGGCGATGCAGGCGGTGTACCGCACTGTCGATGCAGCGGCGGCCTCGAAGGCGACAGTGTTTATTACCGGTGAATCGGGCACCGGAAAGGAAGTGGCCGCCGAGGCGATCCACAGGCAGAGCCCCCGCAAGAACGGGCCGTTCGTTGCCATCAATTGCGGCGCGATTCCCAAAGACCTGATGGAATCCGAGATCTTCGGACATGTGAAGGGCGCCTTTACCGGCGCACACGCGGATCGCGAGGGTGCAGCGTCCCGGGCCTCCGGCGGCACCCTGTTTCTGGATGAAATCTGTGAGATGGACCTGGCCCTGCAGACCAAGTTGCTGCGCTTCATCCAGACCGGCACCCTCCAGAAGGTGGGCGGTTCGAAGACCGAAAAGGTCGATGTCCGGTTCGTGTGCGCCACCAACCGCGACCCGCTGGCGGAGGTCGAGGCCGGAAATTTCCGTGAGGATCTGTATTACCGGCTGCATGTCATCCCGCTGCACCTTCCGGCTCTGCGCGACCGCAATGGCGACGTTATCGAGATCGCGCGTCATTTTCTCAGCGAGTATGCGGCCGAAGAGGGCAAGCTTTTCGCCAGCTTTACGCCGGAAGCCGAGCAGGTTATCGGGGAGTTCAACTGGCCCGGCAACATCCGGCAGGTCCAGAACGTTCTGCGGAATATCGTGGTGCTGAACGAAGGCGATGTCGTGACGGGCGATATGTTGCCGCCGCCGCTGAATCGGCCGGCGTCGGCCGCCAAGGCTGGACCGGCTGCCGAGCAGCAATTCGATCAGCCCCACGACGCGGAACAAGGCGCCTCCGCTGCCGTGGCCCGCAGCAACGAAGACGGCGACGGCGATGGCAACATCGTGCCCTTGTGGAAGGTGGAGCGCGATGTTATCGAACGCGCTATCGAAGCCTGCGAAGGAAATATCCCGAAGGCTGCGGCCAAGCTGGGAATCTCTCCGTCGACCATCTACCGCAAGAAATTGAGCTGGGAATCCGAAGACACCGGATCTTAAGCCGTTATCCGCAGGAGCGTCCTCAGGGCGGGCACAGCGACCACGCCCGTTAAAAGCGTGGGAAGCACAGACGGGCGCCGATACAACGTAATCCGATAATTCGCTATTGCGGCGGTGGATAGCCGGAGCGCGCGAATTCGCGCCAACTCTCTGCCACCAGATCGTGTAGCCCGCTCAGGAGTTCGGACGCCAGGCTCGCGTCGTTTACGGTCGCCGCCGACTCAAGCCGCTCCACCAGCAATTGCAGGCGCAACGCACCGAAAGTCCCCGAACTGCTCTTCATTGCGTGTGCCTCGGCGGCAACCGCATTGAGGTCCCCGGAATCCATGGCCACCTGCATGCGCGGCAAGCGTTCGTCGGTTTCGGTCATGAACGATGCGATCAGTTCGCTCACCAGTGCCGGGCCCGCATCGTCCCGCAACTGCTCCAAGGTCGCGTTGTCGACAAGGGTGGCATCGGCAGCTCCGGCCTCCGCGCCTTCGGGCGCGCTGCCGCCACCGTCGGCGTCAGGCGGGCCGAGCAGGCGCCACAACACCGAAGACAGGATTCGCCGGTCAACGGGTTTGGAGACGTGGTCATCCATCCCGGACTCGAGGCAAAGCTGCCGATCCTCGGCATTGACGTGCGCCGTCATTGCCACGATGGGGACCGATCGGGCGGGTTCGGGCAGGCTCCGGATTTGTGCGGTCGCTTCGAAGCCATCCATCCCGGGCATCCTGATATCCATCAGTACCAGCCCGTACTTACCTTCCCGCGCACCGTCGACCGCCTGCTGTCCGTTCTCCACGGCGTCGCAACCGTATCCCATTTTCTTAAGGATCGAAATGCCGAGCAGCCGATTGGTCTGACTGTCATCCACCAGCAATATGCGTTGTCCGCGCGCATCGGACGCATCGATCACGCGCGCCGACGTCGCGGGCACTTTGACCGCCACTGCTTCGGCCGGTAAGGCGTCGAAGACACCGACACCGCAGTAACCAAGAAATGCGCCATCGCCATCGATCCGCGGTACGCCGTTCAGGCGCACCGCACGAGTGCGCCTGCCATCCCGCAGTACCAGGTTGACGTTGGTCAGTCTGCGATGCTCCTGCATGTCCTCTATGCATTTCGACAAGACGGCGTCAACGGTGGCCCCGGCCGGTGACGCCAGTTCCGCGAGACTGCGGCCAACCAACCATTGAAGGTCATCGCGATTCAATTCGCTGCGGACGGCAGTGGCCAGCGAAAACCGGTGCAGCACATCCGTCTCCCATATCCACGTGCCGGCGGCGGAGATGATCAGGCGCGATTTTTCGCGCTCGATACGCGCCTCCAACGCGCGTGTATGCTCCTTCGTGATATCGCTCGCGCTGACGATGAGGAATTCGCCGCTGTCCAGACTGGCCTCGTCGAAGCGCACCCACGTCCCGCAATCGAGTTGTCGCTCGCCAGCCAGACCGGCTCCCGGGCCACCGGGCGCCGGTGCGCCGGAGATGCCGGTCGTGGCGTCATCGTAATGGCTGCCGATCGCGACAAAACCGTCCATGTCAGCAAAAAGCCGGCGCCACGGCCTGTTGCAGAACACGAGCCGCCTATCGGCGTCATAAATTGCGAGCGCGATTGGCACCGTATCTATGGCGTCGCCCCAATTCGCAGCTGGTATGCCCACGCCGCCGCTATCGGGGCGATGGTGCCTGGATTGGCGTGCCGCCAGAAAGGCAAGCCCGGCCCCGGTTATTACAGTCGCGCCGAGCCAAAATGGCAGTGCAAGCGCGGATTCGCCGACGGCCGCGTTGCCGGCGAGTCGAGCCACCAGCCCCGCCAGCGAAGCGAAGAACAGGACCGCCAAACCGGTAAGAGACAGGAATCGTGTTCTCAAACCCGGTATTTCCTCCGGTTGCTCAAAGGGCCCATGGCCGGGCGTTCCAAGAGTGCAGTGCATGCTGTCCCCCAATTTGGGCCACGCGTCAAGCGAAGACAGACGGCTTGCCAGCGTTCGCCGGGCGATGCATTAGTGACGGATGATCCTGCTTTTCTCGGATTTCGGGTATTCTGGGCCCTACGCGGGCCAGATGCGGACGGCTCTGTTAGCGCAGGATCCCGACGCCGCGATCGTCGACCTGATGCATGACGCGCCGCGCTGCGACCCGAAGGCCGCCGCCTACTTGCTGGCCGCACTGGCCGGGCGAATGCCGGCGGAATGTGTTTGTCTTGCCGTCGTCGACCCCGGCGTTGGCGGCGACCGCACCCCGCTCATTGTGAAGGCTGGTCGCCGCTTTTTCGTGGGCCCCGGTAACGGGCTGTTCGAGATTCTGGGGCGCCGGGCCGGAAATGCCCGTGGCTGGCGAATCGACTGGCGGCCGGAAGGTATGTCGGATTCATTTCATGGCCGCGACCTGTTCGCTCCGGTTGCGGCGATGCTGGGTAAAGGGGCGTTCCCACAGGCCGCCGAAGTCGGCTCGGACGGCGCGGGCGCGACCTGGCCTGACGACCTTCCGGAGGCGATCTATACAGACGGATTCGGGAACGTCATGAGCGGACTGCGGGCGTCTCTCATGGGTGAGGAGGCGCGGATCGCCGTCGCCGGGCGTCAGCTGCGACGTGCGCGCATCTTTTCCGATGTCGCGGCGGGTGAGGCGTTCTGGTACGAAAATTCGATCGGCCTGGTGGAAATCGCCGTCAATCGGGGCAGTGCAGCCGATATTCTGGATTTGAAGCCCGGCGATCCTGTAGGCCCGGCGCCCTGACCGAAGGAGGCACGATTCATGGACCGCGGCACGCATGCATTCAGTGACGATCCCCGCAATCAGTCCGTTCTTGTCCACGTTAACGGCCAACTATTGCCGCGCGCCGAAGCGGTGGTCTCGGTCTTCGACAGCGGCTTCCTTATGGGCGACGGCGTCTGGGAAGGCATGCGGCTGCACAATGCCAGGATTGCATTCCTGGACCGGCACCTCGACCGGCTCTGCGAGGGCGCTAAGGCGATCGACCTCGAAATCGGCATGAGCCGGGAGGCACTGTCCCGGTCGCTATACGATACCGTCACGGCAAACAGCATGGATTCGGGCGTTCATATCCGCCTGATGGTGACGCGGGGCCTCAAGTCCACACCCTATCAGAGTCCGAATGTGAATGTCGGCGGGCCGACGGTGGTCATCATCGCCGAGCATAAGGCGGCCAGCGAAGCGGTGGCGGCGCGGGGCCTGAGGCTGTTCACGGTGCATGTTCGCCGTGGCGCGCCGGACGTGCTCGACCCGAAGCTCAACATTCATTCCAAGCTGAACTGCATCACGGCGGCGATCCAGGCCGACAAGGCAGGCGCGGATGAAGGCCTGATGCTGGACCCGCACGGCTTCGTTGCCACCTGCAACTCGACGAATTTCTTCATTGTGCGGCGCGGCGCGGTGTGGACCTCCACGGGGCGCTACTGCATGAACGGCATCACCCGGGCCAACGTGCTGACGCTGGCGCGCAAGGACGGGATCCCGGCGGAAGAGAGGGACTTCTCGCTGACCGAGACCTACGGCGCGGACGAGGCTTTCGTGACCGGCACGTTCGGGGGGCTGACGCCGGTACGCGAAATCGACGGGCGCACGATCGGCGACGGCCCGCCCGGCCCGGTTACCCGGCGGCTGAGCGACCTTTACCGCGCTCTGATCGAGCGCGAATGCCCGCCGCCGCTGCAGGCCTGAACGCCATGGCTGCGGCGCGGATCGCGATGTGGTCGGGGCCACGCAACGTCTCGACGGCGCTGCTCCGGTCGTGGGGCAACCGCGCCGACACGGCGGTGTGGGACGAGCCGCTTTATGCCCATTACCTGACGCAGTGCACGCCCGATCATCCGGGCATCGAGGAGGTCGTCGCCGCACACGAGACCGACTGGTGCAAGGTCGTCGCGCGCATGCTGGGTCCGGTCCCCGACGACCGGCCGATTTACTATCAGAAGCATATGGCGCACCACATGCTGCCGCAGATCGAGGATGGCTGGCTTGCCGAACTGTCTAACGCCTTCCTGATCCGCGATCCGGCCGAAGTGCTGCTGTCCATGTCGAAGACCATGCGGGTGGTGACCATGCAGGACACGGGCATTCCCGACCAGTTCCGGCTGTTCGAGCGGGTGCGCGGACTGACCGGCGTGGTCCCGCCGGTGATCGACGCAAAGGACATCGGAACCGACCCGGAAGGGACGCTGCGGGCGCTGTGCGACGCGCTGGCCGTTCCGTTCGACGATGCCATGCTGTCGTGGCCACCGGGCCCGCGGCAGACCGACGGCGTCTGGGGCCGGCACTGGTATGACCGGGTCAACGCGTCCACCGGGTTCAGGCCGTGGCAGGCTCGCAACGAACCGCTGCCGGACCGCGTCAGGCCGCTTCTGGACGATTGCATGGAAATCTACGAGGAGATGCAGCGAGACCGGCTGGTTCCCTGACCGTCGGATGTTTGGAAATCCGGTACGCAACATCTTTCCATTCGATTTCGGTATCCTCCCGAGCGACACATAAATGAAACCTTTACTGTCGAAGTTCTAACCTTGAACATCGATTCAGCGGCGCCCTTCCGGAGGTAGCGATGAAGCGTTTTCTTTCGATGAGTGCGGCCGGCGTGATCCTGCTGACGTTGACGGGGTGCTTGGCGTCACACCACGCCCAGTCCGTGCGGGCGGGACAGGACGGCGACCGCCTCACCGTTGGGACCGTGCAGCGGGAAATCCACGTCGGCATGTCGGGCTCGCGGGTGATCGAGGTGCTTGGCTCGCCGAACGTGGTCACCACCGACCAACAGCGCCGCGAAGTCTGGGTATACGACAAGATCGCGACGGAGTCGGTCCGTTCCGATAGTTCGGGCAGCATCACGACGCTGATCCTCGGCGCCCCAAACACCGTCGTCGCCGGGGGCAGGGGGGACAGCACCTATTCGTCCGGCGCCAGTTCGACCAGCCAGCGCACCTTCACCGTCATCATCAAGTTCGACGAAAATAAACACGTGCGGGACTTCGCTTACCACACCACCCGCTTCTAGGAGGTAAGGCATGACCGTTCGGCCCGGACAAGCCGCGCGGCTGGCAATCCTGCTGCTGGCGGTCGTATTGAATGCCTGCGAAGCGGGTATTCCCAAGGAAGCGTTGCGGATCAACGAGCAGACCTTCGCCGAACGCCAGCTGCAGACGCGACGGTTCGAAACCTCCGACGAGAAGATGATGCTGTCGGCCGTCGCCGGCCTCCTGCAGGATCTCGGCTTCAATCTCGATGAAAGCGAGACGCGCCTGGGCGTCGTGGTTGGATCGAAGACGCGGGACGCGACGGAAGCCCGGCAGGTTGCGCTCGCCATCTTTTCTGCTTTCTTCGGCAGCCGCGAGCCGATCGACGACAGGCAGAAGCTGCGGGCCTCGGTCATCACCCGCCCGGTCGGAGAGAACCATGAACATATCGCCGTCCGTGTCACCTTCCAGCGGATCGTCTGGAACACCGACAATGAGATATCCAAGGCGGAGGCGCTGAGTGCCCCGGCATATTACCAGCGGTTTTTCGACCAGCTGTCCAAAGCCGTCTTCCTGGAGGCACATGAGATATGACGCGCGCGCTTGGCAGAACAATTTGTGCGACCCTCGTGCTCGTCGCGGCGGCGGCGTGCCAGATGGATTCGCGCGACCAGCTTCTCGCATCCAGCCACAGCCAGGTCGCGCTGCGCAGTATCCAGACCCGCGTTTTTGACACGACCGATCGGGAAACCACTCTGCGCACGGCAATCGGGACGCTGCAGGATCTCGGATTCGTTATCGACGAGGCCGATGCCGTTTTGGGCGCGGTCAGCGCAACCAAGCTGGACCGCTACATGATGCGCATGACGGTCACCGTTCGGCCGCGCGGGCAGACGCAGACCCTGGTCCGGGCCAACGCGCAATACCAGGACAGGGAAGTCACCGACCCGGAGCCCTACCAGCACTTCTTCGTTGCGCTGTCCAAGGCAATGTTTCTGACGGCGCACCAAGTCGACTGACGGCCATCAGTGACGCAGAGCGCCCCTGCGCTAATCCCCTCATGACAGCGCCAAGGGCGCAGGACAATTCACTCCCTCCCCTCCAGGTCCATCTTGAGGCCGATCAGGTGCAGCAGGTCCTTGAGCGTGACCAGGCCGACCAGCCGGCCGTTCTCCACCACCATCAGCCGGCTGTTGCCGGTGCGGCGCATGAGCTTCAGCGCCTCAACCGCATCCAGCCCGGCTTCAACGGTATTCTCCGGCGAGGCCGGCGACATGATCTCGAAGACCCGTGCAAGTTCCCATTTGTCGCGCGGCACCTGTTTGATCTGGCCGATCCCCACACCGCCGAGCAATCCCGACTCGTCGACGACCGGAAAGAGCTCGTGATAGTGGACATACACATGGTCGTTCACCAGCCGCTGGACGGTGATATCCGGCGGCACGGTGACCGGGTTACGCACCATGAAGCGGCGAACCGGCTCACCGGCGATGACGCGGCGGGTTTGCAGTTGCATATAAGAACTCGCGGCAGCGGCCCGAATGAACATGCCGATCAGCGCATACCAGATGCCGCCGATCACATTGCCGGCAATGAAATTCAGCAGCCCCAGTCCGATCAGCACGAACCCGAAGATCGACCCCGCATTGGCCGACAGGCGCGTCGCCCATTGCAGATTGCCCGTCCGGTACCACAGCGCGGCCCGCAGCATGCGCCCGCCGTCGAGCGGGAATGCGGGCACCAAGTTGAAGACCGCCAGCATCGTATTGACGAAGGCAAGCCACCCGGCGACGGCCAGCACCGGAACCGGCGCCGCAATGCCCGCTCCGAGCAGACCGACGACGTAGAACGACAGGGCGAGCGCGCCGCTGGCGATGGGTCCGGCGACAGCCATCAGAAATTCCGCCTGCGCGGTAGGCGGCTCGTCCTCCATCTCGGCGACGCCGCCGAAAATGAACAGCGTGATGCCGCGTATCGGCATGCCGTACCGGCGGGCCACCAGCGAGTGGCTGAGTTCGTGGAACACGATCGATGCGAACAGACCCAGCGCCCCGGCGACACCCATCCACAGATACGATGCGGGCGCCAGACCCTGATAATTCTGCGGGAAATAACCGCCGGCCAGGGACCACGTCACCAGCACCGCCAGGATCAGCCAGCTGGCATCGATCTTGACCTCGAAGCCGAGAATTTTGAAAAGCCTGATCCCGCCTCCAAACATCGATCATTCTCCGGGGTACGTTCCGGCCCGCCGCGGCGATCGCGGCGATCGTCCGTTATGTGAGTCTCCGAAAGGCCGACCGCAAGTCAAACCACGCCGATCGGCGGCGACCGCCGGCGCATGCCGCTCAGCGCCTGGCCGGTAATTGCCAGCAGCAGGATGGCGCCGCCCAGCACGGTCGACAGGCTGGGAATTTCGGAAAAGGCGAGCCATACCCAGACCGGACCCAGCACCACCTCGGTCAGCGCAAGCAGCATCAACTCAGCTGCCGGTACATGGCGCGACCCGATTGTGTAGATGACAAGGCTCCCGGCGATGGCCAGGGCGCCATATACGAGACAGAGCGCTAGGTCGGGAGCAGTGACGACGAATCCCGATCCGCCCGCGGCGATCGCCAGTCCGGCGGCCAGCGCCCCGACCAGCCCCGCCAGGCAGGTGGCGGGCATCATGTCGGCCCCGCGTCCGCCGCGCAGGGCCACCGCATAGCCGGCAAAACCGGTTGCCGCACCCAGGGCGGTAAGGTCCCCGAACGGGTCGCCGGCCGCGACGCCGTCGCCCACCATCACCGCTACGCCCAGCGCGGCGGCGGCCATCGCAGCCCATGTCGCGCGGCGCACCATCTCGCCAAGCAGGAGGCGCGCGAGGATGGCCGCGATGAACGGGCCGGCACTCAGCAAGAACAACGTGTTCGCCACCGTCGTGTGGGTCATCGAGAATATGAAGCAGGTAAATCCGGCGGCCAGGCAAAACCCCGCGATCACGGCCGGACGGCCGGCGTCACGGAAGGCATTGCCCACATTACCCTTGCTGCGGAATGCGATCAGAACCAGCAGCGCCGCGGCCAGGCCGAGCGACCGCCAGAACAGGATCTGCCATTCGTTGGCGGATTCAATGGAACGAATGAAGAGTCCGCCGAGACTCATGCCGGCCCCGGCGGCCAGAACCAGGATCCGGCCGCGTAACAGGACGGCGCCGTCCGCCGCAATTGCACCAGCGTCACTCAACGGTTGCCAGCATTCCTTCCTGCCGGTTTCTGCGGGATCTACGCCGGCGACGACCTCGCTAACCGCGCGAGAACAACGCGGTCAGGGCGCCGCCGAAGCTTCCCTCTTCCAGATATTTCATACCATAGACGCCGCCGGCGATGATTGAAACCAGAGCGATCAGCGAACCGATGGCCAGCGTCGAGACGCCGGTGATGCCCTGTCCGATGGTGCAGCCCATCGCCAGGATACCACCGGTACCCATCAGGGCGCCGCCAAACAAATGGCGGATCATGTCGTTCGAATCGTTGAAGCTTTCGATGCTGAAAGTCCGTGTCGCCATCGCCATCACGAAGGATCCGGCGATCACCCCGCCAACCGCGGCGATACCGAAATTGATCGTCGCGCCCGAGAATGTCATGAGATAGACGAGTCCTTCGCCGGTCGGGTTCACGAAGGTGAAGGAAGCCAGTTGCGTCGGCTCGAAATCGTCGTAGCCGATCACGCCGGTCGCATACCAGCCCGCCGGAATCAGCAGGCCGATGATCAGGCCGGCCGCAATATCCCGGCTCGAAGCGCGGAATGCAGCTTCCTTGAAGCAGAAGACGAGTAATCCACCGGCCAGAATCAGTGTCGCCACCCACCGGACGGTTTCGGCCGATACGCCTGTAATGCCACCAAGCACGTCAGGAATCCCCTGGGATTCGAACGACGCGGAAAGATCGATATTGGTGGCTGCTTCCATTTCCACGCGGGCCATGCCGATCAGCCCGCGCAGCGTCATATAAGCGAATATCCCGAGCACGATGGCGACAACGAGGGACTTCAGGTTGCCGGCACCGAGCCGCACCAGTGTCTTGTTTCCGCAGCCGCCGCCCAGCGTCATGCCGAACCCGAACATCAACCCGCCGAGTATGGCGCCAAGCCAGCCGAGATTCGTCGTCAGATATATCGACCCGCCGAGGTCGATCACCTCGAAGGCATGCATGCCCTGGCTGACAAGCATCGCAATCGCAATCGCCAGCATCCAGGCGCGAAACCGGTTCCAGCTTCCCATGAACACCATGTCGGATATGGCGCCCATCGTACAGAAATTCGTGCGCTGGGCAGTCGCACCGAAAATCCCCCCAAGCGCGAATCCCAGCGAGGCGACGAGAGTGCCGATCGACATGTCTTCCATTGGTATCTTCCTCTCTTTGCAGATCTCACGTTTGATCCGCCGCACCGTCGCGGGCCGGCAGGCCGCGGATTATGTCCGTCTTGTTAGTTACGAAAAATCGAATATGTAATCTGCCACCGGCAGGCGTCGGGATGCAAGTCCACATCGTCACGGCGCGGCCCGAGCCGCCGATTAAGGAAGTCGTTAAGATTCATGTATAATCTGCAAGGTTCTGGAAACAGGACCCATGAGCGGACCCAAAGCGAACCAGCAGCACGACCTGTGGGTCGATCGGTGTCGGCAGCAGCTCGAAAGAGGCGCTGCCGGCAACGCGCTTGCCGCGTGGATGCAATCCGAGGGAGTGAGCGCGGACATGGCCGCCGCCATCCTGCAGGCCGCGCGAAGTGGGGCGCCAGAGGATCCCGGGCAGCCGGGCGGCGAGGACGCCACGCCAACCATGGTACCGGAACCCACGGTGCCGGAACCCACTGTGCCGGAACCCACTGTGCCGGGACCCACTACTCCGCTGGGCCAGGCTGTGCCATCTCCCGGGGCGGATCCCGCAGTCCCCGACCAGGACGGTGCATCCGTGGAACGCGCGACCGCTGCGCCGCCGGCGCAACACGCTCCTGCATCCGATAACACGGCTGCGGTATTCGCCAATGCGTTCGGAGGGCCGGGCATGATGGCCAGTGGCAATCCGACGCCCGCACCGGCAAATCCCGGCCAGCCGGATGCCGGTCCGACCGTCGAGCCCCCGCTGGCCACGACGATCCCGACGCCGGCGGCATCGCAGCCACCGGTGCAGACTTTGCCGCCAGGGGATCCCCCAACAACACAGCAGGAATTACCCGAGCCTCCGGCTTTCCTGCCTCCGGGCGACCCGGCCGCAGCCGCTGCAACGCCTGTCACGCCGCTGCCGCAGCATACCGTTGTGGCGCAGGATCAATCGCTCCACCCGCCGACTCCGCCGTCGCCCGCACCGCCGAACCCGTTTGGCACACCGCGGCCACCGATCGTATTTGCGCCCGTCCCGGCACCGGCCGAGAAGAGTTTGCGCGAGGACGGTGCGCCAACGGACCCGGCGCCGCAGGAAACCCCTGCCGCGGCCGGGACCAGGGACGATGCATACCGGGGCGTCGATGTGGCGGCAGGCGGCGACGCGAATGAAGCTGTGCTCGACGAGTCGGACGCTCCCATGATGGAGCCCGACCAGGAACCAGGCACGACCTCCGGCCCGCCCGCGGGGGACGATTTACCGGCAGATGCGGCGCATGAAGAGCGAACCGGAAATCCGGAAATATCGGTACCCAACGAACCGGACTCCCCGGCGGACACCCTGGAACCGCCCACCGACGAGGACGAGGACGGGGACGGGGACGAAGCCGTTGAAGAGGAGTCTGCAGACGTCCTTGTCGCCGACTTCAATGACGCCGAGCATACCCTGCCAATGGAGCCGGCGGCCGAGGCGACGGCTCCGCACACATCCCCGGACGAACCGCAGCCGGACGACGAATTTCCGGACATGGCCGCGCCGGAGGAACAACGTCAATTCGGGGATTCGCTTGGGGAAGCCGCGTCCCGGATGGGGATGGACCTGCGCCAGAGCCAGCGACAGGTGCTTGCCGAAACCTATGAGGACTTCATCGGACAGGAACGGCAACGAGGTCTGGAATCGCCCGGCACGCCCGCCGATGAAGCCGTCGCTGAACCTGCCGATGAAGCCGGCATCGAAACCGATTACAGAGCCAACGGGACGCCGAAGCAACCCGACAAACAACGCACCATCGACCGGCGGGACAGCGGTTGGCTGGCATCCGCCGATGCGGTCGATGATGAGGACGGTGAGTCAGCGGAGGCGGTCCGGGATGCGAGCAGCCAGGAACCTCGCCCCCCGCAGCCGCCCGGATCGACGGGCGGCAACGAAGGGGAACTGGCGCGCGCCATCCGCGAGGCCGAACAGGGCGCCGCCCGCGAATCCGATCCCCTGTCCCATCGCCCGATTCCGAAGTCCGAGGAGGAACTGACCGCCGCCGCGAAGGAGCTGGGAATCAGCTTCCGTGAGGATCCCGAAGACGGCCGGCCGCTGGCGCCTTACGAGCAGGACGATGAGATGGCGCGCGTTGCGCGCGAACTCGGGATCAGCTTCCGGGACGATTCCGTTGGGCCGACGTCGGCGGATCCGGACGACCCCGCGGCAAAAGCGGCGCGGGAACTGGGGATCAGTTTTCGCGATGGCTACCAGCCGGAAAAGAAACAGAAGAGCGTTATGTTACGGTACTGGCGAATCATTCTGGTGATTGCACTCGCCGCGTTCGCCATGCCGGTCCTGGCAGCATATCTGATGTTCTCCGGCAGCTAGAGCGGATCGTGATCGATCATACTCACGATCCGCTCAACAACATAAAGATAGAGCCGATTCAACGAACTGGAGAATTGCCGAAGGCGATTCCACTCAGCCCGGATCAGGTCTGGCGCGCTGTTCCAAGGCACAAAGCGGTTTGGGCATTCTCGCACGCGTTAACCTGATGGCAACCCAGGCGATATATCGTTCAGTCGGGGGCTGTTATCGGTTGGAGTCCACTATGCGTGTGGAAATTGGCGTATTCTTCGCGGAGTCCCCACTTAGCGACAAGGATGCGCTACAGAGATTTCGCGCCCGTCGTGGCGAACGGGACCCGGACCGGTCGATTGAACCCGGTCCGCGTATTGCCGCTTTCCTGGGCGAACTGACGGATCGCTATCCCCGTCTCGATGCGTTGCCTGAGGGGGACCGGGCAAGTTCTCCCTGGTCCGGTGATTTCTGCGTCTCGGAAGACCAGGTTCTGATCGCACTGGGCAGCAGCCAGTGCGCGGACGCGGTCGAATTAATCCTGGAGCTGGCGGAACGGCATAGTCTCGTCTGCTTTGATCCGAAGACCCGTTCGATCCTCACGGCCCCATCGGGTATACACATGGAAAGACAGTCGGATGCAGCGATCTGGCCGCTCACGCTGGCGACCCTGTCGCTCGCGCTTGTCGGACTCCTGTGGCTGCACTGATACCGGTTCGCCGTGACAATTCGTATGCGGCAGGCTATCGCTCCCGGCGCCACGTGCTAGATTGACGTGAGCGGTCGGGCAGGGTCACCAGCAAGGTGCGTCATGGCAGCAATGGAATGGCAAGACTCGTTCAGCGTCGGCAACGAGAAGATGGACGACCAGCACAAGGGGCTGGTCGACCTGGTCAATCTGCTGGATGACGAGGACATGACCGGCATCGCGCTCGAGCGGCTGAAGAGCTATGTCCAGGAGCATTTCCGGGATGAGGAACGGCTGCTGCAAGCCGCCGGATATCCCGATCTTGACGAACAGAAGATCCAGCACAAGGAATTCGAGGACTGGCTGGCGCAGACCCACCAGAGCTATGTGACCGGCAGCGGCTCCAAGACCCTGAGGCAGGATGTACAGGAATACCTGAAGAGCTGGCTGACCGAGCACATTTTGGAGTCGGACAAAGCCTATATGTCCTGGCTCAAATAGAAGCGGCAGTTGAAGAATAAAATCATGCCTGTCCGGACAGTTGCGAGGCCGGCGGGGCGCCGGCGCGGACTGCTCGCCGGCCTGACCGTCCTTACCCTGGCCGCCCTGCCCGTGCGAGCCGACGAGGCGACGCTGGCGGACGCGATCCGCAAGGCGGACGCAGCAGGAACGGAAACGCCGCGGGTTTCAGTGCTCGATTCGGAGATCGACCTCGACGGCGCCTACCGGGTGCAGCAGATCGTTGTCGACACCAGGCTCGCCGCGGGCGATTCGGTGGCCGGCTACAAGGCGGGGCTGACCGGCAAACTGGCCCGCTGGTGGTTTGATATCGACAACCCCGTATTCGGCGTGATCCTGGCCGCCGGACTGCGCACGAGCGGCGATGCGATCGCCATACCGAAGGGCCGCCATATGTTGCTGGAGACCGAGATCGCCTTCGTCGCCGGTGCGCGGATCGACGGGCCGGTCGCGGACGTGGCGGCGCTGAAGCCGCTGATCCGCGGCGTCGCGCCGGTCATCGAGGCTCCGGCCGGCGGCTTTCCCGAGAGCCAGGCCCGCAAGCTGACCGTGACCGACATCGTCGCCAACAACGTTTCCGCGCATATCCTGATCGTCGGCGATGAGCGCCCTACCGCAGGCCTGGACCTGAAGAGGCTGACCGCCACCCTCTCGCGCGATGGCAAGCAGATCAGCAAGGGCAACGGCGCGGACGCCATGGGCGACCCGTGGACGGCCGCCCTGTGGCTGGTCAAGGTCGCGGTCAAACAGGGCCGCGTCATCGAGCCCGGCCACCTGCTCTCCACCGGCGTCATCGGCAAGCGTATTGAGGCGGAGCCGGGCCGCTATACCGCCGATTTCGCGGAACTGGGACAGTTCGAGTTCACGATCACGAAATAAAGTGGCGTCTGATCGCGTGTGAACGCTTCCGAGCGACCTCATCCTTCGAGACGCGGCTTTGCCGCTCCTCAGCATGAGGACACAGACCACGGAGCCTCACGCTGAGGAGCCCTGAAGGGGCGTCTCGAAGTATGAGGTCGCTCAAGGCCAGGGCGCACTGGCGAAAACGTGCGGAAAGACAGGATACCGGGAGACAGAACGGTCAAGTAATGGCGCGCGTCGCCTGCTCCAGCCACGGCACCGTTTCGCCGTCCACCAGTGGCGTCAGGGTTTCGCGCACCTGGGCATGGTATTCGTCCAGCCATTCGGTTTCGGACGGCGTCAGTAGCGACGGCTCGACGAGATTGAGGTCAATCGGCGCGACGGTCAGGGTCTCGAAGCCGAGCATCGTCTTCTCCGCGCCGTCGATCTCGATCGGCGTCACGCACACCAGATTCTCGATCCGGATGCCGTATTCACCGGTCTTGTAGTAGCCCGGCTCGTTGGAGACGATCATGCCGGGCTTCAGCGCCACCGTGTTGGGGATCTTGGAGATCCTCTGCGGCCCCTCATGGACGCCAAGATAGCTGCCGACCCCGTGTCCGGTGCCGTGGTCGTAGTCGAGGCCCGCCTGCCACAGCGCCGCGCGCGCCAGCGCGTCGAGCTGCGAGCCCGTCGTGCCCTCCGGGAAGCGCGCGGTGGCCAGCGCGATATGGCCCTTGAGCACGCGGGTGAAGCGGTCGCGCATTTCCGCCGTCGGTGCACCGATGGCAACGGTGCGGGTGACGTCCGTCGTGCCGTCGAGATATTGCGCCCCGGAATCGACGAGATACAGTTCGCCCGTCCCCAGCGTCCGGTCGCTCTCGGGCGTCACCGAATAGTGCACGATGGCGCCGTTCGGGCCGGAGCCGGATATGGTCCGGAAACTGAGGTCGGCGATACGGTCGTTCTCGAGGCGGAAGCCCTGCAGTTTCTCGGCTGCAACGATTTCCGAAATGCCGGGCGCCGCCGCTGCGAGCCAGGCAAGGAAGCGGGTCAGCGCCGCGCCGTCGCGGCGGTTTGCGGCGCGTGCGCCTTCGATCTCGACCTCGTTCTTGCACGCCTTGGGCAGCTGGCAGGGGTCGGGCTCTTTCACGATCTTCGCCCCGGCCTTACCGAGCCGGTCGAACACTAGCGCCGCGGTGCCGCCCGGGTCGGCCAGCACCCGGGAATTGCCCAGCGCCCAGAGCGCCGGCTCGAATTCGTCCCGCCCGCGGACCGCCACCTCGTCGCCAAGATGCACCGCCATGTCCGGGCCGGTCTTGGCGGGATCGACGAACCATTCGACGCGGCCGTTCGCATAGAGTATGGCGAAGGACAGCGGCAGCGGCGTGTGCGACACGTCGCCGCCGCGGACGTTGAGCATCCAGGCGATCGAATCCGGCGCGGTGATGACGGCGGCGTCCGCGCCCTTTTCGGTCAACGACCCGCCGACCCTCTTGCGCTTCGCCTCCGAGGATTCGCCAGTGAAGGCGAGGTCGTGCGGCCCGATCGGCGCGGCGGGCGCGGCCGGGCGATCGGCCCACACCGCATCCAGCGGGTTGGTCTCCGCCGCGACCAGTTCGCCGCCCGCCTTTTCCGCCGCTTCGCGCCAGGTCTCCAGCGCCTTTTCGGTGTGCAGCCAGGGATCGTAGCCGAGACGACCGCCTTCGGGCAGGTTCCCGGCGATCCAGTCCTTCGGCGGCTCTTCGGTGATATGGCGGATGTCGTACAGCGTTTCGTCGACCTGTTCGCGAATCTGCAGCGTGTAGCGCCCGTCCGTGAAGACCGCGGCCTTTTCGGCCAGCACCACGGCGAGGCCGGCGGACCCCGTGAACCCCGTCAGCCAGGCGAGCCGCTCGGCCGACGGCGGCAGATACTCGTTCTGGAATTCGTCGGAATGGGGAACGACGAAGCCGTCCAGCCCCTGCTTCGCCAGTTCACCGCGCAACGATTCCAGCCGTTCCTTCATGCGCTGCTCTCTCCCGCCGCCTTTCGACAAGCTAGGCGCGCCCCGGCCTGCGGGCAAGGGGGTTAGCGCAGCAGCTGGAGCGCGAGGAAGCCCGTGCTGACCGTGAAACCGACGATGGGGATCCACACCGGATAGACGCGGACCCCCGGCGGCGCCGGGTCGCCGCGCCGCTTGATCGCCACCAGTGCGAGGTTGACCAGGGCGAACACCACGAGCACGATCACCGAGGTCAGCTCCGCGAGCCCTTCGAGCCGAAAGCCCAGCGCCAGCACCAGGATCGCCGCGGCGACCAGGCCGGTCGCGACGAGCGGCGTGTGAAGGCGCGGGTGCACCCAGGCCAGCAGGACGGGCAGCTCGCCCTGGTCGGCGAGGCCGTAGAGCACGCGCGAGGCCATGATCATCTGGATCAGCGCGCCGTTCAGCACCGCGAACACGGCAATCGCGCTGACCACGCCGCCGCTGCCGCCGCTGCCGCGTTCGTAGATCATGGCCAGCGGTGCACGGCTCCCGGCGAGTTCGGCCGGGGCGACGGTCAGGACCGCGACCAGCGAGACCAGCGTATAGAGCAACGTCGTGACGACGAGAGTCAGCAGGATCGCCAGCGGCATGGTCCGGGTGACGTCCTTCGCCTCCTCGGCCACGTTGACCAGGTCCTCGAATCCGAGGAAGGCATAGAAGGCCAGCATCGCCCCCGCCATGATGCCGATCCATGCCGCGCCGTCCAGTGGCGGCAGCAATTCGCCCGCCCGCGCCGGCAGGTCCATGAAGCTGCCCTTTGCGGCCCAGATCACCAGCACCAGGCCACCGATCTCCAGCACCGTGAAGACGGCCGCCACGGTCACCGATTGGCCGATCCCCCAGACCGCGAGACCGGTCAGCAGGGCCAGCATCAGGAAGACTCCAGGCGCGTGGGGCAGGGCCACGAATTCGTTGAGATAGCCGACCGAGCCGCTGACGATGGTGGCGGACGAGACGATGCCGGACAGCGCCACCATGAGCCCGACCGCGAGCGCCAGGCGATGCGAGCGCAGACCCTCGCGGACATAGATCGCCTCGCCGGCGCTGCGCGGATAGCGCGCGACAAGCTCGGCGAACGAGAATGCCGTAAAGGCCGCGAGCAGCGATGCGACGAGGAACGAGACCGGCGCCCACATGCCGGCGCGCCCCGCCACCCTTCCGACCAGCACGAAGATACCCGCGCCGATCGTCGTGCCGAGCCCGTAGAAGGTCAGCAGCGGAAGGTTGAGGCGGCGGCTGAGCGGGGCGTGCATCGGGTCGGCCATGATCGGCGATGCTGATCCGCCGTCGCCGGCGCGGCAATGATCCAGCGCAATGCCGAAGAAAAGAAGGGCCGGGTGTGGCGGCGCTAGCGAGGCTCGCGCACGGGCAATGCGGTTTGAGCCTCGTCCCCGCCGCCGCCCCGGCCCGATCGGCCCGGACCGCCACCGCGTATCCGGGCCGGGGCTGAACGGCTAACCCTTCACGGCGCTCAGGCAGGCCGGCAGGGTTCGCAGTACGCCTCCCCAATCTTCAGCGTCCGCAGCAGATCGCCGTAGGTACGGATCCTGTCGATCTGTCCGTCGCGCACGATCACGCCGTACAGTTCCTCGGCCGCGATAACGACGCGCACGAGGTCGAGACCATCGAGCCCGAGCACCCGGCGCAGGGAGTCCCCCGGCCTGAGCGCCCGCACATCGCGCCCGGTCAACCTGCCGATCAATCCCCGCAACAACCCGTCGTCGCGCCGCGTTGTCATGACCGTGACTCCTCGCTGTCGGCATTGCTGCAAATTGTCGTGGAAAAAAGAAGCGTTACCGTTTCCATCGGAACGGCGCGCCGGCATCGTGCCCCGGCCGCCTATCGTACTGTCGAATGCCCGCATGTCCATACGCCAATGGAACCACGTCGGCGCTGAAATGCGAAGCGCTGCGGATTTCCGGGAGACACCCGGGCCGGCCACGACCGGCGCCGGTGCGCCCCGGACACACGCTGCCGGGCGAAACAACCCCATGCAAAGGCGTTTTCTGCGGGTTCCAGGGGCCCCTGCCCAGGCCCTCTGACAGGATTGCCACTGCCGGTTTCCCGGAATTTGCCGCTCCTGGTGCGAAAATCTTAACCTTTGCGCAATCCGGTTGCGGGACAATGTCAGAATGATCGCGAACCATCCAGGAACCACCGGAGCACGGGGGACGAAGCGATGACCGCCCCAAGGCGATCCGGGCGGCCGACGCTGTATGCGCTGCGGCCGGTGGAGCCCGGCAATCTGTTGCTCGGGCTGTTCGTGCTGTTCGTCATGCAGATCGTGACAGTCGCACTGTGGCAATGGCTGATCGGGCTGTTTCCGGGCGTACTCGGCGGCCCGGTGCAGCCGTTCGTCGCCGCCATGGCCTGCTCGCTGAACGCGTTCATCACCACGGTGCTGAGCCGTCCGGACGGCCCCCGGGAGAGTTTCGTTGCCTGCGGCGCCGCGGCATTGAGCACCGTCGCGGTGGCCGGCGGCGTGGTGCTGGCGGCCCTGGCGGCGCAGGCGGCGGTCCCCGAATACAGCGACAGCCGGCTGGTCCAGGCCTTCGTCGCAACCGTCGGATTCTGGGCCGGGACGCCGGTGATCTACGGCGCGGTGGTGCGGCTCGGCCTGCGCCGGGTCGACGAGCAGGCCGGCAACGGCGGGACGGAACTGTGAGCGGCCGGGATCGCAGCGCGGCGAAGACCGCCGCCGGCGACAGGCCGGCTCGGGCACCGCTGATCGTGAAGGTCCTGCTGGCGCTCGGCGGCTTTGCCGGGCTTGCCATCGTGCTGGAGGGCGCGCGGACCTGGAGCTGGTGGGCGAGCGCGGTGCTCACCGCATCAAACGTCACCGGCACACCGGCGGCCCCGGAACTGTTCATCTATCCCGCCTTCTTCACCGTGGTGCTGGCGCTCTCGCGGCCGGCGCCGCGGGCCGTCACCGCACGTTTCCTGGCCGCCGGCATGCTGTGGAGCACGGCGCTGTTCCTGGCCGACCCGGCGCTGCGGGCGGCGATCCAGGCCATCGCCCCCGCCGCAGCCGAGACCGGCGGCGCCGCGACGGTGCGGGGCACGCTGCTCTACGGCCTGCTGTTCGCCTGGATGTACCTGACCTTCCGCCATCTGGTCCCGCGCGCAAAAGATCCGGAGCCGGATGCGAAGCGACCGGGCAAGGCCGAAGGTGCCGCGAACGGCGACGGCACGGGATGAGCGGCACACTGCGGATCGTCGACCGTTGCCATGCTCGATGACGACCACGGCCGACCGTCATGGGCGGCCCTACGTCCGAAGCACTGCAAGCGCCCGCATGGCGCCACGTCCAGTATGCCGCCAGCAAAAAAGACGGGGGACAGCCGTCTGGCCGCCCCCCTTAATTTATCCTCGCAGGAAACGAGAAGCGTTCAGCCGAAAATGTCGGCGGTGATTCCGGCGTACCAGCCCTCCGCCTCTTCCGCGGTGGCGGTGCGGGTCGCCGTGTCCTCGCCGGTCTTGCTGATGAAGGTGTCGGTGCTGGCGATCTTTTCCTTGGTCGCCTTGTAGGAGGCGCCGACCTTCACCGCGTCGCCGTTTGCGATCATGCTCCAGCAGGTGTTGCTGTAGCGCGGCTCGAAGGCCCGGGAGCCGGTCAGCGCCGCGCGGACCGCCAGGGCGCAGGCCTTGGCCTGGCTGTTGGCCGCGAAGCCCGATTTCGGCATCGCCGCGGCGATGCTGGAATCGCCCAGCACATAGATGTGCGGCACCCGGGTCGAGGCCATGGTGAAGGGGTCGATCGGGCACCAGCCGGTTTCGTTGGCCAGCCCGGCCGCGGTGGCTATCGCGCCCGCCTTCTGCGGCGGGATGATGTTGATCACGTCACCCTTGAAGCTTTCGCCGTCGGTGTGCAGCGTCATGCCCCTGGCGTCGACCGCCTTGACGCCGCCGGTGATGTTCAGCGGCAGCCACTCGATCATGCCGTCGTAGTATTTCGCCCAGCCTTCCTGGAACAGCGCCTGTTTGGAGAATTTGTCCTTGGCGTCGACCGCGATGATCTTCGACCGCGGCTTGTTCTGCTTGAGGTACTGGGCGACCAGCGCGATCCGTTCGTACGGCCCGGGCGGGCAGCGAAACGGGTTCGGCGGCGGCGCGATCAGGAAGACCCCGCCATCGTCCATCGCCTCCAGTTGACGGCGCAGAGTCTGCGACTGCGGCCCGGCCTGCCAGGCGTGCGTGATCGTCTCGGCCACCGCCTTGCTGTAGCCCTCGTAGGCCTCGTACTTGAAGTCGATACCGGGGGCGACCACCAGCTTGTCATAGGGGACGGTCTGGCCGCCGGCTACGGTGACGGTGCGCCGCGCGGCGTCGACGCCGATGGCGAAGCCCTTCACGACGTTGACGCCATGGTTGGACTTAAGCTTGTCGTAGCCGTGGGTGATCGAATCGAAGGTCCGCAGCCCGCCGATATAGAGATTGCTGAAGAAGCAGGTGGTGTGGCGCGCATTGGCTTCGATCAGCGTGACGTCGACCGCGCCTTTGGAGTCCTTTGCAACGTATCGGGCCGCGGTCGCGCCGCCGGGTCCGCCTCCGATGACCACGACTTTCGGCTTGCCCTGGGCGATCGCAGGGGCTGCCAGGGTCGACGCCGTGACGCCGGCCGCGCCGGCCATTATTCCGAATTCGCGCCTCGTGAATTTCCTGTTCATGCCTGTTGCTCCTATTGTCCCTGTTTTTCATAGAATACGGCGAGCGCCTTCATGTCCTCGTCGCTCAATCGTCTGGCGACGTTCTGCATCAGCGCATGGTCGCGCTCGCCTTCCTTGTAGGCCACCATGACCATAACGAATGATTCGACCGGCCACCCCGTGATCGGGGGAATGCCGGGGGCCTGCCCCTCTAGCAGGTGGCAGGCCGTACAATCGCCCGCGAGATATTCGCCGAGCTCGTAGAGGTCGTCCGCAAAGGCAGGCGCAGGTAGAAAGCCACCGGCGCAAAGGCCGGCCAATAGGGTCATTGCGGTCTGCGTACGGCGATATCTCATTGACGCTCCCTGTTTTTCCCTCTCCCGCCAGGATGAAAGCCTGCAGGGGCGGGCTCCGACCCGACCCATTAGGGCGTCATCTTTCGTCGTTAGCAGTAATTACACACATTTCTTATTGGAGAATCAAGCGGAACCGTGGCCGGGAGGCATTCGCGGCATGGTCAGACCGTTTCCACTTCCGCCGTGGCGACCGCGCGCAGACTCCCGACCGCACGCGCCAGCGCCGGATCGTCCCGGTTCTGCCAGACGATGAAGGCGGGACGCGTGAATTCGGGCGCGGCGGCCACCGGATGCAGTTCGCCCGCGGCCAGATGGCGCCGCACGACGCGAAACGGGAAATAGGCGCCGCCGCCTTCATGCAGGATATGGTTGAGCGCCACCGCCCCCAGCCCGACCGTGAGCGCAGGCGTGTCGACGTCGGGGAAGGCCGCGGCATGATCGTTGCCGAACTCGGCCCCCCAATCGACCATGACATAGCCGGGATCGCCCGGCCACACGCCCTCGTGCCCGGTCGAGACCAGGACCAGCCGCTCCTCCAGCAAAGGTTCGACGCACAGTCCGGCCCTCGGCTGCGGCGCATACAGCACCGCGATGTCGAGCCCGCCCTCGAACAGCAGGCGGGTCAGTTCATCGGGCCGCGCCACCTCGGCCCGCAGCGCCACACCGGGGTCGGTCCGGCGCATGTGTGCCACCCATAGCTGCAGCACGCGGTCCCACAAGGTGTACTGGCCACCCACCGACAATACGGTTTCGAAGGCCTCGGGCAGGGCCACTTCCTGCCGCGCCCGGCGCCAGCTGCGCAACATCGCCTCGGCGTGCGGCCGGAAGTGCCGGCCGGCCGCGGTCAGAACGGCACCGGACCGGCCCCTGACGAAGAGAGTCCGGCCTAGCCGCGCCTCGAGCTCCTTGACGCGCGCGCTGACCGTCGACTGGGTGACGTTGAGACGCTCGGCGGCGCGCACGAAATGGCTAGATTCCGTTATCTCGACGAAGGTTCGCAGAAGGTCGATGTCCATGGCCGCACCTGCATTATATATCGAAATATCCGATATTATATTGCAGAAACTTTCGTTTGTCCGATTTATAAGCGGCGCGTAGTGTTGCGATGCCGGCAAATGATTGCCGGCATCCAGGAGAACATTGGAAATGCCCACCACCACGCAGAAACCGGCGCCAGCGGGCAGCAAACCCGCTTCGGCCGCCGCCGCGAAACCCGCCGCCGGCAAACCCGCCGCCGGTGCGAAACCGTCTCCCGCGGCCAAGGGAAGCCGGCTTCCGCGATAAGCGGGCAAGCCGCACACACGCCGATACGAGGCCAGCGATGCAGAAACTGATTATCGTCGCCGCCGGCGCCGCGTTCGCCTTCTTCACCGCACAGATCGCGCAGGCGGTCGACCTGGTGAACGAGGACGATACGGATCATATCGTGACGATTGTCGAGGACGGCGAAGAGACGAATATCACCGTGACCGCAGGCGACTCCATTACGGAGGTCTGCGAGTCCTGCTTTCTGTCGATCGGGGATAGCAACCCCGTTGCGGCGGAAGGCGACGAAATGGTCGTCGTCAAGAACGGCCTGCTCGTCAAACGATCCGGCTGATCCCCTGGCCGGACCCGATCGGGAATGGCCGCCTGTCTCCCCCCCGGGGCGGGCGGCCGCTTTTTTTGCGCGTTGCGCTCTAACCAAACATATCGGACAGACCGCCAGGGCTGTATCTCGACCTGTCCGGGAATTCGACGGCCGGGACACGCCCCGGAGGAGCAATCCTCCCAGGCATATCCCGGCGCGTCGCAACCGGTACTATTAATGTGTGGCGGGCGGCGGGCACGGCGCATGGCCGCGATCCGCCGCCCCGGCATGCTCAGAACGGCATGACCTCGAAAACGCAGACCACACCACTGCCTTCGTTGGCCGCATAGATGAACAGCGAACCGCCCGACTTGAGGTAGCCGACGCCTTCCGGCGCCTGGCTGCCGAGCTTCTTGTCCGCACTGTTGACCCGGGCGACGTCGACCACGGTCGGCGCTGTCGGATCGGCCAGCGATATCAGCGCGACGGAGTCGGCCCGTTCCAGCCCGACGGCGGCATAGGTGGTGCCGCGGAACTTGAAGGTCACGAGGTTCTCCGGCTCCGCCCCCTTGCTGTCGCTACGGCCGTCCGGATAGACGCCCTCGGCGTCGGCGGCCAAGTCAATCTGGCTGCCGGTATCGCCGAGCAATATCCCGGTTTCGGCATCGAACACGCTGACCGTGCGCCCGCCTCCGGTCGGGGATCCATCCTTGGTCTTCGAGGCCTTGGGGTCGGTATCGCCCTCGTCGGCGGTCACGAAATACCGGCCGTCCGGGGTCATGGCGATGCCATCCGGCTCACGAAGCGCGACCAGGGTTTCGCTAAAGTCGATGACGCCGTTGTCGGTCTTGTCGGCGGCATGGGTGGTTATGCCCAGACCGATGTATTCGACAAACGCGCCCGCGCGGACGTCGATCACGACAACGCCGTTGTTCTCCTGCATGACGACGAACGCGTACTTGCCGTTCTTGGAGAACGAAGCGAGTTCCGGCTCGAGGTACCGAGGCGAGTTGTCGAGCAGCCGGATCATCACCAGCTCACCGGCTTCCTCATTGCCCCACACTTCGGCGTCGTCGATGAAACCGGCCAGGAAGTCCAGATCCTCGATCACACCGTTGCCGTTGAAATCGAAGCCTCCGACACCGTCCTCGAACTCGTCGGCGATTACGCCGTCGCCGTTCAGGTCGACGCCGCGCTCCAGGAACCGCTTGTCTTCGCCGCTGACCATGCCGACTGTGCCGGTCGCATCGGGCAACGCCACCTGTATCGCCTTGGCGTGCCTGGGGCCATCGCTAAGGTCGACGATCGTCACGCTGCCGGGCGGCGACTCGAATTGAAGCGTCTTGCGATCAAAGCTGAAAGACTCGCCCTCGTTGGATATGACGGCGACTTTGCCTTCAGAATCGATCACGACGGCATCGGGTTCTGATCCGGCCTTGAGGGTTTTCAGTATCTTGCCATCCGAGGCACGGCGAATCTCGATGCGACCGTTCTTTTTCGTCCCTTCGACCTCAATCACGACGATGAAATAGTCTTCTTCCGGATGGAAGGCGACCGAGGTCACACCCTCGCCGGACTTCAGGCGAAGATCGAACACGGCGGCCGTTTTCGGCGCAGCCGGATCGCTCAGATCCAGGATCGTAATGGTGCCTTCCGCCGAGTTGGTCACCGCGGCGCGAGCGGTCTCGCCCTGGACGCTCTCGCCCTGGACGCTGATGACTTCCGTTCCCTCGCCGGTTCCACTGTCCCAGTGGCCGGCGAATTTCAGGCTTGCATCGGCCAGAACGGGTGAACCCGACGCCAGAATAAGCGCCAGACCCAGACAAGACGTTAATGTAATATTCCTCATCACTGTCTCCAATTCTTCCTTTTTGCAGAAAATTATTTTCATGGCCGGATTTCGGCCATCCACCCGGTACTCCAAATTGTTGAACCCAGTTTCCCATCGTATGTGTGCGGCGGCGGTTGGCCTAACCGGCCAGCCGTCCCCCCGCGCCTTCATGTGATTCCTGGCCGGAGGATGTCTCCGCCGTGAACTTCAATCCTTCGAGAAACGCCTCGATCTCCTTGTTCAGCTGTTCGGATTGCCCGGACAGGCTGTGCGCCGCCTCCAGAACCTGGGCGGCCGAAGCGCCGGTCTCTCCGGCGACCTGGCGGACCTCCTCGATATTCTTCGAGACCACCTGGGTCCCGATCGCCGCCTCCTGGACGCTGCGGGCGATCTCCTGCGTTGAGGAATCCTGTTGCTCGATCGCCGCCGCGATTGCCGCCGAATTGTCGCTGATCCGCTGGATGACCCCCAGAATCCCCTGGGTCGCCTCCACGGTCTTGCCGGTCGCCTGCTGCACTTCCTCGACCTGCATGGCGATCTCGCCGGTGGCGTTCGCGGTTTGCTTGGCGAGGTTCTTGACCTCCTGGGCCACCACCGCGAAGCCCTTGCCGGCCTCGCCGGCGCGGGCCGCCTCGATCGTCGCGTTCAGCGCCAGCAGATTGATCTTGCTTGCAATCTTGTTGATCAGGTCCACAACCTGGCTGATCTTCTCTGCGGCCCGCGCGAGACCCTGCACGGTCGTGTCGATATCCCCCGCCGCAGTCGACGCCTGGGCGGCCACCTGGCTGGAATCGACGATCTGCCGGTTGATCTCCCGGACGGAACTCGACAGTTGCTCGGTCGCCGTGGCCGCGGTCTGGACATTCATCGACGACTCTTCCGAGGCGCTGGCCACGGCGGTCGATTGCCGGTTGTTCTGTTCGGCATTGGCCGACATCGATTTCGCGGTTGCCTGCAACTGCGTGGACGCGGTCGACACGCTTGTGACGATCGCTTTCACGCTGGCATCGAAGTGCCGGGCCAGGCGCTCCATGGTCCGGCGTTTTTCTTCGCGAAGATCCGCCTCGATCTGTTCCTGCTCGGCCTCGATGCGTTCTTTTTCTTCGATCGCGTCCCGGAACACACGAACCGCATACGCCATCTGGACGATTTCGTTTTCCTGGGACTGGTCGGCCAGAGTCACGTCGCCGTGGCCACGGGCCAGTTCCAAAAGCTGCGCAATGATCCGGGCCAGCGGCGCACTGACCAGCCGCCCGAACAGCACGATAAGGAAGGCGATCGATCCCAGCAGGATCGCGGCGGACAGCATGGTCGACCTCTGCCACGAGGCAGTGAGGTCGGCTTCGATGTCCCGGTAATCCCAGAAGATCAATACATGGCCGGCCGGGACGATCTTGTTGTACTTGCTATGGTAAAATACCGAGGGCGCGGAGGCGACGACGTAATCCCCTGCCATGCTGTATTCGGCGTTTTCGGAGAGCGCAACAGCCTCACCGGTCAGGTTGTCGGGCAATACATCCGCCGTTCCCTCGCGGCGCCATTCGTAGACTCTCTCACCATTGCCGTTGACCGCCACAACCGCCAGCAGATCGGAGATGCGTCCCAGCCCCAGCGTTTCACGGACCTGATCGAACACCGCCTTCTTTCGCCAGCGCAACGCGCCCGCCATCGAAGATGAAAGCAGGCTTGTCTGAATCTTCTTGTTCTCGATGACGAGGTTTACCGCGTGGGATCGTTCATTCAGGCCCTGAACGGCGATCAGGATCGCAAACGAGATGGCGAAGATACCGGCGACAATGGAAATTGCCCGTCCCTGGAAACTCTTCAGCCGAAGTCTCGAGATCATCGTCCCACCTCCCAATTGACCGGTTCGACGACCGGTACGTTCATGGCTCCGTCAACCGCCAATGGCTTGAAGCCGGCCATAACCGTATTTCTCTGCAACGTGTCGATGCCTCATCGTTGGATCCGTCCTGTTGCATTGCTCGCTGCATCGTTGCAGGCCCGCCGCGTCGCGGGCCCCTGTACGCCGGGGTCCGCGACGGCAGCGTTTCGCCTGCTCAGAGGGCGTCGATGTTGATGCCGACGGTCACGGCGCCGATGGCCTTGCCCGTAACCGGGTCCTTGACCGTGAAGTTGGCTTGCGACTGCATCGCCTGCGTCGAGCTGTCGAATTCGACCTCGTCGACGAAGACCGCATCCGGGCCGACCTGGAAGGTTTTCGTGAACTTCACTTCTTCGCCTTGCCAGATGTCGGAATTCGGACTGGATTGCGCGATGCTGAGGCCCATCGCGTCGATCACGCCGATTTCGTTGATCACGTTGCCGTTGCCGTTGATGACCTTGCGCATGCGCGCGGCCAGCGTGTTCTCGACCACGCTGTCGATCAGCGGGCGGCTGGAGGCATCGATTTCGGTCTGCCAGACGGCTTCAAGCTTGTCGATGTCCGACTGGGTCATATTGCTGCGCTTGGCGTTGGAAGCGCGCAGCGCTTCGATCAGGTCGTCCTGCACGATCATCGACACGATCTGGGGTAGGGCTTTCTTGATGTTTTCGACATGGGAGTCTGCGAAAGCGGGCGATCCTGCAATCGCTATGAGGCCCGCCGCAATGATTGTAATGGCGCGTAGCATACCATCCTCTTCCTTAGCAGTTTCACAGTTTGCGAATTTCCACCGCAGATTGCCGTGAAACTTCTTAATAAAGTATTGATCGATGCGAAAACTCTATCAGTTATTATTTTACAGTGTTTTAATCGTTTTCTATCTTGTTAACCTTATCGTTATAAGCGTGGGATAATAATAAAATTGCCGAACATGCTTTCACATTGATCTGGCTGCTTTTTTGTACCTAAGATTGCATTAATCCCGTGCGGCGGCCTACCGCCCGGTACCAGGAAAACGCCCTGGCGCTGGACGATCTTTTTTTTTGGTAAAAGGCCGTTGGGCTGTCGCCGGCAACCTGGGGGCCGAGCCAAAACGGTCGATCGCTGCGGGACCGGGACCAGCAGTCAGCCGGCTACGGCTGCCGGACCATGGTTGAGCGGACCGGCGCCAATTCCGCGCGAGTGGACAGTGCTCTAGCCGAACATGCCGGCGGTGATGCCGTCGTACCAGGCGCCGCCCTGCCGGGCCGCCGCAGCCCGGACCGCGTCGCTCTCGCCGGTCGGGCTGATCTCGAGTTCGATGCGCTGAAGTGCGCCGCCGATCACGGCAAAGGCGGCCCGCTCGCGAACCGCGTGATCGGGGGCAACATGGCTCCAGCACGCGCCGCCCAGCACACCCGCCGCGGCCTTCTCGCCGGACAGGGCCTCCACGACCGCCCGGGCGCAGATTTCCGCCTGCCGGTACGCGGCATAGGCCGCCTTGGGCATGGGCGATGCCAGCGCGGCATCGCCGATGACGTGGATGCCGGGCTGATGGGTGGATTCGAACGTCATGGGATCGACCGGGCACCAGCCGCGCCGGTCCGCGAGATCCGACTGCACGGCGATCCGGCCCGCCGTCTGCGGCGGGATCACGTTGGCGACGGCGACTGCGAACGCCTCGTCCTCGGCCATGACCGTCATGGCCGCCGGGTTCACCCCCTTGATGCCGCCGGCGAAGTCGGCCGGCAGCACCTCGATCATGCCGGGATGGAACCGCGTCCATGCCTCCTCGAACAGGTCCTGGAGCGGAAAATCGTTCTTGGCATCCAGAATGATGATCCTGGATTTCGGTTTTTCGCGCTTGAAATAGTGCGCAACCAGGGATGCCCTCTCGTAAGGCGCGGTCGGACAGCGATACGGCGTGTCGGGCGGGGCGATCAGGAAGGTGCCGCCGTCTTCCATGGCCTCCAGTTGCCGGCGCAGCAGTGCCGTCTGCTCGCCGGCCTGCCAGGCATGCGGCATGATCCTTGCCGCCTCGGGGCCATAGCCTTCGATCGCGTCCCATCTGAAGTCGATGCCGGGCGCAACGATCAGCCGGTCCCAGGAAAGCATGTCGCCGCCGGCGAGGCGGACCGTCCGCCCGGCCGGATCGATCGCCACCGCGACCTGGTGCATCAGCTTTACACCGTAGCGTTCGGACAGCGCGGCGTAGTTATGGGTCAGCGACTCCAGCGAGCGCAACCCGCCGATATACAGGTTAGAAAAGAAACAGGTTACGTAACTGGTCTTGGGCTCGACCAGCGCAATCTCCAGCCCCTTTCCGGCGGTCGCGAGCAACCGCGCCGCCGCCGCACCGCCGGCGCCGCCGCCGATTACGACGACCCGGCCGCCGGCCGCCCGTGCATCCCGCCGCCACAGGTAGGGTGCGGCCACCAGCGCCGCGCCCGTCAGTTTCAGGAAATGTCGCCGCCGCTTCCCGGCCATGCATGCCATCCCGACCTGGAGGTTGGGTCCTCCTGACCTTTACTGTACATTCGACACTCCGGATGTGTAAGGGACGATATCGGCCCGCCGCTGTATGACTTGCCGGGGGCGGCGGCGCGCAGATGCGGAACCGGATGCGGCTTCAGGCCGTGCGGGTCCTGCCCGGCGCCGCGTCGCCGCCGCCGCCCGCCGCGGCACCGATGATCTCCCAGCCCCGCGCCCGTGCCTCGCCGGCGAGGCGCCGGTCGGGACGGACCGCGATGGGCCGCGCGACCCGTACCAGCAGCGAGAGGTCGTGGATCGAATCGGCATAGACCGTGGCTTCGGCAAGATCCGCACCGTGGCGGGCACAGAGTTCGGCGGCGCAGGCCGCCTTCTCTTCGCCCAGCGGGTGAGAGACCGGTGGGGCAGCAACGAAACGCCCCGCACGCAGCGCGTAGCGCGCGGCCTGCCAGCCATCGGCCGCAACCCGTTCGGCCAGCGGCGCGGCGAGGAAATCCGGGGTTCCCGTCAGCAGCAGGATACAGTCGCCGGCGCGGCGGTGCGTGTCCATGCGCTGCAGCAATACCTGGTCGATCAAACCCTCAAGGTCCCGCTCGACGAATTCCCTGGCGATCGCGGCGACGTCATCGAGCGCGAGGCCGGCAAGATAGGCCTTGTTCTTGCGCAAGCTGTGGCGCCCGTAACGCACGCCGTTCGCCAGCATGAACCACCCCGCGGCAGCCGCCTGCCGCGGCCCGAGCACGCCGCGCCGCAGGAGGTGACGTATGAACAGGGCTTCGCTGCTGTGCGCTCCGCGCAGCAGTGTTCCGTCGACATCGAAGAGCGCTGCGTTCACTCCGCCGCCTCGCGATAACTCCTCTCAGGCGCCGGCTGCACTCTGCGGGCCGGCGCGGTTCCCAGGAACTCTATCACAACCGGCGCACCGCGCACGAGGCACAGAACCACCGAGATCCACACCAGAACGGTCAGAACGTGGCCGGCCGGGCCACCGGCCCCTTCCCAGAAACGGGGGTAAAGCGCGGGCAGGGGCTGAAGCAGCAGCGCAAGGCCGAACGTCGCCATCTTGACGGTATTGTAAAGGCCGCGCATGAAGCGGCCGCCCACCAGGAAGCGGCCGGTCGACGACTGCATCATCTCGAACGGCGCGACGCCTTCGGAGGCCGCGGCGGAATTGCGGATCGCGTCGACGATATTGCCGCGCAGGATGAACACGATGGCGGCCCAGATCGGCACCAGCCCGATATGGCCGAGAACGACCCAGAGCACCGTCTCGACAATCCGGTCGGCGGCGATGTCGAAGGTCGCGCCGAACAGCGACGATTCGCCGAAGGCCCGCGCAATGAGCCCGTCCAGCGCATCCATCAGCATGATCAGGACCAGCAGGGGAAGGTTCCACAACTGCCAGGCCGGCAGCGCCCAGTAGACCATGCCGACGAGGGCAAACAGCAGTATAAGCCGGCCGAGTGTGACCAGATTGGCCATGGGATCGCCTCCGATTCGCGCGCATCGCACCCAGCGTGGCCCAGCCGGGGCGCGTGTCATTGTCGGTACGCGTGCGATATTACGAGAGTCGGCTCTTAGAAATCGTTAAGAAAACGGCAATCCCCTGCGGGCAGCGGCATTGCCCCCGCTATTCCGCACTGCCCGGCGCACGGCGCAGACCCGCGAACGGGTCCTCGCGCTGGAAGAACTCGGCGAGCACCGGGACGCCGCGCAGGAAGTTGACGACGACGGCCAGCCAGACCAGGGCCAGCAGCACGGCCGCGAAGAGGTCGCCCCATCCGGCCCAGAATACCGCATCCAGCGCGGGCAGCGGCTGTATCAGTACGGCCCAGCCGAATGCGGCCACCTTGCTGCCGCATGACATGCCGCGCATGAACTTGCCGACCACCAGCACCCGGCCCCAGCGCGTGCGCATCATCTCGTAAGGCGCCTGCCCCTCGCCCGCGCCGACCTGGCGGATCGAATCGGTCAGATGGCCGCGCACGATGAAGTAGACCGGCACCCACACCGGCACCAGCCCGAGATGGGCCAGCACGACCCACATCACGCTCTCGACGATGCGGTCGACCGCGATGTCGAACACCGCCCCGAACAGCGTCGATTCGTTGCGCCGCCGCGCCACCACCCCGTCCAGCCAGTCGAACAGCACGACCGCGACAAGCAGCGGCAGGTCGAGGAGCTGCCAGGCCGGCGGCGCGAAATACATCATCACCAACAGGACGAACAGCAACATAAGGCGGGCCAAAGTAATCGCATTCGCCATATCGACAGCCTCCGGATATCAGGGAAACCGCGCCGGCCCGAACCGCCTGCGCGACGGGGTCAACCCGCCGGCCCACGGGACAGCTGCGGACCGGCGATTAACCATAATTATACCGCGAACAAACGATTTGGGGAGAAATGTCCTCGCGTAACGGCGGAAACTTCGAGGGCGCCGAGCCCGGTGGTGAAGACCGCTCCTACGCCCCATTATGCCGGAACGGCCCGCACGCGAAGATGCGCCTGACCATGGGCTCGAATGTCTCCAGCGGCAGGGTGTCGTAGTCCGGGTCGAACGAGGCCTGGTCCCAGTCCTGGCAGAAGTCGACCGCGCCCTGGTAGTGCGGGTGGTCCCGGAAGCGGTCACGGGCGTTGCGGTCGCCGCCCAGATGGTGGGCGTAGTAGTATGCCTGGAAGACCCCGTGATGCTTGACGATCCAGTACGTACGTTCTGATACGTACGGTCTCAGGATGGCGGCCGCGAATTCGCCGTGATTACAGGGCGCCAGCGCGTCGCCGATATCGTGCAGCAGGGCGGCCACGATCATCTCCTCGTCGGCACCGTCGCGCAGCGCGCGGCTTGCGGTTTGCAGCGCGTGCTCCTGGCGGGTGACGGCATAACCTTCGAAGGTCTGATCGACGCCCCTGAAATAGTCCAGCACGCGGTCGGCGAGGCCGATTGCGTACGCGGCCTCGAGCCCGGCGAGGTACGCGTATTCCTCCGTCGTCCCGTCTTCCATGCGGGTGAACCTGACGGTTTCCATGGCGGTGTTCCTTCGGAGGTAAGAGTTCAGTCCCGGTAGTCCGGCTCTTCCTTGTCCAGGATCGCCTTCATCTCTTTGAAATGGTCGACGGCGCAGTCGCGCGTGTCGTCGCGCTGCCATTGCGCGCAGGTCATTTCCGCCACCGCATCGGGGACGACGTGGAGCGGCTGGCCGGTCGACAGCGCCAGCACCTGGAGCTTGCAGGCGCGCTCCAGGTAATAATTCTCGTCGAAGGCGTGGGCGACGGACTCGCCGATCACCGCGACGCCGTGACTGGCCATGAAGACCACGCTCTTGCCGGGCTCGAGCGTACCGCCGATGCGCCGTCCCTCGTCGTCGTCCAGCGCCATGCCGCTGAAGCTCTCGTCATAGGCGATGCGGCCAAGGAAGCGCATGGCGTTCTGATCGATCATCTGCAGCCGGTAGCCCTTCAGGCAGGCCAGTGTCGTTGCATAGAACATGTGGGTGTGCAGCACGCAGCGCGCGGTCCGGCTGCCGGCGTGGATTTTCGAATGAATGTGCCAGGCGGTCGGGTCGGCCTTGCCAGCGCCCTGGCCGATCACGTCGTCCGAGCCGTCGGCGTCGAGCAGCAGAAGGTCGCTCGCCCGGACGCGCGACCAGTGGCGCCCTTGCGGGTTCATCAGGAAGCGCTTGCCGTCCCCGGAGACGGCGAGGCTGAAATGGTTGGCGATGCCCTCGTGCCAGTTATAGCGCACCGCGATGCGGAACATCGCGGCAAGGTCGATGCGGCCCTGGCGCTCGGTCTCGTGCATGGGCGCGCGGCCCGTTTCGAAGGCTTGCAGCGGCATGGTTCAGCCCCTTTCGGTCGATTCGCTCCTCACTCCCGCGATCATGCGCCTCGATGCGTATGCAATTCAATACCGGACGGCCTCCCGGCCTTTCGTGCAGAGACCGCGGGCCGCGTTCACCCGAATGCCAGGATTGCGAGGACCGCGATCGGCGCCAGGAGGATCGCCGCGGTAACCGGCAGCATCGCCCGGTAGACGGCGCCCTCGCTTCCCTGGCAGCCAAGCAGTCCGGCGGCCAGCGCGACGCGGCCCGGCGAGAGCATGGTCGACAGCCCGCCGGCGATGTTCTGCGCCGCCACCACCACGAGCACCGGAACGCCGGTAGCGACCGCGATCGGCGCCATCACCGGCATCATCATGGCGATGGCGGCGGTGTTGCTGCCCGACGGCCCGGCGATTGCGGCCGAGAACAGCGGCGCGGCCAGCACCGCCAGGCGGCCTGCCAGCGCCTGCCAGGCCGCACCCAGCGCCGCCGCGCCGCCCGATTCCAGCATCCACTGCGCCTGGACAACGAAGAACAGCGTCACCAGCAGCGGCGTGCGGGCCATGTTCAGGCTGTCGCGCAGCACGGAAAGGTATGCGCCATGCCAGACACTGCGCGGGGCCGCGACGAGGGCGGTCACCAGCAGCCAGAAACTGGCGTGGTAGAGCACCGGGAAGGCCGGCATGTCGGCAAAGGGCCGCAGATCGAGCACCGCGTGCAGCAGCTCCGGCAGGCCGGGCACCAGCCGGGTCGCGAGCAGCGATACGGCGAGCAGCAGGTAGGGCCAGACGTCGCGGAGCAGCGCTCCGGCACTCGCGGGATCCCGCGCCAGGCGCGGCACTGTGACCGCCACCGCGAGCACGCCCGGCGCCAGAATCCCGCCCAGCTCCACCGCGACCCAGCGGTTGACCGCGACCAGCAGCCCGCCGAGCGCCAGGATCAGCAGCGCATCGAGGGCCATGTTGCGCCAGTGCAGCGCAACGCCGGTGCGGCGCAGCAGCAGCCAGAAGAACGGCAGCAGCAGCGGCACGGTGAGCGCCGTGACCTCGGCCGTGCGGGTGCCCATCGCTATGAGGTCGACGCCGAGCAGGCCGGCGCCGATCCCGGTGCCAACCGCCATCGCGCCCCACGGCACGAGGATCTGGCTGAACACCGACAGGGCGGCGGCCGCGGCGCCGGTCAGCCCCAACCGCATGAGCCCGACCGCAGCGATGATCGTGCCGACGCCAAAGCCGACCGCGGATTCGACGAAGGTGCCAAACAGGAAACACGCGGCGAAGGCGGCGCGGTGCGGGTCGATGCCGGGCGCCGCTTCGGGCCGCGCCGCGGGGCGGCGATGCATGACCTGGTACAGCAGCACGCCGGCGAGGATCACCGACAGCCCCTGCCAGGCGACCCATGCGCCCTTCAGGCTTTCCAGCCACACGAACGACGCCAGCCCGTCCGCCCCGCGCAATTGCACGAGCGACGGGATCGTCGCCACGAGCGCAACCACCCCGGCCGCCGCCAGCGTGACCCGGCGCGTTACGATCAGCACCAGAACCAGCGCAAGCGGCAGTATCGACAGACCGGCGCCCATGTTCCTTCCTCACTGTCCCGGGGGTCCCGCCCCGAATGGCGGCGCATCTAACCGGCCGCGCGGTCTTGCGTCAACGGGAGCGATAACGCACAGGGCGTCGGGCGACCTCTGGCAGTTTCAGCCGCCGGCCGGGCTCTCACCGTGATAATTGATCAAGAACGCACGAAAATACGCTCGCAAACGGCGTATTCTGTCATCGGACACTGACGGGAGCGTTGAGAGATGGGTTCTGTTGCTGGCAGCGCCGGCGCACCGGCGATCTCCGATACGAATCCGATGGGCACCGACGGCTTCGAGTTCGTCGAGTACACCGCGCCCGACACCGCAGCGCTCGATGCGCTGTTCACTTCGATGGGTTTCGCCCGCGCGGCGCGGCATCGCTCGAAGGACGTAACGCTGTACCGGCAGGGCGACGTCAATTTCATCGTCAATGCGGAGCCCGGCAGCTTCGGCGCGGAATTCGCCAAGGCGCACGGACCGTCCGCCTGCGCCATGGCCTTCCGCGTCGCCGACGCGGCCCAGGCATTGCGGCGCGCCGTCGAACTGGGCGCCAAGCCGGTGACCGGGCAAATCGGCCCGATGGAGGTGAACATCCCGGCGGTCGAGGGCATCGGCGGCAGCCTGCTGTACTTCGTCGACCGCTACGGGAAGCGGGGCGCGATCTACGATATCGACTTCGTGCCGCTCGAGGAGGGCGGCGCGGAGGGCGTGGGCCTCACCTATATCGACCATCTGACGCACAACGTCGCGCGCGGCAACATGGACGAATGGGCCAGCTTTTACGAGCGGCTGTGCGGCTTCCGGGAGCTCAAGTATTTCGACATCGAGGGCCGGCTGACCGGGCTGAAGTCCCGGGCCATGGTCAGCCCGTGCGGCAAGATCCGCATCCCGATCAACGAATCCTCGGACGACAGGTCGCAGATCGAGGAGTATCTGCGCGCCTACCGCGGCGAGGGCATCCAGCATGTGGCGCTGGGCACCGGCAACATCGTGGCCACCGTCGAGGCGCTGAAGGCGCGGGGCATTCCGTTCATGGCGCCGCCGCCGGACACCTACTACGAGGCCGTCGACGCGCGCGTCCCCGGCCATGGCGAGCCGCTCGGAGACCTCAAGCGCAACGGCATCCTAATCGACGGCGCGCCGACGTCGGACGGCGGGCGGCTGCTGCAGATCTTCACCGAGACCGTCATCGGCCCGATCTTCTTCGAGCTGATCCAGCGCAAGGGCGACGAGGGCTTCGGTGAGGGTAATTTCCGCGCGCTCTTCGAGTCGATGGAGCAGGACCAGATCCGGCGCGGCGTCCTGAAGGAGTGAGGAAGCAGCATTCCCGATCGATCAGGGTAGATAACCACAGAGACACAGAGACGCCGGTGAATTCGGCGGGCGCACCGGAAAACACCGTGCCGCCCGCAGGGCTTTAGAATAAGGAGATATGGGGATGAAGCGGGGATGAGGGGGGGCGCTCGCAAGATATCCCCTCATCCCCAACGATCCCCATATCCCCTTATTCTAAAGCCCTGCGGGCAGCAGGCCGTTCCGGCGGCGCCCAAAGAACTCTCCGGCGCCTCTGTGTCCCTGTGGTTAGTTGTTTGCCCGTTTCCGGCCCGCTATTCGGCCGGCTCGGGCCCGGACAGGCGGCGGATGAGAAGGTATTCGCGCAGCGTGAGCCAGGCGATCAGCAGCGCGCCGGCCGCGGCGACGTAGATGCGCACGGGCTCGAAATAGGTCATCAGCAACTCGCCGCCGAAGATCAGCAGAAGGATCTTGTTGCACACCGGGCAGGCGACGCCGAGGAAGGCGAGGATGCCGCCGGCACTCGCGCCCTTCACAGAGCAGAACGGCCGCCGGATCGCGACATAGACGCCGCCGGCCAGCGACATCGCCGCCAGCATTACGATCTCCCAGCCACCGGCCGGCGTCATGCGCACGAAGACCGGATTGTCCCACAGCGCCGCGACGGTGCCGAGCAGGGCAAAGCCGACGACCGCCGTCAGAACGCCGGCCGCGATCCGTTTCGGGGTGACATGGTCCATGCCGATCTATCCTTCCGTGAACCCAATCTGGTTGACTCGCCGCCGCGGCGGCAACCGGCCCGCCGCCGCTATCCGGCGCAGCAGGACAGTTTGGTGACGTCCTTTTCGAAGCCCTGCGCCGCCAGCTTCAGCCCCTCGACCGTCGTCAGGTACGGGAAGACCATGGAAGCGAGGTCACGTACGGTCAGGCCCTGGCGGATCGCCAGCGCCGCGGTCTGGATGCTGTCGCCGCCCTCCGGCGCCATGATGTGCGCGCCGAGCAGGCGATCGGTATCAGCGTCCGCCACCAGCTTGATGAGCCCCCTGGTATCACGGGCGGCCAGCGCACGGGGCAGCTGGTCCAGCGGCAGGATCGAGGTTTCGACCGAATGTCCCTGCGTCCGCGCGGCGGCCTCCGTCAGGCCGACCGAGGCGACCTGCGGATCGGTGAATACGACCTCCGGGACCGCGCTGTCGTCATAGGCCGCGTCGCCGCCGTCGAGCGCGTTCCTTGCGGCGATCCGCGCGCCGTGCGCCGCCATGTACACGTACATGTCGCGGCCGGTCACGTCGCCGGCCGCGTACACACCCGGCCGCGTCGTCCGCATCTGCGCGTCGACCCGGATGCCACCGCGCGCGGTCGTCTCGATGCCCATTTCCTCAAGCCCGATCCCCTCGGAATTGGGCAGCCGACCCACGGCCGCGATCATCGCTCCGGCGCGTAGCGTCACCGCGGCATCGCCTTTCGCCTCGAGGACGACCCCGGCCCCGTCCCGCCGCACCGACCGGTAGGCGAGGCCGCACTGGACGTCGATACCGTCCTCAGCGAAGCAGCCGGCCAGCGCCGCGGAGATCTCCGGCTCCGCATGCGGCAGCAGCCGGCTGCGGCAGGCCAGAGTGACGTTCGCGCCGGCCCGGGCGAACACCTGCGCCAGCTCGCAGCCGATGAAGCCCGCACCGACGATCAGCAGGCTTTCCGGCAGGTGAGCCATCGCCAGCGCCGCGGTGCTGTCGCGCCAGGGCACGGCATCGATGCCCGGGATGTCGGGAACGGCGGGCTGCGACCCCGTCGCGATGACGATGCGCGGCGCAGGAATCATGTTGCCGTCAACGAGGACGCCGCCATCCGCAAGGCGCGCCTTGCCCTCGATGTAGTCGATCGACTCGTACTCGGGCAGCAGATCGACATATTTCGCCTGCCGCATCGCGGCAACGAGTTCGTCCTTGGCGGCGACCGTCGCCGACCAGTCGTCGACCGCCGCCCCCCCGTTGATGCCGCCGAACCGCCCCGCCCTGTTGGCCGCATGGACGCTGTCCATCGCCCGGATCAGCGTCTTCGACGGCACGCAGCCGACGTTGACGCAGGTCCCGCCGATCAGCCCGTGTCCGACCAGCGCCACCCGCGCCCCGGTCTCGGCCGCGGTGATGGTGGCGGAAAACCCGGCCGATCCGGCGCCGATCACCGCAAGGTCGTAGGCGCTCATGACCGGCTATTTCCAGCGCGCGCGGGCGCAGAAACCGACGCGCGGCGGCGCCACAGATAGATCCCGTACCCGAGCAGTAGCAGGAAGAAGGCCAGTGCCGGAAACAGGATCAGATCGAGCCACCACCCGACCAGCGCCGAAAGCCCCACCGCGCCGAGCGAGACGACCAGCAGCGGCGTGAAGCAGCAGAGCCCCGCGACGAGCGCGCCCGCGCCGCCGATGCCCATGAATTTTCGATCTCTGGTCACGGTTTTCCTCCTACTCCGTCGGGACCGTACTACCTTACAAGCTGTAGCGACTACAGGTTCAAGGGAGAAATTCACATGGCGGAACTGACCATCGGCAAACTGGCGGCGCGCACGGGGGTGAACATCGAGACGATCCGGTATTACGAGCGGATCGGCATGATCCCGCCGCCGCCGCGCAGCGCGGGCGGCCAGCGGCGCTACGAGGAGGGCCACCTGCGTCGGCTGTCCTTCGTGCGGCGGTGCCGCGAGCTCGGATTTCCGCTCGACGAGATCCGGGCCCTGCTGGCCCTGGTCGACGGCGGCGATTACAGCTGCGCCGAAGTCCGCGACATGACCGTACGTCAGCTGGACGCCGTGCGGCGGCGCATCGCCGACCTGCGGGTGATGGAACGCACGCTCGATACCATGGCGGCGGCCTGCGACGGCGGGTCGGTCCCCGAATGCCCGATCGTCGACGCCCTGTTCGCCGAGCGGAAATGACGGACGGACAAACAGGCGGAATCCGCGGCCACATGCCCGCGACCCGGGCACACCAATAATCCGGCAGTTTCTGGCGGTTTCCAAGCTTCGGCAGGGGTGTATACCGGAAAGATACAGCCTCAAATATGCCCCATCGCATTGAAAACATTAGATTGCGCTTATATTAAACCGCTGCGATGTACATAAATATTGTACTTCAGGCGGGATTCCGAGGCCCCGGGAGACGCATCCGTCTCGCGGTTCTTGCCCCCTAACATACTGAAAACACAACAGCCTTCTCCCGCTGTTCGAATCCGGCCAAGAGTTGGCACAGAAGTTGCGGATACTTGCCTTGAGAGCGCATTCGCACACGAGGTGGCGAGATGAACGAAACAGCCAACATCCTCATCGTCGACGACGAAGAAGTGGTGCGCCTGAGTCAGCTCAGAACCCTGGCGGACGCTCACTGCAATGCGGCAGTGGCCTGGAACGGCGCCGAGGCGCTGCAGGTGATGGAGCAACACCCGTTCGACGTCGTACTGCTCGATCTTCGCATGCCGGGTCCCGACGGTATGTCGGTTCTCAAGACGATCAAGGAGAGATGGCCCGAGAGCGAGGTCGTCATCATCACCGGTTACCCGACAATCGAAACCGCCAAGGAGGCGGTCAGGCTCGGCGCTTACAACTATCTGGCCAAGCCTGTCAGCCCGGACGATGTGGTCAAAGTCGCGAACGACGCAATATTGAAGAAGAAGTGGGGCCTGCAAAGGGATCGGACGGGTCCGAACTGACGCGCCCGGTTCCGGAGCCGGTTTTCGTCGCAGGACGAACGGCCCCACCCATCGAGGAAGGAGAATGGTCATGAAAGCCTTACAAAAAGTTCTAGTGGTTGACGACGATGCAGTCGTCGGTCGGAGTTTCGATAGGGTCCTCACGGACAAGGGCTATGACGTAAGCACCGCCCTCGATGGTGAGGAGGCCTTGGAAAAATGCGGTGCAGAGGCATACGACGTGGTCTTCACCGACATCAGGATGCCGGGCATGGACGGCCTCGAGGTCGCCAGACGGATCAAGGCCAAGTGCCCCTGGACCCCGGTGGTCATCATCACCGGCTACGGCACCGAAGAGAACGAATCCGAGGCCAGGGTGCTGGGGGTCAACGGATTTCTCCGCAAGCCCCTGACGCCGGCGATGATCGAAGGCATCACGCTGAAGGCCCTGAAGGACAGAGAGGTGGCCCCTGCGGCGCAGCCCGACGCGGCGGCGATCGCCGTGCCGCTGACCGAAGCGGCCGTCACGGAGACCGTAGATGTCACGGCACAGCCGGAGACGCTGAAGGATATCCTGCGTGGAGCCGGCAAGGTCGGCCTCTTCATCGCAGCCCCCTTCATCGGCCTTGCCTATGCCCTGTTCCTGCCCTTCTTCGGGCTGGCCTTGCTGGCCTGGTTGGGCGCACGGGCGCTGCTCCGGTACGGCACGCTGCAACGGTTCGCCGGTTTCCTGAAGAACGTCGCCCTGTTCGTCGCGGCGCCGTTCATCGGGCTGGCATACGCCCTTCTTCTGCCCTTCGTCGGGCTCGGCGTGCTGGTCTGGATGGGCTTCCGGATGCTGGTGAAGCAGCCCGAGCCGAAATAACCGACACGCCGGAAGGCCGCCGCCCCGCATTGGCGGCGGCCGCGACCGGCGGGGCGGGGACATCCCGGAATGACCTGGCGACTGGAAAAGGAGCAAGACCTATGACACGCTCCGGAATCAAAAGCCACACCGCAAGCGGCACATCTTATACCGGCCTCATCACGGCGGCCGCTGCGGCAATTCTCACACTGTTCATTGCGGCGCCCCTGACGGCCTCTGCCGCTGTCGGCGAGTCCACGGCCGCTCTTTCCGAGGACGACGAGACATGTCTTTCGTGCCACGAGTCGGAGGGAATGGAAAAGGAACTCGCGAACGGGCAGACCCTCTCGCTGCACATTCGCGGCAACGCTTTCGTGAACTCGATCCATGGCTGGGTCGGGTGCGCGGGCTGCCACGCGGATGTCGACCTCGGAACCCATCCCGGGGACAGGACGATTGAAAGCCGGCACGTGTTCTCGGCAGAAGCGTCGCAAATCTGTTCGGAATGTCACTCGGGCAAGGACCTGAAGGTCGGCCCGGCACACCACGCGCTTGTATCGACGGCTGCCGGCCCGGCATGCGCCGAATGCCACGACGCGCATGCCATCACACAGATTTCGGAATGGAAGGCCGCCATCGGGGATACGGCGTACTGCCTTAACTGCCACGGGCAGGCCCTCAACGTCCGGTTCGAGAGCGGCGAATCGTTCGCGCTGTCGATCGATGAGGCGGCGCTCCGCAACTCGGTGCATCTCGACCACGAATGCGCAGACTGCCATACCGGATTTTCCAAGGATTCCCATGAGACGGGGACCTTCGCCAGCACACGCGAACACGTCATCGCGCGGGCCGAGGTCTGCCGCGATTGCCATGTGGACAAATTCGAGCAATACGAGGGAAGCATCCATGCCACGCTGCTCGGCGGCGGCAACCTTGCGGCCCCGGTGTGCTCGGACTGTCACGGCTCCCATTCGGTCCGGCCCAAGGCCGTCTACGAGACGGTCACCGGCGTGCCCTGCAAGAAATGTCACGCCAACATCTTCGACGCCTATGTGGGCAGCATGCACGGAAAGGCGCGGGGCATCCTGGGTCACTTCGAAGCGCCAATCTGCGCGGATTGCCACCGCGCACACGAGGTCGGCGCGGCCGCGGCCGGCACCCAGCTGCGCGATGCATGCCTCGGGTGCCATGCCGGCGCCATGGCGGCCCACCGGGACTGGCTCCCGAACGCAGCCCTGCATCTCGAGGCGGTCTCGTGCCCGGCCTGCCATGCGCCGCTGGCGCAGCGGGGGGTTGAGCTCAGGCTTTTCGAGACCAAGGCACAGATACCGTTTTCGGAGCCGGGCGACGCGCGGCAATTCGAGAACCAGATCCGTTCCGCCGACGCGGACGGCGATGGTCTGGATGCGCTCGAGCTGTGGAACCTGGTCCGGGACATCAACCGCGAAGGAAAAGCGCCGGAGATAACCCTGCAGGGCCGCATGGGGGTCCGCACCGGTGTCGACGCGCACCGGCTGTCGAGCAAGGCCGGCGCGGTCAGGGAGTGCAGCAGCTGCCACCAGCAAGGCGCCGACCCATTCCAGAGCGTCACGGTGTCGATCGTCGGCCGCGACGGCAGGCCGGTGCGCTACGACGCCGACAAGGACGTCCTGAGTTCCGTGATGTCCGTGAATTCGGTGAGCGGGTTCTACGCCATTGGCGGCACCCGCATCAAGCTGCTGGACGTGTTGCTCGCGCTTGCGTTCGTCGGCGGGATCTCGGTGCCGATCGGGCACCTGACATTGAAATGGCTGTTCGGGAAATACCGAAAGAGGGCACAAGGGACAGGCGCGTCCCCGGATGCGTGACGGTCCCCGCCGCGGGGCCCTCCCCGCGGCATCCGCGACAGCGGCGGTGCTCTCCAGCGGAAGGAGAAACAAAATGCAGAAGCTCTATATCCACCCGCTCCCGGTCAGAGTCTGGCACTGGACCAACGCCTCCGGTTTCGTTGCGCTGATCCTCACCGGCCTGCAAATCAGGTACGCCGGATCGGTCGACCTGTTGCCCTTCAAACTCGCCGTCAGCCTACACAACTGGATCGGGTTCATCCTCATCGGAAATTTCTTCGTCTGGCTTCTGTTCTATCTGTTTTCGGACAAGATCAGGGTCTATCACCCCGAACTCAGCCCGGCGAAGTATTTTCGCGAAAGCTTCCGCCAGCTCCAGTACTACGGGTACGGTATCTTCAAAGGCGATCCGAACCCGCACCATGTGAGCGCCTACCACAAGTTCAACCCGATGCAGAGCATGTCGTACCAGATCATCATGATGCTCGTGGTACCGGTCCAGTTCTACACCGGGTTGCTGCTTTGGGACGTGAATCGCTTCGCCGGGGCGGTCGCGTTCTTCGGCGGGGTGCGGGTGGTTGATACGGTGCACGTGCTGATCTTCATCCTCTTCGTGTTCTTCCTCTTCATCCACGTCTACCTGGCAACGCTGGGTCACACCCGCACGGCGCACTTCAAGGCGATGTTCACCGGATATGAGGAAATCGAGGACGATACGGCGCCCCGCC
>Ga0224512_10000437_pt1 | contig 44448 bp, 55 predicted proteins | sample SF_May12_sed_USG_4_FD_169103 | JGI IMG/M metagenome (GOLD analysis project Ga0224512, IMG submission 169103) | Sediment microbial communities from San Francisco Bay, California, United States - SF_May12_sed_USGS_13 | ecosystem: Environmental > Aquatic > Marine > Sediment | place: USA... | reverse complement strand
AATTTCTTGCATACGTGTAAGGGACATGCCAGCAGAGTCTGTTGTTTTTGACTGTATGACTGTCATTGCTGTAAGTTTTGATTCAAACTTTTCTGCAATCTCCAATGCCTTCTCAAATGCTTTTTCACTACCCGACGTTCCATTATAGGGTATCAAGATATGCTCAAAGATTCCAACCATATCTTTTCACAAGTTCTCAATATCAATAAGCATAACAGGGCAATTTACATTTTCGACAACTTTTCTTGATACGCTTCCAAGAGAGAGTAATTTTTTGACACCTTTGAGCTTTCTTCTCTTTGCCATTACTATTAGATCTATTTTTTCTTTTTCAACTACATCCAAAATTATTTCAGACGCATCTCCAATGGCCACTTTAACTTTAGATTCAATGTTATTTTCTTTACATTGCTGAGCGTATTTTTCCATCTTTTTTTCCATGTCGTGTCTCATTTCCTCATTTGCGTCATCGATATTTTTTAGTAGACTTTTTCGTTCAGATGAAGATAATGCAAATGATGGAGGGTATTGTAGTGCTTCAACTATGTGTAAAATAATTATTTTAGATGCATTCTTGGCTGCATAAATGGCGTGCTTTAATGCCTCATCTCCAGCCTCTGTTCCTGCATGAGGGACAAGAATTGTATTATACATAATCTGAAAACATCATCTCGATTATTTAAGATAATAGAGGATTCTTAATGCTAGTACTGAATAGATATTTTCTTTTCAATGACATATCGATGATCATTTTCAGAATCAACAATCATCTTTTGAATTAAATACTAAACGTATCTTTCAATTTTGTATGAATGATAAGAAAATCATGGTTTGTTTGGATGGTTCAAAAAATTCTCTACGAGGATTAGACAAAGCAATTTTGTTTGCAAAACAATCAGATGCCATGATTCTTGGCGTTCATAGTGATACAAGTTTTAGTGCATTTTCAGCTGTTCGTGCTCCTATACTCCCCGAGAAAAAATGGAAAAATAAAGTGAGAGAATTAATGCATATTGCAAAGAAAAAAACAGAAAAAAATAAAGTTAAATTTGAAGGAATTGTAATTGGGGGTCATACTTCAGGTATTGATTTAACCACATTTGCAAACAATCCTGTAAACAAGATTGATCAGATTGTAATAGGTTCTAGAGGAATGGGATTCCCAAAGGAGATCTTTTTTGGAAGTACATCAAACTTTGTCTTACATAAGGCAAAGGCTCCCGTGACCATCGTGAAATAATTGTTTTTGAGTAATAATTTGGGTCTTCAAAAAGTTTTACATTTTTAGATAATTGAATTCATCTGCACACTTTGTTGTTATATTTGATTCCAATCCATGATGATTTAATAGCTTCTTCTTGAGAGATTACAGACATACTCATGTATTCAGAAAACAAAACAGAACAAGAAAAATGTCAGTCGATATTGGAACTACCTGAGATAAGATTCGTAGGATTCTTAGACTATATGGGCAATCTAATTGTAGGAGACTTTAAACCGGGAGTATCTCCGCTAAAAGATGAATACGAAAGAAAAAAGATGTTTATCGAGGCAGTCTTGAGAATCAGAACTAGACAAGACTTTGATGACAATCTTGGTCCTGTCGAATATGCAGCAGCTAGAAGAAAAAATGTTGTAACAATGACCATTCCCTTTGAGGACAAAGTTCTTTTTGTAGCAGCAGAACCTGATGTGGATATTGATCAGACAGCAAGAAAAATTTTAGATTTGCTGTGATGAATCATCAAATGATATATTGTGTTTGTTAAGTTCTAGTTTTTCTTCAGAGCCTATTTTCAGCATGAGTTCACCACTTTTTTCAAGATCCTTTTTGATTCTTTGAAAATTTACCATTTCCGTGTCTTTATTGCATATTTAATCCAGAGATATATTTTCCAAAATTAGTTTTCAGGTATTGAATTCAGACCCACGTAGAACAAAAAAATATCCAAAAAGTCAAACCAAAAAAATATAAAAATTCACGAGTACATAATTCTAAAAAAACATGTAAAGTCTATTATTTACGATCTTAAATCAACTAAGTAAATATTCTGTATTGATGTTATAGTTATGGACAATACTAAACAGATTCTTATGTAGTAATTACATACAAAAGTGTGATTAATTTGAATGGCATTGCCTCATTAACTTCTGAACAGATCCACGTTCTTGAGAATTTATGCAACAAGATAAGCAACGAACCAAAAATCAGATTTTGTGGCGTGATAAACTCAATGGGCAAGATTATAGCCGGGGGTTTCAAAGATGACATAAAACCATTAGATAGTGATGACCAAAGACGAATGCTATACATGCAATCCGCCTTGGAACTATCTATGAAAGGAGAGTTTGATGAAAATCTCGGGGGTGTTAATTACATTACAACTTATCGGGACAATGTAGTTCTAATTAACATACCAATGAAAAGATATAATCCTCTTGTGTTGATATCAGCTGAACGAAATGCCAATACGGAACAAATTGTAAAGAACACGATCAGTCTCTTTGAAAGTAAGAACGTATTTGAGATAGGAAACAAAACCGACACTCTAAATGATAATTCCATATTATCAACGACCGCAAAAAAAGTTGTGCAATGAGTCGAATGGAAAATATTGAACTGTCTCTAACTGAGAAAATTCTTTAAACGACATTGGATGAATTTCTATTTTTTTGATTATTCCCATATTGATGCCAAGTGAGATTCCTTTTCTTATTACCCACAATTTCTCAAAACCAGATATCTCTTTTGTGCCTAAATTTCCGTGATTTTCATGGACAAATTCAGTTGGATTGATGATATCATCTTTTTTGAGCAGTGAAAAGAATTTTGCAAATCTTGGCTGAACTCTAATGGAATAATCTTTGTTCTGATCATATTCTTTTAAAACTTGATAATGGCTGTTCAATGAAGAACAAAAAGTCAATGGTGTGTAATAAAGTCAGTTTGTTTGTCGATGTAATAGGAGTATTAAACCATTGACTTGGCAAATTCAGACATTATGTTGTTCCAATTCTTTGATTTGACTATTCCACTTGCAACTAGGATGCCTTTTGATCCTAGCTCAATTGCTTTTGAAACATCTTCTCCAGAAACTATACCTGCACCACAAAGTAGTTTTGTATTGTTTTTAGCATTCTTTACAGCTTCTACTGCCTTTGAAATCAAATCTGGTTTTTCTTTTGAAACTGCTTTTCCTGATCCAATTAATTCTGGAGGCTCTATTGCAATATAATCTGGATTTAATTTAACGTATTTTTTTACTTCGACAACATCTTTGACACAGAGAATTGATGTCATTTTCAATTCTTTTAATTTTGAAACTAGTTTTTCAATTTCTTTACTTGAAATTCTATGTTCGCTGTGATTAATTAAGGATCCTTTTACTTTGGATTTTTTTAGCAACTCTGGAATAATAAATCCTGTAGTGCTTCCAATTTTAGAGTCATCAATATGCTGAGCAAAAATAGGAATTGAACTGTTTGCAACTAATCCCACTAAATGCTGAGGTGGGGATATTGCGATTTTTACTTTGTACTTTTTAGAAATTTTTTCAGCAGTTTTTACAAATTTAATTATTTTATCCCCTGAAACCTCCTCATAATTTTTACAGTTTATGACAAACATCTTTCTTTGAAATTTGATACATTGTATTTAATCCTTGATTAGATTTGATTTTGATATCCTGTCATAGTTTTTCTTCATTGCCAGAACTACCATCATTAGAATAATCGCTGCAATATTGGTGCCTATGATAAATACATCAGATACAATTATGCCATAAATTAACCACAAAATTGCTCCTGCTGAAATAAAGATCATTAAAAATTTAGAAATGTCTTTTAAACTCTTTGTCTTGTAACCTTTGTAAATCTGCTCAACCCATCCCGTAAGAATCAAAATTCCAGCTGATACTCCTAAAATAGTAAGTAATGTACCGTCAATTTCCATTTTTTATACTAACTCCAAAAAAATTCGTCTAATCCTATTTGTTTTGGCTTTCCTAAAATTGTATCAAAGTCCATATCCATCGACGATGTAATCTGTTCTAATGTTGACTCCATAAATTCCATGTATTTTTTTGAATCAATCTCTTCTTTTTTTGCCATTTCTACTGGTTTCACACCTGGTTTGTTTAGGATTTTGATAAATGAAATTCTATCTCCTTTTTTTATTTCTCTGATTGTTTCTAATTGTTTCGCAGCTCTAATGTGTTGAGGAATAGTTTTTGTATATTCTGATGGTGCTTTGCTGAGCATTACATTGAAAGTTAAATCTTCTAGTGGAATTTCTTTTGCTTCTACTTTTTTGCCGCATGTTGCAATCTTTTCTGAAATTTGTTGTTTTGCTTTTACAAAATCATCTACTGTCTGAACTCTAGATAACACCTCTAATAATTCATAAAATAATTTTTTGATAAATGGTGGGGTATGTGATTTCTTTCCTGTAAGTCCTTTAACATCTACATTTCCATCTTTTGTTACTCCAAGATAATTTTTCTTTCTATTACTTAGCACACAGTATCTGTATGTTTTGTCAATCTCTAAATCTACACCGTGATCTTTTTTTGCTTGCTCAATTACTGTTTGAATTTGTTCTTTTGTTGGTTTTTTGATAAATAATGAATCTGTATCCCCGTATAATACTTCGATTCCTGCTGCCTCACATTTTTTAATTGTCTCCAAAATTGTATGTCTTCCAATTGCAGTGGTGGCCTCAGCTACTGGTAGAAAATATAATGGAAAAATCTCCGCACCCATAACACCATAACTAGCATTTAGTATGACCTTAAGCGCTTGACTGACAACTGTATACTGCTGTCTTTGTTCATCAGTAAGAGTCTCTTTTTTTGATAAACTCTTGTAATAATTCACCCTCAAATCTCTCAACGAGCCAATGATCATTGATGTCAGTCCATTCCTTTTAGAACATGTCCAATGATTTGTCTGTTCAATAATGTTTTTTTTACATTCTTCATGCGAGCATCTTACTGTCTCATATGAGAGATTTCTTACTTTGATGATGCTTGGATACAGACTTGCAAAATCCATCACCACTACATCGAAATGAATTCCTTCTTTTGGATCAACTACTAAGCCCCCACGATATTTTTTATCTTTAATCACGGCATCCGATAGGACTCCCTCTGATCTTCTCTGCAATTCTTCTCTTTTTGGAATTAGACAGTTTCTTCGTCTGTGTTCATAGTATAGCAGACTTCTAATCCATTGTGATACTCCCATTCTCGCAATATCGTCAATAGGCATTCTACCAATTCTTGCAATGATCACAAGTAAATTCATCAGTAAATCGTTGTTGAAACTGGTTAGTTCGAATGTTAGTAGGGCATCATTATAACAATAATTTGCAGTTTGGTATAGTGACAGTTGGTCAAACTCTAAACCATAATCTATCTTCTCTTTACCAAGTAGAGCCTTTGATACGCTGTTTAAAGAAAAGTTAGTGTATTTTTGACTGAATGCATAAATTTGAAATGAACGATTAGAGAGAGTCCTATACAAATCAAGATGAACTCCTTCTCTTAGCGTTGCAGAATCCCGCATCATGTAAAAAGGATTTTCAGAATTTTTTATTCCAAGTCTTTCTGCCCTGTTGTAAAGATATGGCAAGTCAAATTCATCTCCGTTATATGTTACCACAAATGGAAATTCCCTGATAATTTCAAATGCATCTTGTATCATCTCTTTTTCCTTGTCTAAATCATAAAATGTAATTTTGACATTTTGATCTAATTCATTTTTTCCTTCCTCTGTTCCTTCAGTTTTGAGAACAAAAATTTGATCAAATCCATCTGAACCTTTCATTCCAATTGCCGTAACTTTTTTTTCCGCAATTTTTGGATCTGGTATTCTTCCAACTTCTGCTTCTACTTCAATATCTAAACTGAGTCTTTTTATTTTTGGAATTGGTTGATTTAGTAAATCTGCCCATTCTGTAATATATTTTTTAAATTCTTCCGAATCAACCATGCTTTCACTATCTACTTTGTTCCACAGCAAACTTTTCAAAGCAATTTTAACTTCGTCTGAAATTTCTAAATCATGTGGTTTTAGCTTTTTATCAACAATTTCATAATATTTCCCAACAATTAATTTTCTATCATAAAGATAGTTTTCATAATATTTGATATCTGATTCCCATGTCTCAATTACGTTTCTGATACTTTTGTCTCCTGTTGTTCCGCCGATTGCCAACGGATCTGCCACTGTGATTTTTGACATGTCGATTTCTTTATCTGTAATTAAATCATGTCGCTGAACAGTTTTGATTTCAAGAATATCTTCTCTTTCTTGAAGAAAATCTAATTCACCTGGTGATAATCTAGAGTAACAGTATGGCTTGTGCCCTGTTTCATCTTTCCATAGGATTAATTTTTGAGATTCAGGGTTGTAGAATTTTAAAATTGCTGATTTTGAATTATTGTCATATGTGGCTGATACTAGCATTGATGGGGACATGGATTCCACTTCATTAGTATTTCTAACATTTACTTGCATTTTCTTACACAGAATTCTCGTATTTGTTGACTAGCTTACTTGCCCATTTTGAAATTTCATTTTTGTCCAGTTGAACTACTTCTACCCCTGCATCCTTTAGTAAACCATAATCTGTTTCTGGATAAGAGTCAAGACAAACAAATTTTTTAATTCCAATTGTAATTGCCATTTTTGTGCATTCAAGGCATGGGACAAATGTCGTATACAGTACTGCTCCCTTTATTCCGGCTTCAATTCCCATAATGGCACAATGCATTATTGCATTTGCTTCTGCATGATTGCAAAGACATCTATCCAATGATGCGCCTGATTCTATCTTGCCTTCCATTCTGAGTTGGCATCGCTTACACCCTCCTTCAAAACAATTTTTGATTCCAGGCGGTGTTCCATTATATCCTGTTGCAATCTGTCTGTGGTTTCTAACAATTACTGCTCCTACTTGCCTTGTCATACAGTTTGAACGAAGTTTTGCTAATTCTGCTTGAAGCATAAAGTATTCATCCCATCCGGGTCTGTCAAAAGAATCAATCACACAGATTATGTTTGCCTGCTCAATATATGGATCACGATAGTTCTAGTTTTATTTGCGATCAATTTCAAAACAATTTGAAAATTTATGATAATGTATACGTAAACTACTTTAATCTCATAATGTTTATCGATTCAATGGCAAGCTATTCAGCACAAGTAAACGTCATTCACAAAAAATTTCAAAATGCTGTTAACAGAGCAAAGACAAAACAGGCTCTAAACAAAGCATACAGCGTTCACAAAAAAGATCATGAACGGTTATTGAAAAAACATCTCCGTGAAGAGACTGTGATGATCAACAAAGCAAAGAAAAAACTAGAATAAAGTGTAGTTTTTCCATTTTTTATTTTTCTTTATTTATGATTTATTTTGTATATTTACTCTCATGTATTTTATCCAAATCTGAATTCTTCTCTTATCACGAATACTATCCAAAAGTCTAATTGCTATGAAATTTTGAACTTTTAGGCATTATCTAGGCTCAGTTTAGCATTAAAATTTGAAATTTTACTAATTATAGAAAAGTTGAGCCTTTCCAAACCTGACATCTGTTCATATTTGAGCATTGGATAGTATTTTGCTATACGAAAGCATAAAATCAATAAATTATGATTCTTATTTTAGATTGGACCAATATCTTGAGAAAAAATATGTTCAAAAAAACTCGATAGAGAAACGGGATTACCAAGTAAATCTTGCAAATCAAGCAATCAAAGAAAATTGCATTGTTGTTTTGCCTACTGGGTTAGGAAAGACTGCAATTGCATTACAGGTAATTGCAGAATATTTGTCAAGAGGAACAGGCGGAATATTGTTTCTAGCGCCAACTAGAGTTTTAGTTAATCAGCATTATGAATTCTTAAAAAAAAATCTTACTTTGGATGATGTCTCATTGATTACTGGTGAGGATCCAATTCAAAAACGAACTAAACTCTGGAATAATAGTGTAATTTGTGCTACTCCTGAAATTGCTAGAAATGATTTGAATAGGGGAATTATATCTCCTGATCAATTTAGCCTTGTAATTTTTGATGAAGTTCACCGAACAGCTGGTGACTATGCATATTCTGGAATTGCACAAAGTTTTGAAAATTCTTCTGTAAGAATTCTTGGAATGACTGCAACTCTCCCAAGTGAAAAAGAAAAGGCAACAGAAATTCTGACAAAGCTTAGAATTTCAAGTGTAGCTGAAAGAAGAGAAGATAGTCCTGATGTAAAGCCTTACACTCAAGAAACTCACACTGAATGGATTAACGTGGAACTGCCCACTGAATTAAAATCAATTCAAACCTTATTGAAATTAGCATTAGATGAAAGATATGAGACCCTAAGAAAAAATGGCATTCGTATGGCAGAACAACAATCCCTTTCTGCACTACTAAGAATCAGACAATTTGTATTAAATCAGAATAGGCGTTCTGCAAAACCTCTCTTTACTGGAATTAGAATTCATTATGCTCTAAACATACTTGAAGCCCACGGAATTACCCCATTTCTAAAATTCTGTGACCGTGCACATGCAAAAAAGGGTGTGGGAATCAAAGAACTTTTCGAAGTAGATCCTAATTTTACAAGAGCAATCCAACTTGCAAAGGAAGCACAATCACTGGGAATAGAGCACTCTAAAATTCCAAAACTTAAAGAAATTCTTGAATCTGTTTCTGGTAAGGCTCTGATATTTACCAGCTATCGTGACTCTGTTGATCTGATTTTTAATAAATTAACTGAGATGGGAATCTCGGCGGGAATCTTGATTGGAAAAGCAGGAGATGCTGGTTTAAAACAAAAAAAGCAGATTGAAACTGTACAAAAATTCAGAGATGGTGTTTTTCAGGTATTAGTTGCAACACGTGTTGGTGAAGAAGGACTAGATATAGCTGAAGTTAATCAGGTTATTTTTTATGATAACGTTCCAAGTTCAATTAGATTTATCCAAAGAAGAGGGAGAACTGGAAGAAAAGATACTGGTAAACTAGTAGTGTTAATTGCTAAAAATACCATTGATGAGACATACTATTGGATTGGAAAAAGAAAGATGACTGCAGCACAATCGATGGGTGACAAAATGACCAAAGTGTTAGAAAAAAATCATGAGACTAAATATCAAAAAACAGGATTGGATGCTTTTCTCTAGATTTTATATCGCATAGAAATTTGCTCAAAAATCTTTTGCTTTCTCTGAATTATTTTATTTTTCATTCCTGATTCTAAGTGATGAATGCTGCTTTCTTTTGCCACAAGTAAATTCTCTAGTCTTAATTCAAATTGGCTTTCCAGAAAACCCTTTGCTCCCTCAAATCCTCCTTTGATTTCTAAATTCTCAAATGTTTCTTTTGCCAGATTGGTAACTGATTTTTCCAAATATTCAAGAATTTCATCTAATGTTTTCTCATTTAGTAAAACCATGAGTAATTTTGTTGTACTATCCCAAAAAATGTTGTGTATTTTATTTTGGTTTTTTAGGTATGAAAATTAATATTCTTCTTCTAAACTATTTTTAATGTGAATCTATGTTGACCTCAAATAGAATAAAATCAAATGAAATGACAAAACTATTTCAAAAAGAAAAAGAATTACACGGTCAAATTAGATCTGATTTTAAGAAAATAAGTCAGAAAATTGATGATGATATTGAAAAATAAAAGTCAAAATTTGTGTGATTAAAGTCACTCAAATCTTTTAATTATATGATATCCAAATTCTGTTTTGATTGGCTGGGAAATCTCTCCTATTTGTAGTTTGAATGCTGCCTCTTCAAATGGCTTTACCATCATACCTTTTGTAAAATAACCTAAATTTCCATCCTTTTTTGCACTTCCTGAATCAATTGATAATTCTTTTGCTAATTTACCAAATTTTTCACCATTTTTGATTCTATCTAGAATTACAAGTGATTCACTTTGTTTTGTTACAAGGATATGTGAGCATTTTATTTTAACTGGCATTTCTATCTTTGAATAATTTCATGTCTTAATTATTTTTTTTATGGCTCAAATTCATCAAAAAATCAATACTCAATTAATTGATTTTTGATTTTCTTTTGCCTATGGTTCAAATTTGACTGGGAGCACAACATGCGTCGGGTATGCGTGCGTCATGGATTTGAAATACCTGCTTTCCAGCGACTATGCCACGGCTGAGATGGAGGGAAAGACGTTCGTCTCGATATCTGAGCACAACATGCGTGGGGATATAGTTTAGGCTATGAAATTAAGACCCACGTGATCTTTTTTTTGATTGATAATTCCATTTTTAATTGAAGAAATGACACCTTTTTTGAATCAAAATTTATTAAATTACATTCCAAAAAAGAACAATTTCCGAAAACATGACTCTTTCGAATAAAGAAAAACAAAAGAACATCTTGAATTTTTTAATAAAAAAATTCAATGAGACTCCAGATAATGATTTTGATGATGAAACAATTGCAAAAGAATGCAATCTGGATCTAACAGATGCTAAAGGACTATGTATCCTGATGGCACAAGAAGGATTAATCGATCATACCTTGAGTGCAGGAAAATTTAGATTTTATAAAATAAACAACGTTGGAAAAAAGAAATTAGAAAATATATCTGAATCAAATATTCAAGCTTATGATCTTTTAAAAAATTTGGAACAAACAATCCGAAAATTAATTGAGGTTGAATTGTCAAAAACTAATGATAGATGGTGGAAAGAGCTAGTTCCGGGAGATGTAAAACAAAATGCTGAATCTAGAAAAAATAAAGATGAATCTAGAAAAAATTGGAAATATGATTCACAGCCATTGATAAATTATATTGATTTTACTGATTATGCTAAAATTATTATACAAAAAAATAATTGGAAGGAAGTTTTCAAATTCATTTTTCATGATAAAGATAAAATCAATTTAAAACTAAAGGAAATCGAACCGATTAGAAATACAATATCTCATACTAGAGATTTAGATGATACTGAAAAACGACAACTAGAATTTTATTCTGAAGAATTGCTTCGTACTATTTCATATTTTTATGATAACGAAAATATAATTTTAAAACAAAAATTATTAGCTAAAAAACAAGTATCATTGCCACAAATTTCTGTTTCTTTTGATAGAATTGTTTATCCTCTTTACAGCAAGGTGTATTTGCGTGCAAATATGCCTGATACCATACCGGGAGAACCTATACTTTTCCAAGTTTTCAACTCTCAAGAAAAATTACTTGTTGAAAAAAAATCTATCCTGAAACATATGACGATGTAGAATTGAAATCATCTGGCTTATACCAAACGTATTTTGTCATGAAAGGAGATGAATGGAGAATTGGAGAGGAATACAAAGTAGTGGCCAAACATTCTACAAAAGAAGCTGTCGATTTTACTAGGATTGATGCAAGAAAACCTGTATTACAATCTGACAAATCTGTTTACAAATGGGGTTCAGATATGATTTTGACAATAATTGATCCGGATGGTGATAAAGATAGCCAATTAGCAGAATTTGTGGGGGATACAGGTAATTCTAAATTAATAATTCAAAGCTCTAAAGGAACGATACAGAACTATCGCTTAAAAGAGACAGGAAATAGCACAGGAATATTTCAAGGTATTTTGGGTTTTATTGGAGTGAATGATGATGAAACAACAGAGCATTATGATCTTGAAGGAAGAAACGTTATTCAAACTCAAGGATTTGAGTACGATGATGGTTTTCTTGAAGTTTCAAAAGATGAAAAAATTAAAATTTCATATTCTAATGACGTTGAAACTGCGGAATTAGTAGTTCGTGTCGTTAAGGATTACAGTCATCTTTCTTAACATTGAGATTTTTTTTTTGATTATTGAAAAATGTTTGAATGTTGTTAGTCTACAGTATCTAAAATATTAAAAAATATTTTTTAAAACTAGTTTTTTTAAGAAAGATATGCCTGTATTCTAATTATTGCACTGTAAACGATCATTTCCCGTTACCTATCATCAACACACCAAACGCTCCAAGTGAAGCTGTTTCTGTCAATAAAAATGGAAATGGATCAAGTTGGTATGTATTAATGAATTCCTGTATCAATGTCAAATTCATTGCAAATTGCATTATAACCATGGCAGTCACTATGCCTCTTTTTTCTTTAATTTTATGTTTCAATTTTGAGGTAGCTTCAATTGTGGTAATCCTTAGTTGTCTAAGAAATCTGGAAGTCTTTCTCCCAAATGCTATTATTTTTGCTTTGAACCTTGAGGACACTGCCATCATTTCAAATAGCATCGTTCCTTTGACTTTACCAAATAGATCAAGAACATCAGATCTGTGAATTGATTCTGTACCAAGCTTCTGTATGTTATCTGCAACTTTCTCAACGGAGATAGGGTGAAAATTACCGAGAATTTTTCGCATAACACTTACATATCTATCTTTATGATCTTCATTCATTACTCTGATATCTTTTTTTGGGTCAAGCAAAAGCCAATCTTTTATTACTTTAGGAAGTTTCTCAAATTTGTCTTCTGGCTGTAGTATGATTGTCTTGTAAACATCAGCTGGAATGTAGACTTTGAATTTTGATTCTTTGGTTAGTTCTTCCAAAGAATTCATGGTGTCTTCTAATCTTTGAAGTGTAACAAAACAGCTAGGATCAAGACAAAAGGTATTTTCTTCTTCCAATCACATTTTTGAGCACTTTGTTACTAATCAAATTTTCCATATAGTAAAGAAATTGGAAACATTTTTGTGATAAAATAGGAATACTTATCGTTATTCGTAATTATTCAAATCCTATTTCTAAAATTTTAATTTTTTACATCAAATACATTTCATTAATTATGAACTTAGACCAGGATAAAGGGAAAAATCTTCAAACATGATCCTTATAAGGTACTAATATGTAATGTACGGTATGGAGTCCATCATAGACCCTGAATTTATCTATGACATGGCAATGCTGTTTGCACCATATGTCTTAGATCAGACAAGCGAGTTTTTTAAAAATGGACTGTAGATCTGCCTTAAAAGAACTATTTTTTGTCGGCGAAGATGAGGCTAGGAAATGCTAATTCAAAGGAGAGCAATATTGGAAATCCAAACTACATTGAATCTAATTAGTCAACGGTGTGATTTTCAAAAGAATTGGACATCATCCTGTGTACAATTTTTTAGCAAAAATGAAGAAAAACTTCCTCATATTCCATTTAGTTATAAGGAATTTTCTCTGGGATTGCTTTATTATATAATCCGAAATTACAATAAAAAAATTAACCGTGAATATTTCCTTTATTCTGTAATCAGGAAAATGAATTCTCGTCAAAAAAATGTCTTTAAAATTTATAGAAATTTATGTGAAAAATTTGGTTCACCTTCAAAACAAATAGACTATGATTCCCTCTGGCAGAATATTGCACAGTATTTACAAATGCATCATTACGAATTGGATTTTGATGAATATCATAGACTGACAAAAATACATCCTGCAAAAAAATTTAGTCAAATAAGAGGATTAAGAACATTGTTTCATACGGCTCAAAAATCACCAAAAAAATATACAGAAAAGCAAATAGAAGGACATATTATTAATTCATTTTTAGAAATGCGTTTACTCTGAATTGAACATGGATAATGATATGATTATTGAAATTTTTCAATAGTTTTTTCATAAATCTTAGTAGTTTTACCTTCAGACAAATTCTTTTTGATATGCCATAATGTAGATTTGTTGATTCCAAATCTCTTTCGTTCATCAACAGACATATTCAAAATCTTCTCTCGTAATTCTTTTTCATCATTTCTATTCAATTTCATCTTGGGAATAACAAAATTAAATTCTTTCTTTTTCTCTACAACAAAATTAGATAACTGTTGTAAGTTATCTTGCAAGATAACCTGATACGAATAGTTCTTACCGTTCTTGTAATTGTATCTGGCATTAAAGTTAGAATTTATTTTCTCAACTAATTTTTTAGCAACATCTTCTCCCAATCTAGTATGATAATTCTCAGTAATTATAAAATCAGATTTCTTGATCTTCTTTTCTTCCAACAATTGAATTATAGAAACATCAATGAGCCATCTGAACAATTCCTGAATGTCATAGACTAGAGACGTTCTGCTCTGGCTAATCTCATGTAAGAATCCAATTGAATAGTCTAATCCAATTGCATTGATTGACTTTCTAATCTCTGATTCTAAAATAGCATAACCGTAATTCAATAAGGCATTGATCTCATCTGACGCATTATAGTTTCTAGAGTTTGACTTGTTCTTTCGTCCTGTGAAATGAAACTCTGGATTTAATTTGTTGAATATCTTTGTAATGTTCTCTAGATAGATTCCTGCAATCCTTCCCTCATATGTCATTAATTGTTTGATTGATTTTGAAATATCTTGCTTCTCGCTGTTCTTCATTACACCCAACAGAAACAAATCTTCCTTTTCTGCGGATTTTCTAATACTGATTATATCTACAGATTCATAGAATTTGGATAATTCCTCAAGTAAATTCAAAGATTGCTCCACCTTGGTTTGAACTATCTTTAGTGCAATTTCGAATCTATTCATATCATCAAGGTACTTTTGGTACTGTTTTACGCGTAATTTGCCTGATTTTGGCTGCTCAGGCATCACATTTGCCAATAACTGGCCATTCCAGTTTAGTAGAGTGAGATTGATGTTGTGCTTTGAGAGCCATCTCATTGCCTCAAATGTAATGTTGCCAGTATGACCGTCAATTATTATTCCATCATGATTTATCTTGTGAGGGTAAAACTCCAGTCTTGTATCTTTGAGTCTGTTTGTGATAATCAGTTTTCTCTTATCCACGTTGATTGATGTTCCAAAGCCTGTGATTAGTAGTAGATTCATTTCTTTTTCTCCTTTCTCTTCTTGTATTCAACCAGTATGGGGCTTTCAGGTGAGTTCAGCTCAGAGTGCAGGTCAATATTGATTCCATCAAACTCTTTCTTTTTTGTCCATCTGCTTGATGAGGATATTTTAGTTGTGCTTCCAACTCCGTGCTGGTTGGTGGTCCTGTTAATTATCATGTCCTTGAGTATCATTGAAGTGATGATGTCGTCTCTAATGTCATAGCCTGAGATTATTCTCTTCGGATTTAGCTGGTCAAGATTGAGTACATACAGCACAAATGTGGGCGAGTGATGCATCATTGTCACCAGCACTTTTCTGTCATGGTTTGTGCCAAATAGAATGTTCTCCAAAAAATCATCTGGTTTTTCCTGAAACAAGAGGCTTGTTTTTATGAATTGTAGATAGTCTTTTTCCTTTGAGCATTTATTTCTCAGGATATTTACAAAATGATCTATCGTCTCTTTTGTGAAAAATGACTTTGCATACTCTGTATCAAACCAGTATTTTGCAGAGTCAAACACATCTGAGGGCCTCTGTATGTCTTGCATGTATGGAATGTCTGCAAGAAATTCATGCTTGTCAGTTGTTCCAGAACCAATCGCATCATCCTTAATCACTCTGATCACTGTAGAGTTTTCTGTCAAAAAGTTTACTATTCTTTTGAATGACTCTGCGTTGTTTTTCCACTGCCAGTAGCTTGACTTGCCGGACTGCGAGATATCCTCAATGCAATCATCCTTCTTTAGTTCTCCCAGATGCTTTCTGATTCCCCTTGATTCAGATAGTCCGTGCTGCTCCTTCAGGTGAACCATTATCTCCTTTGTCTTTTTTTTGCCGTCACGCAAAAACAGCATGATTGCAATCTTTGAGAGGTTGGTTGCAAGCTTTTGTCCCGGCCTTCTTTTTATCATGATTGTACATATGGTAGGCATGTTCTGATATTTATGATGTACTGTAATACCATGGTATTATATTGTAGTAAAAATACCATATAGGCTAATTTATGCTAAAATTAGGCATAATTACGGTTATTTGACTATGGTATTATATATCATAATTCACTTCTTATTAGTATATGACACATAACATACAACAAGAAAATAGATTTGCTGTTGATTGCATCAACTGTCTATATTGTTGGACATACACCAAGGGAGTGCCAAAGTACAGAATCAGGTGTCCCAAGTGTCATTCGTCACAGAATGATTTGAACCGAAAGATTTTCGGCAAATGGAGGCCATCACTATGACGGCTGTACCATTACACAAAAGACCTTGGAGAAAACTATCTCCACGGCAAAAGATGTTGCGCGAAAAGTCACTTGCAGTGATTGGTGAATTGCGCAATACAAAAAGCAAGACACTACCACAAGCAGCAAGCGACAATGGTATTACTGCAAAGAATGTCATAAAACATACAAACGGTTTCAAAAAAGTAAACGGAAAGCCAGTCGTAAAGAAATGGGACAGAATCAAAAGAATAATGAGAATCAACACTAACAAAAAGGAAAAGAGTGTGGAGATAAAAGATTCCAGAACCGCATCAGTTGTCGGACGATACCACAATGCAGTGAAGCAATTCTTAAACACTGGGGATAAATCCAAACTATCCAAGTTTAGAAACAAGAAAATCAAAGACAGCAAGGGAAAATTGCACAAACTAGAGACAAACCCTGATGAGATAATCAGAATCAATCAGAGAATAGAAGAGCCAGAATACTATGAGGTGTACAATACAAAATGACGAATACTGAAACATCTGTGGTAAACAAGGTAACTAGTTTGCAAACGTTACTTGGATTTTGCATTGGCAAACTCAGAGACGATACTCTGGATACAATTGACGAGATTGAGGGATGGGTAAACGAGATTGTATGCAAACCAAAAAACAAATCAATGCAGGAAAAGAAGAATCGCTGTGAGGTTTGCAACTCCAAGGAAGAGTCATACAATTTAGAATTGCATCATGTTGCAGGACGAAAGCATGATTACAGAACAATAACCGTGGACAAGAAATGTCACTACGAACTAAGTGAATCGCAGAAAACTTGGGATGGCCGATGGTTGCAAAAGGACCAGCCAGAGAATGTCCGCCTCGGTTTCTTGCTCATGGGGATACATGATGTGTTGATGCTCAAGGGCAGAAACACCAGAAATAGCACATACGAGGAATTGGCAAAGAAACTGCGCCAGAGAATCTACCAGTCACTAAACATGGAGGAATACGCATGAAACTGGGTAAAATAGGCGTGATCAATGTATCTCAGCCAGAGCCAATCAGCCTCAGATGTTACACTGGAAACTACAAGCCTGTCTCACACTATTCCCACAACCAAAATGCTAACAATGGAATGGTGTTGACTCTTTCTACAGAAACAACTCAAGACCAACATCAGACCTTCACCTATGGCTCTTGTGCAGTATGGATTAATGGTACCTTGTACAAGATTATTTTATTCCATAATGAACTAGATTCCAAGAAAGTTGATGTGATAAAACAAGTTGGCGATACACTAGAAAAAGAAAAGAACTGCATTGTAACCGTATCATCCAAAGATGAATTTGTTACAAATGTTTTCTATCCGTATGTCTATGAGGCAAGGGCAAAGTGCGTATCATTTGACTTGCCATACGAGTTGAGTAGACTAGCAACATCGTGGGGAACTGCAAGAAAGATTCAAGATGCATTTTCTATAAAACTTGTTGAAAACAATCCAAGACGCCCTGCAATCAAGATAAAGAGCATCAACAGTGATGCGGCATTCATCCAGTTTGCAACCCCACTAAGGACAAAGAGTGAGAAGAAGCAAATTCCAACTCACAAGGTGTACAGAGGATACTTTGTTGATTTGAAGACACTCGGTTACGCAATGAGTAACAAATCATTTGATGGAATAGATGAGGTTGCAAAAATATTTGGTGTTGAGACACGCTTGCAAAACAAGAAAGGAATCACAAATGATACAATCAGAAACAATGTGGAGAAAACACTAACGGTACATAATTTCTACTGCAAGATTGTTTATGTGTTGGAAAATACATTCTTGATAAAACCAAATGATTCAAACAAGTTGTATTCACCAGCATCAATTGGGAAACTCTATCTGGAGAAACTAAACATAAATCCACTCTTGGAGAAAAATTCAGACTTTTCAAAAGAGATCATGGGAAATTTGATGAGTGCATTTTATGCAGGACGAGTAGAAACCAGAATAAGAAAAACTCCAGTACCAGTTACATATCTTGACTGCACCAGCACCTACCCAACTTTGTTTTCATTGATGGACATGTACTCGTTTTTGAGTGCAGAGAAGATAGAACATTCTGTCACTACAGAAAAAACTCAGAAATTCATTGATGGGATAACATTGCAGGATATTTCTCAAAAAGATACGTGGAGACAACTTGCCACAATATGCAAGGTAGTGCCAGACGGCTCCATGATTGCACCTGTTCGCTGTTCATATGGCTCCAAAAAGACCCAGAACATAGGCGTAAACTATCTCAAAAGTACCGATGGGACAAGCCTATGGTATACAGTATCTGATTTGATAGCCTCAAAGTTGCTTACAGGCCATACTCCAATAATCGAGAAAGCAATTACGTTTGCTCCAGTAGGAATACAGCAAAACATACTTGATGAGAAAATAGAGATTTTCAAGGGAGTTACAGTCAATCCAAGAAAGGAGAATTTCATAGAGCGACTAATTAAGAAAAGATTGGAGATGAAGCAATGTACGGTAGATTCTGAAATTGACAAGACAGTACAGAACACGATAAAGATAATTGCAAACACCGCATCATATGGCATTCATATTCAGGTAAACTCTGAAAAATCTGAAAAGCAAAGTGAACCTATAACGGTCTATGGTATTGATGAATCATTTTCAGTAGATCCTAGCACAACATCAAGAAAAGAAATACCTGCAAAGCATTTCAATCCGATACTAGGAGTGTTCTTGCCTGCAGCAGCCAGATTGGTTTTGGCAGCGGCTGAAAGTATTGTTACATCGCACAGAGATGGATACGTTGCATACATGGACACAGATTCTATCATGGCCTCACCAAAACATGCAAGTGAGATTCAAGATTTTTTCCAAAATCTCAATCCATATGAAAACAAGGACGTTCAGATTTTCAAGATTGAAAAATCAGATGACGGAAAACTATTGGATAATGTGCTGTTCTTGGGTGTATCATCTAAACGCTATGTTTTGTTTGAATATGATGATGCAAAAAACAAATTCAACATTCACAAGTTCACGTCTCATGGCTTGGCTCATCTATTGGATGTTGATGCAGAGAAGTGGTGGCAGGACATACTTGCAATGCATTATCATCCAGAAAATAAACAAGAGATACTTGACAAGTATGAAAACAGGTATGCCGTTTCAAAGTTGAGCATCACGACACCAAATGTGTTGAAAAGATTCTCAAATCTTAGACCGTTCAACAAGATACTTGTCGGTGCAGGGTGCAATACCGATGATAATAGTAACATAGTAATTCCAACCTTGCCGTACCTTGATGCAAAGAACAGGGAATGTATCCAGTACATGCAGTTTACAAACTATACAACTGGAGAACAATTCCCAGACTCTGCAGATACCATACCCTACTGGAAGCCGTTGCGTGAGACGTTGGATGACTATGCCGACCATAGGGAGACAAAGTCAGGAGGGGGTGTTGGCTTGTTGCCCAGATTACGCATGAAAATAGGCAAAAATCAGATAAAATATGTCGGAAAGGAAGTGGCAAACCTTGATGCTTCCAACATTCTAGGTGTCACTTTAGATGAGAGTTGTACAGTCTATGACAATCTTGAAAAGAAGATACTAGAGATTAGGCCACGAGATTCTCACAAGTTTGGAATATCCCGAAGCAATCTAATCTCGTTGCAAAAAAAGATTAGAGACCACGGAGTATTGAAACTCCACAAAAAGACAATCGAAAAAATCATTACTGGCAGCATCATGGCCAGAGGAGGTGATGCAATATGATGGAGGAAGATAAAGTTGTTGAAATTGTATCTGAAAGTCATGAATCTGAAATAGATTCCACTGAAAGAAAGCCTCGCAGAAGGGAAAGGGGACCTGACAAGAAACCTAGAACATACCGTGCAAACAGCATGAATAATTTTGTGCAGTTCAAAGATAGACCTGAGGAATTTGAGAAATATCTCAAAGACGTGAAAGGAGTTGACATTACTGGAAACTCTGGAATTGTAAAGGCCTTCTTGATTTTTTGTGTGGCAATGATTGCAGTCTTTGGCGGATTGTGGTTGTACAATCACTACAAAAAGGTAAACGACGACAGTACAGAAAACAGATAATGGTATTAGAGGAGCAGTTGTAACGGACTGTTTTTCTAGTATTTTTTATCAATTCGGTGGAATGGATTATCAATTCGGAGACAGCAAGTATCAATTCGGTATCAATTCGGTCGAAGAAATTATCTTTTCGGTATCAATTCGGAACAACGGACTATCAATTCGGTAAAATGTCCCGAGAGTTTCCGAGAGTCTGATCGACTATTCATATCAATTCGGTATCAGTTCGGGGATTTTCCCGAGACTGTCGATAGAAAGTTTGATCGTATTTGACTACCAATTGGGCAATATCCAAAAAGTTCTTGATAATGCAAACCATCACGCAATGGAATGTTGATTTTTTTTTCAAGAATTTGTTGTGTATTTAACAACGTTTTTTGTATGTAATGGAAAATTTAAAAAGACTGGCACATCTATTAAATAAACTTCGTTGTATTTCATGTGGAAGTATGGTACAATTGTAGAATGTACCAGTTTTTTTTAACAAATTATTTTTAATTTTGAACGATTACCGCATACATCTTTTACAGTTCTATTCATAATTCTAGTTTTTTCCATGATTCCCAATTTCAATTATAACTTATTTCAATATGCATCATGATCTGACGGACATGATGACGCTTCTGAATGCACAGTAAACACACTTGCTGCTCTTGCCCACGAGTTTGAACATGGCAGAGCATACATCAATTTCCATACTGATGACGGAGTGCATCCACAAAACACCGGACCTGGAGACCTGTTTGCTCCTGGCGAGAACAACCATACGCATCTAGTGGACATCATTCCAACTGACACTGACACACGGATTGATTTGAATAGGAACAATTACTTTTCAAAACAGATAAGAAATTTTATCTGAAAAGAATGTAAAGAGAAGTGTTGGAAATCTAGTTATGTTACAAAGTAACTCGAAAACAAGAAACTTAGAATTTCTTTTTAAGTACAATAATCACAACGGCAGGTGTCGCAAAATACACTCCCATATTTAACAAAATCAAACTTATTCCATAGCCTAACACTTCATATTCTGAGTTCATGTCTACATGATTCAAAATTGAAAGACTAGAAATCATAGGAGTAATTCCAATCTTGACAGCTTCTTTGAATAATGGATTTTCACGTTCATAATCTGCAATATATGGACTAAATGAGTAATACAAAGTATTGAAAGATTTTATGAACGATAGACCTGTTCCTGTTGTCATGAGTTTATTATCTCTGAGTTCTCTGAGTTGTTGTACTTGAGGAGATAATTCTGAACCGTAGGTTGCAGTTGCAATTAGACACCATGGATGGTATCTACAAATTCAGATATTATTATAGTAATTTTTGTCAAATCAGAAAATGGGATTTCTGTACCTTTTTTCAACTCCTCAGAACATTTGAATACTATTTTTTCCAGACGTTTTACCTGGTCATGATCAGCACGTAGTTGGTTTGTTGCACTCATTGATATTCTCCAATTATGTTGATGCTAAAAACTCTCTGAGAATCTCAGATGTCCCTGAAGTATCACATGCCTCTAATCTGTCAAGCAGATATGAATCATCTTCGATTTGCTTCATTTTTTCTTTGAGATGACGATATTTTTCTGCATCATCATGATCTTTTACAATCTGAGTTAAATCAGCAGATGTAATATTATTCTCTTTAATTTTTAATTCCAATTCTTCTTTAGTAAATGACATTACCTGTTTTTCTCCAACATATTACTTAAAACCATAATGCTGATTGGCAAATTTTAAAATGGTTCATTATATAATCAATGAAAGTATAACTATCGAAATTCCTAAAACAATGTAAAACGCCCAATATGCTTTTTTATGCATTGGTAGTTTCAAAGATTTTGATTTAGTTTTATTCATTTTATCACCTTTAGAAAAAAGCGAGAACATTGTGAAAAAACATCACATTATGTTCTGGTCTAGGGAAGCATTGCTCTCGCATGATATAATGCAGGAACAAGAAATGATTAACCTTGGTAAGCTAGATATCTTACATGTAATCTTTGAAACTTACGATGTACTATGAGACACCAATGACAAGTACATGTATGAGAACTGATAGTTGTAGAAAATGTGGGATGGGATTAAAAATTAAACAAAAATGCTCCATTTGCACAGAACCCATAAAATTTATCTGCAAAAACTGTCATTTTGAAACAGACGAACAAATTCATTCAATGTGTAGACTAGTAGATATGAACTATAGACCTTTAATGTCGGAGATAGCCTAATGTCACGTAATTCTGGTCCACATCCATTATGTGTTGGAAAATGCAGAGTTTGAAGTTCAAAGATCAAATATGGGAAAAAGATACGAATTAGGTCACAAGAGATGCCAAATGTGTGATCAATGGATTTTATATGATGGAGTATGGTGTCCGTGTTGTCACAACCGTTTACGGGCAAGGCCTAGATGTAAAAAATACAAAACAGAAGTTGCACGAATTTAGTATAAACCCATGGAGAAATTTAGCCACTTTAGCAAAAGAAATGATTGGTGAAATTAGTTTCTTGAATCAAGACCTGGGTATAAAAAATGATGGTTATTTCTATTAGTTGAAGCTCACTTTCAACTAGTTTTTTTAGCATATGATGGATTCTTTTACATGGATGATCTTATTGATGAAACTGCAGATTATGTATTGGAACTTGCTAGCCCTCAAAGATTAAGTATTTTGTTCAAGCTGTTGAGCAAGAATTTGACTCCTACAACATGTGCTAAAGAAATTGATGCTACCAGACAGGAAGTTCACAGAAATTTTACACGGCTTGAAAAAAATGGATTGATAAAAAAAACATTGGATGGAACATACACATTAACAACTTTTGGAAAAAGCATTTGCACCCAAGTTCCATCACTGGTGTTTCTATTACAGAACAGAAAATATTTTGAAAAACATGATTTTGGCAATGTGCCTAACAAATTCAATATGAGATGCGGTCAGCTTGCAATTAGCACCCATGTCAAGGGAATATCAAAAGTACTTGAGCAATGGAAGAACATCTACAAAAACTCAAATGAGTATATCTATGAGGTAGTTTCTGAAGCACCACTTGATCTGATTGAACCTCTGGTAAAACAAATCGAAAAAGGTGTAAAGTTCAATTACATTTTTTCAGAATCAACAGTAATTCCAAAAGGTAGAAAAGCATTACTAAAAAAATTAGGATTTGACAAACTAATCGAAAAAGGGTTAGTTGAACGAAAAATGGTACCGGATGTTCAAACAGTTATTGTATTGAATGAAAAAGAAGCATGTGTTATGTTTCCAGCAAATGATGAAGGTTCGGACATTACTGAGATGTTTTACTCTGAAGATCCAATGTTTCATGAATGGTGTCTTGATTATTTTAGATACTGTTGGTATGGCTCTGATGTCTTCAAAGAAAGCAAACTAAAAGAATAATTAAAAAAATGGATATTGCTAGCCTAAAATTCCGCTAGCAACAAGGTATGCGCCTGCACCCATTCCCATTACTACGCCTATTCCCATGCAGATAAGGTCAAATTTTACGACTTTTTTGAATGGAGCGTGCACCATTTTATCCAATGTTGTGGTTTGTTCTGTTTCCATGATTATGGTTACTCGTAGTGATTCATAGCATATGGTATCCATCAACAATTATCCGTAAGCTAGACAGATGACAACCGTTAATGCATTGGTAATATTACAACAATTAATGACTAACACGATAAAGCCAATTTGGTATATCGTCATTGGAGTAATAATCGGTGTTGGGTCTGCAGCAATCTACTTTATAGAGATGGCAGATTCCGACATTACTATTCAAACAGAAAACCAGCAAATCAAGACTGCAGGTATCACCATTGATGACATTTATCCAAGAGCTGAAAATCCGAATCCACAAAAAAGAAGCTACACCCTGATTGCACAGGATGCAGAAATTGAGGTCTCAAAAGGAGTCAAGGCTATGGTTTGGACATACAACGGAACAGTTCCCGCACCAATGTTACGATTTGATGAGGGTGATGAGGTTGAGGTGAAATTCGTAAATGACACGCCATATGCGCACACTGTTCACTTTCATGGGACTCACAACTCTGCAAATGACGGAGTGTTCCCAATGATAAAACCTGGAGAGGAATACACGTATTCATTCAAGGCACAGGAGGCAGGATTCTTTATGTATCATTGTCATGCGTTTCCAACCACAGAACATGTGAGAATGGGAATGTTTGGTGCAATGATAATTGATCCAGTACATCACGACATGGAGCCTGCAAGGGAGTATCTCTTTGTGCTAAGTGAGTTTGACCCAGAGGATCCGCTTGCAACGTTCACAAAATTCTATCCTATCAACGGGTATGCAAACCAGTACATGGATAATCCGATTCAGGTAGTAGAAGATGAACTTGCTAGATTCTACGTTATGGGAATTGGTGGTGTTTTACAATCCCCATTCCATGTTCACAGCACAATCTTCAAGGTCTGGCCTTCAGGTATTCTTTGGAACGAGCCGTATTATGCGCAGACTCATCTGATTGGAAATGGAGACACTGCAATAATTGAGGCCAAGTGGTCCGAAGCCGGTAGGTATCTCTTCCACGTCCACGGAATACAAGAAGAACGTGGCTCCATGGCACTACTTGATGTGTTGGAAAATGATTCTATGCTAAAGCCATTAGAGCAACCTAGCAACATTCCTGGAAGTAAGTCTATGATTCCATGGCAAGAAGATTTACTGTACAAATTAGAAGATCCTCAAATCATTACATATGATGATTTGGGTTCTGCAGGTGAAGGCATTCCAACACACAATGCTGTATCTGCAGACAAGGTATCAATTGTCAAGGAATCTTGGAATCCAGAGATTACAGAATCCTATGCACCAATTGCTGTAAAGGTAGAATCTGGTACTACAGTAACTTGGACTAATGATGACATTGTTATCCATACTGTAACTGAGCAGGAATCAGAATCATTTGATTCAGGATTCATACAGGCAGGTGCAAGCTGGGACTATACATTTGATAATTCTGGTGAATACAACTATTACTGTACACTTCATCCTTGGATGAAAGGTGCAGTGCTGGTAAGTTAACCAACTCATCTTCCTTCTTTTCTTTTGTTGTACCAGTTTACCACTTTTTCAATCCATAGCGGGCTTGTAACTACTGCAAGCATTATGAAAACAACCATTACAACATACCATGCATTTATATTGCCTCCAATGTTAACTCCTTTCTTTGCTAGTATGTATTATCTAACTTCTTCATGAGATTTGTTTTTGAACTGCGGCAAGTTTTTGATTGTATGTAGTGAGAAATTTCGAGGTTTGTTGTCCTTGCCTCTTTCCTTGCTTCGTTTTCGTCTTCCACTTTCAGTATGTTCTACCTTATTATCTTCGGTTATCAATCCGGTATTCTCCTCTATCAATCCGGTAGAATTTTCTATCATTCCGGGAGTTTCCCGAAACACAAGAAGAAACTGCCACCACAAGATACAGAGGCCAGAGGGGACCAGACAAGAAAACAAGAAACTATCCGCATCATACAATGAAGAATCTCAGACAGTTTCAGAATGTACAGCATGACAATTTCAGAAGTTACATGCAAGAAAACAAGGGCGTTGACGTTGGAGGCAAAAGTTTCAACTGGGACGGATTGGCAGTGGCAATCTTGATTGTTTGTGCAATATCTGCAGGAGGATATGGTTTATGGTGGTTGTACAACAAAAGAAAATATCAAAATGATTACGAAGGATAATTTTTTGAATCCCTACACTATCATTTTTTGATATTTACAATCTTGTGATTTACTGTTAGATGACAAAAAAATTAAAAGGATATGTTGATGTCATTCACTTGAATCCAAGACAATCAAGGTTCCTGTCATCATCGCATGATCAGGATCACACCATTGCTTGTCAGGGTTGTAGGGAACCTCACATGAGAAAGTAAATGTTCCGGTCTTGTCTGCAACAAACTCTACTGTTTCAGTTCCGCCTCTGGGATCAAGCATTGAAGTGGATACTCCGAACTCTGGAATCGAGAAAGAATGATAGTTGCCTCTGGGATTAGTTACCTTGAGTACTACCGTATCTCCCTTGTTTACTACGATGGTGTTTGGGTTCCATCTGTGCAGTTCCACAAGTACTGCGTCTTCATGACCTTCCTCGTTTTCTGTATTTGCAAAGAATTCAACCTCTCCAAGCTCAACATCAAATGAGCGCACTTGCGGTTCTGTACTGCTTGGAATGACAGTTGCAGGATTTGAAATTGTATCTGGACTCATCATGGAGTTCATCATCTCCTGATTCATCATACCACTGCCCATCATACCTTGCCCCATCATCATACTTCCCGAACCCATCATCTGTTGCATCTGCCCCATCATCTGTGGATCATTCATCATGGTTTGCAACATCTGCTCTCTGAGCTCAGGATCCATTGACATCGGACCCATCATTCCCTGCATGAACTGTGAGTTCTGCATCATGTTTCCTCTCATTTGTGGTTGAAGTTCAGGATCACTCATCATGGGATTCATAAAATTCTGCATTGATTGCGGATTATTTCTAAACTGATTCATCATGTTCTGCCTAAAGTCTGGGTCTTTCATTACCTGTTGCATCTGTTGAGTGGACATTGCTCCAAAATTCATCTGACCTGGCATGCTGCCATTACCTTGTAATGCAGCATATCCTATTCCAATTCCTGCAACAAAAATGCCAACTGTAATTCCAATCCAGACATATTGGTTAACCATAGTTTAGGGATGGTTTTTCCATTCTTATACCTATGTGTGTTTTTCAATGAGAATTGTCATTTCTGATTTTCATATTGTGGAACTAAGACATAGAATGGCAAATATTATTTTGATGTTATGTTTTATTTTCCAAGAGGAAAATTATGGTTTGATTGAAAATTATGCTGATGATTAATGTCTGATGCCAATTTTTCCAAGTATGATGTAAATAACTGTATGATACACTTGATTGATAAATAACATAACATCGTAGTTTTTTACATGAACAGACTGATTTGGATTGCAGGAATTATCCTTGTAGCAATAGTTGGTGTTCTAACCTTTGCAACTCAAGACGCATCAACTAATCCTCTTGCTGTTTCAACCTCAGACCTTGTTCTAATGCAGTCAGAAGGTGCTATGATAATTGATATACGTAATGCTGAAAGTTACATAGCCGGACATATTCCGGGCTTCTGCTGTAGACTCTCTTGAAGGAGACACACTTGAGAAGAGAATCCAGACGATTCATAACAGAGTTCCACAAGTTGCATCATCTTCAAAGATTGTTCTGATAGGGAATGTAGATTCTGCGTCATCAGCAGCCCAAGTAATGACAGAATCTGGTCTTGAGACATATTATCTTCAGGATGGAATTAATTCCTGAATTGGAGAATTATCCAGTAAGAAATCAAATACTGTAATTTCTTCAAATGAACTGTATTCACAGATTCAAGACAATGCGGAATTGTATCTCCTAGACGTAAGGCAGTCTGAAGAGTTGGAAGTTACCATGATTGTTGGAAGTGTCAACATTCCACTTGCAGAATTATTTGCAGAAGACATCTCAGAGATTCCCACCGACAAGCCAGTAGTAGTAATCTGTGGGACCGGAAACAGAGCGACCATAGCAACATACACTTTGGCACAGTACGGAATCGACTTTCAGATTCTTGAAGGCGGGATTAAAGCATGGGACAAATATCTCAAGGACAATGATCTAAAACGAATTTGATTTTCAAGTAAACTTGGTTTTAAGTGCTGGAACAGTATTTAGATCATGCTGAGGAATCATACGTTTCTCTTTTATGCAAATTCTGCAGTTGTTATCTTAGTATTCATACGGATAGGAGTCATCTAACCGTTTAACCAACCGACCATACTAATCGTCCAAGGGGTGGGCCAACTTTTGCCCATCCTTTCAAATTATCTTTTACCAATTATTGATTAATACAAATCATCTGATGAATTATGAACGAATCATTCGTTTTGTTTTTATTCAAATTCTGTAATGTTACATCATGAGCAATCAAGATAATCAAAACAAATCAAGTTGGGAAGAAATACAAGGACTGTCCTGGATTTTTTACGAAGACTAGTTACACTGTGGGTTTAAAAAAACCTACAACTTTTCTTTCATACAAAACATCAGAAGAACTTATGACACAGAATCTTACATCCAATCAAGTTATGAAATATTTTATGATGTTTTTGACTTTTATGACTAAAACAATGATTTAGATTAATAAAATAATTAATGCGTCATTGAGACTATGCTGTCTGGATACGAAGGCATCACTATGACATGCTATGTCTATGTCGCACAGAATAGATAAATGATGAATTTCATATTAAGGATATATTATTTTGATTTGATTCAGAATAAAATCAATTGGTTGTGTTATTCTTAATTCTGAGCAATTTTCATCTGCCTAAATAACTACTTTGCATCTATTATTTTCATGAATCAAATCACAATAGACGTTCAAAACCAAGGTCAGCAATCTGGAATGGTTGGAAGTGAGTCCAAAAAACCTTTCTCAACTAGTGTTCTTGCTATGGATTTGATTGGTTTAACATGGATCTTCAAAAAAGATGAAGAACTGCTTGAGGAGCTCAAGTAATTATACTTAATCAACTAGGAGGAGGTGCGATATATGAGTAAAATAGAAAATACAAGCAATCACAAGGATGTCTATTCTGTATGGAAAGACGGTATGGATAATTTCTATTCGACAATAGAGAAATCAATCCCACAATTCCATCAAGCAGCCACTAATCTGTTTCAAGAATATGCTAAAGCATTGAATAATGCATCATCATCAATTGTTGAAATTCAGAGAGAATTTGCAACAAAGGCTGGAATAAAATCCAATCTTTCAGAAGCATCAATCAATTTGATACATGATTCTGCAGAAAAGATTAACAAATCATTGGATGTTCAAAGTAAGATGTCTATTGCGTCAATTGATGCAACACAGCAAAACATCAAGACATGGAATGAAAATTCAAGTGCTTTTGTTAATATCAGCAAAAGCATAGCTGACTCTTTGATTTCCCCATTCAATCCAAAAATATAATGGAGAGTTTTTCTCCATTTTTTTATTTCTTATGGATTGATTATATTTAATCCCACAATAATCACTTGAGACTAACTGCCATATCGTAATGTACCCCATCCCCTTTCAATTAACAAGTTTGCAGTTTCTAATTGTACACAGGTTGGTTTTTTCATAAGAGATTTGTAAATTAAAATTAAATCCACTTTACAATCAACATGAGTATTTGGAATGCCTAGTTCAACTTGCTTTAGAGGTGCAACCCCCTTCTCAGGAATTTTTGCCTTAATTTTTACAATTTCAAAAATGTTTAACTCACTTGCTAGTTCGAGTATCTTTTTACTTCGATCTTTTCCGTCATAGTTCCAAATTCCGTCATTATACAAAGTGATACAATCATCAGCTAATTGACGTGGTTTTAAAATTTTGAATACGTCTTTGGTGGTTACTTTATAATTATCATACCAAGTTTCACATTGTACTAAATTTTTTACTTGTAATTCGTATAACCGAATATTTTTAATTTCCAAATCACCCACAATTTTACTTGCGGCCTGATTTGCGCATAATCGCTTGTTAACAATTTTTTGTGCGTCTGAAAGAGAAGAGTTGTCCTGAATCAATTTTTTACAATTTTTAGATTCATTTACTATATCGGCATATGTTTCAGTTTTGGGAACATTTTGAGCATATGCAGGAGTGACTAATAATATCAGAGCGAAAGTTATTGCCAAAAATTGTACGTACATCAGATTTGAATCCAAATAATAGAAGATAAAGAGTCCGACTCTATCATCCATATGTTTTGAATTCAAATGGTTCCATTTTTGGAGACTTGAATATTGGTATTAAACATAAATTTTGATTTAACAGTTAGCAATGATTGTAAATTAAAGAGAAAAAATGATTAAAAAATGAAAATAGAGACTATCCGTGAATTAGGAATAGCAGTCTATAGTATTCATCTCTTGCATCCTTGAGTTCTTTTCGAAGTTCAACTATTTCTGAAGAGAGTTTTACAAGTTTTGACAAGAGATAAACCATATTCAGGTTATTTGACATATGATGCATCTGAACCCATACAATTAGTTTCTCTCATAGGTCCTGTTAAACAACAGTACGTTGTAGGACAACCTACTTGGACTATAGATGGAAAGATTCACTATGCACTAGTCTTTGTAGATCCACAAAAATCATCTGGCTCTTGGATGTTTTCAGGAAACACTTTGGCACTTCATACAATGAACTCAGAACCATTTACTGTAAGCTACTCGCTAGTACTTACAAAATAATCTCTTTTTTTATTAATCAAATCAAGACATGCCACAATCTGTAGGTTATTTCCAAATATGTTTATCCTATAGTGTTTCATGCAAATCACAATTCTCTGTGAATACGTCCGAAAGTCAAGCCAGTCAACTTTTCTGGTTAGAAGGAGGTTAAAATAAATGAAAATACCATATGAGTGTTATTGAAATATTTTCATTGAATAGTAAGATATTTTTTAAAAAAATATGAAATGAGGCAACATCAAATATAACGCATAAATGCAAAAAGAGAATTAGCCATTCATGGTAGAGGAAATAAGTCAGATTTCAAATTCAACACTAATTCCACTAAATCACGTATTAATGACAGATGTGACACTCCAGATGTCTCTAGTATTTCTTGTTGCAGGCTTTATTGCAATTTTTTTAATTAATAGAAGGGTATCTCAATGGGTTGAGACAAAAAAAATCAGTTACGCCAGACCATTTGCAACAGAATTTGTAAAGAAGGCATTGTTATCATTATTTGCAATTGCTCTTTTTATTTCAGCAGACGTATACATTCAAATTTTTGAATTATTCGACACCCAGGTAGCAATAGATGCTGCAAATGCATACGAAACGCTAACACCTAGAGAAACTTTTGCTAAAATATTGGACACCATTGTAATTCTGGTGATAGGCTATGCTGTTGTTAATCTGATTCCGATTTTTCTCTCAAAAAATGAATCTAAAAAGACTGAGAAACTAGATTACAAAGAATGGGTACGCAAAAAAGGATTTGATGACGATAAAGATGATCTCTTTCATCAATTGTTCAAGTGGAATCCTCCAAAGCACAAACCTGCTGAAATACCAAAAGACGAATATCTAGAAAAAATGAAAAGCCCTGAGGGGATTAGGTATTTGGAAAACTTTTACACTTCAAATGGAGTTCCAATTGGAAACTTTAAACAAATAAAATCAAATACGTTTCAAATTTGGCAACAATCTGAAAATGAAAAATATGCAAAATATTTTCAAGACTGTACAAGTGGAAACAATGAATCAGGCAGAGTCTTGCTGCTTGGTGTACATCCAAAGGAAATTTACACTATTTCACAATGGAGAGAGCAAAAACGTATTTCAAATTATGATCCAATAATTCCTGGGGCACGTCCTCCAGGTTGGGCTGACAGACAAAGTAGTGAGACAACAAGATCTTTCAAACAAATCATTCCACTAGTAGGTTTTATTGGACTGCTAGTTGGTCTTGCTGCTTGGTGGGAAATTGATTTATTGGTTTTAGCTACTGCTAGTGGAGGTCTTGCAATAGGAATCGGATTTGCAATGCAAGAGACCATGCAGAATTATTTTGCATATCTGTCAATTAAAAAAGATAAAATTTTTGTGGAAGGTGACAGAATACAGCTGGAAAACGGATATGTAGGCGTTGTTGGACAAATAACTCCTAGAGTCACATACGTTAGAGATGCACTAAATGAATCCATTGCAGTTATTCCCACCAGACAATTAATTGCTGCAACAATAATCAATTTTTCCAAGGATATCAAATTCATTCCTGTTAAAGTTGAAGTAGGCGTATCATACCTCGATGATCCTGAAGAAGTCGCAGCAGTACTTATCAAAGTTGGATTGAGGGCCATGAGTGAACTCAAAGACAAGAGAGGCAATCATCTCATTGTTCATGAAAAGTGCCCCTACAGAGAAGAGCAAAAACCAAGCTGCGGATGCGATGCCAACATACTTGCAGATATCGAGCAACCCATTGTACGCGTGGTTAATTTCAATAGCTCATCTGTTGATTTTGTTGTGAGAGTATTTGTAAAAGACTATGACTCTCAGTTCAAAGTAAAAAGCGATATTCGAATAATGATAATTAAGGAATTCAAAAAACACAACATCACCATCCCATGGCCAATTCAGACAGAGTATCACGGAGATCTTGACAAAGAAATCAAAGGCATAGAAGATACATCAGAGGTCAGAAAGCAGGCCTTCAAAAAGTATGGTGTGGGTGATTTGAATTCTTCAGATGAATCCCGAAACAAATGATACATCTAAACTGTAAAATCCACGTGGAGTTGAACGTGTGATAAGTGCATCCAAACCAAAATTATAATTCCATTTAAGACAATCCTTTTGAAATTGTTTTTTTCAGTAAATAATTACACAATGAAATCTTTTCCACGTGGGTGCAGTATTTACACCCCTAACTATAACCCCAGCACAACATGGATGGAGATATAGTTAATGTTGTTGTTTTAGTACTCACGTGGAAGTTTTAATGGATTGATGGGATAATATTTTAGAGAAATTTTATTCAAATGTTTTGTAATATCTTAGTAATCTATTTTCAAGCTCTTTAATATCTAATTCATCAAGTTCAAAGAAATGGGCAACTGTAATTTGATGTCTGTTTAGTTGATTTATGAGGCTATCGATAAACCGTTTACCTCTAGGTATGTCCTCCTGAAAAAGATCCCAATTGTTAACTATCAAGTTTTTGAGTTACGGTAATGTAAAAAAATCCAATACATCAGAATCTGCACGAGATGTTGAAAGAGAATCTTCTTCTCCCTTCATTCTTTTTTTAATTATTTTGGATTCTTCTTCGTTTATTTTGATTTTTTCAAATAATTCAGATTTATCAGAACGATTGTATTTTTTTGTAAAATCTCTCTACAAAGATCCCTAAAGTCATTCTCAAACACAAAGAGCCACTTAAAAGGTGTAATCGTATTTCTGCTTTTTTAATATAATTTGGTGGCAAATATTCATAAATTTCTGATTCAGTGTAATCTGGTTTTGATTCTATTATCCCTGGAAAATCTTTGTTTGGTTTTTTGAGAGTAGTGGCTATTCTGTGTCTTCTGGAAAAAAATAACTCTAAATTTATTTGCGTCATTTGGTTAAGAGGTCTTTTTGATACTGTTAAAGATTTTTTCATATACTTCTTCATTCGTAGTTTCTGGCAAGTTTATTGAAATTGTATAGTTTAGATTAAGTTTATCATTTAATGATTCACTTTTTTCAACTGTTTTGGAAGATTCTTCCTCTATTGGGATTTCTTCTTCTGGTTCTTCTGAGAAATCTGCGAGTAAGATTAGATTGGCAATAGTTTTTGTAGTTACTCTCAGTGTGGATGATTCATCACCCTGACCTGTTGCACTTTTCACATATCCTGTAATTGCTTCTTCGTCTAATTTGTGTAAGTTTTTGTTTCGTCTAAACAGTTCATTGTATGCTAGTTTGATTCCTTTTGCAAGTACTTTTTTTTTAATTCAGTTTCATTTCGAAAAATTTTGTATAATTCAGTAGGAATTCCAGCTTGATCCAAAAATCCCATTTTTTTAAGCTTGAAGGACACTAGTATGTTGTATTCTGGTGTGAGTTGCGAAACTTGGCTTTGCTTTTGAGCCTGAGATGAAAGTTACAGCAGGGACATTTTATGCCCTCATACCATAAGTATACGTTGCAAGATGTACGTCTTTTGGCATTATCTGAATACATTCTCTTCTCTGACCTGCATCTCTCACAAATTCCCCTACAAGTCATTTTGCAAGATGTGATGTAGAGAAATTTCTACAATCAGAATATAATTCTGAATTGCTTATAGAGTAATATGAGAAGACTTTGTCACAACCACTATAATACCTGACAGATACTCCAAGAGGCATGTTTTGTTTACATTGTACGGAAATTAAAACCGAATTATCATTTCATATTGTTAATCTAGAATCTTGTTTTATCTTTAAGAGTTATTTTGTTTTGTGTTGATGTACTTGGATTTCTTGATGTTCTCACAGCATTTACAGATAGTAAATACGATCAAATTACATTGTAAACATTTTTTGTATTCAAGTATTTTACAACCACAAATTCAGTACAGTTCGTTTTTAGCACATTCAAAAAAAAAAACATCCTGTATATTACTTAGACAGAACTGAAAGAATCGGCATTGCATCCCACTGGTACATCGAATAATGCAGTATTCCAGAACAAATTTTATCATACTTATCGTAAAACTCTTTTGCCTCATATTTTGTTCCCTCAAATACTGCTATACCTTTAGCATTGTCATTGAATGCACCAGACCACATCATCTTTCCTTGTCTTTGCCATTCATCTATCAAAATTTGAATCTGTGGAGATATTCTTTGCAGATCATTTGGATTTGTATTTTCCTTAAACACGGTGATTATTACCCATGGTTTTGTTTCTATCTCTTGCTGGCTCATGATAGTGATTCGTGTATTGTGCTATTAAAATTATAGATGAATCTATAATCATATTTTGTTTTTTTAAAACATCAAAAAATAACCAATACCAAAAATTAATGTAAAGACTTAAAATAACAGTTTAGAATCTTCGATGGCTATAATAAATTTCGTCACATAGTTTCTGTTGGTTGTTGTATGGTGTTTAATCATTCTCCGATACAAGTCTGCAATGATTACACTAGCAAAACTATGGTTTACAATACTAATAGTAAATCCACATGCTTTGATTAATGGAAGTTTTTTACCATTGGCATTATTTTTTCTGCCATCATAGTTTTGCTAGGAAACTGTAAGGACAATCCAAAATAAGCAACTATTGTCAATTCTAAAATAACAATTTACAATCATTTTACATAATAGAAGTTTGATTCCGTTGACCACAATGTAACTATGCCAATAGTAACTTCCAGACTATGAAGACTGTAATGAGGTCAACAGTTTGTTAGTCTGAGCTAATAATTAGTTATTAACTGTATTCTTGAATTCATAGTCTTATTCTAGAATTTTATAATCTGATGCCATTTTAAATCATCATCTGATTGCATAACTAAAAGTAATGAAAAAACCAACAGCAATACAGCTAGACAAGTATGATATCAATCAAAAAATCATAAAGACATTGGCTGATTTGGAATCAAGAACAATACTATTTTCAATAAAACAAAAGGCTAGACTTGCTGAAGATATTTCAAAAAAAAAAAAAATTCCGTTGAGTACGGTTTACAAAAAACTTGGGGAATTACAAGAACTTGCCCTAGTCAAAATCGAGAGAATTGAATTGTCTAAGTGACCATAAAACAAAATACTATAAAAGTAGAATCAGCGAAATTGAGATCAGTATCAGGAAATTAGAACCAATGCTAATACTGCATAAAAATTAGAAAATCTAGATTCAGAAACGGAAGTCAAATCAAAGGACATAATTGAAAAACCAAAATATTGATTTCTCTCATTGACCTCTAGTCTTAAATTCAATACCTATATGAACAACATATGATAATAAAGTTATTTTTTGTTTTGTCTTTGATTGCATTATTCTCTGTTTTAATTAGTGATGCAGACGCATCACACTTTACAATTCCAATTCCTCAAGATGATCATATTCCAGGTATGAGGAGTGTTATTGATTTCTATGTTCCGAGAAGCCATTCTGTAAATACTGGAGATGTTATCACTTGGACAAATGAAGATTCTATTCCACATACAGTTACTAGTGGCAAGGGAACTTCTCTGGTCAAACAGCTAAAAGAATCCAAAGGAAAGTCTGATGGACTGTTTGACAGCGGAATTATCAACCCACAAGAGTCATGGTCATTTACATTTTCAGAATCAGGTCAGTACACATATTATTGCACGCTTCATCCATGGATAGAGCGAAGCATAATCGTACTAGAGTCAGAACGGAAGGTACCAACTCCCAGAGAACAATTCAAAGAAGGAGTAAAGCCATATGACATCAAGTGTAATCCCAATTATTCCTTAGTCTTCAAGTCTTGGGATTTGAAACCTGCTTGTATAAGATCTGAACATACACAAAGACTGATGGATTTCGGATGGGCCTCTACATATGATCCATATCCTATGATTGTGAAATCATCTGATGTAATAGACAAGGCATATGTCACATTACAGGAAGATGACAAAATTTCAGAGGTTCACTCTGAAGAGAAATGGAATGCAGGACCAAACATGACATATCTTGATTTGTCCGCAGACGGTTCATTGTTATTGGCAGCAAGCAGTCAAAGTGACACGATATATGCATTTGATATGGAATCCGGTGAATCTATCAAGGAAATTACAGTAGGAAAGACTCCAAAAGGAGTAAAAATTCACCATACTGGAAAGATAGCATTTGTTGCAAATGAGAATTCTGGAACGATTAGCGTGATCAATCTTGATACCTTGGATGTCGTAAAGGAAATTCCAGTTGGCAATATACCACACAACATAGTGTTTCATCCAAACGGACTAGAGGCTTTTGTAACAATACAGGGAGAAGATGAAATAGTAATCATTGATGTTAATTCGTTAGAAAAGACCAGTTTTATTCAGGTTGGAAATTTGCCTCACAATCTCGACATAACCCCTGATGGCAATATGCTATTTGTAACAAACATTGGAAGTAATGATGTTGCTGTAATTGATCTAAATGACAAGGAGATAATCAAACGAATTCCTGTCAGCCAAGGACATCACGGTATTGACATCCCACCTACAGGAAACAGAATATTTGTCTCAGGAATTGGGGATGACAAGATAAGTGTAATTGACACGACATCACTTGAGGTGATAAAACAGATTACGGTGGGTAAAGGACCACATGGATTGAGAACAGACTCTAGCGGAGTCAAATTGTTTGTTGGCGTAACTCATACAAACGAAGTTGTTGTGATTGATGTCGAGAGTTTAGAAATAATAGATAGAATGAATGTAGGCAATGGCCCATTCTGGGTTGCAATTCCGGGAAATCCATGATTTTACAAATTTTTTTAGGATTTTTTATTATGAAATAAAATCAGTTCAGGTTGTTCGTTAGTAATCGTAATGGTGGCCTTTGTAATGTTACTTTTGAATAATTCCATAACCCTTCCTTTTTCGGTGACTTTTTTTATGATTTACTTGAACAAGGGACAATTCCCTTAAAATTGCTAGTTTTTGATAGACCGTACTTTGAGATAGCCCTGTATCTTTTGCTATTTCTATACCTGATTTTGCTTTTGAGATAATTGAAAAGATGATTTTTCTTGAGAATCATCAAATCAAAGTTCCAAAGTGTTTCAAGTATGTCGTCAATATTCCAATTGATCAAAAAGAGATGCAGTAATGAACTGTTGCAGCTTAATTAACTAGAACGACTCTAGTATTGCATGGCACTTGTATCAAATACCCTTACAGAATTATTAAATGAAATTAATAATGAACTAGCCAATCAGATTTCTTTGGCAAAAAACATGGATGCAAAAATAGATACGAGAAAACTTGTTGAACAATCAAAGACTCTAAACGATATTCTGCAGACATCTGAAATTACCCAAGAAAACAAGTCAATGCTGAAAAAGTTCTCCCTGACTCTGCAAGATAGTTCAACTGTTAAGAGTCTGAGATATGAAAAACAAGACCTTGAAAGAGTACTCTCCAACCTGAATGGCATCTAAAAAATCATACCATGTTGCTTGGCCTGATGTAGACTATTTGCAGAAAACACATTTTATTAGAAAGTTTGATGTTTTGCAAGTTTTCTAATTTCAGTCATCTTCCCAACTATTCTCCAAATATTGAGGATCTGTATGATCAGTCTCTTTTGATTCAATGATGGGAATAAATTTGTGACAATTTGTGCATTCGTACATGTCCTTGAGTCCTGCCATCTTGACTTTTGCATCATGAGAACAAGTATCTTGAGTAACTACCCCGTTTGCCAAAATTGTTCTTCAAGGCTCCCAATGACAATCACAGTTGCATCCTTTTTGACAATGCATTCTCTTGCAGTCTGAACATATTTTTTGACCATATGATTGCATTGTATTCATAATGTCAATAGTCACTTCAATCTAATTAACCTGTAATTAAGGAAACTCTATAAGCAGAATTGGCGTAATGCCAATAACGTAGTGATGTGAATTTGCATATCTGCAAGGAAGGACTGAATTGACTACTCAGCTATGTGCAATTGTTTTTGGAACAAAGTTCGTATCTAAAATAGAGAGAAAATCCAGAAAATCATTAAAAAGTTATTTTTCTTTAATTTCTTTTTTCATCAGGTTTTCAGGCTTTGTCTTATTGTTCTTATTTTTTTGTGGAACTTTCACTTTTAATTCAGTCATTTTACTTTAAATGTCCTGACAGTATTGTCTGAATTCTTTGAACAATGTTGTTTGGGCTACCTGCATTATCCAAGGTAACTACAAGAAGCATTTCCTTACCAAATGGAAAGAGAGCTCTCATCAAGTTGTCATATACCTGTAGTGTATAATTTGCATTTCCAATTTTTTCTGAAACACTATTTCGAAAATTCCAAGAGTCAACTGTATGTTTTAGTGCAATTTTGTTTTCTTTTTCAGTAAGTAAATCTACCACTCCATCCATTTTTCGTTTATAGACTTCGTTTCCCTTTAAGTCATAAATCAACACATATCGAATATTTTCAGACACATTCATGACGCTGTTTAGAAATTTTTCTTGATTCACCAGTTTTAGTTCGTTCATAGGTTGCATGAAATTGATTTGGTAATTAAAGGAAACAATGATTGATTTGATTCAGAATCAAATCAAAACGATATTTGTTTATCAGCTAGAATTTCCAACAATGTTCAGTGGATTCAGAACAAAACACCTGTTATGGATAATAGCCCAATACTCCCAAAATGCAGGGAAGTCTTTGTTTGAATTCACTTTTTAGGATGTTGAAATTCTTTACAAAAATTAGAGTACAGGTATCTTAAAATCCCAAATAACAATTTTTCAAGCATTTAACATGGAGATAATTTTCAACTTTTTGCTTGTAGGTGCAGGATTGACCATGCTGTATTTTGGAGCAGAATGGTTAGTCAAAGGTTCAATTACAATATCCAACAAACTGGGAGTCAGTCAGTTAGTGATTGGCCTAACTGTTGTTGCTTTTGGTACCTCTACACCAGAACTTGCAGTGAGTGTTTCTTCGGCGATGCAAGGACTATCAGATGTAGCATTAGGGAATGTAGTAGGCAGTAATATTGTAAACATAGGGGCAATACTTGGAGTATCTGCAATAATCAGTACAATTATTGTTTCAAAATCAGCAATACGAAAACAAGTCCCCATAATGATTGGAATTTCATTTCTTTTATTGGCAATAATACTGGATGGCAAAATTGACTTAATTGATGGAGTATTACTTGTTGTCGGAATTATTGTCTTTACCTGGTACAGTTATCGTAGCTCAAAAAAAGACACAGACATTGAAGAGATTCTAGTTTCTAAAACATTACAGAAAAATGTTTTTTCTAAATCAATTGTATTTATGATCGCAGGACTGCTACTCTTAACTGGTGGTTCCTTTCTTACTGTAGATAATGCAGTGATAATAGGAGCAAGTTTTGGAATTTCAGAACTATTCATGGGATTGACAATAGTTGCAATAGGCACTTCTCTTCCAGAATTAATAACATCAGTAGTTGCTGCAAGAAAGGGTCATGCAGATCTTAGTGTTGGAAATATTGTGGGAAGTAACATCTTCAACATTATGGCAATACTGGGAATCTCATCTTTAATTTCAGGAATTACTGTTAGCGAGAAAGTACTAGTTGATGTTGGAATTATGCTGGCTTTTAGCCTGGTGTTGATTCCGATAATGCGTAGTGGCTTTGTCATATCTAGAAAAGAAGGCGTATTTCTCATTGCAGGATACATTGGATATGTGATGTTTTTGCTGTATAGGCAATAGTGGAATCATAATAATATGCCTAAATTAAGTGAGAGTTATGAACAACGTTCTAAGTAACATCTATCTTCAAATTTTTCAACAGCCAATGGATATTCCCGTTTTAGCAGTAATGATCAGTTCTGTAACTATGACTATTTTTGCAATTACTTTGTGGATAACTTGGAAAACCACAAAAGAAAACACAAAGGCTACCTATGCACAACTGCTGAGATCATTCCATGAGGATTTGATCAAAAGATTAGAGAAGAATACAGTTTTACAGACAACCGAAGATTGTGAAAGATACGCAAATGACTATCTAAATACTCTTGATGCAATTGCTTTTCTTACACTAAAGGATAAAATTCCAACAGAGATAGGAACTTATCTGCGACGTTTCTTTGGATACGGTCTCATCATTATTGATTGGTATGACAAAATGGTAAGGGATGATTTTGGAAAGATTGCAAAAGCAAATTGGCCAAACAATTTTGAGTTTTGTAAAAAATACCACATACAGAAAAACCTTGATGACAAGTTGCCAAAAATCATGCAAGACTTTAACAAAATTAAAGAAAATTAAAATAAAAAAAGACAGATGTATCATCTGCCCATTACATGTACTGTGAAAATTAAATATTGGTTACAATAAAGGCACCAATACCCATACCCATTACAACACCTATTGCCATACAGACAAGATCAAATTTAATGATCTTTCTAAATGGGGCGTGAACCATTTTATCTAGCGTGCTGATTTTCTGAGTTTGCATATCTTTCACCTCGGAACACTACATACTATAATTGAATTATTAAACCAATAATGAGTTGATTTTACACACAACAAAATCAAAAGTAGGCTTGTTTAAGAATCAGAGAGTACAATCTAGTATACTGAATTCATGATAAGACAGCTGCACATTCAATAAAAAGAGCAGGTCTGCCTTCATGGAATTCATCTCATGTAAAATCATTTCAATAAGATTCTAGATGAAACTTTTCCATTTCATAAGATATGGAAAGATCCTTAGAGGTTAATCTATGATAACAGAACATTATTTTTCTAACAATTATATCTCAATAATAACTGATAATATTTGTATGATTAAGGGACTTGTGGCTTCAATGAGTCTTACAATGATTTTAGTTTTTGGCTTGCTTTTTTCATTACTTGTTGGTTTGAGTTTCTATTTCGATCTTGGAATTTTTGCCACTGTAGGTTTGGCAATAGGTTTAGGTTTGTTCCAGTGGGCAATAGGACCATCAATAGTTAGATGGAGCACAAACATGAGTCCATTAAACAAAGATGAATTTCCATGGATAGAAGAAACAACTCATGAAATTTGTATCAAAAATAAAGTAAAGATTCCAGAAATAACGATAGCAAATACTAGTATGCCTAATGCATTTGTGTTTGGCAGAACAAGTAAATCTGCAACATTAACGCTAACTCGTGGATTACTTGATACATTGACAAAAGACGAAGTGAGAGGAGTAATAGCTCATGAAATAGGCCATATAAAACACAACGACATGGTTGTAATGACAATTATTTCAGTTATACCAACCATCGCATATTTTATTGCATTATCCACCATGTTTGGAGGAAGAACAAGAAATCAGGGAGGGGCTGCAGTCTTAATTGGAATTGGTGCATTTGCAGTGTATTTTATTACAAATCTTTTGATACTCTACTTTTCACGTCTCAGAGAATTTTATGCAGATAATTTTGCTGGAAGACAAGTAAAACCTTCGATACTTGCCAATGCATTAGCTAAGATTACCTACGGATTAAGTTTACAAAAGCAAGAAGCGAAAAATTCTACATTGCGTTCATTTTATGTAGTAGATCCAATCTCATCTAGTTATGAAGTTACAAAATTTGCATCATATTACAAGGATCAGCATATTTCAGAGGAAGAAGTGAAAAAGGCCATGGATTGGGAACGAATTAGTAGTTTTAGTAAATTTGGGGAGATTTTCAGGACTCATCCATTGACTTACAAAAGAATTGAGAAATTATATCAAATGGAAAAAGAATTCCACTCAAAACAAAATTAAACATCTTTGTTGCATGTACAAGATAAAATGAAATTTAACCTAAGAAAATTTGGTATGGGATTGGGTCCTGTATTGTTTTTTCTAATCTTATTTATACCCACACCTGAAGGAATGTTATATTCTGCAAAAGCTGTTTTAGCAATTTCAGTATGGATGATTGTTTGGTGGATCACAGAAGCAATTCCAGTTTACGCAACAGCGTTACTTCCAATAGGATTGATTCCATTGCTAGGAGTGTTGTCAGTAAAACAGATTGCGGCAGAGTACATGCATCCAATAATTGTTTTGTTACTTGGAATGTTTATGATAGCACTTGCCATTGAAAAATCAGGATTACATAAGAAAATTGCATTTGAATTAATCTCCATCTTTGGATATTCCCCAAAGAGAATAGTGTGGGGGTTTATGATTACTACAGCATTGTTATCTACTGTTGTCATGAGTACCACGGTTGTTTTGATATTACTTCCTATTGCAGGAATAATTTTGGCAGCATTATCTAAAACAAATTTTGTTACAACAAAATTCAAAGTTGTTTTCATGTTATCCATAGCATACTCATCATCTATTGGAAGTGTTGCAACTTTGATTGGTGCACCCCCAAACTTGCTTTATGCAGCAACAGTGATGGAGATGTTTTCACATAAAGTCACATTTGTGGAATGGTCTGTACTTGGAACCCCACTTGCATTTTCTATGTTGGTTCTTTGTGGATTATACATGAATACACAAATTGGAAAAAATAATTCTGAAACAACATCCGAAATCAAAAGAGCTATTTTGTTAGAAAAATCACTAGTTGGAAAAATGACAATGGAGCAAAAAACAGTGTTGGGAGTACTATTGGGAGTACTAGTATTGATGTTCACAATTCCGTTATGGCAACCTGAAGGGTCTTTTATTACAAATTCGGTGATTGCAATTTTAGGAGGGATTTCGCTCTTTATTCTACCTAAAACCCGTTCTGAAAGCTTGATGAATTGGGCAGGGATTGAAAAACTTCCCTATGGATTATTATTTTTGCTTGGTGGTGGATTTGCATTATCTTTAGCATTTGTAGATTCAGGATTAGCAAATTGGATTGCAAATTTTCTTTCGTTTGTCGGAGATTATCCGTTTGAGATGGTAATTATAATTCTGGTTGCAATGATCATGTTTCTAACAAATGTCAAATCAAATACTGCCACAGCTGCAATTTTCATTCCAATCGTTGGAACCATGGCTATGTTAAATGGGTGGACACCGCTACCAGTTTTGTTTGCAATAACAGTTGCTACATCATTTGCATTTCTGTTACCAATGGGAACACCCCCAAATGCACTAATTTATGAGAAAGCACAAATTCCAATCAAAGCAATGATAAGACATGGTATTGTTCTTAACACGATGGCAATAGGATTGATTTCTGCATTTACAATCCTTGTTTCAACAAAAATCCTAACCTAAAAACAACTTCATGGTTTATTTATACAGAGATTAAACATTAATCATGTACAAAACTATTCTTGTACCTCATGCCGGAACCATGGCAGGAAACGAGGCGTTAAAGCATGCAATCTTTACAGCAAATGATGCATCAAGAATTATTATTTTACACATAGTGGAAGCAATGCAGTATCCACCATCATTTGCACTTTCATCGTCTGAACGAGAAAATCTAATGAGAAGCATTGATGATGCAAATGAAGAAATGCGGAAAGACATGGAGTTGAAGATGGAAAAATTGACTCAGCAATGTAAAGAAAATGGTATCCAATCTGAAGTTAAAGTGGAAATTGGGGATGCAGCTGAAATAATTCTAGATACGGCTGAAAAAGAGAAAGCGGATCTAATAGTTATGTCAAAGAGAAGAAAGTTAAAGGGAATGAAAAAATTACTTTCGTTGGGAAGTGTCTCAAGAAAAGTAGTTGAGAACGTAGCATGCCCTGTTTTGCTAATCGACATTGAGAATCTGTAAGATGTTTTTCGAATATGCTAAAGAATTGAGAATAAAATGGTGATAAAATCATTCAAATCCATAACTCCCCAAGTAACTTATCTAATTAAAAAAAATTATTGGCACAGGTGCTCTCCTGACAGCAATTACAATCCAGTTTACGGACTTGCCATTAACAAATGAAATTTTGTCTCGAACAGAGATCTCTCCTGTATTCTTGGGAGTGGCAATTGCCTTAGGATT